>Ga0180432_10001241_pt1 | contig 40632 bp, 41 predicted proteins | sample SS_ome_10_FD_132414 | JGI IMG/M metagenome (GOLD analysis project Ga0180432, IMG submission 132414) | Hypersaline lake sediment archaeal communities from the Salton Sea, California, USA - SS_1_MS_2 metaG | ecosystem: Environmental > Aquatic > Non-marine Saline and Alkaline > Hypersaline >... | reverse complement strand
TCCTGTCGTTCTTGTTCCGTCAACGTCACCCTATAGCGCGGCTTCATGGCAAATCCCTCCTTTGTGATTTACCATAATTATACCACAATTATACGAATACTTATATGTTACATGGTACTAGGTCACCCGGAGTACTACCCGAGATTCGGGTTCTTCCCATCTGTTAACTACAACATTTTCTCAGAGTATGACGTGCCTGATGATGCATTTATGATACTGGAATTAAGCAAAGGCTGCCTTCAAGGAAAGCAGGGTAAAATAAAGTACCACAAGGCATTCAGCGAAGCATAATAAGGCCCGGCCAGCGGATTTGTAGAGGGGAAAGACAGCGAATGAGAAAAGGATGCATTCATGAGATGCGTTGACTGCCACTATCTGTGCGCCATCAATATGGAGATACTACCCGAAAAACAGCGGGAGGAGTTAAGGAGCAGGAACCTCGACTCCTTTACCTGGCTTGCCTGCAGCAAATCAATGGCACACTTCAAGTACAAGTTACCGCAAACCTTCGATCAGGTATTGAAGGAACGTAAATGCAGGGGCTACCGAGGCTACGACCATAAGGCCACCCTGGAACAGATGTGGCAGCGTGAGATTCACAGGATGCCAGTATGGTACAAGGTTGCGATTGCCATAACCCTGCTCATCGGCATTTCGGCGGCTGCCGGTGCCGTCTGGCAGGCACTTTCTTAGCTTACCGCCTCGTGCATGTCAAATTAGGAATCCCTCCCCATCCAGATAACATCGTGGTATACTGAGGCCAGGCTTTTTCACTGTAAAAACAGTGCTGCATGGACCGTATAAAGTGTCAAACCGATCCTCTATCGAGCAGCAGATCGAACTCGCCGTTGAGATACTCAACAGCGGGGGCATAGTCGCTTACCCCACCGACACCGTCTACGGGCTGGGCGCCAACCCCGCTAACGAACAGGCAATCGATAAAATTTACAGGGTTAAAAGGCGCAGCCGTGAACTCCCGCTCCCGCTGCTGCTTGCCGACGTCTCTGATCTCACGAAAGTCGCCAGCATAGTACCCGACATAGCATGGCAGCTGGCGGAGCGTTTCCTCCCCGGCGGGCTGACGCTGGTCCTCAGGAAAAGCCACCGGGTGCCCGGGACGGTGACCGCCGGAGGCGATACCATCGCCGTCCGCATCCCCGACCACCCCATCCCCACAGCACTAATCAGGAAACTGGGTGTACCCCTGGTCGGGACCAGCGCCAACATCTCGGGCAAGCCGAGTCCGGTCACCGCCGACGGGGTCTATGAGCAATTGGGAGAGGCTGTTGACCTGATTATTGACGGCGGCAGGTGCCCCGGGGGTATTGAGTCCACCGTTATAGATATGAGCGGCGAAGTCCCCGTTGTAATCAGGGAAGGCACCGTATCCCGCGAAGATATAACAAAGGCCTGCGGCCCTTTTATCCGGAAGATTTGAGCAGCATGAATCCCCCCAAAAAGATAGGAAACGCCCGCTGATGACAGGCAGTGGCTGGCGCACGACTTTCAGTTCGCTCGAAAACCGTACCTACCGCTTATACTGGATGAGCCTTCTGGCGTCTTTCAGCGCCCAGCAAATGCATTTAGTCATACGCGGCTGGCTGGTATACGAGCTTACAGACTCCGCTCTGGCCCTGGGACTCATAAGCGCCGGCGCCGGCGTACCTATACTCCTGTTCTCCCTGTATGGCGGGGTCATCGTCGACCGTGTCAACAAACGTAAACTCCTGATTGTCACCCAGTCTCTTACTGCCATAGCTTCCCTGGCTATTGCGATACTGATCTCACTAGGGGAAATCACGCTCTGGCACCTTATTGTTGCCGCCGTAGCCAACGGCCTGATCCTGTCATTCGACCTGCCCGGCCGCCAGGCTATCATCCCCCAGCTTGTCGAACAGCCGCAGATAATGAACGCGGTTGCGCTCGGCTCCGGGGCAACCAACCTGACCCGTGTTATAGCGCCAGCCCTTGGAGGGGTGCTGGTAGGCGTCATGGGCATAGACGGGGTCTACTATCTTATAGTCGCCTGCTATGTAACTTCGGCCGCGTTCCTGCTGATAATGCCGGCTGTGCTAACACCAGTCAGAGATACTAAAACGTCGGTTCGCAGCGACCTCGTCGAAGGACTGAGCTACATTCGACGCAGTCCGGTACTTCCGGCACTACTGGCTATGGCCATCGTGCCTATCGCATTCGGCATGCCTTACATGATGCTAATGCCGGTATTCGCCGTCGACGTGTTTGACGTAGGGGCTTCAGGTCTCGGTTACCTGATGGCCGCCACGGGTATAGGGGCCCTGGTTGGTTCGTTCTTAGTCGCCTCGCTCGGCGATTTCAAGCGTAAAGGGATGCTTTTACTTGCTGCTGCATTCTTCTTTGGTGCCTTTCTAATACTATTCGCCAACTCCAGCTACTTCTATCTGGCGCTGTTCTTCCTTCTGGGAGTAGGGATGGCCAATAGCATCTACATGGCAACCAACAACACACTGCTCCAAATCAACGCTGAAGACAGAATGCGCGGTCGGGTAATGAGCATTTACATGATGACCATAGGGTTACTTCCTACTGCGGTGCTGCCGGCATCGGCCATCGCGGAATCGCTGGGTGGCCCCGTTGCCGTGGGAGCCGGCGGTGCCATACTTCTCATATTCACCGTGGTAATGACATTGCTCAGACCGACACTGAGAAGGTTGTAGTAGATACTGTTACCCGTTTTATACAACGAGTTTAATCCATAATTCAGGAATAATAGCGAAGGGCAGGATATTTCATTCAACTGACCTTTTCATAATTGCCTGGGTATGTTAGACTATTACGACAGAAACCAAGAAAGGCACATCGTAAAACAGGGCATCAAACCCGACTGGCTGGCTTTAGCGCGAGATACCACGCTGGTCTGAGGATAGCAGGTTCAATAAGAGGAGTGGCGCTACCCCTGGGTCGGAGCGAGCAGTAGTCATTTTCCTAGCTGAAGATTTTTACACTGGATGATCTAGGAGGTAGACAGTGAATATCGCTATTGGATCAGACCACGCCGGGTTCAGCCTCAAGCAGGCCATAATGAGCCTGCTCTGCGAGCTGGGGCACAGCTACGAGGATTTTGGCTGCCACGATACAGGTTCCGTGGACTACCCCGATATAGGTCGGCCAGTAGCCGAGGCGGTATCGCAGGGTAAGTATGATCACGGTATTCTTATTTGCAGCACAGGAATAGGTATGTCTATTATTGCCAATAAAGTGCACGGAGTCAGAGCAGCGCTGTGCCACAATACTTTCAGCGCACGGCGTGCCCGGGAGCATAACAACGCCAATATCCTATGTATGGGCGAATGGGTGGTAGGGCAGGGCCTGGCACGTGAGATCGTTACCACCTACTTAACCTCCGAGTTTGTGGGCGGCAGACACGCCAGGAGGGTTGAGAAGATAGAAGCCGTAGAGAACCAGTAATGCCCCGGTGCGACAAATTTGAATAGGCTTCAAGAGGTCTAAACGCAGTGACAAACATACTGCAGAAAATAAACAGCCCGGCCGATCTGAAGGATCTCACGCATACTGAACTGAATCAGCTAGCGGAGGAAATCCGGGCTGAGATGGTGAATGCGGTAACCAAAACCGGCGGACATTTAGCTTCCAGTCTCGGAGCCGTCGAGCTCTGCATAGCTCTACATCGAGTGTTTGACAGCCCCAGGGATAAGATCGTCTGGGATGTTGGCCACCAGAGCTACGCACACAAGATGCTTACGGGCCGGAGAGACAAGTTCAGCACGCTGCGTCAGTACCACGGCCTATCGGGATTTCCAGATAGAGCAGAGAGTCCACACGATGCCTTTAGCACGGGGCATGCCTCCACATCAGTATCCGCATCACTGGGTATTGCCTTAGCCCGTGACCTGGCAGGTGACGATTTTCATGTAGTCGCCATTATGGGCGATGGAGCCCTGACAGGCGGGATGGCTTTGGAAGGACTGAATCAAGCAGGCCATCTGGGTCCTAAAATCATATTCGTTCTCAACGACAACGCCATGGCAATCTCACCCAGCGTCGGAGCGGTATCCCGGACGCTAAACAGACTCACCCTTGACCCCCGGTATTATGGCGCTAAGGAAGGCGCAGGGCGCGTAATAACCAAGATGCCGTGGGGAATAAAAGCCTGGAGATCAATGAATCGGCTGAAGAGCGGCATCAAGGAAATGCTCATCCCATCACAACTCTGGGAATCACTGGGATTCAAATATGTCGGGCCTGTCGATGGCCACAACATAGCCGACCTTGAGAGTGCCCTGTCCAAGGCTCGCGATTACTCTCACGGGCCCGTGTTCATCCATATAGTCACCACAAAGGGTAAAGGCTACGAGCCCGCTGAAGATGATTGTATCAAGTTTCACGGACTGTCAGGCAAGTACAATGTCAGCAATGGAAATCTCTCATATAGCGAGGTTTTCGGCCAGACTATGGTGCGTCTCTTTCGGGAAAACGAGAGGCTGGTAGCAATCAGCGCCGCTATGATGGAAGGGACATTTTTAAATATCGTTGCTGAAGAGTTCCCCGAACGCGTTTTCGATGTAGGTATATGTGAACAGCACGCAGTGACCTTCGCCGCCGGCCTGGCCTCTCAAGGCTATATTCCAATCGTCGCTATCTACTCCACCTTCCTGCAGCGCGCGTTTGACCAAGTGGTGCATGATGTCTGTATTCAGAGACTTCCCGTCGTCTTCGCTATCGACCGAGCTGGCATTGTAGGCGAGGATGGTAAGACCCACCAGGGCACCTTCGACCTTTCGTATCTGAGCTGCATCCCCAATATGGTGATAGCGGCACCAAAAGATGAAAACGAGATGAGCCATTTACTGTACACTGCAGTGAAGGCTGGCCGTCCCGTAGCTGTCCGTTACCCCCGTGGTAACGGCCCGGGTGTCCCCATAGATGAGCATTTCCGCGAGATGCCCCTGGGCAAGGGAGAGGTGCTCAAGCATGGTAATGACATCGGCATCATCGCCATAGGTTCTTCTGTAGCACCCTCTATGCAGGCAGCCAGTCTTCTCGGCAGTAAGGGCATTGACTGTGCTGTGGTCAACGCTCGATTCGCCAAGCCGCTCGACTCCGACCTTATTATAGAGGTAGCGAGCAGGACCAGGAGAGTTGTTACGGTCGAGGAGAATGTTCTCGCCGGTGGTTTCGGGAACGCAGTTACTAGCCTACTCTCTAATATTGGTGATATCAGCATCTTACCCATTGGTATCATCGATGAATTCGTCGAACACGGCCCCCAGGAGACTCTTCGTGCTAATTACAGCCTGGACGCCAGCGGTATAGCACACCGTATATTGTCCTTCTTCCCCGATCTAGCCCACATCTCCCCCACCACGAAGATAAAGGGATGAAAGCAGCGGCTCCCTGGCCCCGTCCAGACGTGGCACAGAGTATAAGGCAAAACCCTATTATTATTTGGACATTGTTAATATGGCAAACCTAGATACGGTTTGGAAGCAATTCCGCCCCGAATTGGAGGCCGAACTGAAGTATGTTGTCGGGAGGGCTTCTCTACGCCTGTATGACATGATGCGCTACCATATGGGATGGATTGACGAGTCCGGTCGCACTCGTAAAGAGACCGCAGGCAAAAGGCTGCGCCCTGTCCTTTGCCTTCTGGCATGTCAGGCGCTGGGAGGGCAGTGGAGACAGGCACTCCCCGTAGCGGCAGCCATAGAACTGGTGCATAATTTCTCCCTCATACATGATGACATCCAGGATTCGAGCACCGAGCGCAGAGGAAGACCGACTATCTGGTACATCTGGGGCCAGCCTCAGGCAATCAACGTTGGCGATTGCATGCATGCTCTCGCGCTATCGTCATTGTTACGGTTGGAGGATACAGGCACAACGCATGCCAAAATGGTACGTGCTGCTCGCATTATGGGGGAAGCCAGCCTTCGACTGTCCGAAGGACAGTACCGCGACCTCAGTTACGAGAATCATCTTGACATCAAGATCAACGACTATTTATCGATGATCAACGGTAAAACCGCCGCTCTATTTCGCTGCTCTCTCGAAATCGGGGCAATTATGGCTACGGACAATGAATCACAAATATCGCATATGCGGAGTTACGGACAAGCTCTGGGTATGACCTTCCAGGTCCACGACGATGTCTTGAGCATCTGGGGCGATGAGAAGACCACGGGCAAGTCCAATGCCTCTGACATACGATCGAAAAAGAAGACTCTGCCCGTGATATATGCGCTTGAGAAGGCTAAAGGCGAGGATGGCAAGCGCTTACGGCAAATCTACCAGCAGGAGACAATTGATACCACTGACATAGATGATGTGATGCACCTGCTAAATAAGATCGACGCACGAAGCTATGCCCAAGCGACGAGCATGAAATATTATCGTGAAGCTCTTTCGGAACTGGATGCCGCGAACATCTCCCAGCCCGAAAAGGTCGCCCTTCAAGAAATCGCCAAGTTCCTTCTTGAGCGTGAATACTGACCACCAGAGTTAGCGAACCTATTCCCTTATCCCCCGGTGTAGCACTTTTACCTGAGTAGTTGTATAATCAGCAAACGTAGGCAATCTGATATTTACGGATGCTACAGAGGCAGGAAATGCCAAAACTGGCGATTACAGGAAAAGGTGGCGTAGGTAAAACCACCCTGGCCAGCGTTCTGGCTCGACTTTACGCTGCCGAGGGCCGAACCGTCCTGGCTATAGACGCCGACCCCGATGCCAACCTGGGGGCAGCTCTCGGTATACCTGCCGAAGAATTAAGCCGTGTAACACCTATCGCACAACTGGAGGAGTTGATACACGAACGAACGGGAAGCAAGCCCGGCACAATCGGGGGTTTCTTTAAAATTAACCCAAAGGTCGATGACATTCCGGAGCGCTTCTCCGTTAACAGGGATGGGGTGAAGTTACTTGTTATGGGCACGGTGAAAAAGGGCGGCAGTGGCTGCATATGTCCGGAGAGTGCCCTGCTCAAGAGCCTGCTGACCCACCTGCTGTTGAGGAGGGAAGAGGTGGTAATACTGGATATGGAAGCCGGTATCGAGCATCTGGGAAGAGCTACAGCGTCAGCAGTAGAGGCCTTCATAGCGGTGGTAGAACCCGGCATGAGAAGTCTTGATACTGCGCATGCTGTAAGAAAGCTAGCTGAAGATATAGGTATTAAGAAGTGTTACGTCGTAGGCAACAAGATTACGGAAGACGCAGACCGCAGTTTTATAACCGACAACCTTCCCGATTTCCAGGTACTCGGATTTATCAGTCAAAATCCTAAAATTATAGAGGCCGATCGCAAGGGCGTAAGTGTATATGATATCGACACAAAGGTAGTTTCCGAGGTAAAGCTCATAAAGGAACAGCTGGAAACTATCTCCCGTTGAAAACGATGAAGAAAAAAACCGTCCGCGACGTCGAACTCAAGGGGAAAAGGGCACTGGTTAGAGTGGACTTTAATGTTCCTCTGGATGTGCAAACCTATGCTATCAGCGACGACAGCCGCATTCGAGCAGTGCTACCTACTATAAAGTACCTGATCGCTGAAGGGAGCAAGGTCATCCTTTGCTCTCACTTGGGACGACCTAAAGGCAAAGTGGTCGAGGAACTGCGATTAGCCCCGGTGGCTAAACGCCTTTCGGAACTGCTTACTTTGCCCGTAACAAGTACCCGGGACTGCATTGGCTCGGAAGTTGAACAGGCTGTCTCTCGCCTGGGAGAGGGCGATATTCTCCTTCTTGAGAACCTGCGTTTCCACCCCGAGGAGGAGCAAAACGACCCCGATTTTGCCCGGGCTCTATCTCGATTAGCGGATATTTATGTAAACGACGCTTTCGGCGCGGCTCACAGAGCCCATGCCTCCACAGTCGGTGTAGCCCAATATCTTCCCGCAGTCGCGGGTCTCCTTATGGAAAAGGAAATCGATTTCCTGGACAAAGCCCTAACCGCTCCCGCTCATCCCTTCGCCGCCATCACCGGTGGCGCTAAGGTGAGCGACAAGCTGGGGCTTCTTGAGAACATCACAGGCAAAGTCGACTATCTGCTCATCGGCGGCGGCATGTGCTGCACCTTCCTCAAGGCTCAAAACTACGAGGTTGGTCAATCAAAGGTAGAAGAAGACAAACTCGATATAGCCCGGGAACTCATGGACAAGGCAGCCAAGGCCGGAGTAGCGCTATTATTACCCAGCGACGTCGTAGTCGCCGATAACTTCGCCAGTGACGCGCATTTCAAAATTGTTTCCGTTTCTGAGATACCAGAAGGCTCTTTTGTTATGGACATCGGGCCCCAGACCGCCGGGCGATTCTCCACCGAACTTCAGAAATGCAAGACGGTCATCTGGAATGGGCCAATGGGGGTCTTCGAGTTCCCGGAGTTCCGACACGGTACCGAGGCGATAGCGAAGCAGTTATCAGGGCTTGAAGCCACTACTATAATCGGCGGTGGCTCCACTGCTGAGGCCGTAGATGAGCTTGGCCTTACTGATAGAATGAGCCATGTCTCTACAGGTGGAGGCGCTTCGCTTGAATTCCTGGAGGGCAAAACTCTGCCCGGGGTGGCAGTATTGCAGGACAAGGAGGATTAGTCTAAAAAGGCTATGCTCAGCCTAGATCAAATAAAAAATTTGTCCAGACAATCGCTGTCTAAGATTATACTCCTGGTAATCGACGGATTAGGCGGTCTGCCCAGGCCCGATACCGGCAAGACAGAGCTCGAAACTGCCCGGACACCCAACCTCGACCTGCTGGCGAGCGATGGTATCTGCGGCATGATAGACCCTGTGTCTCCCGGCATTACTCCGGGAAGCGCCCCGGGTCACCTTGCGCTCTTCGGTTACGATCCGCTCAAGTTCATAGTAGGGCGAGGAATACTGGAGGCGCTGGGCATCGACTTTGACGTAAAACATGGTGATGTGGCTGCCCGAGGCAACTTTTGTACTATCGATCAAAATGGGCTCGTTATAGATCGCAGGGCAGGCCGTATCTCAAACGAAAAAAACGCTGAGCTGTGTAAAATCCTGGGCAATATCGTGCTCAGCGACGTAGAACTCCACGTCATCCCGGTAAAAGAACACCGCTTCGCAGTTATATTTCGCGGCGATAAGCTATCCGGTGATGTCAGCGACTCCGATCCCCAGCAGGTTGGGTTGGCACCACAGGCCGTAATTTCTCTTTCACCCGCCGCGGAGACAGTGGCCAGGCTGGCCAACGAGTTCATATCCAGTGCAAAAGTAATGCTATCCGACCATCATCCTGCCAATATGGTGCTTCTACGCGGCTTCTCTCAGTACCCGAACTTACCCACAATGGCTGAAGTATATAAGTTGAATGCTGCTGCCATCGCCGCTTATCCCATGTATAGAGGTTTGGCCAAGCTTGCTGGCATGAGTATACTCGATACAGGGACCAGTATTGAAGACGAGTTTGATACCCTGGTTCGTAACTATGCCGACTACGACTTCTTTTTCATCCACGTAAAAAAGACGGATTCCGCCGGTGAAGACGGCGATTTCGATACCAAGGTCAAAATCATAGAGGAAGTCGATGCCCTATTGCCTAAAATCATCAGACTCGAAGCCGATGTCCTGGTGGTCTCCGGCGACCATTCCACTCCAGCTCTATTGAAAGGTCATAGTTGGCACCCTGTCCCTACCATTATCCGTTCAAAATGGTGCCGCCCCGACCGCGTACGAGAATTCTCAGAGACAGACTGTTCATCAGGCGCACTGGGAAGATTTCCCGGTGTGTCAGTGATGACCCTGGCAATGGCCAATGCCCTTAAATTGGCTAAGTACGGTGCTTAGGAGGACACCCCATGCGAACGCCGATAATAGCCGGCAACTGGAAAATGAATACCACTGTCACCGAGGCAGCGGAGCTGGTCAAGGCGATGAAGAAGAAGCTGAACAGTATTCCCGGGACAGAGAAGGTGCTCTGCCCTCCTTTCGTTTCGCTGATTACAGTGAGGGACCTTATCAAAGGCACATCGATCAAACTCGGTGCACAGAACATGTTCTACGAACGCAGTGGTGCTTATACTGGAGAGATTTCCCCCGTAATGCTTTCCGGTCTTTGCGAATTCGTGATACTGGGGCACTCGGAAAGAAGAGCGCACTTCGGGGATACTGACCAAATGGTGAACATGAAAGTTCAGGCAGCCCTTGCTATGCAACTCACCCCCATCATCTGCGTTGGTGAAAGCCTGGAGCAGAACGAGGCAGGTGAAACCATAGAAGTAATTACCCGGCAAGTTAAAGCAGCCTTTGAGGGCGTCGACTCACCCCAGGGAGCAGTAATGGCTTACGAGCCGATTTGGGCTATCGGTACCGGCAAGGCTGCCAGAGGCGAGCAGGCGAATGCTATCAGCGGCCTTATCCGCAGCGTCGTTGCCCAGCTTTTCGGCGATGCCATAGCGCAGGATATGCGTATCCAGTACGGCGGCAGTGTCACCTCCGCCAACGTCTCCGAATTCATCAGCCAGCCAGAGATCGATGGTGCCCTGGTGGGTGGAGCCAGCTTGAAAGCAGCGGAGTTCTTGGGCATTATGGAGCAAACGTCTAAGATTAAGCAAGCGGGATGATTTCTCTGGTGGCCGTAGTGGGGCCAACCGCAATTGGTAAAAGCAGTCTGGCGCTTGAGCTTGGCCGGACCTTCGGCGGCGAGATTATCAACGCCGACAGCCGGCAGGTCTACCGGCACATGGATATCGGAACGGCCAAGCCTACACTTGATGATATGGCTGTTGTCCCTCACCACCTCATCAACGTTGTTAACCCCGATGAGGTTTTTAGCCTGGCTCTCTATCAACACAAAGCACGCGAAGCTATAGACGACATCCAGAGGAGAGAAAAACTGCCAATCCTGGTAGGTGGGAGTGGCTTGTACGTATGGGCGCTCCTGGAGGGATGGCGCATACCACCGGTTCCACCCGACCATGTTATAAGGCGAGAACTCGAGGCTAGAGCACTATCCCAGGGAACAGGGGTACTTTACGAGGAACTCAAGCAACTCGACCCAGACGCAGCAGAGCAGATCGATCCCAGGAACACACGCAGGGTAATCCGCGCGATCGAGGTCTCCCGTAAAGGCAGACCATTCTCGCGACTACAGGGGAAAGAGCCTTTCGTTAATTCTCTAATCATAGGGCTAACCACAGATAGAATAGACCTTTACCGACAAATCGATGCTCGTGTTGACAGCATGATGGAGAAAGGCCTGTTAGCCGAGGTTGAAGGACTTGTCAAAATGGGCTACGGATTCAACCTCCCCTCGATGTCGGGACTAGGCTATAAACAGATAGGCATGTTCTTCCAGGGGGAAATAGACTTGACTACAGCAATCCAGAAAATCAAGTCCAATACACACCGTTTTGTACGACATCAAAACAACTGGTTTCGCCTCCATGACGAACGCATTCACTGGTTTGACATACGACAAGAAATCGATCAAGCTGTGAGGGATTTAATCGAGCGGTTTTCAGCTAAACAACACGCGCATCATTAGAGAACTGAGGAGGGTTGTGATATTATGAATCAGCCGCTAAAGCAGTTCCTATACGGAATTGTGTTTGGAGTCTTGCTTTTACCCATTCTCTACATAGGGCGTCTCTGGTTGAAGCATCGCAGCGAGAAAGTCGATTTCGATGAATCCGAGTGGCCATGAAATCCTGCATATACTATGAACGGGCAAAGGTGATTTATGGGTAAATTATCAGACAAAATAATGGAAACCATCGCCGAGATTCGCCCCGGTATAATAGCTACATCGAGCAGGGACGGTAGGCCGAATGTTTCCGCCAAAGGGTCATTTCGGGTGCTTGATGACGAGCATGTGGTCTTCGCTGACATCAGTTCGCCGCGTACCATCGCCAATTTAAGAGAGAACCCACAGGTTTCTATCCTGGTAGTACATCCAAAAAGCATGAAAGGGTGCCGAATCTGGGGCAGGGGAGAGATACTCGATTCCGGCGATATCTTCGATCAAATGAGCAAGGAGTTCGCTGAACGCAACCTTAAAGTCAACCACGTGGTTAAGATCACAGTTGAAGAGGCACAAGACAGCTTCTAGACGGAGTTGCAAGAGTGAATTTCGCCAAACTGCAAGGCACGGGGAACGATTTTGTCCTGATAGATGCCCGTGAGCTTGAGCGTGATTGGCCAGCACTGGCAAGAGACATGTGCCCTCGTCACTTCAGTGTGGGCGCCGACGGGCTTCTTCTACTCCTCCCCTCCAAGACAGCAGACCTGCGCCTGCGGATGTTTAATCCCGACGGGTCAGAGGCGGAAGCCTGCGGAAACGGCCTTAGGTGCTTTGCCAGATACGCTACCGAAAATGGTATGGTGAACAGTTCCGAGTTCACGGTGGAGACCCTGGCAGGAACAAGAGCCGTCAGAATCCAGGACGAGAAAAACGTGCGGGTATCAATAGGCATACCGGCATTCAACCCCGCAGCCATACCGGTTATTTTGGGGCACAGGGACGAGCCTGACGAGACTCCCGTTGTCGATTACCCAATAAAAGTAGGGGATACTGAATTAAGAATTAGCTGTGTTTCCATGGGTAATCCCCATGCGGTATGCTTTCCGGACGATACCGTCGCCGACTTCCCCTTACCCGAAGTTGGCCCCGTATTAGAGCACCATCCTATGTTCCCCAACAGGGTAAACTTTGAGATAGCGAATGTCATCAGCCGAGGTGAGATCAGAGCGCGAGTCTGGGAGCGCGGCGCGGGAGAGACCCTTGCCTGTGGCAGTGGAGCCTGCGCCACAGCAGTGGTATCCAAACTGAAGGGCCTCACGGACACCCCCGTAAGCATATTACTGCCCGGCGGCCTCCTGACTGTAGACTGGGACGGAGCAGGAGAGGTATTTCTCAGCGGTCCCGCCGAGACGGTATTCTATGGAGTCTGGAAAGATTGATTAAGACGAAAGGAAACCGAAAATGAGTTTCGTGATAGCCGTATATGTACCGGAGGGAATCATCATGGCGTCGGACAGCCGGCAGTCCGTTACAGTTGAAGGGAAGGCGCCCGAAGGCAGAAGCTTCAAGGTGGAGACGGTCAACTCAGATTCCATCACTAAAACATTTCTGCTGGAGAAGCACCAGACCGGCATCTCCAATTTCGGGCAGGACTTGCTCGGGGGCGTTCCCATAGCAAGCCGTATCAAGAGATTCATTGAGGAGGATTTGACACCTGACGACGATGTGGAGACTGTCCCCCGGAAGCTGGTTGAATACTTCCGTAAGTCATTCTCCAATGCCGATGTTGGTTTCCACGTCACCGGCTATAAAAAAGAGGGCAAGATCAGCGTACCTTATGTCCATTCCTGTCATGTATCCCGAAACGCTGTTGAGAGAAGAAACGTGAAGCCGGACGGCTCTCTAAGCTACGGCGCTGCCTGGTCCGGGCAGACCGACATTCTTACCTCCATCCTCATTCCAGTGGTAGTCAAAGACGAAAAAGGCAATGATAAAGTGATCCGATCACCGGCTCCCATTATATGGGACGCGATGGCGCTTCAGGACGCGATTGACTTCGCAATCTACGCAATTCGGACCACCATAGATACCATGCGCTTCCAGGCACGGCCAAAGAACGTGGGCGGCCCAATCGATGTCCTGCTTCTAACACCTGATGAGGCCAGATGGATACAGCGAAAAGAACTGAACGGCACCATACTTAAACGTCACGGTTCATACTGAATGTAACGTAACGTCTACTAAAAGAGAGGAGAAAACCACAACTAAACTGGCCAAATACATTATATATCACCCCTTTTTATAAAAGGGGACTTGTCCTACTCCCCTTTACAAAGGGGGGTAAGGGGGATTTAAAACGCTCGCCTGGGAGTAAGGTAATTCTGCTCTATAATAAAAGGCTAAAAGCATTCTCCAGCCAACTAAGAAAAGATATGACCGATGCAGAAAGACTGCTCTGGGCAAAATTGAGGCGTAAGCAGTTAAAGGGTTACCAATTCTATAGACAGAGGATAATAGGCAGCTATATAGTTGATTTCTACTGTCCCAAAGCAGGGCTAATTATTGAAATTGATGGCGGTCAGCACTATAACGACGAAGGAACTGAGAAAGACAGGAGCAGGGATGATTATATGATAGCGCGCAAATTAGAAGTTTTAAGGTTTTCAGACAGAGAAGTGTTTGAGAATCTTAATGGGGTTGTTGAGAGGATATATGATAATTTATAATCCCCCTAAATCCCCCTTTAAAAAAGGGGGACTTTCATTCCCATCCTTTCTATTAAATGCGTATGCCTTAGCTACACTCACCCCTTTGGGAAAGTGGGACTTTGCCCCCTTTTGTAAAGAGATAAGCTTATCCCCTCCCTTTTTATTGAATGGTTATGCCTTAAATATGCTAACCCCTTTAAGAAAGAGGGACTTTATCCCCCCTTTGTAAAGGGGGGTAAGGGGGGATTTTAGACTCGGTTAATGGTAACAAGCGTGTTAACTACAGATATAATGCTTTACTGTTAGTCAGTATCAAGAGCCAGATTATCTGAAGTGCAAAATAAACGAAGGTAAAAGGATAACTCCTAACATGAGGAGAAAAGTATAATGCAGCTAGCCAGGCGCATCGAGAACCTTCCACCATACCTCTTTGTCGGTATCAGTAAAAAAATAGCGGAAAAGAGAGCCCGCGGTGAGGACGTAGTCAGCTTCGCCATCGGCGACCCCGACATCCCCACCCCCCAGAATATCATCGACCGGCTGTGTCAGGCGGCACAAGACCCGGCGAATCATCGCTACCCCGAGTCCGACGGGCTGCCCCAGTTGCGGCAAGCCATATCTTCCTGGTACCGGCGCCGCTTCGGACTGTCCCTCGATCCCGATAAGGAAGTCCTGCCTCTCATCGGCTCCAAAGAGGGTATCGGTCACATTGCTCTATGCTTTATCGACCCGGGCGACCTTGCGCTCGTCACCGATCCCGGCTACCCTGTTTACTCTATGGGCACTATGTTCGCCGGCGGCGAGTGTCACTTCCTGCCGCTTATTGAGGACAATGATTTCCTTCCCGACCTCGACCAAGTCCCCACCGAGGTAGCGCAAAGAGCCAAAATGCTGTGGATCAATTATCCCAATAACCCCACGGCGGCAGTAGCCGATGTCGACTTCTTTAATAAAGTGGTGGATTTCGCCAAAAGGCACAACCTGGCTGTGTGCCACGATGCCCCTTATACCGAGGTCGCCTTCGATGGTTACAGCCCTCCGAGCTTCCTCCAGGCATCCGGGGCTGGGGACGCGGGAATTGAATTTCACTCTCTCTCCAAGAGCTATAATATGACAGGGTGGCGTATCGGAATGGCAGTTGGCAACGCGGAGATGATCGGAGCTCTGATGAGGGTAAAATCTAATCTCGATTCCGGTATTCCGCAGGCAATCCAACACGCTGCCATCGAGGCTCTCCTCGGAGACCAGGACTGCATTGCAGAGCACAACGCCATCTATCAGCGACGCCGTGACAGGGTAGTCGAAACCCTCACCAGGATAGGGCTCAGGACAAAGCCACCGATAGCCAGCCTCTACGTCTGGGTCCGGATTCCCGATGTTTATACCTCCCTTGATTTTTGCGCCAAGCTGCTTGATGAGGCCTCCGTAGTGGTCACACCGGGCAGTGGATACGGAAAATATGGAGAAGGATACATTCGCATCTCTTTAACCATTCCGGATGACCGGCTCGAAGAAGGGCTTGCCAGATTGGAGAAATGGGGAGGCCACCTTTAGCCGTAGCGTCGCCATTCCTGTGGCGACGGGCTACTCATCGTGACAGGGCAGGAGAACCAAACAAGGAGGAGCTAGATCAAGCGGACAACAGTTACGACCCGTCCTCCAGCGGAAAAGGCTCTGCTTGTTGGAGTCGAGATACGGGGTGATACCAATGGCTGGTCGCTGGAGCGCTCCGTCGATGAGTTAGGTCAACTGGCGCGCACAGCAGGGGCCGAAGTGGTAGGCTCGATAACACAGCGCCTGACATCTCCAACACCCGCATACTATCTGGGCAAAGGCAAACTTGAGAAACTGTCTTCTCTCAAAGAGCAGCTTGGATACGACCTGGTTATCTTCGATGATGAACTCTCTCCAGCCCAGCAGCGAAATCTGGAACGTGCTTTAGACGCCAAGGTGATAGACCGCACTACCCTCATCCTGGACATCTTCGCACGAAGGGCACACACTCATGAAGGCAGACTACAAGTCGAGCTTGCTCAACAGGAGTATCTTCTGCCTCGACTGGCCGGACGCTGGCCTCACCTCGAACGCTTGGGGGGTGGTATCGGCACCAGAGGCCCGGGAGAAACCCAGCTTGAGACTGACCGCCGCCTTATTCAGCGCAGGATTCGGCATCTCAAAGAAGACATTGAGGCCATGAGGAAGCACCGCGCCCTGTATCGGCGTCGCCGCAGCGAGCGTGGTATACCTGTTATCGCCTTGATAGGTTATACCAATGCCGGTAAAAGCACCCTGCTCAACTCATTGAGCAGAGCAAACGTGTTAGTGGAGGACAAGCTTTTCGCTACACTCGACCCCACGACGCGCCGCCTCGTCCTCCCAAACAATAACCAGCTGCTGTTAACCGATACTGTCGGGTTTATTCAGAAGCTGCCGCCCACTGTGGTCGCTGCCTTCAGAGCTACACTCGAAGAATTATGCGAAGCCGATTTACTGCTGCACATTGTGGATATCTCCAGCGAAACCGCCCCTCAGCAGTGCCATACCGTAGAGAACATGCTGGAAGACCTTGATCTGGCTGAAAAGCCAAGGCTTATAGCCCTCAATAAGATAGACCTGCTGGGTGGGGAGTTTAAGCCCGGTGACGAAGAAGCCGTTACGCGGTTCATCGACCGCATCGGAGCGAGAGTAAAGACCGCTGCTTTGATCTCCGCGGCCAAAGGCTGGGGACTGAACAGAATGCTCGAACTCGTTGTAGAGATATTGGATAGAAATAGACAATCCGGGAGGGCATATGAAGATTCGTAAGGGGGTAATAACCGCCGCCGGCTGGGGAACAAGATTCCTGCCAGCGACAAAGTCACAGCCCAAGGAAATGCTGCCTCTAGTGGACAAACCAATAATTCAGTACGTGGTAGAGGAGGCCGTGGCCTCGGGTATCGAGCAACTTATCATCATCACTGCGCTGGGCAAGCACGCCATTGAGAATCACTTTGATCATTCTTTCGACCTGGAGCATGCTCTGAAGCAAAAGGGTGACGAGAAGCGATTACAGGAGGTGCAGCGGATATCAGAGCTCGCCCGCATCTGCTATATTCGCCAGAAAGAGCAGCTCGGTTTAGGACATGCTGTCTCAGTAGCCAGAGACCTTGTGGCCGACGAACCATTCGCTCTTTTTCTTCCGGACGACCTAATCGCTTCTGAAGTGCCTGCCATGAAGCAGATGCTGCAAATATATGATCGCTACGGTTGCAGTGTAATCGCCGTCGAACCTGTCGCACCTGAAAAAGCTTCTGCCTACGGCATAATCGCACCGAAGCAAGTAGACGAGCGCGTATACCAGGTCCTGAGCCTCGTTGAGAAGCCGAATCCAGGAGAGGCTCCTTCCAATCTAGCCATAGTCGGCAGATACATTCTCACGCCGGAGATATTTACTATGCTGGAGAGAACTACTCCCGGGGCTATTGGGGAAATTCAGCTCACCGACGCCCTGAAAGAACTGTTGAAAGAGCAGTCTATATACGCCTATCAGTTCCAGGGAACACGCTATGACACCGGCGAGCCATTGGGCTTCCTCAAAGCCTCCGTCGAGTTTGCCCTTAGCCGACCGGACCTGGGAACAGAGTTAAAAGAGTACTTGCGGCAGTTGCAGTTACCCGACTAGGTTACATCCTCAAGGTGGGGCAGGGTCGCTTTCAGCAACTTAGCGCAGTTCGCCAGCCGAAGATAGCTCGCAAGGAACAGCCGGGCACAATCATTGCCATAATCACATCACTATCTCAGGAAGAAAGAGCCAGTCCTGTATCTCTATATGCCCGCACTCTCAACCGCAGTCCCGGGCAAATCCGAGAGGTAGAGGTAGGGAACATCAATAAACGTTACGTTGACTTCGTCAGTGAAGTTTTTTACGATTGTACTAGTACTATAGTAGTAGTATAGCCTCGGTACTATAGTCTAGCACAACCCTGTTTCAAAAAAAGGACAGGAGCATGGTGTTTTTCCGCGAGTTCCTGCCCTCAGCTTGAAAGGCGGCCATGCTAAATAGAACTCTGACGCGTACACAAACGAACCTGGTAAGAATAGCACGATTCCTGGCAATTGCCTGGGTTGTCCTATCCCTGGCTGATGCCAGCGTTACCTACTTCTGCCTTCAGAACACCGCCAATATCGAGGGTAACCCTTTCGCCAGGGCTCTGCTATCACAGAATGAGGTACTATTCTACGGAGCAAAATTTCTCGTCACTATTGCCATAGGGCTGGGATTCTGGTGGCTGGCAACCAGGACCACGCACCTTAAAGCTATGATCGCTTGCCAGATGTTGCTGGTAGTGCTGTTTGTAGGCGTACTGGGCAACAACATGCTTCATCTGTAGAGCGGCAAGAAGAGCGAGCGTCGGGGCGGTCCCGGGAAATGTTCTAAAAACCTCTTAGGATGAGTCCTTTACCTTGTCAGCTATCTTTCTAGTCTCCTCCAGCAGAGAATAGACATCAGTATCGCCAAGCTCCTGAGAGAGAACACTGATCGGATTCTCTGAGAGCGGCTCGCTTCTGAAAATTTCCAGCATACCATCGACATCCTCATCCTCCTGAGCCTCCTCAGATTGTGGTGAAAATGAAACCTCGTCTCTGTGCTCCTTTTCCTCTTCTGCCTGGAGTTCATCGTCGCTTGATTCAGCTACCTCAACCTCAAGTTCCCCCATTTCAAATATTTGAGGGTCAACATCACCCGATGTCGGGGCCTCGGTGCCCGGGCTTTCCGTATCAGCAACCTTTAATTCGTCGTGTGCCGCCGTCAACTCTAAACTTTCACCTTCTACCTCAACAGAGCCAGTGCTGTCGTAGACTGCTTCTGCCGCCTCTTCTGATTCGCCTTCAAGAGCCCGCCGGGTCCCTGCATCTGTCTCTGCCATCTCTTCTGCTTCATCTCTGAGTCCAACAGCTTCGTCCTCCGCCTCATCCATAGCGCCGGTTGCCAAATCATCAGCTATAGGTTCCTGCTCTTCAGAGCTTTGTTCGAGGCTCATTGGTGCTGGCCCGAGCTTATCCGTATCTTCTTTTTCAGCCCCGGTTTCCTGAGATTCAAGGGTTGTTTGTGCCTCTTCCCGGACTTCCTCATCTTCCAGTTGATAAATCCCTTCATCTTTACACGACAGGAACTCTCCTACAGGGTCTTCTTCCAATAGAGATTCTTCCTCACGACCAAGCAGGTACCCCTTGACGTGGCCCCAGGAAAGGCGCTGTATCCGCCACGACCATTTTACCGAACCCATGATATCCTCCCCTTGTTAAGCTCAAACTACATCATTTGTATAGATGAGAAGATCTTCTCTACCAACACAGGCACCATCACCAATCCCACTCCCGATAAGCCAAGTGTCAAGCTAAGGTATCCAAAAAACTTATACATATTGCCACCATCGGCCGCTTTTACAGCGAAAGCAGTAGTGACGGAAAGAACCAGAATACAGGGCAGTGTTAATACTTCGAGAAGGCGGACACTCTCAAAACTGAAACTGAACACCTCGACTGCCTTTGATTGAGCCTCCGCTACTGACTGCGTATAAACCCCCTCCACAACCTTAGCGAAGAGTATGATTACTTGCACAACGAACACCAGGAGCCCGATAAGAGCAGCGTGCATGGCAAAAGCCAGGAATCCGAACGACGACGATACCTGATTCCTCTTCGCACGCAGGAAGTCAAGGGTCATTGCTAATACAGAGGAGCGATTCCCAACCTCCTCCGGGTCGCCACCCAACCTGTTCGCATCGTGAAACATCTTCACACTTCTGTATACGGTCTCACTGCCTGTCTCCAGAGAGAAACGCTGCCAGCATACGTCTGGCTTCAGCCTGGACTGCAGCCTGGAATGAAGGTTCTTGACGTCACCCGCCAGGTTTGCCGTCGACCTGAGGTCCAGCCTCTCCAGAGCATTGGATACAGTGATCCCAACAGCCGATGCTACATTTCCCAGTGACCTGAGGAAAGTGCTTATGTCCGAATCTTTCTTCTTCACCCGGCGGTCGAACAGGCCGCCGGCTACACCCACAGGAACCATTAAGATAGCGACTACGATAAGGGCCCATCCCAGTCCAAAACCAGACAGTAATACGATGAAAAAGCAGGCCGCAGCAATAGGTATTAGTAAGCGTGCCAGCCAACGAGCTCTGCTGTAAGTAGGGCAGTTCGATGTCGGTGAATGAACCCTCACTTCCTTGGGGGAAACCCTGTATATTGCCCATGCCCCCAAGGCCGCAACGCACACGGTAACTCCTACCAGCGTGACAGTGAACGATGTTGCCACAGAGTATATGAGCATGGAGATAGCGGCCACCATAACTATCAGCGCTGCAGATACAATCAGGGCAGCGTATCCCTCAGTCCACTTTCTCAGCGATTCCACCCCGCGCTCGTACTCATTCTTGAATGCCTCGGCCTGAATCGCTGCCTCCTGGGCTAAGAAGTCCGCCTCCGATTCCCCTGAACCCAGAGAACTGGCAAGGCGCAACAACAGGCTTTTAACCGAACCATTATCAGCAGACTCCCCCACCATTCGGCAGGCAACAGCGTAGTCATAACGCATTTGCTTGGCCAAAACATGGACCTCCTTGAAGTAGCTCGACGAGCTACAGGAAAGCTGGCTGGCAAATGCGAATATCTGGCTGCGTGGTAGCCCCGCCGCAGCTATAGAGGACATATAAGCGAGCTGGTAGAACAGGTCGTAGCTAATATACTCGCTATCAAAAGAGTCCTTCGTGTTGCGCCTTGGCCAAAACCTTGAGAAGTCCATAAAAATCACTCACTCCCTTTTCTTTGTGGAGCTTTTCTAGAATCCTGTTCCTTCTCTCAACCACGTTATAGACCTGCCATTTCTTATTAGGTGGAATTCCGCGCTTAAGGGCAAGCTTCTCCTCTAAAAGATAGCTATTCCTTTTACCCACGAAGTCAAAGGTATCGTTTACAGGGTTCCAACGAAACACCTCCACGTAAGAGAAGGTATTCGCAACAGGATCATATCCGACGATCTCGTTGATGCTGGTTGCGCGGCGACCCCTCTTTCCATTAGGCAACTTCACCGCATTCTGGCACACTACAACGTTCAAGTTATCCATATAAGTTTTGGGCACACTTATCGGATGTCCCGTTAGTCGCTGAATCAGCTTCTCCACATTGGCGGCGTGGAAAGTGCTCATCACCTGGTGCCCTGTCTGCATGGCGCCAAAAGCGATGTTTCCTTCCTCACCACGAATCTCACCCACAATAATTACATCAGGACGCTGCCTCAAAGCGGCCTTCAGCAGTTCGAACATGGTTACATGTGCCCCCTTCTCACCAGGGGCTGGATTCTTGGCTACCTCGCGTAGCCAGTTGGCATGAGGCACCTGAAGCTCCGGCGTGTCCTCGATGCTTATAATCTTGTGGTTCTGCGGCATAAACGTAGTTATCGCATTCATCAGGGTTGTCTTTCCGGAGGCTGTTTCACCGACGACAAACAAATTCATGCCATCCTCAATCACCATGGATAGATAAGCTGCCATTTCGTAGTTCAAACTTCCAAACTCAATGAGTTCCATGATGCTCAACGGCGTTTCGCTGAACTTTCGGATGGTAAAGTTGCTGCCACGGCGCGAGACCTCCCTGCCGAAGACTATGTTGATTCGGGAGCCATCAGGCAAGGTAGCATCCACAATGGGGCTGCGCAGAGTGACCGGCTTTTTTATCTGCTCGGAAAGACGAAGCACAAAATCGTCCACGTCTTCGTGAGATTCAAAGGCTACCGCTGACCTGACGCTCTTAAATATCTTATGCTCCAGGAATATATGCCCAACCCCACTGCAACTGATGTCCTCAATATTGGGGTCGCGTATCATCGGATCCAGGACGCCCATCCCCACTTTTTCCCTGACGACCATGTACTTCAAGGCCTCCAACTCTTCGGGTGTTACCTGTACCTTGTCCTTGTTATCCTTCCTTTTTCCTTTCTTTCCTTTACCACCTGCTCCATTGGACGATGTAGCGCCGGCGCCATTGTGATGTACAACGCAGACCTTGTCTACCAGCTGCCTAAGCCCGTCCATCCTCTCTTCGTCTAATTCCAAATCGGTAAGCACGCCAGCTTCATCGACCAGCCTGTCCTCTAGTTGAGAAAGCGCATAGCTCAGGTCCTGAGTCATACCCGGCTCTATTGGAATATAGTTTGGCCTGCCACCAGCGGGGTCGGACAGGATGTGAACGAACATACCACCCCCCACAGAGTAGATGAGGTTGTACGGCTGCTGGTCCGCCAGTGCCCGTTTAACTTCAGCGTGGTATTCAATGTCCCCTAACTCCTCAAGGGGAAGCAGGCACAGATAGTCCCAAAGGTGCCCGTTCTCCTTAACAGCACCCTGCAATTCCTCGGGGAGCGACCGGTACAAGTCATCGTGCTCATCTGGGTTGCGCCGAGAAGTCCCCTCCTCTATTTTTGGCTCAAAGGGCAATAATGTTTTTGGCATATTAACTCTAGGCCCTCGCTTTGGAATAAGGTATCACTTTGATACCTAAACCTGGCTCTACATCGAAAGAGACAATATTTCCAGTATGCATTTCTGCCCCACGTACCTTAGCCACCTCTAATATCTTTATCATCTTGCTCCCCATCGTCTCTATACGCAGTCTAAGGTGGCTATCGCACATCGAACCCAGCCTGACCATAACGTTTTCATCAAAGGCATAGCTATGAGCAATACATAGTATGCTCAGACCCTGCCCACACATCACCTTGCAGTCCTCAAAAAAGGTGAGCACCTCTTCGATGGAAGCATGAGTCACAAAATAGGTGATAGAATCAATCACCGCCAGGTCAACGCCTTTATCAGCACAATTGCGGATAAGCGGTACCAGTCCTGTATCTAGATGTCTCCTGGTTTTTTTTACGTCAAGGGGATATATTCGCAACTTGGAAAGAAGCAGGTAATCCAGAACATCCAGGTTCAGGCTCTGCATCTGAGTAACCAGGCTTCTCATAGTGTTCTCAGTGGTAAAAACCATGGCGTTCAGGCCGTTTCTTAAAGAACCCCAGACCATTTGCTGGGTAAGAACGGATTTCCCTGAATCAGGCTGGCCTTCGATAAGGCTGAGTGACCTCAGGGGTATGCCTCCACCTATCTTCTTGTCCAGTTCATCATTGCCAGTAGAGATTATTCTGCTAATCTTTTCTTCATGCTCATCCATTTCAGTCCTCCTATCCCTCAAACTGCGCCGAGGCAACCACACCATTGTAGCTGGACACGATTACCCAGTTTGTGGTTTTATTCCCAGGCTCAGGAACCAATTTCAACTTCATCATCACCACCTCGCCCGTGTTCAGAATCCCGGGCTCAAACACCTCCTCCTGTCCCAGGCTGTCGCTTGAGTATATAGTTCCAACACTCCAATGGTCGTCACCTGGATCAACATCCTCAGTATATAAAAGCCGGGTAACATAGTACCCGTCTGATTCGTCGTAGTGATGCGCCATCACATCCCACTTAGAGAAATGGGCGAGACTCACCTCGCCACAGTTCCGAACGAATACCTCCACAAACGGGTCATTATATTGAGTGTCTATGACCTCTATATCAGTCCTCAATACCTCCTTTGTTGTCTCCACCATCTGTTTCCAGGACTGCGCCGCAGAGTCTATTGAATTGAAGGAGGCATTTGACCATGTTAGAACCGCTACTAGCATCAAGGCTACGACGAATAGTGTAACAATTGCGTTGCTCATCGTCTTTACATACTGAAGTAGTAGTCATCGGATACCCCATTGGGAATAAGGGTCTTGATGCGGTATTCCCCGGACGCTAAAGGGCTATCATAGCTTATCTCTATCTTCACCGTAGTTGCAGTACTCCAGTCGCTCCCGTTCTCTATCACATAGTTCCATTGTGGATAGTTATCCTCAGCGTAATCCACATAGGGTATCCATGCCCAAACCGTCTGGTTGCCGTTCAGGAATACGTCGCATCGTTTCACATCGTCTACAGGTTCAGCACCTATATTCTTGACCCACACAAAAACATCGAAATAGTTATTGGAATTGGTGTCCTGCCAGCTACCATCCTCATCCAGTTCACCCGCTGCATGTATAATCTCTACCTGACTCCTCATCCGTTCAGTCATACGCGCTGACGCACTGCCAAGCGCTCCACTTGAGCTGGTAATCGCCGGATAAACAGCGTTGATCACCAGGGTCACACAGACCACCGCGGCGACTATGAGAAGCACTGTGGCTAGGACCTTATCCATGGCTATCCTTTCCGCTGACCGACCCTTTATCAAGAAGCATCGAAAAAACAACAGATTCAAGGGCGCCGTTTCGATAGCGCAATAAGCTATCAAGCTCAATAAGCAGCTGGATACTCACGGAAGCCGGTATATCATCAGCTGCTTCAGCCGCTTCAACCTCTTCGGTTTTGCTACCGCCATAGAGGTCTGCGAGCAGCAGCATAGTCTCCTTCAGACGCGGTGGCAGGTTACCCGTTATGTCATAGATCTCTACGAGTTTTCCTATTTGCCCCTTACCCACAGCAGGTATAGCGCGGGATAGCCATTGCGCCAGTACTGAAACAGTCAGCAAGTCAACGACCTGATTGTCCACACATTTGCCCACAGTTTCCATGCTGACATCTTCAGGTTGCTGTTTCTGATCTTGGTGGGGAGCGTGGTCGACGCGCTCACTAGCCTCATCACGTAAATCTGCGGCCGGCAGCTCAGCCTCCGGCTTATGACCTGCAGCATGTACAGGGTCAACATAGCCACCTGCCGGACCGGGCGCTGCTGCTGCTCCATAGCCGATCATCGGACCGGGCCCCGGCATACCATAGCTACCGATAGTAATCGGCCCAACACCCGCGCTACTGTCCACAGGCCCCTGCCCAACTTGACCTCCGCTTTCTCCATGAGGAGTGTAACTATTGCCGTTGCCGGTGGCCAGGAATTCCTTGATATCCAGCAGCACCGCTTTGATCTGGCTCTTAAGCACTTTCAATTCTTCTTCAAGAACATTGATTCTCTGTTCCATGCTGCCACCCCTGTTCTTTATGACATTGGTGTCGCTGCCGAGGCAGAGCTGCCTCAGCAGCGACACCTACTACCTTAGCTAACTCCTCTAGTTAAGGTTCATTACAGCGTCGATCCTGCCAGGCAGGGTCCGCTCTAGGACCAGGGCCGCTCCGGTTACGGGCTTCACCTCGATGATGAATGAGTCGTAAATGCCCAGACCAGTCACGGGAGCATCGCTATCTGTGAAGTCCACATAAACAATGACCTGCTCCTCATCCTCGAGAAGATTGTCACTGTTATTGACTCCTACAAACGTAGTCGTCCAGGCTACATCGGCAACGTGCTGGGTAGCGTCAGTGAAGCTAATCACCGTGACGTTATCCGTCGTAGCATTGCCTCCCCCAGGTGTCAGGTCTATGGCCTGCCCTTCCAGCGTGTTGACCAGACAGAAGGACACACCTAGCACCGTCGCGTTACCCGTTAAGTTGCCGCCGTAGGCAAACATGCTGCCTTTGGTCGACATAGAGGCCCTTGCCTCCTCCAGCCCGGAGTAGACTGCCTCCTGGCCCTTCTGGGACGAGAATATCCCAGCCGACAACACCGTGTAGGCGAAGACCGAGGCTACGACCACGAAGGCAATCAGGATGATCGCCGTCTCCAGGCCGGTGATGCCTCTCTCATCCCTGCGTAGGCTCTTGTATAATCCTTTAAGCATCTCTATCCCTCCTTTTTTTCTTGGTTACGGCATTGCCGTTAATTCAGTATCATTACTGAGTCAAGGTCAGCAGGAGTTGTCCGCTCGATGATCAACACCGCTCCAGTAGGAGGCTTGACCTCAATAGTGAAGGTTTGGTAGGTACCTATGGTCTCGCCAGCCCCTGTCATGTCCACTGTGATCTCGAACATCTCCCCGGCTTCCAGCAGGTTGTCATCGTCACCATAGCCCTGATAGGCCACTGTCCAATCCAGTTCCTCCGAACGGGCGGTTGAGCTGGAATAGGAGATTACGGTGACATTGTTGCCCGTGGTATCGGTAAGATCGATCGCCTCACCATCCAAGGCGTTACTCACAGAGAATACAAGCTCCGTGACTGCGGTTGAGTTAGCCTTGGCAACCACGCTACCGTTCAACTCCAGCGTAGATCTCGCCTGCTCCAACCCGGAGTAGACCGCCTCCTGACCCTTTTGAGACGAGAATATTCCCGCCGACAGCACTGTGTAGGCAAAGACCGAGGCCACAACCACGAAGGCTATCAAGATGATCGCCGTCTCCAGGCCGGTGATGCCTCTCTCGTCCCGGTGCGTTTTCCTTGCTAGTTTCTTCAACATCCTTTTCCCTCCTTTTCAGTTTCGTGCCACTCATTCTCACAGCCTGCGCGTGGCAAAGCAGACCGCTTCGACTCCCCATTTAGCCCTTGCACATCACCATCACCTCCCCTTGCCCTTGGCCTTTCCCATCCGTGTCATAGAGAAATGCCAAGACGTCTTGTTCACGATATCTCCAATCGCCGCGGCCTCCTACCTTGTAGGCCGTGAGCTTTCCGCTGCGACTCCACCGCCTGACCGAACTGACATGCACCCTCAGATATTCAGCAACTTCATCACACGTCATAATTTCCTTACCAGTCGGTTTGTTACCACTGGCTGTCTTACTCTTTTTGCCTGTTCTTTTATTCACAATTCCACCCCTTTACCATCGTTCCCACGCTACACTCCGAAGAACTAAAGTGGCTATTCAATACGAATTTGCTACTTTTACGAGCAATGTGATACATTCTGGCGCAATCATAGCTATTGCTCACCACAGGCACAATCACCTACACGTACTAAAGCGCATAGGTAAATAGTCCTACCCTTGCAAATAGTCACGTACTGCTAAATAGTCATATGCCTAAGCAAAGTGCTACATCACTATGAGAATTAAATAAGATTTGATGAAGGCTTTAATTCAAGATATAATATGCATTCGGGTACCCAGCGGGCATTCCCACTAAACTCACTGCACAGCGCTACCCCGGGATGCTCTGCATCTTGGTCGTGATATATTGCTACCATGAAAGAACGCAACCGGAGTTCAATTAAACCAGCGGCTGACGGCACGATAGAAAGTTTCAAGCTCAGAGTAAACGGCCACCAGGCACACTATTTGAAAACAGGCAGTGGCCCATCAATTGTTCTGATACATGGTGGTGCCAGCGACTCTAAAGACTGGGCGGAGACTATGGAAGCCCTGTCTCACTCATATAGCCTCCACGCCCCTGATTTGATAGGATTCGGCCTGAGTGATAGATCCAAGACCGGCTACTATCTATCGGAATTCGTCGACTTTACCCTTGAGTTCATCAAGGAGTTGGACTTTGAAAACCACGTTCTGGTAGGGCATTCACTGGGCGGAAGGGTATGTCTAGAGATCGCTCTCCGTCACCCCGAGATAGTACGCAGTCTGGTACTCATCGATACCGCAGGCTTCTGCAAACTGGCCCGGTGGGGAATGTACATGGGCGCGTTTATGTACTGGCTTCGTCATATTATGCGTACAGCGCAACCCTACCCCAGATTCCTTGTAGAGGACGGTGAGGACAAGGATTGGATGTGCGTGGAGAGACTGCCGGAACTTAAAGTGCCCACTCTTGTTGTCTGGAATAAGCGTGATCCATATTACCCGGTTTCCGGGGCCTTTAAGGCGAAAGAGCTCATACCCACCGCACGCCTGGAGGTCTTCTTAGGTTATGGGCACTCGCCGCATATACAGAAAAGAGACTATTTCAACGGTCTCCTGCTGGATTTCCTGAACGACGACCGACTTTGAGAAATCGAGTTCAACATCACATGTCACAGCGTATACTTTATGTCCGTCTCAATAAGAATTTACATTATTCTTACCAAGCATCGTAAATTTACGGCAAATAATTATGTCTTTGCCAAGTAAAATAGAAAGCTTATAATCTGTAATGAGTGGTGCAGCGAGTCAAGTAAAAGAATTCCAGCATCATCTTAAGTCTCTGGCATGCGGCATCGGGAGACGGAGGATTAGCCGTGAGCATTATAGAAACTAACCAGCTAACCAAGATCTATCCTGGCAATATCAGGGCAGTTGACAGCATTGATTTCGAGGTCAAAGCAGGCGAGGTCTTTGGCTTCCTCGGCCCGAACGGCGCCGGTAAGACTACAACCATCAAGATGCTGAACACGCTTATCCAGCCTACCTCGGGAACCGCTGTAGTTACCGGCATAGACATCGTAAAAAGTCCCGCCGAGGTACGTAAAAACATCGGTTACGTGGCACAGGACGTAGGAGTCGACGAATACGCAACTGGACGAGAAAACCTGGCACTATACGGACGTTTCTATAGACTCGATGGCCAAACTATCAAGCATCGAGTTAAAGAGCTGTTCGAACTGGTTGACCTGACGGGCTACGAAGATAAGATAGTCTCCACATACTCCGGCGGAATGCGCAAGCGACTAGACATCGCCATGGGTCTCATCCACCAGCCTCAGCTAATCTTTCTTGACGAGCCGACGGTGGGCTTGGACCCTCAGACCCGAGTGCATATCTGGGACTACATCAGTAGCCTGGCCAAGGCAATGGGCATCACCATTTTCCTGACCACTCACTACATGGAAGAGGCCGACCGTTTAGCTGACAGAATCGCTATTATCGACCTGGGCAAGATAATCGCACTGGGAACTCCCGCTGAACTCAAGCAGTCCATAGGCGGAGATGTAGTCACTCTATCAACCTGTGAAACCGGAGAAGAGCAGTGCGAAGAGTTCATCAGGCGTACTCAGGCAGCCCTTTCCAACAAACCATTCGTTCTTGGGACTCAGGCAACTGATGGCGAACTGGCGGTTTATGTCAACAAAGGCGAATCTGCAGCGCCCACAATAATGCGACTCCTTGCCAACGAAGGCATCGAGGTCGAGACACTTTCTGTCTCCAAACCATCACTGGACGATGTGTTTCTTAAATATACCGGCCGAACCATACGCGCGCAGGAGGGTACAGCTACAACCTTTGCTCAGATGCAGCGAAGGCGCTACCGGAGATAGCTATGAGCCTCTTCACCGATACCTGGTTTCAAACTATACGCCATCTGAAGACGCAAATCCGCATGCGGGTATGGATATTCATGAACCTCATTCAGCCCATATTGTGGCTGCTGCTCTTTCCCCAGATTTTCAAATCAGTGTCCACTCTGCCCGGCATAGGCGGTGACTACCTCCAGTTCCTCGCCCCCGGCGTGGTGGTGATGACGGTATTATTCGGCTCGGCCTGGGCAGGCATGGGGCTGCTGCACGATATCGATATGGGAATCCTTTCCAAGATGCTGGCCACACCGATCAACCGTCTGTCAATTATTGCAAGCCGTGTCATCGCTTCTATGGTTATACTCGTAGTTCAGGCAGTAATAATTTTTATAATTGCTGTCATTATGGGAGTAGATATAGTAACCGGCGTTCCTGGAGTGCTATTCGCAATATTTCTCATCTCGCTGCTAGGCCTGGGGTTTGCCGCATTCTCCAACGGCCTCGCAGTACTTCTGAGACGGCCGGAACCACTCATGGGCATCATAAACTTTATCGCACTGCCCACAGTGTTCCTATCTTCGACTATGATGCCTGCACAACTTTTACCCGATTGGCTTGACACCGTAAGGCAGTTCAACCCGGTGGATTATGCTGTCGTCGGTGTACGGGACCTGGTACTCGCGGGATATGTATGGTCCGACCTGTGGCGATCGCTGTTAGTATTAGCCGGCTGGGCCGCGGCAGGTCTGGCCTTCGGAACGCTTATGTTCCGTATCAGGGCTGAATAGCCAATAAAACTGGTCTCAAGGCCCACACTTGACCGGAACAGACAGGGCTATTCAGCCTGCCAGTATTGTTAAACCGGGGAATGTTCATCTGAAATGCCTTCAACCCATCTCCTCAAAGCGCTAACCACAGCAGGAACCGGCTCCAGAAGGCAGCTGGCTGACGCCATACGTCAAGGTAGAGTAGAAGTGAACGGAAAAGTGGTGGAGGATTTCAGCTATCCTTTGAATATGGAGGAAGATCGCATCTTAATAGATAAACAGCCAGTTGACCTCATGCCGAAACAAAAAGTCTATCTCATGCTTAATAAACCGCAGGGCGTTATGTCTACTACCAGCGATGAGAGAGGGCGTACAACAGTTATAGACATCCTGCCCGGGAAATATCGCCACATGAGGCTATATCCCGTGGGACGCCTGGACAAAGAAAGCACAGGCCTTTTGCTGCTTACCAACGACGGTGAATTGACTCAATGGCTTACCCACCCCAGCTTCGAACACGAGAAGGAATATCTGGTCTCTATCAATGCGAGGTTAAAAAAGAGTGAGAAACTCCGGCTGGAGCAGGGCTTGATGCTGGAGAATTGCATCACCCATCGCGCTATCGTCAAAGAAGTTGATGTTAAAGAATACAACTACAGCATTACGATACACGAAGGCAAAAAACGGCAGATTAGACGAATGTTCGAGCATCTCGGCTATCGCGTCCTGGCACTTAAGCGAGTCCGTATGGGCAGTATCTTACTTGGAGACCTATCGGAGGGAGAAGCGCGCAGGCTCAGCCCGCGTGAGGTACAAACGCTTCTTGGAGGCAAGGCCAACCATACTTAACAACGCTTTTCTTCAATAGACGTACACAGTCAGACCGCCTGTGCTTGCTCAGTAGAGTTAGAAAGCCCGGGTATTCAATATACTGAACATCGGATTTATGACGCACTTCATGATTCCTTATCCCGCTCTTCGGGAATTCCGTTCTGCTTCTGCTTGTTCTCATTACCCGTCTTACTATGTTCAGCAATTCTCACGTCGCCTCGCGGATCATTCGTCCCACCACCTAATAAATGAGACAACTTCCCGGAGAATCCCTTCCGTGAATGGCGTTCAGCCTCCAGTTCAGTAAGAGCCTCCTGCTCCCGGCTAAGAGCCTCTTCAGCTTCGCTACGGTACTGCTGTATCTGCCCCCCCTGCCACTGAACCTTTTGCTCCAATCGGAGTTGATATTCTCTGTTCTCCAGTACCAACCTTCTTCTTTCCAGAGCTTTTTCCACTTTCATCACGAGGTCATCCATATTGAAGGGTTTAGTCAAGTAGTCATACGCCCCCAACTTCATAGCGTCTACAGCCGTTTGTGTGTCGGACACTGCGGTCAGCATCACCACACAAGTATCGGGGTGATCAATCATTATCCTGGGCAGAACTTCCATGCCCGACAGGCCCGGCATCTTGATATCCATGAGTACAATATCAAAATCCTGTAAAAACGCCTTCCAAATGGCATCCTTGCCGTCAACCGCCACGACACAATTGTAGCCCTGCGATTGCAACTTGCGGTAGACTACGCCCCTTAGAGACTCTTCGTCATCAACTATTAATATCGTCCCTTTGTCGTTCTCCATCCTACGCTCCGATTGATATATGCTGGATTAACATCCACGAGGAATTTCTTCATGTGCGCCTTACTACTAGTCACTCTATTTCGCTTCCAGACACTGTTAACAGGACTACCTGATTCAGCAGAGACATACTTACCCATCATTTATGTATTTCTTTGGTTAGCAGGGGTATTTTTCAGAAAGCTCAGAACATCCACTCTTCGATACCTTCTATCGCCCCGTGAGCCAACGCGGTAGAATCCCAGCATTCCTTTGTCACTCCAACGCCTCACGGTGCATATGCTGACTTGCAAGAAATCCGCCACCTGTCGAGTGGTCAGTAAGGCCTCCAATGTAGCACCCTTAACTGTCTGTCTCACAGCTCACCCCCTGCGTTAACAACGAGTTATCAACGGCGGAACTATCCTAATTAAACATTAGCACACCTTCTCACATACCTACAATAGCTCTTTCTGGTAATCATTGATAGGAAAAAAGTTTACCAATCCTTGTGAGGGGAAATACAGCAACAACTGAAGAAAGGCGCTGAACTTACGACCAATACAATTGGTCTCGGGTTTTCCAGAAGGCAATTCGGTGAACAACCCTATCCCTTTACGGAAAATCCAAAGGGGGTTGCCGTTTTTTAATTCCGTGCACGGGGTATCCTGATCTCTGTCCTAAGAAGACAACCCGGGGATAAATACTGAAAACCGAACTACAGCTTTCCCGCAGGCTTATCCTAAATCTTCACTCAACTTGTCCAGCCATCCATGAGCATAAAGCCATTTCTCATAGAACTTACTGCATTCTTGAGTGTTTTGATGGTCTGGTTCGACTACTCTAGACTTGGGCTTCATTGCCTCAAAAGCCTGCTCAAAGCTGTCATAGATGCCGGAGCCTACGGCAGCGCACATAGCCGTCCCCCACGAGGTAACATGACGTACCTCGAAAACAGTTACCGGAGTGGCAAGTACATCAGAGAGAATTTGAACCAGACACCGGCTCTGCGCCAATCCTCCACCGATGCAGACTTTCTTCATTCGCAGCCGCGAGATTTCTTCTACTTGAACGCAGTTAGCCTTGAAAGCAAAGCAAAGGTTCTCTAATGCCGCCCTGACGAGATGTTCTTTCCTGATATCAGTCACACTTGGCGTCACAGGGAAAATGAACCCGCCAAGGCTTGGTCTCATACGCCTCATGTCCATCACCGTCGGGCCGATAAAGGCAAGCACACCTCCAGCGCCAGGTGGCACATCCTGCGCCATCTTGTCCATCAACGAGTATGTTTCTTCCGAACCATTTGCTTCGTCAAACAGAATCCCCTTGAGCCAGCGATAGGCACCTCCCGATTGCTGAGCGTTGCTTTCCAGAATCCACCTGCCGGGAATGACATGGCATGTCGTCCATGTCCTGCCCTCCGAGTCGATGATGGGTTCAGCCGTTACCATCTGAATGGAGCCGCTCCAGCCAGCCACAATCCCGACCTGAGCTTCCTCCCGAACCCCCATGCCCAGCAGGCCACACTGGGTATCGCCCCCACCGACAACGACAGATGTGTCCGGAGTCAGGCCCGTTTTCGCAGCGGTCTCTATTGTGACATTGCCAACGCGACTACCCGCAGCGGTAATCCCGGGGCAAATACCCTCGGACAGCCCGAGCATTTCCATTAGGCGACTTGATTCCTGAATTTCACAAACGTCAACCAATCCTATACCGCTTGCCAGAGAGGCCTCGGCCACCCGCTGTCCAGAAAGCTTATATATAATCCAGTCACCAATTGGCAAGGCAGTGGCTATGCGCTCGTAGATATCGGGGCGATTCGCTTTGAACCACTGCAGTCTGGCAGGAGTGAAGAGTAAAGAGGGCGCATGGCCGGTGATGCCGTAAACCTCACCGCCATATTCACCGTCGATGGAGAATCCTTCGATTATCGCTCTGATGTCAGTATTAGGGCCAGCATACAGCTCCTCTCCGTGCTTATCGAGAAAAACCACACCTTGCCTCTGGCTGGCAGCACTGACAGCAATAATATCAACTGAAGCTATGCCAGCCTTTTTAATAGCCTCCACAATGAGCTGGCAGATGATGCCCCAGAAATATGAGGGGTCGAATTCTTTACCCAGTGGACCAGCATCAGCGGGGACATCATATGTCCAGTCCCGGGAAGCAGACGAAACAAGGTTGCCCTGGAGATCGATAATGAGAGCACGTCCACCGCCGGACCCGGCATCTATAGCTAAAACGTACTTACTAGATACGCTCATCCCACACCTGAGGATTAACCAGGTTCTTGGGTTTCTCCCCCCTCAGGAACCTTTCTATGTCATCGGTAATCATCTGTGAATGACGCAAAATAGTCTCATCAGTAGCACCACCGATGTGAGGTGTAAGGACAACGTTATCCAACTCCAGCAATGGACTGTCAGGCCGTACCGGCCACGTCTCATAGACATCGAAAGCAGCTCCAGCGATTCGTTTCTCCTTCAAAGCTTGAGTAATCGAATCCATATCAATCACATAAGTGCTGGCCGTGTTCACCAGATAAGCAGTCGGCTTCATTAACGCTATCCTGCTTGCATCTATCAGGCCTATCGCCCCGGGTGCTGTCGAGCAATGCAAAGTGATTATATCCGACCCGGCCATCAATTCGTCCAGTTCAATTAATTTAACTCCAGAATCCTTGGCTTGATCGGCATCGACATAAGGATCATAAGCCAATATAGAGGTGTCGAAGACGCTGAGCATCTTTGCCACCTGCTTACCAATAGCCCCGAAGCCCACTATACCTATGGTCTTTCCCGTAAGCTCAGTGCCACGTAGTGAGAAATAGGCCGCGGTCGGGTCAACCCATTTGCGCGAGATAACCATGTCATGGGACACCGGGATATTCCGCACCAGAGAGAGCATCAATCCCAGAACCAGTTCAGCCACAGCGATATTGTTTCTGGCCGGAGCATTTACTACCAGAACACCATGCTCGGTGGCCGCCTCTACATCAATATGCACGACATCAGCCCTGCAAACCCCCAGTAGCTTCAGCTTTGTCACATTCTCGAAGAGTTCCCGGGAAATAAAGTCCGCCTCGATAACCACTACCCCCATATCTTGTCCTTGAATACGTTGAACAAGTTCGTCTGACGACAGCAATTTTCGCGTATCCATCCAGCTTTCATAGATAACTTCCATGCTCTGTCCGAGCCTTGCTAAAGCAGTGGCTGAGAATGGAGCCAAGATAAGCGCTTTCACATAACACCTCGTGCAGGAATTATATCATCACAGGAAATAGGCCCCTCAGTCAATCTACGGCACTATATCCTGATGACTCACGCAAAGGCTCTCCCCGTGTATCACGCTTCTACAATTAATTAACTGACCAATCCAGCAAGCGCGGCGATGGCTATTCCCAGTCCTATACTGGCCAGACTGAGAGCAAACGCCAGATAAAGCCGCGTGCGCTTAGGGCCTTTTACAACTCGCTTTTCAACGTTCCTCTCAATTTCAGCAGATATTCGCTTTTCGACATTCTGCTTGATCTCGTCAGTGACTTCGCTAATGTGTTCACTGACTTCGGCAGCTACTTGCTTCTCAATTTCTTTTCTTATCTCGCTGGTGATCTCCGCAATCTGCCCCTTCTTATCGCCGGTGGTGTGCCGTGGAGCCTCTTTCGCCATATCAGCGGCTTGTCTCGTAATTTGTTCCCTGATTTCCTTTGTAAGCTTCTCTTCAACCTTCCCCTTGATTTCGCTGGCGATCCGCTCCTCAACACTCTTTCCCACCTCACCGGCGATCCTGCCAATATGTCCCTTAATCTCTTCAGTGATCTGCTTTCTAGTATCTTTCTCCATATCACGTGTAATTTTTACTACGTGATCCTTAATCTCCTTTGTAAGCCTCTCCTCAACCTTACCCTTGACCTCACGGGTGATCTGCACCTGAACACCTTCTCTTATCTCACCCGTGGTTCTCCCGATCTCCTCCTTGATCTCAGCAGCAAGTCTCTCCTTAATATCCCCCTTGATTTCAGCGGCGATTCGCTTCTCCACGTCTTCAACGATCTCACCATTTATCCGCTCCTCAACACTCTCCTTAACCTCGCCGACTATCCTATCGACATGCCCCCGGATCTCGTCACTGATCTTGTCAATATTCTCCTGCTTCCACATATATTCGACAAGCGCCTTAATTGTTTCGATTTCCTTCATTTCATCTTCGCTCATTTTCTCCTCCCACACTATTGCAGGGAATATACAACACTCAGCCCCTGATTTGGTAGAACAATATATATGGTTCACTATAAGAGTATAATATCCCGCCTAATATTAACACGTCATCCTCATAATCGATAGCTACTTCCTCAATTTCTTGCCTGGATTTCATGTGGTATTATATATATCGCCAGCGAGTACAGCAAGGGATTCGGAACCACACTGGTTAAAACGATGCTGCTCTAGTCAAAAGATGGCCTACACAGGGGAAATTCAATACCCCGTTTAGAGACAGTCGCATCCCGGTTTATCCCTATCAGGCCAGCATTTACTCTAAGAAACAAGCATACGGGGTAAAGCAACATCGTTAAGCAGAGTAGTTGATTATGACAAAAGTCAGGGCATTAGTATTTATAGCAGCCGTAGTGCTTCTCATTTGCCAATTCACTGCTTCGGCCGATGACTCTCCTATCTGCCGCTTTACGGGTATAGCCACCTTAGACGGCGCTAATGTGCCCGACGGCACTGTTATAACAGCGATCATCGGAAATGACGAATACTCAACCATCACACCAACGGGCTACGGCCCATCAACATACTCCACAGCAATATACCCTCCAGAGGGCATTATCTATCCCGATGGTACAGCGGTATATTTTACAGTAGATGGCTATAAGGCACAACAAACCGGAACCTTATACAACGGGGAGAACATAAGATGTGATCTCACCGCTACTACAACACCCACTCAAGCAGCACCCACAAATATCTGGCTTATTTTCGGCCTGGTTGCCGCCTCCATCGTTGAGGTACTGCTTGTAGGAGGAGTAGCACGCATAGTCCTACGTAGCTGGAACAGATGACCTTAACTGTACAATTTTAGTATTCTGCAAAGTCAAGCAAGCCACACAACACCCTCTCAGACCTCAAATATACCCAAACAGACTTCTCAAAAAAATGGGAGGATAAGTTAAGTAAAGTCAAGCACATGTACTTCTAAACATAGCTAAAAGTACTTGACATTATGCACGTAATCAGTGCATAATCGCATATCTCTTTTGACTATGTAAACCATTAGATAACAGCGAATCTGTTTAAAGGGGCACCAGCGCCGGGCAAAAGACGGCAGCGATGCCCCTTTTTTGCTCTGTTCACATAGATGGGCAGACCAGTGTAACAGGCAAAGGCGTACACTGCGAAGAGTACGTAGCTGTCCTGTCCTCGTAAACTAGCAATTAAGAATGTGGTAATTCAGAAGGTAAATACATACCACAAAGGCCAGGTTTTATGTAAAGCTCTGGCCTGAAGTGGTATTCGGTAGCTGTGTCAACTCAGCAGGCTGAGTAACAAAAAGCGGGAGCTATATGATCAAAGGCCTTCGTATTTTACTTCTGGGTTTGCTGATCGCGACAGCGTTCAGCATCCTGCCAGGCGCAGCAGCCGCTGATGGCCTCCCCGTTTTCGAGTCATGCATGGATGACACGATGACGGGATGGGTGCTGGGCGGATCTGCCGTTCTAACGTCAGGAGGAGCTGACCCTGATGGACAGGGATGGTTAAGACTCACTGGCGTTGGCAATGATGAGTTCGGCTATGCATATTACGATACGGATTTCCACTCGTCTTATGGAATCGTTGTCAGCTTCGAATATACCGCCTGGGGTGGTGACGGGGCTGACGGAATCTCCTTTTTCCTCTATGACGGCATTACCACCTCGGGACAGTTCCAGATAGGCGATGCCGGCGGCTCCCTGGGATATGCCAATGGCTGCGGCGACATTCCCGGGCTGTCCAACGCCTATGTGGGCATCGGTATTGATGAGTGGGGTAACTTCGCCGCAGAAGACTCTGCTAGATGTCACCACGGATACCTCCAAACGAGCAAGGTCCCCGACTCGGTTACTATTCGCGGCTCCGGCAACAGCACCGGCGACGGCGATCCCAACAGCTACTATTACCAGACCACGACTGGAACCCTGTCCCAGGGCATAGATATCCCAGGGGTGAGCAGCCGCCCGTCTCAAACGGGGGATGATTATCGTAGAGTCTATATGACCATCTCGACCGATAAGAAGCTGACGCTCAGCATTCAGTTCGGTGCGGGTAATACGCCGACAGAACTCATCGCCGACTACGACCTTACCACAGGAACGGGCATGGTTCCACTTCCCGACACGCTCAAACTGGGTTTCGCCGCCTCCACCGGTGGTTCCACAAACTATCACGAGATCCGCAACATCTCGGTGGCGATACCTGCCGACCTCGAGGTAACCAAGACTGACGGCCAGACCAGCGTCGCTCCCGGCGACCCCATTACATACACAGTAGTGGCCACCAACAACGGTCCTAACGACCTGCGCCTCGAATATTCCACCGGCGCGGTTTTCACAGATACTGTACCCGCTGACATCACCGGCGTCACCTGGACAGCCGTCGCCTCACCGGGATCGGTCTGCGGAGCGTACAGCGGGGCTGGGAACAATATACAAACAACACTCAACCTGCTGAACGGGGGCAACGCCACATTTACAATCCAGGGAACGGTCTCCCCAACGATGAGCCAGCCGTTGGTAAACACAGCAACAGTAACCCCGCCTATGTATATCACTGACAACGATCTAAACAATAACACAGCTACCGACACCAACGATGTTGTACCTGCTGTTGTAACTAACGCTGCCAGCAGTGTAGGGGCCAGGACAGCAACTCTGAACGGCGATCTCACAGCTATGGGCTCCGCATCACCCGTTGATGTTAGATTCGAGTATGGCCTGACCACAAGCTATGGGAGTGTGACCTCCTGGCAGCCAAGGGACTTAACCGGCGCGTTTTCTGCCTCTGTCAGTAGCCTTCAGCGTAATACGACATACCACTTCAGGGCGGTAGCAGCGGGTGACGGCACTGTCAACGGCAACGATATGACCTTCACCACCGGCACAACTCCACCTGCGGTCACAACCAATAGTGCAAGCGATATCACTACAAATTCGGCTACCCTCAACGGTAATCTGACCGATACTGGCGGTGCCTCTTCCGTTGATGTCTATTTCGAGTACGGCCTTAATACAAGCTATGGCAGCGAGACTTCACCGCAGCCCTTATCCGGCCAAGGTACCTTCAGCGCTCCTATTAGCGGCCTCGAACCCTTTAAGACCTACCATTTCCGGGCCAAGGCTGTGGGTGACGGAACCGCTATTGGCAGCGATATGCAGTTCACCACCTTAAGCTCGCCGCCAACTGTGACCACCGACAGTTACTCCAACGTCGCAACATACTCGGCTACCCTGCATGGAACGCTTAGCGATATGGGAACCGCCTCATCCGTCAATGTTTCCTTCGAGTATGCGACTGATGATTATTACACAACACACAGCAATACATATGGCCAGGAAACTACCCCGGCAACACTGACCGCTACCGGTTCCTATAACCAGCAGGCCCTGAACCTGGCACCAGGGACACTCTACCACTTCAGGGCTAAGGCCGTAGGTCATGGTAACGCTTATGGCGCTGACATGACCTTCACCACAACAACCGACCCGCCGGAGGTTACTACTCTCGATGCTACTAATATAACCCTGAACTCCGCCAGGCTGAACGGTAACCTCACCAGCCTGGGTTCTGTTATAGTCCTTGATCCTCCAAATAATACGGTAGATGTAACATTCGAGTGGGCAACTGACGATTATTACACCACTAACGGCGAAACCTACAATAATGAGACAAGCCCACCCTGGACTACGGAGGAATCTGGCACCTATTACTTCGACCTCTCCAGTCTGTCGCCAGGCACCATGTACCACTTCAGGGCTAAAGCCACAGGAGACCACGGAACGGGTAACGGCACCGATTTGACTTTTACTACCATCAGCACCCCGCCATCGGTAACAACCAATACCGCCAGCGATGTCACCACCACCTCAGCTACACTCAACGGTGACCTCACCGACCGGGGTACCGCTTCCTCAGTCGATGTCACCTTTGAATGGGCGACCGATGCCTATTACACTGGAAACGATAATACCTATGATAATGAAACCAGCCCACCATGGCCCATGACCGGAACCGGGACATTCAACGCCAGCCTCAGCGGCCTCGATCCCAATACCACCTACCACTTCAGGGCCAAGGCCGTCGGCCACGGCACCGTCTATGGTGCTGATGAAACCTTTACCACAGGCTGTGATGTGACGTCTTCTGCCTCAAATAGTGGCCCCGTTTGCGGGGGCAACGATGTCACTCTTTATGGCGACCCCTACGGCATGTCCACCTACCACTGGACAGGGCCAAACTCATTCGATAGCTATGATCAGGATGCCATTGTCAGCCCAGCGTTTGCCGGCACTTATACTCTCGAAGTAACCGATTCTTATGGATGTTCAGATACCGATACAACTGTCGTCGTCGTCAACACTCCGCCTACCGCTACCGCCTCCAACGACGGCCCCGTATGTCAAGGACAAGACGTTCAGCTAACAGGCGGCCCCGACGGTATGTCCGTTTACTCATGGTCAGGGCCCGGCTCATTCTCCAGCTCCGAACAGAGCCCCATCGTCAGCCCTGCCATAGCAGGTACCTATACATTGACAGTTACCGACGCCAACGGCTGCTCCGATTCAGCTTCCACCATCGTCGTCGTTAATACCTTGCCCACAGCCACGGCTTCCAGCAACTCGCCGGTTTGTGAGGGCAATACCATCAACCTCACCGGAGGACCGGGCGGCATGTCCTCCTACTCCTGGTCAGGGCCTGACAGCTTCTCCAGCAGCGATCGGTCACCTTCTATTCCCAATGCCACCCTGGCCATG
>Ga0180432_10001239_pt1 | contig 40653 bp, 60 predicted proteins | sample SS_ome_10_FD_132414 | JGI IMG/M metagenome (GOLD analysis project Ga0180432, IMG submission 132414) | Hypersaline lake sediment archaeal communities from the Salton Sea, California, USA - SS_1_MS_2 metaG | ecosystem: Environmental > Aquatic > Non-marine Saline and Alkaline > Hypersaline >... | reverse complement strand
GCTGGTTTCTGCCAGAGTGAGCAAAGCCTCACTATCATTCAGTCTCAGGTCCTCAAAGTCGTCTTTGATGCTCAGGTTCCATCAGATATCGGAGTCACAACCCTCTATCAGGGCCTTGTCAATATCACATACAATATCAGCAGCGCCTTCGATATCACATCGAATACGACATGGAGCAGCGTCAACACGACATATAAAGACGGCTGCTACCAGAATGTGAACGGCAGCTGCGAGCGAAGAGGCAACGTCAGCAACGCCTACGAAGTCTACGGAGGCGTCAGCGATGGCATCACCTTCCTATATCGCTTCGGAGAGAATGCGATCTACCCCCTGACCGAGAATATCGAGCATGAAATCATGGAGGATACAGACCATACAGAGACCATCACAATTGATGGCACTCAGGAGATGGTCAAGATCCGCCTCTTCGATGTTCAGAATGATAAGCAGCAGGGAGAGTTCGAGGTCATGGTCTACCCCGAGGTGCCTGCATCATCCTCCCCTCTGCAGGTCTATTACTGCAACAGCAGCTACACGACAGGCAAGGTCAGGACGAGCAACTTCTGCACTCAATTCGGCCTTATCACCCTGGACAACTACTACAACCACAGCCATAGCATATATCAGAATCACAGCGTCATATCCTTCCCGGTAAATACAGGAACCGGGGAGCTGAACGGAATCCCAGTCACGAATGAGTCTTATTTCGTCCTGGCAGCCACCGGATCCGATGGCTGGATAATCTATGGAGTGCCTTTGCAGACAAGAGCTGATCAATGCAGCTACAGCACTGGAGGCGGAAGCAGCTGGACAAGCAATATAGGAATCACATGGGATGCTCACCTGCATCAATTCGATGGGAGCGAAGCCTTCTGTTATTTTGGTGGAGCCATTGACTCAGACGGAAAATCAATTAATGAGACCGAAAGATGCGATCTATTGGATCTCGCAGGCCTGCCTCCATCAGCCCCAAATATATTCGTCCCGACTGATGCGAACTATGGATGGGATGACCCTGCATTCGACATCAATCATAGCATAGCGACCAGCCCCAACGCATACCCGATCAGCTATTATAACCGCAGCCTATTCGATGAGAGCTTCAGCTTCATCATGGTGCTCAACGATACGACAACAGAGACCGAGGTCAATTACGATGTCAGCCGATCTCTCCTCGGATCATACCATGTGGGAGTAAGAGCCACAGACGATCAAGATCAGACTGGCCCCTGGGGCTTCTCGGATCTCTTCAACATCACCAGCTGCGTCCCCCTGGAGGGCCTTGACTGGTATGTGAACCGCAGCGAACCATGCAAAGTAATCGATCAATCAGCCACAGTCCAGACCGTCTATTTCATCGGAGTCGGAGATAAGATCATGGAAGGGATCAACATCGTCCTCGATGGCACCGTGGACTTCTATAATGTCAGCTTCGGCGGCAGCACATTCGATTGGTCGGAGGCGGTACCATGAGATCCATAATCTTCCTGATCATCCTGCTCGCATTCATCATATTCAGCGAATCTGCGGATGCATCATCTACTATTTATGCCGGGACGAACTTCACAGGAACCAGCACCCAGTATGAGATGATTCAGGACATGCCCTTCAGCGAATCAGTCAGCCTGATCGGCAACGAGCTCAGCATCGACTCAAGCAGCTGGAAGCTCACAGGATCCTCCGGGATGACTCGAGTCAATATCAACAGCTACAACGCTACCTACTGGAATATGACCGTCACCACGCCTTCTTCTCAAGCGATAGAGTTCAACCTGACAGGATTCACCCCGGGGATCACCATCCAAATCCTCAAGGATGACGTCCAGCAGACCACGACCTCAGCAGATGGCGGAGGCTTCCTCTCATATACATCGGGCGCCTTCAATGGAGGCGCAGAGTGGGTCTTCAAGGAGACAGCTGCGGCCTCCCTCGCCGTTACGCTCTCCACCCCTGCGGATGCTACGTCATACGAGTATAGCCCATCCCTCGAGACCGATCCCTTCACTGCATCGGTTGTCAGCCCGAATACCGTCCAGAACTGCACACTCTTTTCCAATTCAAGCGGCTCCTGGAGCGATGAGTACCTCAATGAGACCACTGGGGACGGGACGAAATATCTCGGGACTCTCTCAGGCCTCAGCCTCGGGGACTATATCTGGAACGCCTACTGCTGCGATACTTCAGACTGCAACTGGAGCACCAGCAACTACACCTTCACCGTAGAGGATACGACTAATCCCTTCGTAGAGCTCACCCTGAACCAAACCACAGTCGAAGCAGGCACCGGGAGGATCCTCATCGAATCAACCATAACTGAGTTCTTACTCAGCTCTGCGTTATTGAATGTCAGCCTCTCAGGCACAAGCATCGCAACAAATACGACAGAGAACGGATCCTTGAGCCTGAGCTGGAGCGACTTCGGAGAGCTCGGGACGTTCCTCGTCAATGCATCAGCCCTGGACACATCCGGGAATCTCGGATACAATGACAGCAGCTTCGACGTCACCGACACCGTGGCGCCAACCGGGACGATCGCAGCCAATGTTACCAGCCTCGAGGCCAACAGCACCGAATGCTTCGAGCTCAATGGAACAGCAGATGACGTTCTCATAGATGTCTACAGCTTGAGGATCTACAACGCATCCGGAGATCAGCTCGCAGAGAACCTGACTCTCAACGGATCCCTGGTGCATTGCTGGAGCCAAGGAGAAGGCCTCGGAATCTGGCAAGGGAACATGACGGCCAACGACACCAGCGGCAATGAGGTCAGCATCAACTTATCGATCACATTCAGCGACACAACCCCGCCATCAGTCTCTCAGGTCAGCCCCGGAGATGGAGCATCGACATCGATGGCAGCCAACCTGCTCACCTGCAGCGCCACAGATGCGACAGGGGTCGACTTCATCAACTTCTGGCACAATTTCACAGGGGACTATACGAATGTCACGAACTCAACGCTCAGCGCAGATCAGAGCTCGGTATGGATCACCACGAACAGATCCCTCGGAGATACCCTCTACTGGTTCTGCGAAGCCTGCGACCTGGGAGGCCTCTGCGCCAATACCACAGAGAGATCTCTCATCTACCAGAGCTACAGCTGCGGCGCCACCCTCGAGAACGGGAGTGACTGCCTCGCCTCTTCATACATAGGGACGAACATGACGAACTACACCCTATCTGGAGTCGGCAACTGCAGTATCTCCTGCGAGATGCCTCTCCTCAATGGCAGCCAAGTCAACGCCACCCAGTTCGACGCCTGCAACTATGCCGTAGTCAACGGCAGCCAGTTCAACCGCAGCATCAACGGCTGCGATCTATGGTTCCACAGCATGGAGATCCTGGATGACCGATGCAGGGCGAACATCACCCATTATTATCTGAACTCGAGCATCGGCCCATGCGCCGTGATAATGCAAGAGCAGGAGACCGTAGGAGGAGCGAATCTCGGGGCGATCGGAGCCTCGATCATAATCACCGGAATCTTCGTGTTTTACAATTATACGAAGGTGGAGGAATAACATGGCCCTATACTATTTGATACCGAACTCGGTAGACGGGAAGCAGGATCTCCAGGCGGGTCAGGTGGCCATCTCCGCCGCCATCCAGCCTGGAGCAACGGAGACAGTAAGCAAGGTGAAGCTGATCAGCTCGAAGAAGAGCCAACTCTTCATCCAGCACAGCCACGCAGAGCAGGGAGCCTTTGGGAGCTACAACCCCGACACAGGCATAACAGTCGATGAGACAGAGCGGGAGCTCTACTACTACAGGGACATCGGGCAATGGCTCAGGTGCCAAGTCAACAACGAAGAGGGCGCCCTGAATCAGATCAAGCTCTGGATCGACACAGATGCAGATCCTATCTACTGCAAGCCCGAGGAAGTCTTCAGCATCGCAGGCATCGACAATACCGTGGTCGAGCATACAGACGTCATGCGCTGGATCGTCATGGCCACCGCCGAAGTCGACAGGTTCACCGGGCAGATCTGGAACAGCAGGCAAGTCACCGAGACATTCAACGGCAACTCGACCAACGTCATCGGCACCAGGAAATTCCCGATCCTCACCGTGGACAGCTTGACAGTGGATGGGACATCGATCACGACCTCGACCCTCAACATCGATGCAGATACCGGGCAGGTCGGCCTCGATACTCAGGAAGGATCTGAGAAGAGCCAATACTACACCGATGCAGATGGCCTTCTCCGGAACAGCATCACTTATACCTGGGGGAGATCCGAAACGCCCCAGGAGATCAGGAAGCTCACAGCAGCGATCGCAGGGATCATGGCCTTGACAGAACAGACAGGCGGAACCTACGATGATATCACCAGCTATTCGATCGGGGACAGAGATGTCTCAGTCGGAGAGCCCTGGGTGAACATCGAGAACGCAATGAAGCATCTGGAGAAGATGGTCAAAGAGATCAGGGCCCACATCCCCAAACCCTTCAACGTGTATTAAAAAAAATGGTATTGACGGACAGGCAAACAAGGCAGAGGGACAAGTTCCGGCAGGATATGAGTTTCATCCTGCAGGACGTGATGAGCCAGCAGATCACCCTCGAGCAGAAGACCAGCAGCTATGATGCCAACGGCAAATACACAGGGCAGACGACAGAGAGCTCAACCATCAACGCAGTGATCAGCTACAACATGCAGGCAGACGATGAGCTGGTGACTGCAGGAAGAGCAAAGGTCGGAGATGCGAGACTCTTCGTAGAATACGACAGCGGCCTCGAGGAGGAAGATCTGATCATCGATCAGAGCGGAGATCGCTGGAAAGTCGTGGAGATCTACAACAAGCCCGAGAGCTACGGAACAGACACCGAGATCCACGCAATCATAAGGAGGACAGAGGCAAGATGACGAAGACAGTCTGGCCCCAGCAGCTCGCAGGCACCGTCAAGGTGGACATGGAGCAATGGTGGGAAGGATCCAAGAAGGAAGTAGGCCGAGCGCTCTATGCATCAGGCTTGAGCCTTGAGGCTCATGCGAAGCGCCTGTGCCCAGTCCGGACTGGAACCCTGCGGGCCAGCCTGCATACCGTCCAGCTGAGATGGGATCTCGTTGAAGTCCGGGACGGTGTGATCTACGGGAAGTGGGTCGAATACGGCACAAGCAAGATGGCAGCCCAGCCCTATATGAGGCCAGCCATATACTCATCAGCTCCAGAGCGGAGGGCCATACTGGCGGAGGCATTAGATGGATCCTGATAAGAAAGCGAACGTGGTGATCCGGGACTGGCTCCGGGGAGATGTCCCAGGCCAGAGCTACGGAGGATTGACAGATCCCAACAGCAGCGAGAGAGGATCCGCCAACTGGATCTACGATGATATCCCCCTATCGACATTGAGCAGCAGCAGCTATCCCCGGGTATCGATTCAGCAGATCAACAGGCAGAAAGTCAGCAGGGGCGGCAGATCAACCCTCTCTTATGACTTGGTGCATCTCCAGATCGACATCTATTGCGCCAAGAGAGATACGAACCTGCAGATATCAGGGACGTCTTATGATCATCAGCAGATCTGCTGGATCCTCGAGCAGCAGATCGGAGAAGCCATTGAATCATACATGACCGAGGATCTGTTCGACTACGCTGGGATCTATCTCCCAACAGATGAAGAGTGGCAGCCGACCAGCATCCCTGCCAGGAGAGATGAGGATCGAGATGAGGAGGTGTGGATCAAGACCTTTGAGATCATTCTCAGAGGCTTCAACGTAGGAAAATGAAAGTCAAATGCAAGCAGAAGGAGGTAGCCGTCACCATAGACGGACAGAGATACGTCGCAAAGGACGGGATTATAACCGTGGACGACGCAATAGGTAACAGGATCATCAAAAAGTTCCCTGACTGGGGGAAAGCCAGTCCCCGAAAATCCAAAAAGGAGGTAGCAGAAGATGGTAAAGTATATCAATAAACGGACGCAGATCGCCTTCGAGCAGGTTGCAACTGGCAGCTACCCCACGACCGATGCGGCGATGGGGACAGCTCGAGCGATCGGACATAATGTGAAGCATACAGTGAACGACGATCAGAGCAAGATCGAGAGAATGCCCTGCACATCAAACACCAGGAATCAGAAGGGCTTTTATAAAGGGGTCTTGGAGCTGAAGAACACGCTCGAGTGGGAGCCGATCCACTTCGCCCTATTCGCCAACGTGATCGGGCAATGCACGACCACAGGATCGGATCCATATACCCACGTCATAGCGGAGGAGCCGGATCCAGATATCCCCCCATTCAACATCGAGCACGCATGGCAGGGAACGACTCCGGAGGCGAGAGTCTACAACGGCTGCTGCATCGATGCGCTGAGCCTGATCATGGACAAGAATCAGCCAGCCCTCAAATGCAGCATGGACTACCATGCGACTTATCTGCACAACCCGGATGCGCTGGCAGTCGAATCCCTGACAGAGCCGACAAAGCAGCCCTACTACTGGCATGAGATGAGGGTTCTCCTCGACATCGCCAATGCAGGAGCATATACGGCAGGGGCAGAGCTGACAGAATTGCAGAAGGCAGAGTTCAAGGTCATGAACAACCTGATCACCGAGCCCCGGGGCGGGCAGACTGCAGGAGGAGGCTTCAACTCGAGGCCCCAGGCGCAGACCAGGATGTATGAGCTCGCTCTCGACTGGGACAAATCGAATGACGACTACTATGATCTGGCCCTCTCAGATACCGAGATCGCATATCAGATCTACGTCTACCGATCAGCCAACGACTATCTGAAGCTGACAATCGAGAACGCTCAGATCATGACAGTCCAGGATCCCATGGATGCCGAGGGAGATATCGCAGTCGATACGATCATGATCAAAGGCGGCCAGCTCGACACGACCAGCACCAACAGGCAGGCGATCGACAGCTTCAACAAAGAGGCAGAGTGGATGGCCGACAGCTGAAGGCTCAATACCAAGAGGTAAAACAATGGCACAGAAAAAAGCAGAGCAAGAGCTCGACAAGGACACAGGAATGCCCACAGAGGTTCTCGACTTCGGGGATCGCTGGGGGAAGTGGAAGGTCAGAGGACTCCTGGCAGAGGAAGACTTCAAAGCCCAGGACGAATGCATGACCATAGATGCAACGACAGGCAAACAAGCGATCGACTCGGTGGCGATGCGGATCAACATGATCAAGCTGGGGACATTAGAATCTCCAGACGGCCCGCACCCTCCGACGAACATGATCAGGAGGATCCCATCCGGGATGGCCAGCAAGATCCTCGCATCGATCAAGAAGCTCAGCACTCCAGGAGGTGAGGCTGAAAAAAACTAACGGATGCCATCCTGGGGGGAGCTACCCCCGACTTCAAGACGGCGAGAAGGATCGAACGATACCTTCTCATGGCCGAATGCGGCCAGGGCCTCTACGAAGTCACCGGGTACAAAAAGCTCCCAGCATCCCTGGCTCATGAGCTCGTACTGATCCATGGGCTCCGGGCAAAAAGGCAAGCCCAGGAGGCACAGAAAGCGAAAAGGAGGGCGAAGATCAAATAAGATGGCAGCGGTTGAAGGCGGAATCATCAGTTCCGTAGCGGTGAGACTCGGGCTGGACAGCAGAGATCTCGAGAACAAGATCAACAGCGTATTCGTTGAAGTGAAGAGACTCGGGGAAGGACTGCAGGATCTCCAGGGCAACCTCGGGATCATCGGAGCAGCCGGGGCCTCGATCTTCGCAGGCCTCCTCTCTTTCATGCCGGAGGTGCAACGACAGATCGACCTCATGGATCCAGCGTTCGAACAGCTGGGCCGAACACTCGAGGACGAGACAGCTCCGAAGGTCGGCTTCTTCCAGGAGAAGCTCAACGAGCTCGTTGCATTCATACAGCAGAATCAATGGATCCAGGATCTCATATCAGGGTTCATGATCCTCGGAGTCGTGATCATCGCAGCCGTGGCAGCCTTCGCCCTGCTCAGCGCAATAGTCGGCGTCTTATTGAATCCCTGGTTCTGGATAGCTGCAGGCATCGCACTTGTAATCGCCCTATTTTCATCAGCAATAAAGACGGCCTGGGATCTCGGAGAGCAGATCGCAGATCTCATCGTCATCCTGGCCAACCTTGATGATGAGCTCGGAGGAACAGGCTGGACTGGTAACTGGTTCATCGATATCCTCCTGGGGATCTACCGCACCGTCAAGTGGGTGATCGACACCATCCGGGAGCTGATCGACTGGATCGGATCCCTCAGCGATAAGTGGGCAGCATTCAGCGAAGAGCACCCGATCATCTCAGCAACCTTGACCGGAGATGTGGGAGGAGCTGCATCAGGAGCGGCCCAAATGTTCAACGACATCAAGATCGACATAACGACTGGAGATCTCGGAGGGGACGTCGACCTCGACGAACTCGGGGATAAGATGGTCGGCAAGCTGGCTGACTACTTCAGCCAATACGGAGGTTCATAAATTGGCAAACAGTTCGTGGAGGATCGGGAGCTTCTACTTCAAGACGCAGGAGGAGCCCTACAGGGTAGATCTCAGAAGAGTCCGGAGGACAGAGATCCCGGGGAAATATCGATACATCCCCTGGACGGTCTTGAGGAACACAGGATATCAGCCGACCAACATCGTCCTCCAGGGAATGCTCGCAGACTTCCTGCAGGGAACCTCTGGAGACTATGGCCTCGAGCAGCTCGACATCGAGTTCCAGAAAGGGGACGAGGTGATCGTAGAGCTCGAGAACTTCGATGCAGTCAATAATCTCAGGAGATACTACGGGATCCTCAACGACTTCAAATATACCCTGGACGGCAAGAAGCCAGCCCTCTACGACTATCTTGTCTCGATCGTCTGCCCCAACCCCTTCGGATTCAGGGCAGGCGCAGTCGAGTACAGAGAGAACACGATCACCAGCACCAGCGATCCCGGGACTGCGATCTCATTCGCCAATGACTTCCCCGGGGCGCCGATCCCCGTCTACTTCAGGTACTACAATGACACCGGATCCACCGTCACCAGCTTGACGATCAGCGATGATGCGACAAGCACAGCTAACACCAATAAAATCACAGTCAGCGGATCCCTCGCCAATGGCAAGAGCTGGCTCATCTATCCGCACAAGTACAACAACGTCAAGGATACCTACGAGCTATATGCCGTCTGGGAATACAACGGCGATACCGTCAACACCAGCGATATCATGGAGCTCTCTGCAGACAATTCCTTGATAACCACCGGCGCCGGATCATGCGCTCTGAGCTCAGGATCCAGGTGGCCATCTCTGAGATCAGCGAACGATGACTGGAGAGCAAAGGCAAGCCACAGCGGAGGGGAGCTCCTCTTCCAATGGAGGGACATCTTATGAGCAGGATCAGCTATTATGCGGAGATCACCTCCGGAGGCACAGACTACATCATCAACGGATCCGAGCTCGGCAGATTCAATGCGAACAAATCCCTCACCAACCGAACCGGGCAGGGCAGGTTCCCCCTGGCAGATCCAACTCGAGAATATGCCGACACCTTCAACATGTATGATGAGTTCAAACTCTACGTCGATGGCGTCTACGGCTTCGGCGGCCACATCAATCAGATCGACCGAAGCAGCGGAGTCCTGGATCTGCGAGTCGTATCCTATACCGATATGCTGAAGTGGGCCATCTGCCAGGATGACAGCTTCACTTCCTCATCCGGCTCAGCAATGCTGAATACAGCCTCTACAGGCCTTATAAAGAAGTATTACGAGGATGATGCGAACAGGAAGACGATCTACTCGAGCACCTACGTCGACAGCTCAGCGCAGGATACCTTCGACATGGACTTCGATAACGAGAGCGTCTTCGATGCCCTGAAACGGATCGCCCAGAATGCCAGGAGATCCGGAGGCAGCGTCCCCTACGACTTCTACGTTGACTACTTCCCTGCCACCGATAAAATCGAGCTCTACTTCGACGTCAAGAACAACGCCAGCAGCGGCGTCACCTTGAGGGAGGGCCAGGACTTCCAGCCGACATACAGGAAGATCCTCGGAGATCTCGATCAAGTCTACAACGAGATCATAGTCCGAGCAGCCACCCGGCAATACTGCCCGACTGACCTGGACTACTGGACGGATCTCGCCAACCCAGAAACAAATGGAGTCTGGACAGATATTGACGGCGATGTCGATGAAGATGCAAGCATAAAAAAGTTCGGGAGCTACAGCGTATTATTCAACCCTTCAGCTGGAGAGGCAACGACCAGCTTCGACCTCAACCTCGATGACACCGATGCCTATAACTCAGCCGTCATGGACGCCAACATGTTCAGCCAGGGCAACGGCTTCATAATCGATACCGACATCCAGCAATATCTCGAGATGTGGATCTACATGAACAGCGACTTCTACAATCTCATCGAGGACGATGGCTGGAACTTCCATCTCCTGCTCCGGGATGAGAGCAGCAACAACATCGGGAGAGCCTGGGAGTTCACCGAGAACGTCAGAGTCCCCGAGCAATTCCGATCCAAGTGGGGCAGGATCGTTGCAGATCTCACCAGCCTCGTCGATGACGAAAGCTATGTGGGGAGCCTCCACTTCGACTATGATCAGGAGGTCGGATCCGTTACTCCTGCAGGAACCGAGCAGGTCAACGTCGATGGGCTGGCCTTCTACAATGAGAAGCAGATCGTGACCGATGCCACCACAGATGCGACAAGCATCACCAACTATGGCAAGAGGACGGGAGTCTTCACCGATACGAGGATCCCCACGCTGGCTGCGGCCATCGCATATCGGGATAAATTACTCGCTCAATACAAGGATCCTAACCATAAGATCCACTTCCCCCTAATCAATTCAGTCCCGATCACAGGCTCCGGGGCCATAGAGCTCGGAGAAACGTTCGTCGGCTTCGGAAATGAGATACCCAGCCTGACCTATCGCCTCAGAGAGGTCGTATATACTCCCTCCGGGCAGACATTAATCGGGCAGCTGAGCACGGCATACGTTGATCGAGACCACAATATGGGCCAATTCACCGGAGATATCCAGCGTAACGTCTTTGAGGCCCAAAGGAGGTGATTTATGGAGGACGAGAAGGTAGCAGAGTTCATGGGAGGAGTCAAGGCTGAGCTCAATAATGTGCACCACAGGCTGAATGACATCAAAGAAGAGAACGAGAAGAACCGGGCCTGGATGCAGCAGACATTCAACGAGCTCAGGCAGATCAACGAAAGGTGCAAGAAGCAGGAGCGGGAGGAGTTCATGAAGATCCACCAGCACGTCCGGGACATGGACGAGACCAGGATCCAGCCTCTCGAGAATTGGAGAGCCAGCATCGATACCTACGGCAAAGTCGGTGCGATCATACTCACAATCGCCCAGGGGATCTTCATCACCATCTGGACGGTAGTCGTGAACAAAATATTGAGGTGAGAAAGATATGGAGCAATGGATGGTCGAGCTCGGCACAGTGATCGTGCTGGCCGGGTTCGGAGGAGCAGTCAGAGGCCTCGTCGGCCTCAGCAAGATCTGGGCAGATCCGAAAGAGCCCAAGAAGAAGTACAGGTTCATCCCCTTCAGGATACCTGAGTGCTTCAACCCCGGGCGTTACGCATTGAGCGTGATCAACTCAGCCTGCGCTGGAGTCTGCGTCTTCTATTTGAAGGACGTCGGCATTATCGCAGCTGCCCTGGAAACGATCCAGATGGATCTGACCGACAAAGGATCCTACATCCTTGTAGGGATGGCAGGGATCGACCTGCTCGAGAGCATACTGGGCATCATCAAAAAGAAAAAATGATGGGATGCTGCCAGAGCAAGCTCGAGGCAGGAGACAACCTCGCAGGATACGGCTATACTGAAGTCGGATCCTGTGACGATTTTTTTCAGAAAAGCCCCTTCGCAAAGAAGAGGATCTGCGCCAACTGTCAGTTCTGGTTCATCCCGGATGACGAGAGCTGGCTGACGGAGAGGGGCCTCAGTTCGACTACTCAAGTGAATGTCCTCGAGAAGATCGAATAAAACCACCTCCACTTATTAATCATCCATCATAATATCTTCACATGACACAGGAATCGATGGGCAGGCCCAAAAAATATACGCCCGAACTATTCATGAAATGCATCACCGAGTTCCCCATGACCACGCAGGAAGTGATCCATGCAATCGAGAAGAAGAAGGGATCAGCTCCCACATGGAACACCGCAGATGCTTATCTCAGAGATCTCGCAGAAGAGGGGAAGATCAACTTCATCAAAAAAGGACAGATGAATCTATGGTCGAGACCAGCTACCTCCCCCGACCAGGTTGGGGGAGGTTCGACCAAGGGAGGAAAAAGAAAGAAAACACGAAAACAATAAACACAAGCGTTTCCGGCGGAAACAAGGTCATAGACGAGCATCGCCCTTGACCTTCTCAAGCCATCCGCCACCAACCTGTCTACTACAGGTGACAGGCATATTGATTGAATTGCATTGACCATGGCCACGAAAAAAAACATCGGAACGGGACACCTCCGGCAATCCCTCCAGAGCATGAGGATCGCCATAAGCGAACTGAATAAACGACTCGACAAGACCGAAGAGCTGCTGCAGATCCTCGATCAAAAAGGATCCTTTTCATATGAGACACAAGATGATGCCGTCTACTTCCTGAAGTGGATCGAATCCCAGAAAGGCAGAGGCAGGAAGATCGAATCCTACGAGGACTTCGATGACTTCGTGAAAAAGATCGGGATCCCATCCATGCAGGATATCATCACCCCCTTTATCGGGAGGAAGCTGACATACCCGCAGCTGGACGCACTCGCCAAGGAGGTGCTCAAATGAAGGGATCCTCCGGATCCTTCGGGCATCTGATCGACAAATACGTCAAGATCACCCCAGCATTGAAAGGGGAGCGACCCATCTACGGGATCCTAAGATCTGAAGATCTGCATACGATCGGCATCGAGTTCGACAGCGGAGAGATCATCCTTATCGGCAAGGCCGGAGTCTTCAAATGCTCCAGCTGGAGGAAGCCATGATCCATAAAGCAGAGTATCGGATCCACCTGCATATGATGGACGAGGACTGCGAGGCATACAGATCCGGCAACATCTACAGCGCCCACTTCGACACCTGGAACAGCGGATCATGCGGGCCCCTCAAGGATCGAGAAGAAGTCCTGGGATATCTCCGGCGCCACATCAAGCGCTACCGGGAGAAGGCAGAGGCCGGGGATACCTACAGCTGCGTATCAGCCCTGGTGGCGGCGCCATCAAAGAAGAACGTCAAGATCTTCGACCTCGATACAGATCTCAAGATCACAGTCGATGAGCTCCTGCGAGAGGAGGCTCAGATCACACTCACCCAATACCTTTAAAATGGCCAGATGGGACACAATTGGATGGGCCCTCGGGATCATCAAAAAGATCCGAGGCCCACAGGAAGAAGGCCCTCCCCTCGACCCCGAGGAGGAGGATCCGGAAGAGCTGAACATCGACAGCATCATCCGGGAACAGAAGGAGAAGGAGGAGATCCAGCGAGAGATCGATCGAGAACGTGCGCTGGAGATCTACGAAGAGATGGAGCGGCAGAAGCAGCTCGAGATCGAAGAGGCCAAGGATCGAGAGATCGAGGCCATGATCAGGGCAAAGCAGAACTGGAGATCTCAGGCCGCAGAGAAAGAAAAAAGCAGGAAGATCCGGAGGCAGGCTCACGGCCCGAGAAAGCTGAAGGACATGAGAAAAAAAGAGGAAGAAGTTGAACAAGAGGGAGCTACAGATCCAGCGGATGCAAATCCATAGGCAATACCATCGCCCGGGATCCAACGAGCATACCAAGTGCGTGATCAACCACGTTGCGATGAGGCCGAACAGCTGGGAGCATGAGCAGGCCAAGGCCCTCAAAGCCTGGGAGCTCATGAAAGAAGGCAAGCAGTTCATAACAGAAGCGAAGGAGATCGGATCCAATACCGTGAGGGATCTCGTCTGCCTGGATGACGGAGAGATCTATGAGTTCGAGACAGACCCGAAGAGGGCCGCACGGTTCAAAGGCCAGGGCGTCAACGTGATCATGATCGACCGGAATAGAGGAAGTGCCCCCCCTGGGGGATCTGGAAAATGAGCAAGCAAATAGTAGAGAACTACCTGATGCACATCGAGTGCGACATGGCGAACGGAGATCTGAAGAAGGAAGAAGCGAAGGAGCTGGCCAACGGCATCATGAAGGTGCTGGCCAAGGCAAAGGTCAAGGAATTTATGGAGCGGATCCTGGATACGAGCGACTGCGAAACCTGCCCGAGGAGGGATACATGCCGACTGTTGAGGTGAATCTGACGAGCCTGGAGCAGCCGATCAACATCGTGATCGAAGCCCCGAAGGAGCCCACACTCTACGAGCTCTTTGTTGATCAGCTCGGAGTGATCTGCGCCTTCCTCTTCGGCATGTATGCGATCACCTTCATGTATCGGATCTGGCTCCAGCCGCTCCTCTGGATCTACCTCGAGGAACACGATGAGCGATCAAAACTCGAGCGGGCCGATGGACGTGCCCCAATGGAAAGTCGTGCGATGTCCCTCCTGCGGTCAGCCGCAGGTATGCCAGAAAAAGAAGATGCTGGTATGCGTCTACTGCAGGAAGAGAGCAGCTCTAAGATCAAGAGGCTCCTGGGCAGTGCAGTTGCTTATCTGCAAGGACGGAAGGGAGGCCGCTGAAAAATGCATACGCTGGAAGAAGAACCTGCAGGAGGCAGCGTCTAACGCTGGTGACTTCAAGACTTTCTGACTTATTAATGGCCCGTCATAATATATGATGGAGGACTCAATTACAATGGACACCAAGAGATTGACACGGAGCCACTGCTTTTTTTGCTGCCAAGACGGAGAAGACGGGAAACCCGAAACGATCAAGCACCAGCCATGGTGCTCGCATTCGCTCGGGACGATCACCTACCCAGACGAATTTATCCTGCGGAGCGTGCTATGATGGACGCATCCGACAGATCTGCATGGTGGGCCGAGATCATGGCCTGCTGGGACTCTCACCAAATTGGAGGACAAAATGGACACCAATGAAAACACAAGCGAGTCGAAACTCATGAAGCTCGCAACGGAACTTGAACGACAGAAGGAAACGAAGAAGGACTACATCGTGGACAGCCGCAGCCTGCAGGCCACCAACAAGGACGGAGTGATCCACCTGGATCTCATCGACCTCCAGGCCGAGCAGAGCAGCTTCCCCCTGACAGGATATGCCCACAAGCAGCTCGCCGAGAAATGCAAGATCCCGGCCCGCTACTACGACCGCATGAGGACTGAGGGAAAGGCCGACCTACTCCAGGACAATATCAACGCCTGGATCCAGGACAAGGATCAGCGCATGATCCGCACCCTCGATGGCAAAGCCAGGGCGATCTTGAGCGACAGATACAAGATCATGGACAACTACGACGTGCTCTTCATGGCCCTCGAGCAGCTCAGGGAATTTGGAGCAGACGTCCAGGCAGCCGAGCTGACTGAGACCAACCTCTACCTGAAGGCCACGGTCGAGATGGAAGAGTTCGTGGATCCGCAGACCCGGGACGATCCCTTGAAGCGGGGGATCATCATCCGCAACAGCGAGGTCGGCGCCGGAGCATTCAAGGTCGAGCCCTTCCTGCTCAGACTGATCTGCAGCAACGGCCTCATAGGAGAGCACACAATCAACAGAGTCCACCTCGGGCGCAAGCGGGAGGCAGGAGAGATCTTCACCCAGGACACAAGAGACCTGGAAGATAAGGCTCTCTGGAGCGGGATCCGGGACACCATCCGGGCCACCTTCGACCCCGAGCTCTTCCAGGACTGGATGACTCAGATCAGGCGGGCCAAGGATGCGCCGATCCACAAGCCGATCGAGGCGATGGACTGGACGGTCAAGCGCTACGACCTGAACCAAGACATGAAGGACAGGCTCCTCGGCCACTTCACCCGGGACAGGATCGCAGGGCCTACGGTCTGGGGCATAGCCAACAGCATCACGGCTGCAGCACAGGAGACCGAATCCTACGACAGGCAGATCCAGCTCGAGGAGATCGGCAACAAGGTTCTTACCGATAAGGCGCTGCTCCTCATGGCAGAGAGCGGCGAGCTTTAACCCCATTATGCCAAGGGGCCCCTCCCCGGGGCCCCACCCCCCCTTTTTCACGCTCACTATTCACCATGGAACTCGAAGACAACAAGCTCCCCCTGGAGTACAAGAAGTGCTACTGGGAGTTCAAATCAGATCACCTATACTGCACCCGAGCGAGCTGCAGCTTCAAGGCCAAATACAGCGACCATAGTCGGATGGTATGCCGCAGATGCGGCTCCCCTCTGGAGCGGCCAACATGGCTGGTGACGGTCGATCGCAAGACTGGCCAGCTGCTCTGCGACTGCCCGGGCTTCACCTACAGGGGAACCTGCTGGCACGTCCGGCGGATCATGAGCCTCAAGCTCCAGGCCCTCGAGGGCTACACCTATGAGAGGGAGTGGGTGGGGGAGGTCATGCAATTAAGCAACAGGATCCTCCTACCACATCTTCCCCTTGGGGAGCCTTTCTCCATGCCCTTTCTGATCACAATCGTTTATGATCTGCTGCAGCTGGGGCACAAGATGATCCAGATCCGGGATCTCTATCCGGTCGTGCCGAGGAAGTGGATGCAGAAGCACATCGAGGACTACATCGAAGAGAACGGCAGATATAAGCCCAACGTCGAATCATACATTCAAGCTCAAAAAATACGAAGGGAGCTCAGGCGAGACTCTGGCCTCAATCCCGGGGAGAGTCCTCCAAGGTAGCAGATGCTACTGACTTGTCCCCGAGGAGGTGATCAGAGGCAGGGGTTCGAATCCCCAGCCCTTCTACCTTCATCGCAGAAAATGAGGAGCGATGGAGCGAGGTAAAGAAGATGAGCGAAGATCTGAAGTGGATCGAAGGAGAGATCGACAAGGTAGCATACGAGGCCTTGAGCGATCGGCAGACTGGAGCAGAGAAGGGCTTTAAGGTGACGGTGACTCTGGCCAACAGCCAGAAGAAGTACAGCCGAGCAGCCTGGAACGACAGCGCAGAAGGCGGCAGCGCCAAGAAGGTGATCGACCAATGGGCGGCAGACAAAGGGATCAAGCAAGGGATCCGCATGAAGCTCGGATACAAGGAGCGGCAGAGCGGGCAATACACATACCGAGATCTCTGGGATGCCATACCCAGCGAGTCACCTGCAGGAGCGGCGCAGCCAGCAGCAGAGAGCCTACCAGCGAAGAAGACCCTCGAGGAACTGAGGGCCGACTGCCTGGAGAGGCAAAAGTGGGCAATGACTCAGACCCGGGAGCTGATCAAAGAGGTCTACGACATCGATCTCGCAGATCACAGCGACAAGACAAAGAAGAGCGTCCACGATAGCAACCTCTGGAGATATGCATCGACGGTGACAGGGAACTTGGTCATGGGGGTGGAATGATGCCCCAGATCTCTTATGATGAGGACGGTATGATCACTCTGACCTGCATCACTGAGACCCCGTTTGGGAGCTTCCCATGCACGAACGAGCGCATGACTGCTGCAGCATTCGAGGAGTGGCTTATGGCCATGATCCAGGACGTGAGATCCAGAAGAGGAGGAGAACCATGGACGAAGAAGAAGGAATAAGGAAAAACATTCACCTCAACGAGAAGCCCGACAGCATCACGATCAAGGAGACTGCGAAGGGCGCCCTCTACTATGAGGTGAAATGCTACGGGAACACGAAAGAAGACGAAGACGAGCTGGTCGACAGAGCCAAGAGGATCTACGACAAGCTGATCGAGAAGATGCCAACAGAGCGGCCAGGAGTAGAAGATGGCAGCGGCTAAAAAGAAGAAGGCGATCAGGAAGAAGATCCTCCTGAAGGTTGAGGAGATCACCAGCAAGCAGAAGGCAGACGGCACGAAGAAGACCTACGTCCTCAAGCCCCCAAAGACTGAGAAGATCAAGGCAGAGGATTTTAAACTGGTCATGAAGACCTCGAAGGATCTCCCCGGAATATTCGGGCAGATGATGAGGGGGGACGAGTTCACCTTCACATTGACGAAGGGGAACCAGCAGAGCCAGCTTAAATGATCGATGATCTGACGAGCTGGATCCCGGATCCCAAGGACTATGACAAGCGCAAAGGATCCGGAGCCCTTCTCAGGAGGGCCCTGGGGCTGATCAAGAACAGCCCCGGGAATCCTATTCACGACGAGCTCGGCCTCATCGGCTATGAGCTCGAGAACGTCATACTGGTGGCAAAGAAGGAGCCATACGGCTACATCGTATCCTGCCACAAGATCGAGATCTTCGACAAGGCAAAGGAGGAGGGCAAGGCGATCGTCATGTTCATTGCCCGAGGAGAAGCCTTCTACCAATTCGACCCCGAGGAGATCTGGAACAGCGATTATTATCTCAACCGCAAGGACAACCAGCAGATGATCAACTTCAACATCAAATTAGGGAGGCGCATGAATGGTAGCGATTAATTTCAGCGGATGGTGGACTGGAGAGCCCACGATCCCCAGGCAAAAAGAGGCGGTCTTCCAGAAAATTCTGGGAGGCAAGAAGGATCAGACAATACGAAAGGTAGGCAAGCGCAGGATCGCAGTCGGAGATCGGCTGCAGCTCTACTGGCACATGAGGCAGAAGGACTGCGAGAAGATCTCAGAGGCGGTATGCACTCGGATGCTCAAGGTCAAGTTCGATATCGAAGGGATCTACATCATCTTCGACAGCGAGGGAGAGATCCCCGAGGGGAAGCTCCTGGAGGGGCATGATCTCGAGAAATTCGCAGAGAGGGACGGCTTCCCTGATTCGGGATCCTTCCTCAAGGCCTTCGACTGGGAGATCCACAACGTCTACCGCTGGGAGCTGATACAATGACCAAGAAGGAGAGACTCGAGCTCTGCAAGCTGATCAGCATCTTGACGGTGATCATGATCGTCGCAGCCTACGGAACCTTCGCCATCATCCAGAGGTGGTTCTCATGAATCTCCATAAGCACATCTGGAGATACCAGGAGGAGGACAGCAACGAGCGCCTGGATATCTTCCTCTGCAACTGCGGGGCCTTCGCTCGAGTGACGAAGGATCCATACAGGGATAAGCCGATCCTTGTAGAGGGCGGCGATGGCAAGGGCCAAAGAATAAAGGTCAGCTGGACAGAGCTGAAGATCTGCAAGAGCATCCTCTTCAGGGGCGGCACTTGGATCATTGACTTCCTCTGAACAGACCGTCAGGTTTTTATATCTGTTCGTCTAATGGTCTGATGAGGTTTAAAATGGCTCGAGATGCACCAGTTTATATGGCCGTTGAGGATCAGGATAAAGAGAAGATGCAGAAGGTGATCCTGTCGATCGGAAACAAGACGAAAGGCAAGTGGATCCCCAAACCATCTGAGGCGTGGGCCCTACTCGCCATCAAAGAAATCCGAGAGAACCAGATCGGCACAATCGCCGACCGCTTGGTAATCATCAAGCGCAAGCTCTTCGGAAGGGTCGATGCTGCTGCACCTGAGCCTCAAAACCAAGGAAAAAAAGCGAAAAAAGGTGGAAAACAATGAATGACGCAGAACTACAAGCATTGGCAGAGGAGATGTACGACATCGAAGTAGAGACAAGCGAGGCAGGGTTCATAACCTATGAGCTCGTCACGAAGACAGGCGGAGCAGTCCGTGATGATCAGGTCGACGGCCGGAATAAGGCAGCCGACATGGGATTCAACAGCAAGGACTACAACTTCCTCCCCGTCATAGCATCGATGGGGCTGGGGCCGCTGCTGAAGAAGAAGGTCGAAGAGCAGAAGACGAAGGAGGCCGAGTGAAGCTCACCGGTGAGGGTGGGGAAATTGGGGTTCCCAGTAGTTGATTAACTTCGGCGGAGGACTCCCTGCGGATCGTCTGCAGGGTAGCGGGCTCCGCAACCGAATTAATCCGAACCCCTCCCCACCTGATCAATTTTTTTTATACCATGGCGCTCCACCTTCCAATAGGGCGGCACCTTCTAATCGAGTACTATGGATGCCAGCCCGAAAGAATCAACAATCATGAGCAGCTCGAGACTCTACTCTACGATGCTGCAATCAAGGCAGGGACAAAGCCAATAAAATCGACGGCTCACCAGTTCGAGCCGCATGGCGCCTCAGCGATGGTGCTCATCGAGGAGAGCCACATCACAATTCATACTTATCCAGAGTACGGGTATGCTGCGATCGACATCTTCACATGCGGAGATGATGCGAAGCCCTACGAGGCACATCTATTTCTCCACAAGACCCTAAAGCCGCAGTATTGCCTGATCAACGACGTCTATCGAGGGGTGGGCAAATGAAGAAGAGTCTAAGAGATCAGAGCCAGAGAGAGGCCACGGAGATCCTGATCAATAACAGGATCAACAGGAGCAAGCTCATCGACCAGTTCGGCGAGCCATATACGAGCGTCTGGGACGTAGATCCGCAATGGAGGCAAGCCTTCACGGATCTTAAATCCAGCGGAAAGGAGTACAAGGACATCCACGACAAGAATATCAGCAGGTGGAACCTGGAGCGCTTCCCGAAAGAGCTCCGGGAGATCTATGCCATGCGAGGCAAGACCATCAGGGCCGGGGAAGCATTATCCGTCCTGCCCCTGGATATCACGACCAGATGCCTCCTCTACTATAGCCAGGAGGGAGATCAGGTGATCAACCCATGCATGGGAGATACGACCACATTGGCAGCCTGCATGATGCTCGGGCGCACATACAACGCCTTCGACGTCAGCGATGAGATGGTCATGTGGAATCAGAAGGCCTGGGATATCCTCAAGGACAGCAAGGCCCTCAACAAAGGCGGCGGAGCGTTCCTCTGGCATAAGCCGGGAGAGCTCTGCCTCGAGAACGTCCAGCAAGAATCACAAGATCTATTATTCACCTGCCCGCCCTACTGGGACATCGAAGACTACGGAGAGAACCCGGGGCAGGCCGAAGCCGCCGATACCTACGAGGAGTTCCTCGAGAACATGGCCAGGATCTACGACAGCTGCTATCATGCGCTGAAGCCCGGGGCCTTCGCCTGCGTGATCGTCAACGACTTCAGGAAGGACAAGATCTTCTACCCATACCATGCAGACACCTTGAGGATCCTGCAGCAGGTGGGCTTCAATTGTCATGACATGATCATCATGAAGTACGCCTCCTCGATCCAGAGCATGTTCACGAATCAGCTCTACAAGGCCAGGAAGGTTGCGAAGATCCACGAATACATACTGGTGATGCGAAAATGAGCAGGAAAATAATAACCCCGAGGTTCCTGGACTGGAAGCTCAGCCAGGACATCCTCGAGAAGCTGGGATACTATAAGCAGAGAGTGATCATCGACAGCAGATGCTATAACTGCGACAGGCCAACAGAACAGAGGCCGCTCCCGGAGATCACCCTCGAGGATCATATCAAGATGCTCGGGCAATACAGGAAGGGCGAGGACTACAAGCAGCAGGAGATCGACAGGCTCGAGTCAACCCTGAAGGATAAGGAGCTGATCATCAAGTTCCTCACAGAGCAGCTGCGGGGGGATCGAAGATGACCGGAGAAATGACAGTCAAGGAGGATCCTGATCTCTGGAGAGAGAGGGAGGTCGGAATCCAGCGAGAGAACTATGAGCTGGTGGCAATCCGCCACAACTTCTACAGCCTGGGCACAAAGTACGGGAAATACCTTTTCCATGCGGAGGCGAAGGTCGAGCTCCCCCCGAAGATCCAAGTATTCAGCCTGGAGACAGGAGAGCCCATCGGCTACATGGACAGGCTCGAGCAGGATCTTATGTTCCTCTACGGAGATCTCTGGCTCAAAAAAGAGCATGTGCCCTTCTTCCACAGCAAAAAGCAGTACATGAGAGTCGATCCGATGCTCACCATCCAAGAATCAGAGATGAGCGTGGAAACGATCACAGCATTCAGGCTCGACAGCACGACCATGCACTCAGCGACCCACATCCCGAAGATCATGGTCAGGCCAAAGATCGAGGAACAGCATGAGATCGCAAAGGGGGAATTACCATGACAGAAAAGGGTTCCCCCCGGGCCCCCCTCCCAAAAGAGGGGCTGTGTTTGGCGCCGGTAGATCTCATCGATGCGAATACCTGGAACCCGAATGAGATGGAGAAGGAGGTCGCAGAAAACATGAGCGACTACATCCAGGAGCGGGGCATCCATGGCACCTTATTACTTCGCTGGAAGGATGGGGGCCGCCTTGAAGTGATCGACGGAGAGCACAGGCTCGCAGAAGCCAAGAAGCAGAAGATCAAGGAGGTGCCCGCCTTCATCATAGACGTGGATGAGGACACAGCGATGATGGACACCGTGCGGATGAATCACCTGAAGGGAGAGACCAACCCTGTCAAGCTCGCAGCCATCATCTCGAAGCTCAGCCAGAAGTACGACAAGGAGGCACTCAGGAAAGGCCTGGGGATCAAGAAATCAGACTTCGGCAGCGCCTACCAAGAGCATGTGAAGAAGCTCCTCCCCCGGGAGATCCGGCAGATCATAGGAGAGAACGTCAAATCCTTCAAGGACATCGAGGCCACAGTCCGTAAAGAGACCATGCAGAAGATCATGAAGCAGCAGGAGGACGATGGGATCCAGAAGAACCGGGAGTACTTCCTCGGCTTCTACTTCAGCTACGGGGACTATCAGAAAGTCCGGGAGGCCCTCAAGCTGGCAGAACAGCTGGGCGCAGCAGACTTGAACCATGCCCTGCTCATGCTCGCAGAAAACATGACCTTATCGAAAACATCCGACGACAGCGATATAAAAAAAACCGAAAAAAAGGAGGCCACAGGATGAATCCAGAGGAAGGCAAAAATCAAGCGTATGAAGAACCCCCTACGAGCCCGGGCACATTGAATCAAAGGCAAGAGATAAACAGCCTACCCCCAGGAGCACAACTCTACAGGGCAATACCCAGGACAGTCAAAGCAGTCCAGGCCACAAGACCCGTAATAATCCCCAACATGGCCGGAAACCAATACGGAGAGCCTGAAGACTTCATCCTACAAGGCATAGACGGCAAACTCACCATAATGAGCAAGGAAGCCATGAGAGTCAATTATCACCCCGAGGATCAGGAATACATCAGCATCCCGAAGGCCCTCCACAATAAAAAGATCCACCTGGAGAAGGAAGGCCTCCGAGTCTACAAGATCCTCGGCTGGGAGATCTACATCAGGAGGAGACCATGATATCTCGGGCAGCCTTCCACATGAGCGCAGGCACAGGCAAGATCTCAGCAGAAGCCACCAGCCACTACTCAATGAACCTGCATCTCAAACGAGAGGATCAGCGGGAGAGCGAATCAACGCAGCTGGATATATGCCTGGAAGAGCTCAAGGTCTTCATAAAAGGGTTGCAGGCGATAGAGAATGCGTTGGAGCTCGAGCAGGAAAGGATCCGGAGGGCAGAATGAGACAGTGCGGATATCATGGGGCCTGCAAGAGGGAAAGCTGCGAGAAGTGGGATCAATACGCCAAGACCTGCAGCCAACTATCGAAGGTGCTCATCCTCCGGGAGATAGTATCCGAGCTCAGGTATCAGCGGCGGTATATGAGGCCCCGGACAGTCGGGGAGCTACAAGATGATATTCAGGGAGCAGAAGATTATCCGGCAGAGCGAGTTCTTCGAGGAGCTCGAGGACGGGACGATCAGGTGGAAATCAGAGAGGTAGATGACGATGAGCAAGAAAAAGGACAGCAAGCGCCTCATGCAAGAGAGGCCGAACTGGGAGCGGAACGAGGACGGAGTTATGGTTCGCAAGAAGGAGCCGCAGGAACTCAAAGATCACAGGAAGCGGATGCGAGGACGGGTGGAATTAAAATAGCGAATGTCATCCGGCTCAGGCTGGATCATATCGAGCTCAAAGATATCAAGGATATGCTCGAGAAGTTCCACTGCCACACAGGGATCCAGCCGAACAGGCTGATCATGGGCAGTCAAGCATATGAGCAGCTGAGGGATGACATCAGCAAGAGCTATGGCATGAAGCACCCGTATCCAGGCATGACAATCGATGAAGTGTTGGGGATGAAGGTCTCGAGAGATTCGATCGCCCCAGAAAACATGGCAATGGTGACAGACGATGATCAAGGGAACTGAGCTCGGATGGCAGGTCAAGATAGTAGAAGATCCCCAGAGGATGCAGGTGCACGTCCATATATTCTGCGTCCAGAATACCGGGGACATCATCTACAATGTGATGGGCCAGAAGGGTCAATGGGAGCAATACATGTTGCCAAAGGAAGGAGGCATCCCCGAGCAGGGGCCGACCATGACCTTCCCTTGGCATATGTGGAGCTGGATCAGCAAAGCCCTCGTCAAGGAATTGACTGAGGCAGGAGAGAAGGCCCCGGTGATCCATAGGATCGAGGGGGAACTCGATGCAACCAGGAAGCACCTCGAGGACATGAGGATCCTGGTGCTCGGAGACAAGATCAAAAATGAAAAGCCATAAAAAGAAGAAGGGAGCAAAGGAGCAGCCGATGGCGAGATTCGCCCGGGTGCAGAGAGAGATCTTAAAGATCTTGGAAAAGGAGAAGGCAACGCCACACATGGCCATGCAGGTATTAGACTCGATCAAGAACAGCGTGATACTGAGCCAGATCGAAGGCCTCGCCCTGAAGATGGCAGTAGAGTCGGGAGATCTCGGCAAAGCCATCGAGAAGAAAGAAGAGGAGCTCGAGGATCGCAGCAAACAGATCAAAGACGCAGAAGATCTGCTGCTCAAATACATCCGGGCCAAGGAAAAGGAGGGGGATCCCTTGAAAAGGGACGATCTTTACGAAGCCTTCCACGAATCAATGCACCAGGACGTAGCAGTAGCGCATGACAGGCTCAAGAAGTCAGGACAGATCTACGAGACCAATGACGGAGAGCTGATCGCAACTGAAGAGGATCCTCTGAAAGATCAGGAGGAGATGGCCGCAGAGATCGAAGCAGATGCAGAACGAAAGGATGAGCAGGAAAAGGAAGCCGCCGCAGATGCGGACTAAAGTCGGGAGGCATCCCCAACGGGACGTGATCGTAGGCCTCATGATGATAGGGCACAGCCCCTTCTACATCGAGCAATACATCAAAGAGAAAGGGTGGGATCCGATCAGCGATAACGCCATCAGGCGATACAAAGAAGCCTACATCACCCCCGACATGGAGATCGGTCCCGGAGTGATCAGGCAGCGAATCAACGAGGTCGCAGGCATCGACGTTGACGAGATCGCTGAATTGATCGCAATGTATCAATACGAATGCAAGGTCAGAGACAAATGCTATGACCAAGAGCAGAGCCTCGACATCTTCATAAAAGAGCTGGATCAGCACGCCATCATGAAGGCGAATCTCCTGGAGAAGATCCACAAGCTCAAGACGGAGCGAGGCCTCTATCAGAAGGAGCCCGAGAAGTTCGAAGGCAAGGTCGAGCATGACGTCAAAGGGCCCACGCTCCGGGATCTATTGGAGGGAAAGATGAAGCATGACCCCGGAACGGTATCTTAACTGGTATCTCGAGCAGAACTACCCCGAGGATCTGCTCAGCGATATCATCGAGCGGCCCTTCGAGGAGCTGGCCACATATCATGCTCGCCTGGACTGCAGCTTCTTCTGTAAATTCTATCTCGACCACTACTTCAAGAAGGAGTACTCGATCATGCATCGGGATCTCTTCAGAATCATCCACAGGATCCGGGACAGCCCGATCGGCCTCAAGTTCGCAGAAGCCTCTCCCAGGGGATCTGCCAAGAGCACCCTCACTGTCACCGGGCAATGCCTCTGGCACATCGCCAACGAGACCAAGCACTACATGATGCTCGTCAAGGACACTGCTGATCAGAGCAAGATGGATCTGGAAGCCATCAAGGTCGAGCTCGAAGATAACAGCCTGCTCCAGGATCACTACGGAGATCTACAGGGAGATATCTGGCAGACCGCAGAGATCACCACATCGAATGGCTGCAGGATGCAAGCCCTCGGCGCCGGGATGAAACTCAGGGGCAGGAAGCACCGGGAGTACCGCCCCGATCTTTGCATCTTTGACGATATCGAGAACGAGGAGAACACCAACACCCCGGAGCAGAGGAAGAAGCTCGAGCGCTGGTTCACAGGATCCGCCCTCAACGTTGGAGATCCGGGCACCAGCTACAGCTTGATCGGGACGATCCTCCATACCGACAGCCTCCTCGCCAACGTCCTCGATAACCCTGCATGGATCACCAACAAATACAAGGCCATCCTGCAGTGGGCGCATAATCAAGGGCTCTGGGATGACTGGACTGATATCTACCTGGATCTCAAACATGAGGACAGGCATCAACGGGCCCATGAGTTCTACCTCAAGAACGAAGCGAAGATGCTCGAGGGCGCAGAGGTTCAATGGCCAGAAGGCCAGAGCTACTACTACCTTCAGACGAAGCTGGTCGACGTCGGCAGATCTGCGTTCGATCAGGAATATCAGAACGAGCCGATCAGCATCGAGGACAGACTCTTCAGGGACTTCCACTTCTACCACATTGATGAGAGGATGAGCCCCACCCAGGATCTCGAGTTCTGGCTCACCCCGGATGGAAGGGGCAGGGCCGCAAGAGTGAGCGACTGCAGACTCTACATCAGCTGCGACCCCAGCCTGGGGAAGACAAGGGAGAGCGACTTCTCTGCGATCATAGTCGGAGCCAAATCCCCGACGAACCAGCTCTTCCTCCTGGAGGCAGACGTCCAGCGCAGGCACCCGAATAGGATCATCGATGACATCTTCAAACATGCCCTGCATTGGCAGGCATACGGAGCAGCAGTTGAGATCCTCGCAGTCGAATCCAACCAGTTCCAGAAATTCTTTAAGGATCAGATCGCAGAGAGATCTCAGATCGAGGGCTTGTATCTGAACATCGAGGAGATCAAATCCACGCAGCACAAGGATCTCCGGATCCAGTCGCTCGAGCCCGACGTCAACAACGGCTACATATTGTTCAAGGGAGATCAGAAGCTCCTGATCCAGCAGCTCCGAGACTATCCAAAGGCCTCGCATGATGACGGCCCGGATGCATTGGAGATGCTGATCAAGACGAGCAGGGCAAGAGGGGGGTGGGCGTTTGGATCCGCCTGAGATCGCAGCTCTCTCCCTGCCAGGAAATTACAAGGAGGAGATCATCAAGTGCGCCGAGTGCGGAGCCCTGGTCACGAAGCCCAGGTGGAATACCAAGTACTGCAAGGATCCTGCCTGCATCATGAAGCGCAGGAAGAAGGCCGCCGACCGCTTCCTCGAGAAGGAGCGGAAACGCATGGGCTGGAAAAAGCGCCACCCGAGACCGAAGCCAGAGAAGAAGGAGAAGAAGCTCAGGTATCCCCGAGTCTATTATCAGGTCGCAGCTCATACGAAGACACCCGACCTAACCTTCAAGGCCCGGATCAAGGATCTCCTCAAGGTCTGCCTCGAGGAAGATCTCAAGAGACTCCAGGAAGGGGGGCCCTTTTTAATGGATGGTCATAATAATTAATCGATCACTTGGAGGGCAGAGATGCCCGGGGGGAGGCCAAGGGCTTCCCCCTTCTCCATGATCCGAGGAACAGACGATGTTTGATTTTTTGAAGAAGAAGGCAAAAAGAGAGACACCGATCGAAGGCTGGAGAACCTACGCCTTCAAGAAGGTGGAGACACACGAAGAATATGACCGACTGCTGAACCAGGGATGCATCCTTTACCAGGATCCAGATGACTTGGCGATGATGGATACCGTCCGGGGATTGATCAAGATGATACTCCAAGCGATAGAGCACCCGGCGGAGATCCTGCTCGAGAGCAACATGAGCATATCGATCCAACCACACCCCCCGGGGAAGGAGGACTGAGATGGCCAAGAACATGTATGACTGGGTGGCCGACAGAAGGTTCAACCCGATCAAGGGCATATGCAGCCATGACTGCACCTACTGCTACATGCGAAGCTACTGGCCGAAGATGAGCGAGCCCCGCCTGGACACAGTATCCTTGAGGCGAGGCCTGAAAGGGCTGAAGGACAAGCGCCCCGTCTTTGTCGGATCCGGCATCGACATGTGGGCAGAAGATATCCCCGGCGAATGGATCGTCAAAGTCCTGGAGCGATGCAAACAGTATGGCCTGACCTATCTCTTCCAGAGCAAGAACCCCGAGCGATTCATCAACTACCTTGAGGAAGATCTCTTCCCCGAGAAGATCATCCTCGGCACAACGATCGAGACAGACAGATCCGGAATCAGCAAAGCGCCCAGCCCATATGAGAGATCTCAATCGATGAACAAGATCAAGGAGCTCTACCCTGAGATCCGCCGGATGGTGACGATCGAGCCGATCATCGACTTCGACCATAAGAGGATGATACAGATGATGGAATGGATCCAGCCCGAGTTCGTCAACATCGGAGCAGATAGCAAGGGGCATGGGCTGGCAGAGCCATCAGCTGAGAAGCTCGAGCAATTAATCAAGGATCTCGAGAAGATCACAGAGGTAAGGATCAAGAGCAACCTGGGCAGGCTGCGGAGGGAAGGATGAGTGACTGCAAGCGTTGCGGCTTCTGCTGCCAGATCCACATGACAAAGGTCGGCCCAGCAGATGCGGAGCTGATCAGCCACCGCCGAGGATTCAAGAAGATCGTCCCCCACAACGGAGGGCAATGGGCCGTCATGAAGATCCCCTGCAAACACCTCGCCGGAAAGCTCTGCAGGATCTATTCGAACAAGAGGCCGAAATTATGCGGGACATTCCCGGAGCCGATGTTCCTGGAGCTCTGGGCGAAGATCCACCCGAATTGCGGGTTCGTAGAAGCCTGGAAAGCCAAGGGAGGCAGGGTATGATCTTATGTACAGCCTGCGGAGACAGGATGCCAGATGAAGAGTGGGACGAGCACATCCAGACAGAGAAGCACTCAGAGATCAGGGAAGCATCCTTCATCCATAACGAGATCTTCGACAGTGTATGGGGCACGAAGCATTATCTCTGCGTTTCGGTCATACCGAAACGACCATTCAATAAATTAGGATATGAGGTACGAACATGAGCGATCAATGGGCCCACAGAGAGCCAACGGAAGAAGATGAAAGGATAATGCCCTGCCAAGAGCCCGACCCAGATATCAGAAGACGCAGGATGCGAGCCGAAGACTGCAATATAGGACGAGCCATCTGGGGGCCAATGGAAGGAGAGATCACCGAAAAATGCGCCATATGCGGAGACCGAGCACACATAGATCTGCTCAGCGGAGGCCTGCGATGCATCAAGTGCTGGAAGACCGACAGGCAACCCAGGAGATCCAGGAGAGATGATCCGAGGATCTTCTTCATCCGGGGCCTGCAGATCCTCGCAATCCTCGCAGCGATCGTCCTTGTCAGCTTCCACCTGGGAGTCTACAAGGGCCAGAGCTACATCCAGGAGTGCGAGCCGAGCCTGCAGCAGATGTGCCCAGGCTATTCCCCGGCCTTCAGCATGATCAATGGAGAGAACGGAACCTTCGTCGAGATCCCCATCCCGGATATTGACATACCCTCAGAGATAGGGATCTATCCCTGCAACATCAGCTACAACGAGAATCTGCCAGAAGAGACTCTGCAGCGCTGTTTTTATTGGGAATTGAGGTAGCGCTTTACACTCATTAGAAAGCGGTAGGTTTTTATAGCTGTAAAAAAGATACTTGACTGTAAAGCTGCAGGTTGATCAGCCTGCAGCATCCTTTCCTAAAATGAGCCCGCTGCCTAATCTCAAGTCGATAGCGAACAGGGCCGTTTCACAGCTGGGTTTCCAGAACTACGCATCAGAAGGCGTGATGATGGAGGACGTCTATAAAGCCGTCATACCCTACTATCTCTACCGCCCCCCATTCGGGAGGCCCCGCAACATCGACGTCGATGCCCTCAGAAAGCTCGGCAGATCTCCTTACGCCAACATCATAAACAAGGCCGTGATCGACTATATAACCAGCCTTGACTGGGAGATCATCCCGACAGAGGGCAACACATTGACAGAGACTCAGACGCAGGAGCTCGAGAACCTTCTCCGGGATCCCAATGAGAACCCGAGCGAGAACTTCAAGTGGCTCCTCCGGGTGATCCTCAAAGATATCCTCGAGCTTGACAGCGGCGTCCTGACCAAGGTCTTCACCAAATCCAGCTACGAAGATCTGCAGACTCATCAAGTCACCGAGCGATTCGTAGGGAACCAGATGCACCCAGGCTGCGGCCATACCTACGAGATCTACATGAACGGCAAACTCAAGCCCCCGAATAAGAGGGAGCTCAGCCAAATCTACGCCAGGGACGGCGCCACATTCACCAAGAACCCCAACATGTATGGAGTCATGCCCGATGAGTGCGCCTACTTCCAATATTACGGCAGCACCAGCGGCAAGATCACAGCATTCAACCGGGACGAGATCGTCTACATGGAGATGCAGCCCAGATCCTACGACGTCTACGGATGGAGCTATATCCAGGCAGCCGACAGTATGCTCGACGCCCTATTGGGCGGGATCAACATGTACCAGGGATACTTCAGGAACAACGAGATCCCCCCAGGCTTCCTGCAGGCGATCGGCGCCCAGGAGCAAGACATCCGAGCCCTGCAGCAGAGGATCCGCCAAAGGCAGAACGTCAAGGACGACCTCGGCCAATGGCAGCGATTATTCCACCGGATGCTCATCGTCAATAATGAGGTCAAGTGGACGCCCGTCACCCTGGATCCCCGGGAGATGGAGTTCATCGCCCAGCAGCAGTGGTTCTTCAGGCTCCTCATATGGAACGCCGGGATGAACGAATCCTGGCTGGGCTGGACTGAATCAGTCAATAAAGCGACAGATCTCACGCAGCAGCTCGCATTCAAGCAGAAGGTCGGCAAACCATACGCCGACATGATCGAGTATTACATCACCAGCCAGATCCTCTCAGAGTCCGGATGGCCCGCCCAGCTCAAATTCATCCACGTCGACACCGAGGGAGATATCAAGCGAGATGACAGGGATACCCGCAGGCTGGATAAGGGCATGATAACGATCAACGAATGGAGAGTCCAGAACGACCTGGATGAGGTCGAGTGGGGGAACGAGCCCTTCAAAGGAGGTGGAGGCCTCGATGACGGCGTAGATGAGAAGATCAAGGCCGAGATAAGCAAGTTCGAGAAATCCATGCAGCAACAGATCCTCAAGGCAGGCAATAGCGGCGCCGGATTCGAGAAGATCTCAGCGGAGGACGATGATGGTTTTACTGATGAGTCAGACGACAAAGGATGCCAAGGAAAGCCGAAGAAAAAGGAAGAGAAGGCGTTCGGCTCTGAGGCGGGCGGCCCTGCACCAGACAACAAACCCGCCCTCGCAATAGGCCGAGGCGAGACAATCGATGAAGAAGAGGGAGCTCTCTCCAACGTCTTGACAGAGCTCTTGACAAAGGAGGCCGACAGGATCGAAGAGATGGTCGTGGAAAGCCTGAGCAACAACGTCCTCCAGGAGATCAAGGCATCGATCGCCGATATCCCCGACCTGATCGAGGACTTCCTGAAGGGCTTATCAGCCATGATGGCCCTCCCTGTCATGCAATCCATCGAGAACGCCTTTAAGATGGGGAACGCCAAGGCTGAGGTACAGCTGAACATGCAGTTCGTCCCCAACGGCAATGCGATCAAATTCATCCAGAACTACACCTTCCAGAATATCAAGGACATGACCGAAGAGGTCGGCAATGATCTCCGGCAGGTCTTCCAGAGGGGCATCATGAACGGTGACGGCCCTGAAACGATACGGAAAGAGATCGAGAAGGTCATGAACGTAGGCCGCAACCGGGCCAAGATGATCGCCCGCACCGAATTGAACCGGGCATTCAACGCAGGATCATACAGCGGATATGAGCAGAGCGGCCTCAAAGGCGAGATCGAGTGGATCGTCAAGAAGCCCAGGCCAGAAGATCCGCATCCACAGTGCAACGCATTCGCAGGCAAGAGAGTCCCGATCGGGGAAAAATTTAAATACAAGGGCGAAGAGTACCTGTATCCCCCGGTGGGCCCGAATTGCCACAGCACCATCGCCTTCCACCCATCCCCAGACAAGATGGTAGAAGATGAAGGAGCAGAAGTAAAGGCGGTGGCATACTGGCTGAAGCATGATCCCGAGATGAGCGTGGCTCAGATGGGGAGGATCCTCTGCAGAAGCCGCCCGACGGTCTACAGGATCATCGAGATCGTCAAATCACAGTCACAACGGTAGGGTTTCAGCCAACCTGTGACGCCACCCCCGCAGTTCCGGGAGCCTATACTCCCGGGCTGCACAAAGGATAGCAAGTTCCAAACATAGGGGGGAGGGGTTCTTCCAGGGGCTTCTGAGCCTTCTTCTGGCTCCTGGTTCTTCGCCTCTCCCCCCGCAACCAGGAACCCGCTTTATTTTTAAGTCAACGACCACAACATTTTTTATGACATGTCAGTCCCGATCAGCTTATCGCAGGGAGCAACGCATCTGAAGTCAGCCTCTTTTATCGTCAAGGATCTCGAGCTCGTCTACAAAGGCGGCAAGCCCTACGTCACCGGGCCTATATCTACTGATGAGGTTGACAGCGTAGAAGATAAGGTCGAGCTCATCTGCCTCGAGGATCAGAAGACTCAGATCAACGAAGGCTCAATAAAGCTGGATCTCGATCATGAGCTCTGGAGAGATCCCGACAACCCATTGGCCATGCAGCCGATCGGCAGAGCCGTCAAAGCCTTCATAAAGCAGGTGAAAGGCGTCAATAAGCTCTATGTGGAGTGGCTCATGAACGTCAGCCACCCGAATATCAAGTCGATCCTCGAGCAGATCAAGGACAAGATCCTCGACAGCTTCTCGATCGCATTCACCATACCAGAGGGCGGCGCCTTCATCGATATCAAGACCGGGATCCGCCATCTGATCAGGATCATCCTCGAGAACGTGGCCCTCACCGCCTATCCCATAAACAAGGGATGCAGCGGGGCGGAGATGATCACAAAAAGCCTGCGATCCCTCCAGGAAGCAGGCGCTCTCGAATCAATAACTGTCCAGCCCGACAAGGGCGAGACTATAAAGAAAGGGGAACCGAAGATGTCAGACGGAAACGACGGCGGAACATCTCAGGAGCCAGCGAACCCCGCAAAGGCTCCGGATGCGAAGTCAAAGGACAAAGGCGTCACGATCGAAGCGATCAGCGACGTCATATCAAAGGCAGTCCAGCCCCTCGCCGAGAGGATTGAAGCCCTCGAAGCGAAAGGCAAGGAGCCGGAGAAGAAAGAAGACGTGGCCTCTCTCTTGAAGTCAGTCGAAGGCAAGCTACTTGAGCAGCCAGCATTCAAGAGCTATGCCGAGAAACTGGCCCAGGAGGCAGCCCAGGAGCAGCAGGAGCAGCTGAAGTCGCAGCTCGAGGGGATCACAGCGATCCTGAACGAGCCAGTGATACCACCTGCATCCGACCCAGAAGCAAAGAGCCAGAAACAGCTCGAGGCCGAGCAGAAGGCTCAGGACAATTGGAGTGTACTCTCCATGGTGGGGTATAGATGAAGATGGATAAATTCGAAATTCTACACAAGGGATTCGGCGATCCGAAGAAAGCGGCCAAGCATGTAGACGCAGGTCTGGATGCAGCATACGGGCTCGACCCGATAACGGCCTCTGAATACGGCGCCGTTGGCTTCGGCTTCAAGCACAAGCAGATCTACGCAGACCCTCTGGGCTACGGCGAACTCGGGATCGAGATCGACCACAGACCAGCCATGAAGGCAGCCCTCCGGGCAGGCGTGGAATCCAAGGCGTTTGACAGCCAGGAAGGAGGCGCAGGAACAGCAGGATACGCAATGATCCCGGTCTACGTTGACCCGATGATCACCGACCAGAGCAGGAAGTATACTCCACTCGTGGAGATGCTCCCCAAGGCGGCGAACCTCGGAACGACTGCAGACTTCAACGTCTTGACGGCGAAGGGAGCAGCGCAGTTCCTCGCAGAAGATCCAGCTCTCGCAGAGCAGGACGACACCTTTGACAGATCCAGCAAGGCAATCAAGTACGCCTATGCAGTCGGCAGAGTCACAGGTGTTGCCCAGGCAGCAGTACCCCCGTACCAGCTGCAGGCCTACAACCCACAGGGAACCGGACTCCCCGGCACGACCTTCGGATCATCCGGAGCGCCTAATGCAAAGGCATTGAGCGTCCTGGTGAAGTCGAGGGCCATGTTCGAGCTCCTGGAGAACAAGATCCTCAACGGATCCAGCTCCACGGACACGAACGAGATCGATGGAATCCGCACCCAAGTCGGCACAACCAACACGGTCGATAAGAACAGCACAGCGATAACGCTCGACGATATCGACACCGCTGTATCTTATGCAGTCGACGACGGCGGCAGGCCGAATCTGGCAATCTGCGACACCAAGACCTACAGGGAGATCCAGGCCCTCCTCAGAGATGGCCAGCGCACCGTCCCGAAGATGGACATCTTCGGCATCGGCAGGATCGTCCTGGACACAATGGTCGGTGAGATACCGCTGATCTTCAGCCAGTTCGCCACCACAACGGATGGAAGCAGGAGGCTTGACCTCGTTGACACGACCGTATGGGAGCAGCGCTACCTAATGGACGTGACCTACGAAGACCTCGCAAAGACCGGAGATGCTGAGAAGTTCATGCTCAAGACCTACATGGCCTTGATCTGCAGAGCTGTAGCATTCAACGCCTCGGTGACAGAGATCTCTTAGGGGATCTCTGGACAATTTTTTTGAGGTGCTGAAATGGTCAAACAAGGTCTAAGGAGCAGGACAGGAATCGCAGCTTCACCCTACACCAATGGCCCGTACACTTGGAGCGAGGACGTGACCTTCTACGGAAGGATCAGCGAATCGCCCGAGCGCTATGGACTCTCAGAGGACTATGCTCAGAGGCCCATGCTCAATGCGAGCGTGGGAATCGCAGCGAACGTTGACTTCGAGATCCTCGGAACCAACGTAGCCGAGGCAAACGTCACCTGGGCCACCACCATTGGAGGGCTGGAGCTGAAGACTGCAACCACCTCCGGAGATCAGGTCATCGTGCTCCCGCACCTTGACACCCTGCAATCAGCATGGACAGGGGTCAAGTGGGGAACCGAGAACCAGGTCATCTGGGAGGCGGTCATCCGCACAGGCGCTTCGGTCGCAGCAGTTGTGATCTGGGCAGGCTTGAAGCTGACGAATACCTCGGTCGTTGCCACAGACGATGATCAGGCGTTCTTCAGATTCGATGCAAGCGCAGACACGAACTGGAAGGCGATCTACAGCATCGGCGGAACCGACAGCTCCAACGATACCGGCGTAGCAGTAGCAGCGAACACGAACGTCTACTTCAGGATCGAGCTCGACTCGGACAGGAAGGCCCACTTCTTCATCAATGAGGTTGAAGTGCTCGTATCAACGGCCTTGACGAACGATGTCGACCTGATCCCATATGTAGGAGTTCAGACGGGCGCAGCAGCAGCGAAGATCATCAACTTGGTCTCGCAGAGGATCTCGAGGATCATCTTTGAATGATCCAGGAGACAATAAGATAGAGAGGTGAAAATATGGCAGCAATAGCACTGGCAGACTGTACCGTGACAGACCTCGGCGTCTCAAATGCAGTGAAGCACGTCAAGATCGTGACTCCTGCGACCGCCGACGATGGAGATACCATCGATGTCTCGACCCTATTCAATACCTGGGTCAATGCGACAGTCTATGGGGCCACCGACACGAATCTCCTGGACACAGGAGATCCAGCGGACACGTCGATTACCATCCCAGGATCGACGGACAACGAGGCCAGAACCATATACGCATGGGGCCAATAGGGGGAGCAATCCCCCCAAACCATTTTTTTTAAGAGAGGAAGATGGACACATTCGAACTGAGAAACAAGACGGACGAAGCAATCCAGGTGAAGGTTGGAGAGCAGCAGCTCAACAATGCAGTCGTCCCCATAAACAAGATCATAAGGCCAGGGGAAGGCATCGTGCTCGAGCATGATCTGGCCATCATCGCAGAGAGGATGGGCTTGACGCCGGAGGCAGGAGCGATCCCGCCACTCCCGGAGAAGGCGAATCCTCCAGCGCTCAGAAGCACCAAGCCGCAGATCCTCGCAGGGGATCCGGTAATCGAGACTAAGAAATCCAAGGTCGAGAAGGCTCCGGAGAAGAAGCCGGATTACAAGGAGATGAAGGTCAACGAGCTCAAGAGCCTCATGGAGAAGAGGAGGATCCCGATCCAGGTCGGGGCGAAGAAGAGAGACCTCATCAAAGTCCTCGAGACAGCGGACAAGACGACACCAAAGAAGAAAAAGAAGGCCAAAAAGGCCGGAGGTAGATAATGGCAGTATCAAAGACGGACTACGGGCCCTGGCATACATTGGAGGGGACTCTCGCTGAAGTGGCGGCAGCTCTCGAATCCAACAAGGTCAGCGCCCAGGCCGTTGTCGGTTGCTATGGAGCAAACGATGGCACAGCGGCAGTAGCAGTCTACAAGGATCTATAGGATCCAGGAGAACCCCGAGCGGGGGCAACACATTCGCCAAGTGGCCTGAGAAGGCTGCCATAATTCAAGCGGAGGAGGTAGCAATGAAAATAAGCAAGAAAGGAGTAGGGGCTGGGATCCTGATCATCTTGATCCTGGCCATATTTGCATCTGCAGACTATCAGGTCTGGGATGACGGCAATCAGACAGCGAACGACTGGAACGTCACCGACGGCAACTACAACGTGGAGGATCTCAACTTCCATGCAGAGATCCAACCGGACGGCGCCACATGCAGCAACACCGAGATCCTGAAGAAGACAGGAGCCGATAACTGGGACTGCGCCGCTGACGATGATACGACTTATACAGCAGGATCCGGGATCGGCCTATCTGGGACAGAGTTCTCCGTGGCTGCAGGATTCGGCCTCAATCAGGATGCGTCTGGCCTCTCCGCTGACCATACCATCCTGGCAAATCAATCCTATGTGGGCACTCTTGTTTCTGACGTTGGAGCATCTGCTCCGATCACTTCATCTGGAGGCACAACCCCTTCGATCGGGATCACCATCGCCGGAGATCTTGTCGCAGGACTCGGCCTATCCGGAGGAGCTGACAACATCATCCCGGGGAATGATGCGGACTATACCATCTCAGCCAACCCAGCTGTCCTGGTGAACTGGTCAGAGGCGATATCCAAGTATCTCAATTATACGAGCAGCTGCTCAGCTGGAGAGATCTATGTCTGGGGCACAGGCTGCAGGGCAGATGCAGTCGGAACCGTGACAGACGTCACAGGAGCAGCCCCCATAACCAGCTCAGGAGGAGCTACCCCTGAGATCGGGATAACCCTCACCGGGGATATAACCCTGACCGGACAGGGCTCAGTCACAGGAGGCACCAACAGCCTCACAGCTGGCCAGTCCGTGACGATAGTCCTCCCAGAACAGCCGAGCATAGCAGGAGAGAATATCACCGAAGGGACGGTGGGAGATGCCCGCCTCAGCTCTAATATCATGTACCTTGACGGCACCCGACCCCTGACTGGGGACTGGGCCGTCGACACCAACAGCATCACAGGCGTTGCAGATCTATTGGCAGCCAACGTGAACGCATCAGCAGGGATCAGCCTCCCAGACAATGCTCCCCAATGCTTCGGGGACGCCTGCGATGCCTGCCAGTTCTGGAACGGCACCCACTTGAGAACGGCGAAGCCATGTCCGGTATGAGGTAGCAGATGACACATAAGGATACGGTGTTGCCTGCTGCCTTGGTAGCGGCAACCCTAATGCTGGTGGCCCTCGGGGGCCTGAATGCGAGCGAAGTCAATGCACAGGAGGTCTCTCCTGCAACTACGACTCTCGACTCGAGGATCGTGCTCATAGGAGAGACAAACAGCAGCGTCCGGGACGTCATAAAGAACAACCTGGACGTCGATGAGTTCTTCAGGATCCTCGAATCCAATACCCAGAGCTGCAGCGATGACTGCGAGGCAATCTACGTTTTCAAGAATACCCTGGGCAAAGATCTCCCAATAAGCAGGAAGGGGATCCGATTCTACAACCGGGGAAGATCTGCTCAGCTTCCAGCTGGCACCGTGAACCTGACAAGCGTTGAGTTCTTCAACATCTCCTCGAGATCAAAGCTCCAGGGACTCAGCGAGTTCCAAGCAGATACTCGAGTGGCCGTCAGGATCCGGGGAGTAAAAGCCCCTGAGGTAGAGACTGACTGGGTCCCGTATCTTTGCATTGACGGCAGTGATTTTCCTGCGATCGCTTACGGCGTGGATGAAGTCTGCATGTATCAGAGCGAGTGGGCCATCTGGGGGATAGTCTCTACCCAAGCTGAAGGTGGTTCGGGGGTGCTGACTTCTCCCGTGGCTTATTACGACTTCGACCTTGGGGGTTTTCCAGATGACAATGCAATTGACCAAAGCGGCAACGGAAACGATGGAAACGTAACCGGAGCAATCAATGGGTCTGGAATACGGAATAACGGGATAAAATTTCAGGTTCTCGACAATGATGTCGTGAATATCTCCGATGACATGATATCAAATAAGACCTTCTCATATGGTGCTTGGATCAATGCCAGCGATAATGGCACTTCTCAGTTCATCATCGATATGCGGGGGGACATCAAATCTTTTGTACAGCTTTTGTCAACTGGAAAAATCAGATTCTATACTGAGGATTCTGGCGGAGCAAATTCTCTGGATTCAGATATAGCATTGATAGAAGGTAGATGGTATCACTTCTTTGTCACATATGATGGCGCAGAAAAAAAGATATATATCAACGGGGTCAGAGACAGCAATATCTCAGAAACTGAGCCGAATGCTGATGTTCGGACATTCAATTACATAGGAAATTCATATGCCTTAAATGAGGGCTTCAATGGAAGTATCGATGAGGTCAGAATTTTCAATTTCACATTGACCCCAAAACAGGTTCTCGGATTGTACACCTTGAATGATGTCGACACAGGATTTTCGGTCTATAGCCCGCAGAATGAGACTTATCAGAATGCATCGGCTGTCCCTACGAACATCAGCTTGAATGTGGGGGTGCCTGCAATCCTGAACGTCACATACATAGAGGCAGATGGGATGGAGGAAAACGTCAGCTTCTTCGGAAATGACCACCTCTTGAATCTGGACTTTGAGGAATATGCAGAAGGCGAATCAATCAATTCATCCATATATACCGGCCAGTATCATCTCAATGGCAATGCAGGAGATGGCGCTGGGAAGAATGACGGAACAGCATCGGGCGGAGCTTATGCTGATGGATACTACGGTCAGGGATACGATTTCAGGGATGATGGGGATGAGATAGAGATATGCGATGAGCCGACCTGCACTTTCAGCAAGACGATGTGTCATCAAGGATGCTCATTCTGCTTCTGGGCCAATCCAAGAGCCTCACTAACTGGCATGGGGGCACTCAACAGATTCGATAGCACAGGAGACAACCGGTTCATTTACTTCGACTATGACGACGGCAACGAGAATTTCGACTTCCATGTCTACCAGGACGGCACAACTGATGATGCAGTCGCAAATCCCGCCCCAGGGACCTCGCCAATAGGATTGTGGAGTCATGTATGCGGAACTTATGATGGAGGAGTCGGAGTCGAGGGCAATGCATACATCTATGTCAACGGGACGCTGATAAAGACATCAGTTGACACGGTAAATATCAACTCGGCTGCATGGGCTGATGATGAGGACTTCTATATCGGAGCATACGACGATGGTTTGCGAAAGAGCTTCAATGGCACGATTGATGAAGTGCAGATTTGGGCGAACCGGACGCTGACTGCAAATGAGGTAAAGCAGGTTTTTGATGGGCAAAGAGTAGTCGACCATAGCAATTATGAGAATACAGTCGCTCTCTGGAACGGCACAAACACCAACATATCCGGGAAATACGGGGATGGTATGCACCTTCAAGGAGACGGCTACCTTCGTACAATCAATGGAGTATCAACCGGAAACGCAGCGCTGTCTATCTCTCTCTGGGCCAAGACAGAAAAAAAGAATCAATTTGGCAGGTTGCTATCCAAGAGTGAGGGAGCAGGCAGCTCCGATGTCGATTTCTCATTGACGGTTGCCAATATATCTGGTGTCGATCGACTTCAATACAATCGAGGCAACGGAAGCGCAGGAGCAGCCGCAGGATGGCTGAACGCATTCTTCGAAGTACCAAGCGGGGGATTCATAGACGCATTTGCAGATGGAGAATGGCATCACATCCTCATATCAGATAATGGGTGGGGGAGCACAGGAGACATAGTGCGAGCCTATTTCGATGGGGTCGAGATGACCTCTACCAATGAGAACAACGAAAGCGGAGCCACCCCTATAGACAGGGGCCTTCCTATATTCATTGGAAGCAGAAATGTCACATTAGATCAGAACTACAACGGCAGCGTGGACGATATCAAAATCATCACAAGAAAGCTATCTGAGGCAGAAGCCAAGGCAATATACCGGACAGAACTGCGCTGGAAGAACGACACCTATTGGGTGCTCGATGGAGACCTTGATGTGAATGTCAGCGGCGAAGTAGACAACGGAGAAACCCTAAATTTCACATGGACATCCTGTAATACGGCTGGTTTCTGCCAGAGTGAGCAAAGCCTCACTATCATTCAGTCTCAGGTCCTCAAAGTCGTCTTTGATGCTCAGGTTCCATCAGATATCGGAGTCACAACCCTCTATCAGGGCCTTGTCAAT
>Ga0180432_10001238_pt1 | contig 40664 bp, 24 predicted proteins | sample SS_ome_10_FD_132414 | JGI IMG/M metagenome (GOLD analysis project Ga0180432, IMG submission 132414) | Hypersaline lake sediment archaeal communities from the Salton Sea, California, USA - SS_1_MS_2 metaG | ecosystem: Environmental > Aquatic > Non-marine Saline and Alkaline > Hypersaline >... | reverse complement strand
GTCTCGGACCCGCAGGCGATCAACTCACCGCAGGTGGTCAACGTGACGCTGTACGTAACGACCACGCTGCATGTGCCGAGCCAGTATCCGACGATCCAGGCTGCGATCGATGCGGCCGTTCCCAGCGACACTACAGTAATCGCGGACGGCACATACACCGGGTCGGGGAACAAGGACTTGGACTTCGGCGGCAAGGCGATCACGGTTCGGAGTGCCTCCGGCGATCCGGCGCTGTGCATCATCGACTGTGAAGGCAGTGGGCGCGGCTTCTACTTCCACAGCGGCGAGGGAGCCGATTCGGTCGTCGAGGACCTAACGATCAGGAACGGGAATGCCGACTGGTACGCCGGCGGCGTCTACTGCTCCGGAAGCAGCCCGACGCTGACGAACTGCACGATCAGCGGAAACACGGCCTCGGCCCCCAACGGCTACGGCGGCGGCGTCTACTGTGCGGATTACAGCAGCCCGATGCTCACGGACTGCACGATCAGCGGGAACTCGGCCGTTCATGGGGGCAGCGGCGTCCACTGCTGCGAGAATAGTAACCCGACGCTGACGAACTGCACGATCAGCGGAAACTCGACGGTCTACGGCGGCGGCGGGGTCTCCTGCTCTGGAAGCAGTCCGACGCTGACAAACTGCACGATCAGTGGGAACTCGGTCTCAGACGGTGCCGGCGGCGGCGTCTACTGCTCCGGAAGCAGCCCGACGCTGACGAACTGCACGATCAGCGGAAACTCGACCGCGAGCTTTTACAGCTTCGGCGGCGGCGTCTTCTGCGGGGATGATAGCAGCCCGACGTTCACCAACTGCACAATCAGTGGGAACTCGGCCTTGGGCTATGACACCTACGGCGGCGCCGTCTTCTGCGAGGAGGACTGCAGCCCAACGCTGACGAGCTGCATCCTCTGGGGCAATACGCCGGAGGAGATCCGCGCAGCCTCCGGGAGTAACCCGGCCGTGACGTGCTCGGACATCAAGGGCGGCTGGACCGGGACGGGCAACATCGACGCCGATCCGCTCTTCGTCGATGCTGACGGGCCTGACGGCAATCCGAGTACTTGGGAAGACAACGACTATCACCTCACACCCAACTCGCCGTGCGTCGATGCGGGCGATCCGAACTTCGTCGTTGACCCCAACTGGCCGACCGACATCGACGGCGAGCCGAGGGTCCGTGAGATGCGCCTCGACATGGGATCGGACGAGTACTGGGCGGATCACCTCGTGCTGATGCTCACAGTCAACGGACCGGACAAGGGCGATGTCGATATGGACCCCCTGCCATCGGCTAGCATCGACACGCGACACTGGTATCCCATCGACACATCTGTGGTGCTGACGGCCGAGCCGGACGACGGCAAGATCTTCATGGGTTGGGAGGGCAACGTCCCGCCAGGCCAGGAGCACTACAGCCCAATCACTATCACGATGGATTCGGACAAGGAGATCACGGCCTCGTTCAAATGCGGATTGGGCACCGGCCCGATGCTGCCGATGACCCTCGGCGTGTTGGGGCTGTTCGTGTGGGTCAGACGAAGGGCCTAAGTTTGAGCAAGAGCCGGGCACCGCAGCCTACGAAGCACGCCCGCCCGGGCCAATCCCAAGTCTGGACTGCAGGAAGCCGTCCCGGATGACGCCGCCGAGGCCCTTCGGCAGCTCCGGCGCCCTCCCGTAACGACCTGTCGGCACGCCGCGTAGTGGGCCTCCCCACGCGCATGTTCTGGGTATCAACGCTTCGGCGCCACGTGCGTCCTCGATGACAACCGCTGTATGATGCGGCCCACTGAAATGGACTGACCGGCGGGGGCGAACGGAGGTCGCGACGTGATCAAGTCGATGCTTGTCTCGATGGGCCTGCTGGCGTTGTCTGCGCCTGAGCCGGCTGCCGCGACGAAGGTCTATGTGATCATTCCACATCGCGCTTCTGCCACGGAGATCTTCGCCGGCACCGAGCTGCAGCGGATCTTGAGATGCATGACCGGCCGGACGCCGGAGATGCACCTCGATCATCCGGCCTGGGGCGACCCGCAAAAGAAGAAGGGCCTGACGTTCCTCGTCGGGCGAACGCGGTTCGCCAAACCGCTGGCTGAGGAGCTATCGGCGCTCGGCCCGGACGGATTCATCATGCGGCATCAGGGGAACGTCGTGTTCCTGGTGGGCACCAAGGACCGAGGGACTCTCTATGCTGTGTACACCTATCTGCATCAGGCGGGGTGTCGCTGGTTCGGCCCGGCCAGCGAAGACCATCACATCCCCCGAGTGGAGACCGCTGCCCTGCCGTTTGCGGACATCAATGAGGTCCAGCGTCCGTCCTTCGCCTGCCGGGAGCTGGTCAGCTTCACGTCGATCGACGAGGCCGACATCGACTGGTGTACGAAGAACCGCCTGAATCGGGCCGGTCACCAATCGCGACTGCCTGCGGCCTGGGGCCACATCATCGCCGAGTACTGGCGGGCCCGCGGCGGGACGGTGCTGCTCCGCTATACTCCCGTGCACAACTTCACGAACCTGGTTCCGGCAAGCCTGTTCAAGACGCATCCGGACTACTTCGCGCTGATCGACGGCAAGCGCCGTGCCCGCGCATTGGACGCCTACTGGCAGAGCGAGTTCGCCACGCAGTTCTGCACGACGCACAAGGACGTCGTCGAGCGGATCCGCCGCGAAGTGATCGCGTGGTTTGACGCCCATCCGGACTACGAGGTCTTCGCCCTGGGGCCCGTCGACGGCGGTCAGTGGTGCCAGTGCGAGCGCTGCCGCGCGATGGACACCCGCCCCGGCGTTTACTCCGAGCGGCTTGTCCACCTGGCCAACCAGGTCGCTGAATCGCTGGTCGTCAAGCATCCCACAAAGCACGTGATGATCCTGGCCTACGACAACTACAAGTACCCCCCCAAGGGAATCCGACCCCACCCCAACGTGTCGATTCAGCCCTGTCTGTGGCCGAGCATCCAACAGCCGCTGTCCCGGCAGCCGGAGGAGGGCGCCATCTACGCCGACGCGCTCCGCGGCTGGGCCGAGCTGACGGACAACCTGGCCCTGTGGACCTACGTCTTCTACATCGGCGCCGGCAACGCCCCGCCCGCCATCAGCGTCTACGCCTTGGCCGAAGACCTCGCCTACTACCGCAAGATCGGCGTGAAGAGACTGCTGTCGGAGTTTCGGTCCGACCTGTTCCAACAACAACCGCTGGCGCTCTACGTCTGGACTCGGCTGACATGGGACGCGAACGCCGACGTCAGACAGCTCATCGGCGACTTCTGCAAGGCCTACTACGGTGCGGCGTCGGACGCGATGGCGAGCTTCTACACCCTCGTCGAGGACACCAACGCAGCTCGTCGCGCGACCACGCTGTTGGAGGTCTACACGCCGGACGTCGCCAAGAAGGCCCAATCGCTGCTGGACGACGCCGCCAAGGCAGTCACCGATGACGAGCTGCGACGGCGTCGGGTTGCCACGGTGCGGGCGCAGGTCGACCGGGCAGCCAAGCTCGCGGGGCCCAAGATCGCGTCGGACCGTTGGGTTCACGTGGCGTTCACCTGGGACTTCCCGGCAGGCGCGTTTGCGCTGTATCTCGACGGCCAGCGCGTGGCCGAAGCCACCGGATCGTTCGAACCGCCCGTGCTCGCGCCGCGGTTCATCACGGGAAGGCAGTACCACCGTGCCGACGGCGTCCAGGGGATGATCGACGAGCTACATCTGGCCGACGTGCCGCGGACGACGTTCCCCGCGGCCGGCAAGGACCCACAGCCCGAGAAGCCCGATTCTCACACGACGATGCTGTGCCACTTCGACAAGGGGCTGGATGCCGACGCCGCTCGAGGTGACGCTTCCGTTCAGCCGACCCCGTGGCCCTTCACGCATCCCGAATTGGCCGCCGTGGCGGGGTTCGGAAAGGCGGCGTTGCTGCGGTCGTCCGGAACGCGAGGACGTCATGACGCGCTGCCCTACGTGACGGCGGGGAATCTCGATCCTACGCGCGGGACGGTAGCGATGCGCTACCGGCCGTCGCTGTGGCGCGTGGGGCCGATCACGTGCACGCTGCTCGACGCCCGGGAGCAGCAGCATCCCGGGGGATTCTGGATACGGTTGCACCAAGGCCACATGGTTGTCCATTTCGGCGGCGCCGAACGGCTGAAGGCGGCCCTGCCTCGGTGAGAAATCGTACGCTCCGATACGTGCGGCGACCACGACGCTTTTCTCCGACCTGCCGACAGGTTATGGTGTGTGTCCGTACCGAGAAGGGCCGATGCCCAACATCGGTCCTTCAGCCCGCAACGAGAAGTCCAGATGGAACGATTCCGACTGACCTTCCAACGTGACTTCCGCGGCGATTTGATGCTCATCGCCGTCGGCGCGGTCCTCTTGGCGCTGGCGGGCCGGGTCATCGCAGCCGCGGTTCGGGACCGCCAGTTCGGGAGGGCGGCGGCGCTCATGACGAGTGCGGCCATCGCGATCTCGGCCTTGGTCGTTGGGGTGATGGTGGGGGCAGCGGCAGGTGCGAGCACCGGGTTCCTGGTCTTCGGTGGGGTGATCGTCAACGCCGCGGTGTTGTGGGCCTGGCTGGTGCTGGCGATTTGGCGGCGGTCCGACCTGGCGTCGCTCCTGTCGATGGGCCTGTCGACGGCGGTGCTGATCGGGATGGACGCAGCCGCCTTCGTCGGCGGGCTGCGACAGCCCGAGCTGATGGCCCCCGTCGTCGTCGCGCTTTGCATCAGCACCGTGGCGGTGTTCTATCAGGTGGTGTATCGCTTCCTCGGCGCCGGTCGGGTCGCTGCGCTGATGACGTTGCGCTCGCTGGCGATCATCGTACTACTGGCGTTGCTGTTCCGGCCCGTTTTGGCCGTCCTGCCGACCGGGGTCAGAAAGCCATTGCTGCTGATGCTGATTGACGGGTCGAAATCGATGAGCGTCCAGGACGCCAAGAACGCGCCAACCCGGTACGAGGATGTCGTCGAGACCTGCCAGGTGGGCGCGCCCGAGGCGGAGCGACGATTCACCCCCAAGTACTACCTGTTCGATGCAGCCCTCCGGGCAGTGGAGGGCATCGACGACCTGCTCAGCCGGCAGCCCGAGGGCGACGCCACGAACCTGACCCTCGCCATCCAGGAGGCCGTCGCCCGACATCCCAGCCCGGACATCTACGCCATCTGCCTCCTGACCGACGGCAACCACAACGGCCCGGGGGACCCGGTCCAGGCCGCCAAGGCCCTGGGCGTGCCGTTGTTCACCATTGGCGTAGGCACCGAGGAGACGCGCTCCGACAAGCTGCAGGACATAAGCATCGCCGCCGTCGACGCGCCCGACGAAACGGTGGCGAACAACGTCTGTGCGATCAAGGCCCACATCGCCAGCGAGGGACTGGCCAATCGGACGATCGAGGTCCTCCTGAAGGACGGCCCTCAGCAGCTCGATAAACAGACGCTCGTGCTGTCCGACACGCAGAAGATCCAGGGCGTCAACCTGTCATACACGCCCACCACCACCGGGCGGAAGAAGCTGACCATCTCCGTCCCGGTCGACCCGGCCGAGCTGATCAGCGAGAACAACGCCCACGACGTCCGCCTGCTGGTGACCGACCCGCAGATCAAGGTGCTGTACATCGAGGGCGCGGTCCGGCCGGAGTTCAAGTTCCTGCGACGGTACCTGGGTACGGACCCGAACCTGGAGCTGGCGACGCTGATCCTGGTCCGTCCGCCGATGTTCACGGCTGGCGGGACGGTGGGCGGCAAGCCGGTGTCGGGTTTCCCGAAGACGGCCGAGGCGTTCAAGGCCTTCGACGTGTTCATCATCGGCGACCTGGACCGAAGCTACGTGTCCAAGGAGCAGATGGAACTACTGGCCGAGGCGGTCCGATCAGGCAAGGGCCTGCTGATGATCGGCGGCACGGCCACGCTGGGACCGGGCGGCTACGGGGGCACCGTCATCGAACAGATGCTCCCCGTGACCGTCGGGCAGCGAAGCAAGTACCGTCAGGAGGCAACGCCGTTCGTACCGCGTCTGACGGCCGAGGGAAAGGCCCACCCGATCTTCGCGGGGCTCGCGCCCTTCTTCGGAGCCGTCGGCACGACGACGCAGGCCTCCGGGACCTTGCCACCCCTGCAGGGCTGTGTCGTCGTGGACGCAGCCAAGCCGGGCGCGGCCGTCCTGGCCGAACACCCGTCGCGCCAGCGGAACGACAAGCCCCTGATCGTCATGGCGGTTCAGTCGTACGGATCGGGTCGCACGGGGGTCTTCGCGGCCGACACGACGTGGCGGTGGTACATGTTCCGCCGCGCCCTGGGGATGGAGTCACCCTACCATCGGTTCTGGGGCCAGACGATGCGCTGGCTGGCCAACAGCGAGCTGAAGGAACGAAGCGCCGAGGCCGGCGTCCAGGTCCAGATCACCAAGAGCTTCTACCATCCCGGCGAGCGGGTGGAGATCACCGCCAAGGTCCGTGACGAGGAGGGGCAGGCCTACAACTTCGCAGGCGTCTCGGCCGCCATCAAGGGACCGGACGGCGACGTCAAGGAATTGGCGCTGGCCCGCCGTGAGGAGCGGGTCGGGGTCTATCAGGTCTCTTATGAACCGACGCTACCGGGCGAACACCAGATTGAGGTGACCGCCCGCAAGCAACAGGCCGTGCTGGGCAAGGACACGATCGATTTCACGCTGGGTCGGCCGAGCGCGGAGTTCGAGAAGCTCAGCCTGGACACGGACCGGTTGACCAAAATGGCCGCGTCAGGAGGGGGCGAGTACCTCAGGCTGCCCGGGCTGAACGACCTGGTCGCCAGACTGGCCCGTCGGTATGAGACCAAGTCCCAAGACCCACAGCAGGCCACCGAATATGCAATCTTCACGGGCGCCGACAGTTTCCGAAGACATCTGAAGATGGGCGTGGCGTTCGGGCTGTTCGTCCTGTTGGTGACGGGCGAGTGGCTGCTGCGCCGATACTGGCAGCTGAGCTGACTGGCCGACTCGAGAAGCGAGGAAACCACCATGCGACTGCTCAGGACGTTGGGCCGCCAACGCGTCGAGGTCGTCGACGTCGATCGTCCTGAGCCGACCGACGAAGCGCCCGTGATCGTCGCCGTCCGCGGGAGCGGGATCTGTGGCAGTGAGATGGGTCTGTACCGATCTGACGACCCCAGCGACGGCAACGGCGGACACGAGGTGGCCGGCCTGGTGGTCGAGGCCCCTGACGAATCGCTGATCGGCAAGCGGGTCGGCGTGACGGCCGTCGTCGGTTGCGGGGCATGCGAATACTGTGCCCGGGGCCAGGACACCTACTGCAGCCATTGGCGCGGGTGGAGCAACGCCCACGCCGAGTTCATCGCCCGGCCGATCCGATCGATCCGCGTGTTCCCCGGCGACGTCACGTGCGACTGGGCCGCGGCCGTCTTGCTCAGCGGCGACGGGCTGGGGGTCCCCTTCCGGGTCGCCCGAAGACTGGGCGAGACGACGGACAAGATCGTGCTGGTCATCGGCTTAGGCCCGATCGGGTTGGGCAACGTGCTCGTGCAGGTCCACGAAGGCGCCCGCGTCCTGGGACTGGATCCGCTGCCCGCCCGGCGCAAGCTGGCCACGGAACTCGGCGCCGAGTGCCGCGACCCGACGGCCGACGACCTCGACGACTGGCTGGCGGACCGCTGTGCCCGTGGACCGCAGGTCGTCATCGAGTGCGTCGGCAAGAACGCCACGCTCCAGCAAGCGCTCGCATGGACAGCCCCCGGCGGGACGGTCATGGCCGTGGGAGAGAACGCGGCGGCCGCCTTCGACCTCGGCAGCACCCTCATCCGCAAGGACCTGACGGTCCAGGGAAGCTGGTACTACCAACCCGCCGATTTCGCACCGATGATCGACCTGTACCGCGCCGGCCTGCCGGTCGAAAAGCTCGTGACGCACCGATTCCCCTTCGAAGAGGCGCCGAAGGCATTCGAAGCGTTCGCCTCCGGCCAGACCGGCAAGGTCGTGCTCGAGATGAACGGTGAGTGGTAATCGCGCCGCGACGATTCCACCATTCGGCCGGGCCCTGCAAGGTATTTGCATCCGGAGCGAAGGCTGCTATAATGCGGTGTTCTGACATGAGGTGACGTGACATGAAAGACGGCATTCATCCCAAGTACGTGGAATGTAAGGTGACGTGCGGCTGCGGCAACACGTTCACGACACGGGCGACGCTCGAGGAACTGACGGTGGAGATCTGCTCGGCCTGCCATCCGTTCTACACGGGCAAGCAGAAGTTCGTCGACACCGCCGGCCGCGTCGAGAAGTTCCAGAAGAAGTTTGGCGGCGACTACTTCCGAAAGCCGGAACAGCCCAGCAAATCCAAACAGACCAGCGCTTAGCGTCAACCGTCCTTCGTCACGCCGCGGGTGTCCGTCCGATCGGATAGTGCGGCGTGTTTCTTTTGGGTCCCGAGCTGTTGTCCCGGAATCCAAGGGGTCGTCACGATGACCGATGCCTCCCCAGAAGCTGCCCTCCTGGCCCGACTGGACGAGATCGCGCGTCGCCATCAGGACCTGGTCGAGCAAATGAACCGCCCGGAGATCGCCACGGATGCGGTCAAGATCGTCGAGCTGAGCAAGGAAGAGGGGTCGCTGAGGCGAATGGTCGAGCCCTACCAGGCCTACCGGCAGATTCGCGCGCAGATCGACGAGGCCCAGAGCATCCTGGACGATCCGCAGGCAGACGGAGAGCTAAAGCAACTGGCCCGAGAGGAGCTCTCCGAGTTGGAGGCCCGAGCGGCGGCGGCCATGGAGGACCTCAAGGGCATCGTTGTGATGGGCGAAGAGGCCAACGTCGACTCGATCATCATGGAGATCCGCGCGGGCACCGGCGGCGAGGAAGCGTCCCTGTTCGCACGCGATCTCTACGAGATGTACATCCGCTTCGCCCAGGCCAAGGGGTACAAATACGAAGTGCTCGACGCCTCGCCCACCGACATGGGGGGGTTCCGCGAGATCGTCCTCAACTTCAAAGGCGCCGGCGTCTATGCCGACCTGGGCTACGAAGCGGGCGGCCACCGCGTCCAGCGCGTGCCCGACACCGAGGCGCAGGGCCGAATCCACACGTCCGCCGCCACGGTCGCCGTCCTGCCCGAGCCGAAAGAGGTGGAGGTGGAAATCGACTGGGAGAAGGACGTCGTCGAGCACGTCAGCCGCGCGGGCGGCCCCGGCGGGCAGAACGTCAACAAGGTCAGCTCGGCGATCAAGCTCGAGCATGCCCCGACCGGCATCACCGTCTCGATGCGAGACGAGAAGAGTCAGCACAAGAACCGCGCCAAGGCGCGGCGGATCCTCATGTCCAGGGTGTATGACCTCCACATCCAGCAGGACCGGGCCGAGCGGGACAGCGCCCGTCGGACGATGATCGGCTCGGGCGACCGCAGCGAGCGGATCCGCACCTACAACTTCCCGCAGAACCGATGCAGCGACCATCGCATCGGGCAGAACTTCACGCTCGACCGCGTGATCCAAGGCGACTTGGATGACCTGGTCGAAGCCCTGAAGACCCACGACAAGGAACAACGGCTCAAGAATCTGGGACTAGAGGCGTAATCCTCGCGCGCCGGCTGAGACCGCGCAACGGATCAACAGCGGCGCGGATACCCCTTGCACTTGGCTCTCAGGAGGGTTTCCAGTTCGGTGTGCGCCCTCTGTTTGGCAAGAGCGCAGAGGGCTGACGTGGGCGACCCGACCTTATTCGGGCACGCCCCAAGGCACCACGGCGTACTGATTGCTGAAGCGCTCGACCGGGTCGAATCCCCGCTGGGCGTAGATCAGATGCTGCATATACTCCATGATGGCCCAGACCTCGTCGTATTCCCGGCCGCCCATGCTGGCCAGGCGCCACTGCTCCTTCCCGTCCCATCGCTCGTTCCGCTCGCTCTTACCGAGCTCGTAGGACGGCCAGGGATCGCGGGCAAGCTCGGCGTGGCCGTCGTAGCACGCGATGCCCCCGCGCGGCCACAGGAACGACTCGTAGTAGTAGTTGTGCCGATAGTCAATGTCGTAGTCGTGATACCTGCACGAGGTCGGTGAGCCGTGTGACAGGGCGATAATGTTGTCGGCGAAGAAGCCGTAGTCGCCGGCGTTGTAGGCCGAGCCGTTGTCGCCGAGGTTCCCCGCCGTCCCCACGTGGCGCTCCCAATGTTCATCCAGGATCATCGGCAACCGCGTCGGATTGTGGAGCTGCGCCGTCTTCATGATGGGGCCCCGCACGTCGCCCCAGTTGCTCTCCGCAACCCCCCCTTCGATCTGAAACTCGATGGCCAACTTCCAGAAGCGCGCCCAGACCGCCCGCGTGTAGTTGAACATGTTCTGTTCGGAGCTGGCCTGTCGCTCGAAGTCGGGGCACCGGTAGATGCTCTCAAACCGGGAGTACGAAAAGAGCGTCCCGGTCTTCAGAGGCTCCGGCTCGTCCCACTGGGTCTGGTTGTTCAGCGCGATGTTCTTGGCGAAGGTCACCGCCTCGGTAGACTGGTAATCACCCCAGTCCACCATCCAGGTCTCGATGGTGTTGGGTCCCCAAGAGAAGCTGTCATGCATCGTGGACGTAAAGGGGAAGACCTCCTCGTAGTCCTCCGCGTACATGATGAAGGCCTTGACGAGCTGCGAGAGGCGACTCAGACACATCGTCGTCCGCGCTTGCGCGCGAGCCCTGTTCAGAGATGGCAGTAAGATCGAGATGAGAAGCGCGATGATCGCAACGACGACCAACAGCTCGATCAGGGTAAACCCTCTCCTTCCACCCGTTGCCGACCGAGAGCAAGATGACACGGTTTAGATCCTCCTGTCAGCGGCGCGGATTCACGAAGACAAGCCGCGCACACCCAGAATCCTTCTGGACCGACTTCGTCCTGGCTCGCCTGCTGCAAGGACCGTACCGGCCTTCCTGCCTTACCTATCGGTGAGACCGGGGCCTCGCTGAATACCGACCTGATGTGGGACGTGAGCGTCACCACTTGTGCGTATTCTACACCCGACGCCCCCGCCGAAGCAAGAGAGAATCTGGGGAAAACCCGCCCCAGCAGCGAAAGTCCTCGCCGCGCGCCAGATCTTAGGCGTCACTAACTTAACGGGGTATCAGAAGTGGCCCAAGATCGGGGATATCCGAAGGTCCGTGGTGAAAAGCCCCGCGTTTTGGGCTTGCATTCGGCAAACCAGGCCGCTATCATAGGGCGCAGTGGTGGTATCGGGGGCAGCTATTGGTGGGGAAAAGTCAATTCCTTGCGGCTGCCCTGCATTCCGGAAGCGTTGGACGATTGCGTTCACGTCTGTTTTACAGATCGAAGCACAAGGAGGAGGTCATGCGAAAACAGTCTGCGCTTATATGGTGCCTGGTGGGCGTGGCGTGTCTGCTCGCCCCCAGCAGGGCGGTCGCCGAATGGTGGGACAACTTCAGCGACCTCAACACGTATAACAACCCCAACTTCGCGACTTGCGACTGGACCCAGATCCCCAACTATGACGCGAACTACGGGTGGGAGTCCGACAACCCACAGTGGTGGTTCATGCCACTCATAGCCAACCCTACGACCGCGTTCTTCGACGCCAACTACGGCGCGATGCGGATCTGGTGTGAGCCGATGTGGATGGTTCCCCAGTTCGCCTTCGCCGCCATGGCCCCCGATGACGGCGTCCATGACGCCAACGCCAGCGAGACGTACTGGGACGACACGACGAATCACTACATGATGTGCCAGGTCTTCTACCCCGGGAGCCCCAACGATTTCTCCGACCCGAACCACGACTGCGGCAAGGCCGCCATCCTGATGCACGGCCACCCATCCGGACAGAAGGGGTACTGCTTCGAGATCGACTTCCACAACTGCGCTTACAGAAAGATGGACCAGTCCTATCATTGGAAGGGACACCAGTTCCACACGTTCCATTCCAACCTGCAATCCGGGATCGGCACCAACTGGCGGAACCTTACGCGGATCTGGGTCGACCCGAACGGCATCAAAGCTGTCAACGACCCCGACCCGAACAACTGCGACCCCAACGACACGACCTGGCTCGAGCCCCCCGAAAGCAGCAACCGCATCCCGGCCCTCGACAACACCAAGTGGCTGGGGACCGACATCGACCAATGGGAGCGGGACGGGTTCTGGTTGTTGATGCAGTTCGAAATGGACCCGAACTACGACCCCGGCGACCCCAATGGCAAGTTCATCAAGGGCGCCATCTGGCAAGGGGACAAGTACGCCTGGGACGGCGAGTGGATGCTGACCGGCGAACTCTGCGGCCCGTACTGGAGCGGCAGCACTGACCCGATGACGTTCTACTGCCCTGAGGGGCGCAGCGCCGTGGCATCGTGGTCCTCGGACTACCAGAATTGGGGTAACGGGTTCCCGGTCGACGTCGTGTACGACGACTTCGAGGCCCGGGACGGGCTGTTCGACCCCAACAACCCCCGCCTGCTCGACCTGGCCATCACGAATGGGCATATGGGAACGGTCAACCTCAACCCGGACGTGCCCGATCCGAACGACCCCAATACCGCGGACGCCCGGCTGTGCCGGTACACCAACGGCACGGAGATCGTGCTGATCGCCGAGCCGCTGAGCGGCAAGTCGCTCAAGCACTGGATCATCTGGGACCCCAACCACCCGGACGACAGCAACTACGTCGTGACGGATACCAACTCGGTGCTGTACCTGACGATGAACGCCGACTGGGACATTGAGGCGGCGTTCAAGTGCGGCGGCGGCAGCGAACTGGTCATGCCGTTGGGGATGGTGCTGTTCGCGCTGTTTGCGGGCGTCGTCATCCGTCGTAAGCTGTAACGGCTCACAAAGGCATCTTTCAGACGGCGGCCGGTCAACCACCGGCCGCCGTCTTCTTTTTGCCCGACTTCCCGGACATGCTCGCGCCGAGACACCGGCGCCCGCTCGTTCGCCAGCGTGCCCTTCAGTCCCCCGCTCTTGCACGCTAGACTGATCATCAGGAGATAGCGGTGGGGCCCGAGGATGACGGGGAATGCCATGAATCGTCGCGAGTTCCTAGCCGCTTCGGTAGCCGGTGCGGCCATGACGAAATCCCTGGCTGCCGCTGATCTGCCGCGCGACATCCGGATCACGCGAGCCGTGGGATTCCGCCTGCTCAGCCGGCGGTCCAAGATCGCAGGCAAGAACGCCCGCCTGGACGTGCACGGCGACCGCGCAACCGACCGGATGGTCCGGCTGGAGACCAACGCGGGCGTCGAGGGCATCGGCAACTGCCGTGCGAACAAGGACCGCGTCGCCAAGCTCATCGGTACCAACCCGTTCGATCTCTACAGGCCCCCAGAGCGCCGGATGGTCGGACCGTTGGGCGCGGGCACGATGCCGCTGTGGGACCTCATCGGCAAGGTGCTTGGGGAGCCCGCCTACAAGCTCCTCGGCGGAGCCGGACCGGACCGCGTGGGGGTGTACGACGGCTCGGTCTACTTCGCCGACCTCCTGCCGCAGTACGCCCATCGATGGCGAGACCGGTTCCGCGAAGAGATCGACATGGGGATGAAGGCCGGCCACCGGGCGTTCAAGGTCAAGATCGGGCGCGGGGCCAAGTGGATGGAGCGAGCGGAGGGCGACGCCCGCGACGTCGACGTCGTCAAGCTGATCCGCAAGCACGGCGGTAAGGACGTCCTGATCGGCGTGGACGCCAACAACGGCTACGATCTGTCGGGAGCCAAGCGGTTCCTGAAACGGGTGGGTGAGGACGACATCGCCTTCGCCGAGGAGATGTTTCCCGAGTCCGTGGCGGCGTGCCTGGAATTCAAACGGTTTATCAAGGCACATGGTTTCAAGACGCTCGTCGCGGACGGCGAGACCCAGGGCAAGCTGGACGCCTACAAACCCTTCATCAAGGCCAAGGCGATTGACGTCTTCCAGGGAGACATGAACCGCTTCGGCTTCGAGGGCATCCTGACCGAAGCCAAGTGGGCACGCCAGCAGGGCTTGCTCGTCGCCCCGCACAACTGGGGGTCCCTGGTCGGCTTCTACATGCAGCTGCACGTCGGCCGGGCCATCACGAACTTCTACCGCGCCGAGCACGACCCGCTGTCCAACGACGTCTTGATCGCCGACGGCTACGCAATCAAGGACGGCCTGGCCACCGTCCCGGACGCCCCTGGCTTCGGTCTGAAGATCAACGAGGCCCGCTTCGCCACTGACGCTCAAGTCACGTTCGACATCAAGGCATGACACACGAGACGAGCGGTTGACGGCGGCGCGCGTCGGTCGCTACGATCCTGTCGGCTTTCCCCGCTCGCTAGCTCGATACCGCCCGTTGTGGGGAAGGAGGCATCCATGCCCGTTCGCGCCAGATGCCCGCACTGCTCGGCCCTGTTCGAGGGGCCCGCCGAATCCGTCGGACGCGAGGTGACATGCAAGCAGTGTGAGCGACCGTTCACGATCGAACAGACCTCCGACGCCGCGTCGGCCGAGCGCCCGCCAGACGACCTGATGGAATGCCCATACTGCGCCGAGACGATCAAGGCACGCGCCAAAAAATGCCGATTCTGCGGCGAGCGTCTCGATACGTCAGACGTCGCTGCCGACTCGCCGCCGCCTCCCGTGGTGGTGGTTCCCGCCTACGCCGCACCGCCCATCAGATCGTCCAGCGACGACGCCATCAACGTGATCATCCCCTACCGCAACGCCCCTGCGCTGGTCTCCTACTACCTCGGCATCTTCTCGATCCTCCCGATCGTGGGAACCTTCATGGGGATCACCGCGGTGATCCTCGGGATCATGGGGCTGCGCAAGGCCAGCCAGAACCCGCAAGCAAGGGGCAAGGTTCACGCCTGGGTCGGCATCATCACCGGGTTCGTCTTCGGGTTCGTATGGATCGCTCTGCTGTTGCTGGCCTCGTTGTTTTAGGCAGCATGCCATTCGGCAGCGAACCCACCGGGGATTCCGAGCGTGGATGCGTCCTGGGGGACCGAACACGCCGCATCGATCACTGGAGCTGGGTGATGAAGCGGGCCATCTGCTCGCGCGTCTCGTAAAGGTCGACCGCGTCGGGGTCGAGGTCCGCCAGCCACGTGCGCGCCCGCTTGGCGACGTCGGCCTTCGCCGGGGGCGCTGCCTTGATGGCGTGCTCCAGCGTGGTGACGTATCGCACGTCGTCGACGGCCTCACGGAAGCCCTCCCACTGAATCGTCCCCACGACCCCGTTGACGGTGGGATACGTGAAGTTGTGGTCCCGGTAAACAGTGTGGTCGAAGTCGTTCCAGATGTGGCCAAACGCGTGTTGGTACGCGTAGTCCATCGCCCCGTCGAAGCCAGCCTTCCACAGCACCAGGCCGAAGTTGCGGCGGTAGGTCTCTGGCTCCTCGTTGCCCACCTGCGGGTAGGCGTAGCAGAACGCGTGCGAGCCGACGCTGTGCCACTTGCGAGCCTCCTCCGGATCGGGACGGGAGGCGAGCACGACGGTGTCGAGCAGCTTGCCCATGGCCTCAAACGTCCCCTTGTATCCGGCCACGAAGGTCTTGCCCCCCGCGTCGTGAACCGCCTGCCACGCGGTCCGCTGCGACTTGAGGCGGTCGCCTTTGGCCTCATCGATGCCGTAAAAGTAGACCTCGTCATAGCCAAAGGGACGGCAGAAGCTGATCCACCGACGGACCTCCCCGCGGAGCTTGGCCAGTTCGGCCGGCTTCGTGGGATTGCCCGTCCACCGGCCGAGGTTGTAGAAGCGTCCGGTGGGCAGGCCGACCTCGCGCCGGATCTCGAGCACGCGTCGGAGCAACCTTTCATCCCAGGGCTGATAGCTCGTGGGGTACACCACACCGTGGGCCTTCATGTCCGCGATCTCGGCACGGTACTGCTGTTCGCACTTGGACTCGGAGCCGATGGTCGGCCGGGCGGCCGGCGACAGCTTGCCCCGGTAGTAAATCGAGTAGATCAGCCGCGATGGGAGCAGGTCAAACGGATGCACCGTCACTTCGATGGGCAGACCTCCGGTGCCGGTCTTCGACCTGATCTGAATTCGGCCCCGGTAGACGCCCGGCTTCGTGTCTTTGGGAATGCGAACGGTCAGCCAGAACTGCCGTATCGAACGCGCGGGGATGTCCACCGGTTGGAGCGTGTCGGCATCGACGGGTCGAACGGGTTTGAGGCAGTCGCTCGTCGGGCCGCTGCAGAGCAGATAGGTCTCCTGGCCGTCTTCGGCGGTGCTCCGCACGTAGTTGGCCTTCTTGGCCAGATCCACTCGGACGAGCCGATCGTCCTTGAGCAGAAGCTCCGGCGCAAGCAGCTTGGTCTTGACCCGACACCAGATCTCCTTGCCAGCCTGGTACCAACACTTGACGACGTGGATGTCCACCGCGCTGGCCGGGACGGTTCCGCCCGGACCCGTCAGATCGGTCGCGGTCACCATCACGCGCTCGAGGTCCCTTAGTGCGTAAACCACGAGGGTGACGGACTCGTACTCACCCCGGCAGCCCGAACAGCTCAGCTGGGTACCCACCCGCGCCGGAATGGGAAACGTGTTGGTCGCGAACCGGTGGTTGGTGATGGCCGGCGGTGTATACAAGAGGTAGGGCCGTCCCTCGGCCAAGCCCTTCACGATCGCATCGACCGTCTCGGGACCGTGGCGGATCGTTCGCAGCGCCGCCTCAACGGCCGTCCGATCCTGCTTCGAGCCATACCCCCCGCCCGCGAACTTGGCGATCAGACGCTCGGCGGTCTCGACGCTGGTGGCGAATGACTTGACGTAGGGGCGGAGTTCCTGCGGCGGGTCCGCGGGCGCCTTGAACGCCTTCCGGGCCTCGGCAAGCTGCTTCCGCCAACCGTCGATCTGTCGGGCGAGGCGCTCCTGCCTCTTCTTCCACCGCGCGTCAATCTCCTTGCGGTAGTCGACCTCATTCGGCACTTGACCCTCGATCCGAACGTCATCGACGTAGACGATCGCGCGCTTGCCTTTGCCGCCGAGAATGAAAAGGCTCCAGCGGTCAAGCGTCGCACCCACGTCTTGCCCCCGGGTCATGGCCGTGTGATCGGCCATGACCTTCGACGCCCCGCGCGCCCCGCGCGCGACCAGATCGATCTCGACGGTCTGCCACCCGTCGGTGGGCCCGTCAAACGTCTTGACCGGACCGCATCCCGAGTGGTGCGTCGGCGGGTAGACCATGTTCGTCCCGAAGCCGACGCGGGCCGACGTCCCCTCCGCCACCAGGACCCGGGCGGAGAGCTTCAGCTTCCCCAGGCAGGGCACGCTCACTTTGACGCCGTAGTAGTGGTACGAACCGCCATCAAGCTTGACATCGAGCTTCAACGAGCGGTTCCCTTCGCAGGCCTTCTCCTCAGAGGAACCGCAAAACGCAACGGTCGATGGGCCGTTCTTCGCCCACAGCTCGACCCCCGGGCACGCCCCCTCGAATCCCTCCCGATACGAGAACGGCTGCAGCTTAAGGTCACCAGCTCGGACTGCAGCCGTCGCAGAAGCGATCAACAACGCACATGTCAGACACACCGACGGACGACGGAATGCGTTCCGTGAGCCGGGCAAACGGCTGGTGTCGCTCATCCGAAGACCCCTTTCGCTTGAGCAGGCTGCCCGCGTCCCTCGCATCGGTTGCCGCACGTCAGCCGGGAGCGATACAATGACGTGCGTTGGCCAAGGGGGACCCGGTCACCGATCCGTCTAGGGAGACCGATCATGATGGTACGCGACCCGATCGTCAGCGGCCAGTTTTACCCCAGTGGACGCAACGCCTGTCTGCAGAACATTCAGAAGTGCATGCCGACCGATCTGGACATCGATGCCCTGCCGCCCACGTTGGTGGGAGGGATCGTCCCCCATGCCGGCTGGACGTTTAGCGGACCGACGGCGGCGCGGGTCGTCGCAGCATTGGCCGCGAGGCGTACGCCTGCCACCGTCGTGGTTTTTGGGTCCGATCACGCCCGCGCCGCCAGGGCCGGAGCCATGTTCGGCACCGGCCGCTGGGCCAGCCCGCTGGGAGACGTTGAGATCGATGAACGACTGGCCGAACGGATCACCTCGATGACCCAAGTCGTCATCGATGACCCGCACGCGCACGACCGGGAGCATTCCATCGAGGTGCAGATCCCGATCGTGCAGCACGTCTGGCCTGAGGCCAAGATCCTTCCCATCATCGCCGCGCCAACCCCACAGGCCGTTGAGGTCGGCCGGGCGGTCGGACGGGCCCTGGCGGCCTACAAGGCAGATGCCGTGGTCCTCGGCTCGACCGACCTGACGCACTATGGACCAAACTACGGCTTCACGCCGGAGGGCGTCGGCGCCGACGCACTGGCCTGGGCCAAGGACACCAACGACCGCCGCTTGATCGAGCTGATCCTCGAGATGGACGCCGACGCCGTCCTCGCCGACGCCGCAGCCAATCGAAGCGCGTGCGGTGCTGGCGCCATCGCCGCCACCATCGCAGCCTGCCAACAGGTGGGCGCGGGCCAAGCGGTCTTGCTGGAACACACCACGAGTTACGAAGTGGCCCGCCGGATGTTCGACGAATCCGCCACGATGGCGGTCGGCTACGCCGGCATCGTGTTTGGATAGCGCGTCCCCGTCGGGTCCCTGACCCTAGGGCCCGATCTTCGTGTGGATGTCGATGGGCGTGATCGCGCTGCGCTCGCCGATCGTCGTGATCAGCTCCCCCTGCAACCTGTACCACCCGCTCGGCCGGAGGGGGAACGACAAGGAGGCCGTGACGCTGTAGTAGCCCTCCGTGATCGCCATGCCGACCCCCGCGAACGCATCGGCCAAGGCCCCGCTGTCGATGGCCAGGGCGAATCTGCCATGGGTCGCGTCAGCAAGCGCCACGAGCTGACGGTAACAAATGTCCACGACTTGTTGGTACTCGGGGTACCGGTGCAGCAGGTCGAGGTTGTTGGGATCAGCCAGCCCGATGGTGTAGACCTGGACTCCCTGCTGGATCGCAGCGTACTGGACGTCGCTCACCGTGTAGGCGCCCACGGTGTCATACCCGTCGGTGAGCAGCACGAGCACGCCTCCCGGCCCCCGCCGCCAGTCGTACAGATAGCCGAGCGCCTCCATCGCCGAACCCCACAACGGGGTGCTCCCGCCAATCGACAGACTCTCCAACGCCTGCGCCATGAGAGCCGTGTTGTTGGTGAAGCCCTGGTGTAGACGCGAATACACAAAGCCGCTACCGGCCCCAGCGCCGAAGTCCATGATCGCGATGTAGTCGTTGCCACCCTCTAACTGACTGATGAAAGCGTTTCCGCCGGCTCGCCTGCCCGAGCCGTCCGGATCGCTCCCCGGCCACTCGCCAATCGGCCCCATGCTTCCAGAGCTGTCGAAATCGAGCACGCCCGTCACCGCGCCTCCGCACACGGGCAGATGGATCTCGACATCTGTGACGGTCGCCGACGTGACGCTAACTGCGGCACCGTGCGGCACCTCACAGAGGGTCATGTTCCTGAGCGAGAAGTCAGCCGCTGACGCAGACGTGATCAGGTTGCCGTTCTCGTCTCGGGGGCAGACGCCGAGCTCCAACGTTCCCTCGCTCTGACCCAGGCTGGCAAACCCCGCATCGATCTTGGCAGCGGTAAACGATCCCTCTTGGGCCTCCGGACGACCGTCAACCAAGATGATCACGCTGTCGCTTGACTTCATGCCGTACGGATCGGTTACCGTCAGCTCGAATTCCAGAAGATAGACGCTCTCGCCATCCGGGATGGTAATCGACGCCTCCTTCAGGTTGGGGTTGGTGATCGGGATGAGCCTGCCGGACAGATCGACCTGCTCCCAGGCAAACGTGCAGCCGCTCAGCGAAAACGGCGCGCCGGCCTGGAGGGTCGTCCCGCTCCCGTCCAGCTGGAGCGTCACCCCCGAACCGACGGTCGTTGCGCCCCCCGCGTCCACCAAGACCCAAATCCCAGCGCCATCCTCCCCCGAAGATCCCTCCGGACCCGGCTCCCCCTCGGGACCTTCCGGTCCGGGCTCCCCCTGGGGTCCCTCGGGTCCCTGAGGGCCCTCCGGCCCCGGCTCTCCTTGAGGACCGGTCTCTCCCTGGGGACCCGCCGGCCCTTGGGGGCCTTCCGGTCCGGGTTCGCCTTGGGGACCTTGGGCTCCCTGAGGGCCCTCCGGTCCCTGCTCCCCCTGTGGACCGGTCTCTCCCTGCGGTCCCGCGGGGCCTTGGAGCCCTTCCGGTCCCTGGGGGCCCTGAGGCCCTTCCGCTCCTTGAGGTCCGGCCGGCCCTTCCGGCCCCTGAGGACCTTCAGGTCCTTGCGGACCTTCTACGACCGGGACAGGTTCTCCAGAGGCCACACCCTCGCTCAGGAGCGGGAAGAAGAGGCATCCTTCAGCGCCAATGGCCAGAGGCATCGTCGCAAAAAGCATCAGGATCACCAACCGCACAAGGCCGTGGCTCAAGTGGGTTCTTGCCATCGCGAACACTCCTTGATTTTTGGGGTAGATAGGACGGTTCCAAGCTGGCACAGGGACCCGTGCCACTGGCATTCTACGCCGATAAATTTAAGCAGACAACCGTTTTTAGACAATGGGATACCCAGTATAAAGCGCCTCGTCCAATGCGCCACCGGAACGAGCAGACGCCGCCGCGGTCGGCTAGCCCGGCGGGCCGGTTCTTATGTATAGGGACTGAATTGTGTGAATGATGTGTTGCTGTTGCTCGTCGCTCAGGCCTGCGAAGCTGGGCAAAGACAGGCCCTGGGCGTCCAGTTGATCGGCTATGTCTCCGCCGACGCGCTCGGCGTGGGCGTACATCGGCATTTTGTGCAACGGAGTCCAGATCGGCCGGGCCTCCACCCCACGCTCAGCCAGGCAACCTAGCATCTCATCGCGTGACCGGCCGAACTGCGCCTCGTCAATCAAGATCGTCGTCAGCCAATCCGACGAAACCGTGCCGGGCTCCTCGTACGGCAGGGCGATCCCCGGAAGATCGGCCAGGCACCGATACCTCGCGGCGATGCGGTGCTTCCGTGCGACGATCTCGGGCAACTGCTCAAACTGGGCCAGGCCGATGGCGGCGGCCACGTTGCTCAGCCGGTAGTTGTAGCCAACCTGATCGTGGACATAGCCTGGTCCCGGCAGCTTGGCCTGATTGATGATGTGATCCGCTTGTCGGGCCAAGCCGTCGTCATCGGTGGCGATCAGTCCGCCGCCTCCGGTGGTAATCTGCTTGTTGCCGTTGAAGCTGAAGCAGCCGGCCAGCCCGAAAGTGCCCGCCTGACGACCGTCGACGGTTGCGCCGAAGGCCTCGGCGGCGTCTTCGATGACGGGCACGTCGAATCGCTGCGCCGCCTCGAGGAGCGGATCCAGCCGACAGGCCCGCCCAAGGATGTGGGTGGGCAGAACGGCAGCGGGTCGCTGGCCGCGATCCGCACGGCGTTTCAACTCGTCTGCCATCAGTTCCACGTCCACGTTCCAGTGGGTCGGGTGGGCATCGATGAGAACGGGTTCGGCCCGGAGATAGCGGATGGGGTTGGCCGTCGCGACGAATGTGAGGTCACTGACCAAGACGCGATCGTCCGGCCCGACGCCGGCGAGCATCAGCGAGACATGCAACGCGCTGGTGCCGCTGTTGCACGGCACGGCGTGGCTTGCCCCGAGGAATCGCGAGAGTTCCTCCGCAAACCGACGGTTGAATTGACCGCCGGAGGCGAGCCAGCCGGTGTCGAGACACTCCCGGACGTAGTCGGTTTCCCGCCCGGCGACATAGGCAGCGAACAAAGGGATCACGTGCAGGCACCCTCCTCACGGACCTGAGGGCAAGGCGGCACGGACCGCAAAGTCGCATGGCCCAGGCCCCATCGGCGCCAAGACCCTGTAGTTAGCCGCATCCCGAACCGGAGTCAATGCCTTCCTTCGGGACCTGCTAGCCTCTCGCCTCGGCTGCCGAGTCGGCTTGGCCGCCGGCATTTGCTCTGGTGTGATTGCTCGGGGGGCATTTAGTCGATATACTTCTCTTGGAGGGCCGGTGTTCTGGCTCAGCCGGAGGGGGTGGTCTGGACGTGGACGGCTCTCCAGACTAAAGACTTCTTTAGTAGTAAATTAGAGAGAAGGCCCCATGATGAGCAACACTGCACGGAGGTCCGCTGCTTGGCGATGGATTTGGGGTGGCGCCCTCGCCAGTCTGACCACCATGACGGTGCCGCCATGGGGGCTCGCACAGCTCCAGGTAGGGGGGGGCAGCAGCCTGCGAACGAACCGGCCCAGCGAGAGAGTCGGCCGGTTTAGCACCCCCGCCCAAAGGAACGTCGCAAGGCGCCGATCCGACCGCGGATCCCGCGTGAACCGCTCGCTTTTGGGTAGGGATAGCTCGCGTGTGAGGCCTGGACTCGACAGCGGCCCGAGAAGCCCTCGTCGAGCAGTGGGAGGCAAGCCCGCTCAGTCGGGTTCCCGCCCCATTCGCGGGTCGTCGTCGAGCACGCGAGCATTGGGGGAATCCAGACACTTCAGGGGAAGTTCTGCCTATATGACAAGACAGCGGCAACCTTCGTTGAGCGTCCTCGACATCCTGGCCAGCGGGGGCAGTGCGAATCGCCTGCCGCCGGGGCCCCTCCCCGAGGAACTCGACCACGCGCCTCTACCCCTGCTCCCAGCGTCTGAACGGGGGTGGGAGGACCAGGAAGCAGAATGGATCGACGCCTCGCTGGCGGGACATGTCGAGGCCGGTCAGGCGCGGCTTCGCAAGAAGGACTACACGGGGGCCCGGTCCAGCTTCGGCATCGCCAAGACGCTGGACCCAGACCAAGCCGAGCCGCGGATCGGGCTCATCCAGACGGCCCTGCTCTCTCGGAACTACTACCGGGCGACTCAGATGATCCGGCAGCTTGGCAGGCGGGTGCCGGAGGCCTTCGCGACGCCGTTCGACATCGCCACGTGGCACGAGTCACAAGAGGCGTATGACGCGTTCCTTCGGCGGTTCCGGGCCGAGATCGTCGACGACACGAAGGCGGGTGAGATGGTCCGCGTCTTGATGGGTTACGTGGCTTGGACCAACGGCGATCGCGAACAGGCGCTGAACCATATGAGGCAGGCCGCGGCGCAGGTCTCCCACGAAGAGGCGTGGGTCAACATGATTCAAGTACTGGAAACACCCAGGAAAGCCAGACAGCCGGCACCCACGACCGCAACGGCATCGGACGCCTTACCGCCGCTCTAGACATCGGCTGCCACGGATCCGCATCCCGACCGAGGTCCCATGGGACGGTGAGCGTTCCCCCTTGGATCGGCCCGGAGTCTGGCGTGGGGGTCGGCGTTTAGAGGCCGGCGTCTGCCGTTCGGTCTCGGGCCTGCCCTGAGAGATGCTACGGCGCGCATGGACGGTCCGACCACACACCCAGCCCCCCCCGAGTTGGAGCGCCTGGACCGGCGCCGCCGATGGCCGTTCTGGATTCCCCTCCTCGTCTCCTTCTTCATCTACCAAGCCCTCTTTATCGCCAGCTACCTGCTCAGTGTCGGTGTGACCTACAACTTCCAATACGGCCTGGACACATTCACCCGGTACTTCCTGCCGTTGATGCCCATCAACATCGTCATCAAGGCCGTGGTCTTCGGACTGTTTAGACTGTACCGGGGATGGTGGCGATACGTGGGGCTTCGTGACCTGCTGTCGGTGATCACGGCCAGCTACGTCAGTTTCGTCGTGTTCATGGTTCTGTATTTCGCGGGAGAGTTCGCGCACCTGTGGGCGCGCGGCGTTCCCGTCCGGCCGCAGCTCGTTTTCATCCTCGATTGGGGATTGACGATCGCCCTGGTGTGCGGAGCCCGGGTGGCGGTCCGGCTATACCGGGAGGAATTCCGTCCGATCGCCTCGGGAGGCCCCGCGCGTGTGCTCATCATCGGCGCCGGCGACGCCGGTGAGATGACGGTGCGCGAGATCCTTCGCATGCCCGTCGAGCGTCACCGCGTCGTGGGGTTCCTTGACGACGACCCGAGCTTGCGGCGCGCTCGAATCCACGGCGTCGATGTCCTCGGGACGACCGAGGAGGTGGGCGAGATCTGCGCCAAACATGACGTCGACGAAATCCTCATCGCCATCCCCGGGGCAGACCGGAAGGAGCTGCGCAAGGTCGTCAAGGCCTGCCAGGGCGCGGCGGTCCGATTCCGAATGGTGCCCGGGCCCGATGAGCTGATCCGCGGCGACGTGGCCATCAGCCAACTCCGCCAAGTGGACATCGGCGACTTGCTCGGCCGAGAGGAGGTCGCCCTCGACGTCGAAACGATCGCGCTGTACTTGGAGTCCAAGCGCGTCATGGTCACCGGCGCAGGTGGATCGATCGGATCCGAGCTCTGCCGACAGATCCTGCGATTCGGCCCCAAGTGCCTCGTCCTGATCGAACAGGCCGAGAACAACCTCTTCGAAATCGAGCGTGAACTCCGCCAACGCCACCCGAACGCCGAACTCCGATCGTACATCGCCGACATCTGCGACGCACATCGCGTCGAGAGGATCTTCGCCGCCGAGGCGCCAGAGGCGGTATTTCACGCAGCCGCCCATAAACACGTCCCGCTGATGGAGCAAAACCCGGGAGAGGCCGTGAAGAATAACATCCTGGGCACCCAATCCCTGGCCGACGTGGCGCTGGCGCGGGGATGCCAGAAATTTGTCCTCATCTCCACGGACAAGGCCGTCAATCCCTCCAGCGTGATGGGCTGCACGAAGCGCGTGGCCGAGATGTACATCCAGCAACTCGGTCCCGACGGGCCCACGCAGTTCGTCACCGTCCGCTTCGGAAACGTGTTGGGCAGCAGCGGCAGCGTGTTGCCCATCTTCCAGCGTCAGATCGCCGCCGGCGGTCCGGTCACGGTCACGCATCCCGAGATGGTCCGCTACTTCATGACGATCCCCGAGGCCACCCAGCTAACGCTTCAGGCCGGCGCGATCGGCAATGGGGGGGAGATCTTCCTATTGGACATGGGCGAGCCGGTCAAGATCCTCGATCTAGCCCGGGAGCTGATCACCTTGAACGGGCTCCGGCCCGACGAAGACATCGATATCACCTTCACCGGCATCCGTCCGGGCGAGAAGCTGTTTGAGGAGCTCAGCATCCGCGGCGAAGACATCGCCCCCACCCCGCACCCCAAGATCGGAATCTGGAAGCGGCGGCCCGAGGACCACGCCACCGTCTGCCGCGCCATCGAGGAGTTGGCCCGGTTGACCGAGGACGCTGACCCGGACACCCTCCGTGCCGCCCTGGCGGGCATCGTCCCCGAGTACGCCGAGCCCGGCACCGAAGCCCGTCCTGTGCGCGACGCCGATTGACCCCCCTACCGACGTCTGATGATCAGCCCCCGCACAGAGTGAGGCGGGAGGGGGTCGTCCCGGATCTCGTCCCACGCCGCGTCGCGCTCGACCAGCCGGACCCCGTCCGGCTCGCCGAACGTCGTCTGCGCCTGCCACGACGAACCGACCAACTCGACGACGCGAACCGGCCCCGCGGGCTCGAACCCGGGCAACTCCCAGCTCACCTTGATCGGCTCGATCGGATGCCGGTTGATGGCGTGAACGTGCAGCGTCCGCCCGTCCTGCCCGATCGCGGCGATCACGTCGACCAGCGGCGTCGGGCCGTTCGATGGCACGTCCCTCAGCGTCACTGGCACGCGTCGGTGGCCGGAGCTGTTCCCATACAGTCGGAACGCCAGGTACGTCGGCGTCTGGAGCACCGCGGTCTGGCGTACCTGGAGCGTACCGATCGGGTTGACCAGCAGCGCGTGATTGGCCATCGGCACGCGCTCTGCCAGACGGTGCAACGTGTGGAACACACCGGCCGCATATAGCCCCTGGGCGATGTTGTGCTTCCAGGGCTTGCCCGTGGCGCCCTTGAGAACCGGTGCGACGTTCCACTCGTCGAAGGCCAGCGGGATCGCCCGATCTCCGTTTGCCCGCTGAACCAATCGAGCCGTGCGGGAGAGAATCGACGCTATCTTGATGGGCGCGTGGACGATGTTCGCGTAGTTGGCCACGCGATCGCCACGGAGGTCGAACAGGAGGTAGTGGTGCACGCTCAGCCAGTCGAAGTGAGGACCCGCGATCTTGACGACCTTCTCATTCCAGCCGTCAAACCGGTCGGCCTCAACGCCTACGCCGATCAGCTCGATATTCGGGTCGACGCCCTTCATCGCCCGGGCGAACTCGACGGCCTTGAGCGCGTACCGTGTCGCGTCGAGGTGACCCAACTGCCACGGGCCGTAAATCTCGTTGCCGATACCCCAATACTTGATGCCGTATGGTTCGACGTGGCCGTTTGCGGCCCGAACCCTGCCCCAGCGCGTGTCCGGACCGCCATTGCAGTACTCGACCCACTCGGCGGCCTCGTCCGATTGTCCCTCGCCGCAGTTGACGACGATGGTGGGCTCCCAGCCGACCCGCCGCGTCAGCGTCATGAACTCGTCGATGCCGACGTCGTTCCACTCCCACGCCTTCCAGGCACGTTCCCACCGTGGCGGACGCCGGTCGCGCGGCCCGATGCCGTCCCGCCAGTGGTATCCACTGACGAAGTTGCCTCCCGGATAGCGAACCATCGGCGGCCTGCTCAGCTTGCACGCTTCGATGACGTCCCGTCGCCACCCGTCGACGTTGTCGGCCGGCATCAGCGAGACCCCCCCCAACCACAGCTTGCCCGCCGACGTCGTCGTGACGGCGAATGCGCCGCGCTTCGCAGCGGCGCGGGCCTCTAGCCTGAACGGCCGCTTCGCCCACTCCGCTGCGATCGGCCCCACGTCGGCCGACGCCAGCACGCGATCCCCCTCCCGCAGCGATACGGTGACCGGACGGTCGAGCTTGCGTTGCTTGGCAATGACGTAACCGGTGTACTCGCACCCTGCTTCGATCTCGATCCCCCCCTGCAGGATGCCGTGCTCGTCCCCGGCCTCCGTAGCCTCAACGACCTGCGACTGCGACGGGCAGTAGTAGTCGCGATTGTCGTTGCAGAACGTCACGCCCTTGCCTCGGCCAATGGGTTGCCACGCCATCACAACTCCGTTCGTCGTCCCTCCGGTGAACTTCCGGTTGTGCAAGCGCTCCGCCCACAACCCACCATAGACGCACTTGCCCAGATGCTCGACGAAGTGCCCGTAGCGGAACGGGTTCAGCACTACGTTGGGCTTGCCCGCGTCGATCCGCGCCGCCACGGCCAGGGACGGTGCCGGAGCAGGCGGCCTGGGCTGGATCGCCACGTCGTCGAACTCCGCCGCCGCGGCGTTCTCCCCCGGGCCGTACGTCTTGCCAAGAATGCCCACATACTGTGGTGGGAACGCCGCGTCGAACGTTCCCCCTGTCTGCCACGGCTCGCCGGCGTCGTGCCTCATGGACAGCGCGTACCGGCGCCCACTCTTTTCGATCCGGAGGTAGGCCGACGGCCAATCGCCGCGCGCCCTGGCGACGCAGCCCAACCCGGTCGCCTCCGCCCACAGCTCGAGCGTCTGCTGCCCGCCACCGAAGATCTTGCTGTAGAACGGACCCCACGACAGCACGGCGCCCTCGCCGAACGCGACCACCAGGGCCAGGTGAACGTTCCCCTCGCGCGACCACGTCGTGACCCGCACGTGACCTTCGTAAACGAAGTCCCCCTTCGGCGCCGGCGCCAGCAGCAATGGGGCCTGTTGGCGGCCGAGCCAGAGATCGAACCCGTCCTTTCGCTCCGGCAAGGCGATCTGCAGGCGTCCCACGTTTCGGTCCAGGCGGATCCTGGGGCCTGCCAACGGGACCACCTTCCGCCACCGCTCATGAAGGTCCGGACCCTCGAATCCGTCCCGCCACCCCCCTTCCGACCCCATCGCGACACCTGCCAGTAAGATCAAGCCGACCTCTACCATGAACATGCCCCTGCCCGAGAACGTAAGTGACACCCGCGATTCCGCATTCGGGCCAATCGGCCATGACGGCGCTTGGTCCGCGCGCTTCCCAACGCCGTCGGCATGCCCGTATCATACCGACACGGCCCGCTCTGGCGAGGCCTGGCCAGCAGGACTGACGACCTCCTCATCACGGATCCGATCATGAACGAGAACAGCAGACTCGCGCGTGCGTCAGGCGTCTACAAGACCATAGCGATCATCACGTTCAGCAGCGTAGCGCTCTTCGCCTTTCTCAATCTCGTGGTGTACGCCTGGTCGGAGATCTCCGCCCATCTCAAGAAGTCCGAGTCCCAGAACCAGATCAACGAATGGTACGGAAACGATATCGACCTGACGTCCGTCTACCCTGATCTGTCCATGGATCAGATCAACGAGATGCTGGGGGAGATCTGGAACCGCCCGTACGCGTACAGGGCCTACACGCAGTTCTGCGAGCGGCCCTTCCGCGGCAAGTACGTCAACGTTTCGGACGTCGGATTCCGCGGCAACGGCCGAGAGCTCGTTTGGCCTCCCAACTACGACACCGATTTCGTGATCTTCGTCTTCGGCGGATCCACGACGTTCGGCTACGGACTACCGGACAGTCAAACGGTTCCTGCACACCTGGAGCGGAACCTGAATTCCCGGTCGCCGAAGCGCGCCGTGAAGGTCTACAACTTCGGCTGCGGCTACCACTTCTCCACGCAAGAGCGGGTCCTGTTCGAGTGTCTCATCGCCGACAAGCACCTCCCCCACCTCGCCGTCTTCATTGACGGCTTCAACGACTTCTCTCAGGCCGACTACGGCGATCCCCGCTTCACGTATGACCTCGGCCTGTATCTGGACGATCGCTGCCAGGAAATCTGGACGAATTCCGGGCGAATCACGATGGGTCGGGCGTTCAGGAACCTGGTGGACAGCCTGCCTGTCTCCGCACCTCTTGGCGTTCGGATGAGCCTGGCGGGGCGAGCGCCGCCGCCCCGGAAGAGATTCGCACCGGACGTTCTCTTCTCGAAGATCATCGATCGGTACGTGACGAACAAGAAACTGGCGAAGCTCGTGGCCGATGGGTCTGGCGTCAAGACGCTGTTCGTCTGGCAACCGATCTCCGGTTACAAGTACGACCGCAAGCACGACCTCTTCGGGAGATTCGGCCTCGGCAAGCACGCCATCTGCGCGAAGGGCTATCCCGCAATGGCGCAGTACGTCTCGACGCATGACATGGGAAAGGACTTCCTGTGGTGTGCCGACATGCAGGAGCAAATGGCCGAGGCCCTCTACGTCGACCGCTTCCACTACACCAACAAGCTCGCAGGTCTGCTGGCCGCCAAGATCGCCGACGAGATCCGGGCGAGGTTCGTGGATCTGCGCCGGCCCCTGGTCGACAGCGCCGTCCCGTGCGTCAACGAGCCCCGAGGATAGCGCCGGCGAGCGGGTCGGGCGAGCGGACGTCCGGCCTGGCGGACCTTGAAGCGCACCGGTCCAGACGGTACAACCGCAGGCGATGGGTAAGTGCGTGCAGAGGACTGCCTGGCCCTGCAGCCGGGCGGAGGCGGACGGATGAAACTCGATACGATGACTTGGCCCGAGGTGGAGCAGCTTGGCGACGACGTCGTCGCCCTGCTGCCCATCGCGGCCTTCGAACAGCATGGGCACCATCTGCCGCTGGAGGTCGACAGCCGGATCACGCAGGCGATGGCCGAACGGCTCGAGGCCGGGCGGGGTGATTGGCTGGTCCTGGCGCCGACGTTGTGGTGCGGCGCGAGCGATCATCACCTCGCCTTCCCGGGAACGTTGAGCGTGCCGAACGGCGTCTACATCGATCTACTGGTGGCGCTGGTGGACAGCATGTTGAACGCGGGGTTCCAGCGGATCGTGCTGCTCAACGGGCACGGCGGCAACATCATCCCAATGCAGGACGCGCTGGTCCGTACGCGACGGCGAATCGGCAGCGACGCCGAGGTCCATCTGGCCGGCTGCACCTACTGGGACCTCGCTGGCGCCCGGATGGCGTCGGAGGCCGGCATGGAGACGCCTAGGATCACGCACGCCTGCGAATACGAAACGTCGATGATGCTGCACCTGGCCAGAGACGTGGTCCGGGTTGACCTGGCGACGGCGCGTCGTCCCGAGCTGCCGAGCGAGTACTTCGACATCAGCTATCATCGGCCGCAGCGTGCGTTTGCGGCCTTGAATATGGACCAATGCACGTGCGGCGACGGCGCGATGGGCCAGCCCGAGCTGGCCACGGCCGAGAAGGGCGCCAAGCTGCTCGACGTGATCGTCAACGAGGTCGGCAAGTTCCTCGACGAGTTTAGGAACTGGCCCTTCGTCCCGGGACGCGGCCAGGCGTGAACGACGCGGGGTCCGGCCGTCGCCGGGCGCCGCCGAAGCCAAGGAGATTCGACAGATGCCCAAGAAGCAGCCTCACACCCCCGAAGCCTGGAAGAGCTACAAGGGTCCGTATTCGATTGCCCTGACGGCGGGCGATCTGATCATCGTGTCCGGCCAGGGCCCGCTCGACCCCGACGGCCCGAAGATCGTCGGGTCGAACATCACCGAGCAGGCCCGCGTGACGCTCGACAACGTCAAGGGCGCCCTGGAGGCCGCCGGCGCGACCATGGACGATTGCGTCAAGATTGGCGTCTTTCTCGACGACATCAACGACTTCGACGCCTTCAACGAGGTATACCGGACCTACTTCAAGGACCCGCTGCCCTGCAGAACCTGCGTCGAGTGCAAGATGTGGAAGGGCATCTTGGTCGAGGTCGACGCGTGGGCGGTTCGCGGCGCTGGGGGCTAGTGGGTGCGGGCGTCTCCGCATAGCACGGGGGCCTGCGTCCATCGCTGAGTGCCGGTTGGGCAGGGCCCGCTGGGCCAGAGTACGTCTTCAGGCAGCCCGCCGTCTAACACGCCATCGACTCACCAGGTCGACACCGGCTGCCTGATCGATTGACTCGGCGGTTCGGCCATCTAAGATAGTAGGTAACCCGCCCTCGACGCGCTGAGGAGGCGGAGAAGGCGAGCCCTTTCCAGCGGCGCCAGCGCCGCGATCTCGTGCAGACAGGTGCCATCGGACGGGCCGTTCGGGTGTGATGATGCGGGTCGCTTTGGTATTCAACCCGTTTACTTACAAGCTCCATGAAGAGAACCTGCGGATCGTGCAGCGCTACTTCGGGCTGTTCCCGCCGCTGAGTCTGGGCTGGGTGGCCGCCATCGCCGAACGCGCCGGGCATGAGGTCATCATCGTCGACGCACGAACCCTCCAGCTCACCATGGAGGAGACCTACGACCGGCTCCGCGAGTTCCAGCCGGACATCATCGGCTTCATGATGACGACCTACATGTTCCGCGAGACGCTCGAGTGGATCCGGTTCCTCAAGGCCCGGCTGAAGGTCCCCGTGGTCGTCGGCGGGTACAACCTGCGCGTCTATCCGACCGAGTCGGTCACACCCGAGGAGATCGACTTTGGCTGCGTGAACTCGGCACTGTACACCGTGCCGGCGTTGCTGAGCGAGCTCGCGTCGGGCCGAAACTTCGGCGACGTGCCCGGGCTGGTCTACAAGGAGGACGGCAAGATCCTCGTGACCGATTCGGTGGACGAGGACTTCGAGGACTACCCGTTCCCCGCCCGCCACCTGCTGCCGAACGAGCTGTACGCCGAGTTTCCCACCGAACGGAAGAACTTCACCGTCATGGTGACCAGCAAGGGGTGTCCGCGCGGATGCGAGTTCTGCGAGGCCGGTCGAACGCCCTACAATCCCCGCACGCCCGAGACCGTCGTTGCCGAGATGGAGGAATGCTATCACAAGCACGGCATCCGCGAGATCGACGTGTTCGACTACGAGTTCCTGATCCATCGCAAGCGGTCCGAGCGGATCTTCGACCTGATGGTCGAGCGCGGGTTGGACCTGACGTGGGCGTGTCGGGCGCGGATTGACTCGGTGGACCCGGCGCTTCTCGAGAAGATGAAGCGGTCGGGCTGCGTGCGGATCTACTTCGGCATCGAATCGGGCGATCAGGAAACGCTCGACCGCGTGAACAAGGGCATCACCATCCAGCAGATCCGCGACACGATCGGCGCGTGCAAGGACCTTGGGATCAAGGCACTGGGGTTCTTCCTGATCGCCGTGCCGGGCGAGACCCGTCAGAGCATCAAGCGAACGCTGAAGTTCGCCAAGAGCCTCGATTTGGAGTACGTGCAATTCAGCAAGATGACGGCCAAGCCGCTCACGCCGCTGTGGCGCGACCTGGTCGAGCAAACCGGGCAGGACTACTGGCGGGAATACATCTTGGGAAACGTCGAAGAACAGCCCCTGCCGCGGCCGTGGACGGAGCTGACCAATGACGAAATCGATGAGCTGGCCAAGTGGGCGTACGTCAAGTACCACTCCCGGCCCAGCTTCCTGCTCCGGTCGGTGCTGAACGTCCGGTCGTTCGACGAGTTCCGGCGGAAGTTCTATGCGTTCCTCGAGATGGTCTTCCGCCAGGAGAAGGTCTCCCAGGCGGCCCCGGATTTCGTCGCCTTCAACGAAAACCGCGACGCCCAGCGTCAGCGGTTCAGCTCGAAGTACCAGAAATCTCCTCGTCTTCCTACGTAGTGCTGTCGGGCCTTGCGGAGACACGACGGTTGTGCGCCTGCGCTGGTTAGCGCGCGTGCGCCTTCGCTTTCCCGCGCCCCGCAACGTCATTATGGTGTATGATCAACAACGCGCGAAAGACGAGCGTGGGACTCAGGACGATGGCTGCTGATCAACAGGTGTGGACCTTGCCGTACGTCGTCGTGTGCGGGCTGCTCCCGACCGTTCTATACCCATCGGCAACGGCGGGAGCGAGCAGGCCTGAAGCGTCGGGGGCCTACGAGAGACGGGCCACCTGGTACGACACGCTGATCGCATCCCGCGAGGCGCTGGCCCGCTCTGGGCAGCCGGGCGGACGGCCCAAGCCGCTGCCAGACTTCGGGCGAGACGACTTTGCCATCACCGCGTGGATCCGGACGCAAGCGGGCGGGACGATTCTGTCGAAGTCTCCCGCCAAGGGGGCGTGGAAGGCCCAGGGCAAGAGCTTCTTCGTTCGCGAAGGCAAGCTGTGCTACGACATCGGGTGGGTGGGGGTCGTGGCCTCGAAGCGCCGCGTGGCCGACGGGAAGTGGCATCACGTGGCCCTCGCCAAGCAAGGATCTGATCTACATCTGTACATCGACGGGCGGCTCGACAAGGTCGGCCGGCTGAAGGGTCGACCCGACATCCGCGAGCACGTCTTGAAGATCGGCTACACCAGCACGGACTTTCCGAACCCGAGCGGCTTCCGCGGCGATCTCGACGAACTCCGCCTCTACCGTCGACGCCTGTCGGACAACGACGTCAAGGCCCGTTTCGAAAGCCCCCGCCTCCCGCGCGACGACGGACTGGTTGCCCATTGGTCCTTCGATGACGACGGCAGCGACGTCTCGGGACAAGGCCTTCACGCCGTGCTGGCGGACGAGGGCCGCTTCGTGCCCGGCAAGGTCGGCAAGGCCGTGCGACTCGATGGATCGGCTCATGCCGTCGTCGGCCTGGATCCGCATGATCGGCTGTGGGGACTACTGCAGCGGGATTTCCGCGACCCGGTCGCTCGTCAGGAGATGACGTGGGAGCTCGAGGATCGCATCTGGGAGAAGGATTGGCGGCCCGGCGACTGGGCCGAGCTGGCCAGGCGCTACGCGCGGGCGTCGCACCGCTCGACGAGTCTAGCCCAGAAGGCAAGCGCGCTCGCGCGTCGGGCCAGGGATCGAGCCGGTCTGGCCGAGGTGCGGGGGATCTACCTGCATTCGCGGCGTTGGGCCCTGGCCCGAGACACGTTTGCCGCGGCCAAGCCCCAGGGCCTCCGCACCGCCATCGCCTTCCTGAGCAGGGACCATCCCGAGGCGCGGACGCATCTCACTCGGCTCGACGCGATCGAGAGACGCCTGGCTGACTGGGAGACCCTCGGCGTCCAGCCTGAGGCCGTGTCGCGACTGCGGGAGGACTTGGCCCGTCTCCAGCGGGACGCCCTCGTCACGGGCAACCCGCTGATGGCCTTCGACAAGCTGCTGTTCGTCAAACGTCCCACCTATCAGTCGAGCCACTACTACACCGACTACATCGACGGCTGCGTCCACTACGGCGGCAACCTATGCGTGCTGTCACTGCGCGACGGCAAGGTGACCGAACTCGTGCCCAAGCTAAACGGCGGCATCTTCGGGCGATACGACCTGTCCTTCGACGCCAAGCGCGTGCTGTTCGACTACAAGGCCGCCCCGAGGAAGGGATTCCGCATCTACGAGATCGGCGTCGACGGCACAGGCCTGCGCCAGCTCACGCTCGACCCACCCGATGAGGACGCCCGGATCAAGAGGTACGACAACTCGCACGTCGGCGGGACCGGTCGCATCTACTACCACCAGACCGACGACATGCACCCGTGTTACCTCCCCGACGGCGGGATCTGCTTCATCTCCTCGCGCTGCGAGCGGGGCATCCTCTGCGACGGGCCGGACATCCTGACGACCACGACCCTCTACCGGATGGACGCCGACGGCAAGCACATGCAGGTCCTGTCCGACACTCCGGTCAGCGAGGAAGTCCCCACCGTCATGAACGACGGACGGATCCTCTACACGCGGTGGGAGTACGTCGACAAGGGCGGGTCGGCCGTCAAGTGCCTCTGGGCGATGCGGCCGGACGGCAGCGGGTCGGTCGAGATCTTCGGCAACGACCATGCGTTCCCCAGCTTCTACAACGGCCGGGCCATCCCGGGGCACAACAACCTGTTCGTCGTCATCGGGGGGCCGCACATGCCGCTGGGCGTCGGCACGGTGATCCGGCTGGACATCAACCACCCGATCCGAACCCGGGAACCGATGACGTACCTCACGCCCGACATCGACATCCAGAGCGAGTGGGGCTACCGCCACCAGCGCGACGGCAAGTGGGTGGCCGCGCGCACCGGCCCCCTGTTCGACGACCCATACCCGCTGTCCGACAAGTTCTTCCTGGTCTCGTACAACCCCGACCGCGACGTGCACGACGTTAGGGCCTACGGGCTGTACCTGCTCGACGCGTTCGGCAACCGCGTGCTGATCCACCGCGATCCGAAGCTGTCGTGCTGGCAGCCAATGCCATTGCGGCCGCGGACGCGCCCGCCGGTGCTGCCCTCGATGCATCCGCCTCGCGAGGCGTCACAGGCCCCGGCCACGCTTGTGATGACGGATGTCTATCAAGGTCTGGAGGACATCGCTCGCGGCACGATCAAGTACCTTCGGGTCATGGAGACCGTGCCGCGTCCGTGGACGGCGCGGCGGTTCTGGAAGGGCGACGAACACGGTCAGCAGCACGCGGTCGTCAGCCTGTGGACCCACACGCACGTCAAGGTGCTTCATGGGATCGTGCCCGTCGATGAGGACGGCTCGGCGCACTTCACCGTGCCGGCTGACAAGAACATCTTCTTCCAGGCGCTTGACGAGGACTTCATGGAGGTCCAGCGGATGCGGACGTTCCTGAACTTCCGCCCGGGCGAGAAGCGGTCGTGCATCGGCTGCCATACGCCTCGTCGGCTGGCGCCGCCCTACAAGACGATCACGGCGCTGCGGCGTCCGCCGGATCGGCCGGCCCCGCAGCCCGGCGAGGCCGCGCCGAGGCCCATCCACTACGTGACCGACGTCCAGCCGATCCTCGACAAGCACTGTGTCCGATGTCACGGCGGCGAGAAGCCCAAGGCCAAGCTGGATCTGTCGGGCACGCTGACGACGCTATTCAACACTTCTTACGAGAACCTGCTCAAGCGCGGCGTGGTGCGGGCCGTCAGCGAGATCCGCCAGAAGATGGGCAACGTCCCCCCCGTGCCGCCGAAGACGTGGGGCTCGCACGCCAGCAAGCTCATCGTCCAGATCCGCAAGGGCCACCACGACGTGAAGCTCTCTCGGACCGAGTTCATCAAGCTGGTCACCTGGGTCGACGCCAACGCCCCCTACTACGGCTCCTACTACGGCCGCCGAAACCTCCGGTACAGGACCCACCCGGATTTCCGACCCGTCCCAACCGTCGCGTCCGCCAGCGGCGTCCCGCCGGGGAACGGCGGTTGATACGCTCTGCTCCCTATGTCCGGCGCCCCCCGTGACAGCCCTGTCAGCCCGTTTCTTACGAATCGCTTCCACCATGCAGCTTGATGACGATATCACCCCCGACGGGCCCCGGAATCCTATGAGTGATCGTCGTCTCCAGCAACCCGTCCAGCCCTAGCGTCTTTCGCAACGAATCAGCTCGCTCTCTTCGCCACTTTAGGATGCCATCGCGCACGTCAGCGGCCACTGCATCTGCGTTCTCTCCATGCACCATCATGTACTGGATGTCGACCTTCACACACGTATTGAGCACACCCTTGCCACTGTGATTCACATCGAAAGCACTCATACGCGATCCCATAACGTATCCCTCTTTGTATCTCCTTCTCGCATCACTGATCTTCTCCGCCATCTCAACGTTGAAAGGATCGCCTTCTGGCTCCCTACCCCAGCCCTGCAGCTCATCGGCATAGGCAAGCAGCCATGCAGCAGGCAAGAGATGAATAGGCATCCCCACCACCCCACCTGGCTCACACCAGTCTGTGTTCCATTTCGCTAGATTGTGCAATGCTATCGCACTTGCCGCATGCAAGACCTCTGGACGATCGGTTCCGTTCTGTCTTCCCCTATCCACCTGAGTTAGGAATGCCGATGCACTTGCTATTCCATGGTCCGAGACGGTCTTCTCAGAATCCGTCGGATGGGGCTGTCCCCAGAGCCCTATCGTGTGAACGATCGCACTGTATAAGCGCGATCCCTTGTCGCCGAGCTTCTCAAGATAGGGCTGGAGCACATCGAGCTCCTGTGGCGCCGGAATAGCCATTGCATTGGCCTTCTTCTTAGGACCTACGGCAAACAGGGATCGCCCGCGTCCTAACCTCTCCTCGACTCTCTCCAAGCGCTCGGTCAGGTAGCCGATATCATGCAACAGAGCTGCCAGCAACCACGCAAGATTGACCTGCTCAAAAGGTGCTAACGGCGAACCCGCATACCCCGCCTCCCCAGCACCGGGGAGCTGCGTTGGTTCCCGCACCGCCTCAATCGAGTTCAGAAGGTAATACCCAAGCCAGAACACGTTCCCCGCATGCCGTACATGATCTCGCATTCGCGGATTCGCTGCCAGCAGCAACGCTTCAGTATCCATAAGGGCACGAAGAAGCTCATTGACAGTCTCACTGGGAAGAACATCCTCCACAAGCTCAGCGAGGGTACACCAGAGACCCGTAAGACGTCTCGTACCAGATCCATGCGTGAAGAACGCATCCATAGCCCTTAGCATGTGCTCGCGCTTGTAGGATTCCCTCTCCTCGTCTTCAAGAAGGGCCCTCAATTCCGTATAGAACGCAATGTCATGGGTCTTGTGCCGAACGAAGGTCGCTTCCACTGCTGGAACGAAGTGCTCCTCCTTAAGCTGGCGCTTGTATAAGAACCCGTCTGCACCAGCCTCGATGGCCTGTGTGAGTATGCGCGGGTCAAAGTACTGGCTCACCAGGATCACGGGCAGGTGTGCGAACGATGCCTTCAGGCGACGGCAATACTCTATACCGGATAGCTCCTTCTGTACATCGAACACCGTCTGCTCTGCACCGAGCTTCTCGAAATACTCCTCTTCAGCCGGATCCAGAGCAACATCAAGAATCACAATGTCAGGCTTATGCAACAGGACTTCCCCAGGGTCGAAACGGGATTTGTTTGTGACTTTGCAGTACGACTCGGGGAAGTGCGCTGCTATCCAGGTCTGCATCTTCTCGACAGCTGGATCATCCAAGCGGTTGTCGACTATTAGGATCTGTATGTTCATGTCGGTACCTCTCTATAGTGGAGTTGCAGCGTCACTCTTGCCCCCCCGGCCTCATCGGTTCGAATGTAGTAGGCACCGTCGTACTCTCGTATCGCTGGTGCTATGGTCCCATAGCCACCGTGATCGCCGATCCGTTCGCCCCGAGGTAAGCCAGGACCATTGTCGATTACCTCTATCATGGCGGTCCGGGCTTCTCTCCTGCAGGTCCAAGTGACAGAAGTCGGTTGGGCGTTCTCGATGGAGTTCGGAACAACATGCTTCCATATGTTGGATACAATGTTCCGTACGGCATCAATCAGGACGGTCGGGTCGCAAAGGACTTCGATACTCGCTCCGTCGCCCGTGAGGAAATCATCGTAAGTGTGGCTAACTCGATGGCTCGGAAAACGCCTACCATGCTCGCTATTCCCGAACTCGATCGCCTCCTCGATCACCGGGCGTATGGAGTGAAAAAAGGGCCCGAGAAGTCGGCGGACATAACCTATAGTAGGAGTCAGCCACGTCGACTTCAGGTATGCTACACCCACATCTGCTGAGTCGGCGATTCTCCTCAAGTCTCGGGGTTTGTCTGCTAAGGCCTCTCCGATCAGCTGCTCCAGGACAACCAGCTTCGACTGTGTGTCACGCAAGATGCGTTGCCACTCTTGCTCGGGGCGCTTGTGGAGGTGTGGCCACACAACCCGCGCCGCGCGTTCCAGCCCAGCAAAGCGGTCGAGCACTCGCATGGCGACTCCAGCTACGCCCCTCAGCTCTGACGCGTCCGGACTATGTGCTTTGCCCAAATCAAGCAGGCACTCGGAGAGGGCCTCCACGTCATCTCTAGCGCTCTGATGCCAAGGCGATGTGAGCAAGGCTCTCCGCAGGCACAGGACACCTGCACCCACACCGAGCGTGCTCACACCCACTAGCCACTCATTGAGTGTCATGAGGCTAGACCTGATATCACCGTCCTTGCTATTCTCGCGCAACCTGGATATCGCGGTGCTCACGTCTTCACGTTTCAACGGCGCACCAGACCTGCCCGGGAGGAACGCCAAACGGGTGAACGCCATCACTCCGCCTAGCACAAGCGGATCGGCAAGGTGCGGCAAGCACATCGTCAGTAGCTCCCGGAACTCCTCATTGGTAGGTGCGGTGACCTGCTCTGCGATGCAGGTTCGGATTACGAGCATACGATGGTGTATGCCAATACCACGATGCTCCATGACCCCGAGCAGCATGCGCCAGCATTCGGCTCGCAGGTCCTCCGACGATGCACCGTGTAGCCGCAGGAACTTCCCGAGGCAATTGATTTGCACCGCCGCTGGATACCTTCCGATTTCCGCAAGTAGCTCTTTCGGCTTCGCCGTCCTCGCAAGCAAGGTCTCAAGGCGAAGCATCTCCAGCGCATCACTACTTCCTTGGTTGCTGCCTGCCACATCAATCCTAGCCTCGATCAAGGATCCCCCACCGTCGACTCCAGGATCGTGATAGACATCCCTGGGAACAATCTCGCGTGCCCACAACCGAAAGAATTCCCGTTCGTAGGAACTCCTACCCCCATCTTCCGCACAGCGCAGACATTCCTTGCGTTGTCGACACAGTGGACAGTCCTCCTCGGAGTAAGACCGGCTAGGCAGAGACATGAATGCCGTGAAGTTGAACTTCGCTGCCAGAAAGGCGCGCTTCCTACCGCGCGTGGTTCGAGGAACAATCCCCTCACTTGTCGCAAGCGCAGTCCAGTAGCGTGCAACCGCAGGTGTCATCTCGTTCACAAACACTATCACGTGCAGTTCTCTTACTCGCTTGTACCTCTCAATAACCGCAGCTCCGAGGCTGCGGATCGTACTGCCTGTGACAAACCCATCGTCTAGTAACATGATCCGTTCCGCCGAATCTACGCCCGGGACAGTTGGCAGAACATATGATCTCTCGCCATGACGGTCCCTGCAGAGAGCTACGGTCGTTCTCGGGGGAGGACTATCGCTTCCATGGAGTTCCCGGACCATATCTGCGAGCAAGTAGGCATTCGAATGGTTGTGGTAGACAAGTGCATCAATGCCGTTCTCGCGTATGTACAAGTTCAAGCGGCCAGCCACCGACGTCCGAACTTCGCGGCGCGTCAAAACGCGCCTCACGTCACAGATGAGCTCGGAATGGTGACCACCATGCGTGAAGTGCCCCTGCCGTATGGCGCGAAATCCAACCAACCAATTGGCAGCATCCGTTCCCCGAAGGGCTAGTGCTCCGATTCCGGATAGATTATCCGTCCACGGCCTTCCGCCGGCTACGGAAACAGGCTCCAGCGTTTCCGGATCTATGCGCCATGCAATCGTCCCACCTCGCTTCTTTTGCACTGGAATATGAACAAGAAACGCGGTGTTCTCTCTAGCAACCCCTGAGGTCTCATTCTCCACCGGCGACGCCGCCAGCTCTTGTCGAGTTCTCGTATCCAGGAGCCCGATAAGGCCCTTCACCTGGAAGCCCGAGGCCGAAAGCGCTCGGACCATCCTCCTTATCAGGCCCCCAGTCGATACTGCATCAGTGAAAACAAGCACCTTCGCCCCCCGCCGCGGCTGAGCAGCTTGTAGCTCCCGCACAAACGAGGCGGCGGTCGAGCCAACGAAATGGCCGCAGCCATGCGACGGATCGCTCAGGCCATCGGCCAGCCTATGCACGAACCAATGTGTCGGCGACGTACAGCTCACGACCAAATCGAATCTGCCAGGGGTATGACTCTCGATGGCCTTAGCCAAATCTACTAGTACCTCAACACATTTGAACTTGTGGGTAGAGTCTCTTGAGCTTGCCGCGAGCTTTCTCCGTGGTGAGTTGCCAATCGACTCGCTTCTCAGCTGTGTTCCTCGCTCGGCTCCACGCGGCGGCTTCGCTACGGAGCGTCGCCAGGTCCGGCATCCGGCGACACAGACACTGCCGCGTCAGGACGCTCAGTTCGATCTCTGCGATGTTGAGCCAACTCCCGTGCTTGGGCGTGTAGTGAATCTCGAGTCGGTCCAACAGACGACGC
>Ga0180432_10001237_pt1 | contig 40716 bp, 33 predicted proteins | sample SS_ome_10_FD_132414 | JGI IMG/M metagenome (GOLD analysis project Ga0180432, IMG submission 132414) | Hypersaline lake sediment archaeal communities from the Salton Sea, California, USA - SS_1_MS_2 metaG | ecosystem: Environmental > Aquatic > Non-marine Saline and Alkaline > Hypersaline >... | reverse complement strand
TGTGATCCCGTGGATCAGGAAAGCATCGATGCGATGCGGGCAGGTGGTATCAGCGTGCATGTCCGCGATGGCATCGGTTCGGAGGAGTTGCAGCAGGTGATCGATGATTACGATGCACTCGTCGTTCGTAGCCGTACACAGGTGACGGCCGATATGATGGACCGGGCGCGCAGATTGAGGCTGATCATACGCGCCGGAGTCGGGCTGGACAACGTGGACGTACGGCACGCCAGGGCGAGGGGAATCGAGGTACAGAACACGCCGTCGGCCTCATCGCGCTCGGTGGCGGAGTTGACTGTTGGCTATATGTTGGCCATGGCCCGGCAGATACCCCAAATGACGGCCTCCATGAAGTCGAGCGAGTGGCAGAAGGGCGCGTTCAGCAGGGGCATAGAGATAGCCGGCAAGACGCTGGGACTGATTGGCTGTGGCCGGATAGGCACCATCGTGGCAAGGGCAGCGGTTGGGCTGGGCATGGAGGTGCTGTTCTACTGCCTCGAGCCGTTTCCCAGCATTCCGGGCGCGCGCCCCGCATCGTTGGAGGAGTTGATCGCCCGAGCCGACTTCATCTCGCTGCACGTCCCGTACTGTGATGAAACCAGTTGCATGCTGGGGGAGGAAGAGTTCAACCGAATGAAGGATGGGGTGTACATCATCAACTGCGGACGGGGCGGCACACTCGACGAGGAAGCCCTGTACCATGCCATCGTCAACGGAAAGGTGGCGGGAGCGGCGTTGGACGTTTTCGAGAGAGAGGGTGACGGTGGGGGCCGGAAGCTCATGGCTCTGCCGCAGGTCATCGGATCTCCCCACGTGGGTGGCGGCACCCGCGAGGCGCGCCGGCGCGTAGGGCAGGAGATAGTCCAGATCGCGACGGAGTTCGCTCAGCGGGAGACGCAACCGGCCGCCGTGATGGGAGGCTGATGGTGGCCAGGATCAAGCCCTTCATGGGCGTACGCTACAACGCAAAGAAGATCCGCGACCTCTCGACGGTGGTCAGCCAGCCCCACGATCGCGTGAGGCACGGCCTGCAAGGCCGGTACCACGACCTTAGCGAGCACAACGTCGTGCGCCTCATCAAGGGCAAGACCTGGGACGGCGACGAGAATGGCGATAACGCGTTCACCCGTGCCGGGGATACTTACCGTTCCTGGATGCAGCAGGGAGTTCTGGCGCGAGACAGGGCGCCGGCCCTCTACGTGCTTCGACAGAGCTTCACTCTGCCCGATGGATCGGAGAGGGTGAGGCTGGGGCTGATCGCAGCCCTGGAGCTGAGCGGATTCGACGAAGGGGTGGTGCTGCCACACGAAGACACGCTCCCCGGAACCGTCGACAGCCGCCTGGAGCTGCTGCGCGGCACCTCGGTCAACTTCGGAAGCGTTCTGACGCTCTATTCCGGGACTCGGGTCGACGAGTTGCTGGCTTCGGTTGTGGCCAGGCCGCCCCTGTTGGAGTTGAGGGAGCACCATGAAGCCGAGGTGTTGCAGCAGCTCTGGATGCTGACCGATCCGGCGGTGGTTTGCCCGGTGGTGGAAGAGTTATCGGCCCAGCAGAACCTGGTCATCGCCGATGGTCACCATCGCTACCAGGCGTCGCTCGAGTATCGAGACGAGATGCGCAGACGGTATCCGGATGCTCCTCGAAACGCCGGGTTCAACTACCGTCTGGCGACTCTGGTGAGCATGGATGATCCTGATCTCACTATCCTGCCGACACACCGGCTGGTACACACTCGCGAGCACACGGATGTGGAGCTAGTGCTGGCGAGGGCGAAGGAGTACTTCCGGGTGGAGCCGGTGCGCGGGCAAGCAGAGTTGACCGCCTGGCTGAGGGATGCTGAGCAAGAAACCCGTCCCTGTTTCGGCTTCTATGATGGGCTGTCCGCAGGACTGAAGCTGCGCCGGCCGGAGGTGCTGGAGCGTCTGCTGCCCAGCCACAGCCCTCACTGGAGACTGCTGGACGTCACCGTGGCGCACGAGTTGTTCATCGAGCGAGTGTTGGGGATCAGCAAGCAGGCTGTGTCGCATGAGGGTCGAATCGAGTTCCTCCGGGATCCGCAGATGGGCTACAGGGCGGTCAATCGCGGAGAGGCCGAAGCCATGTTGCTGATGAATCCGACGCGAATCGAGCAGGTACGGGCATGCAGCCTGGCGGGCGAACGTATGCCGCAGAAGTCCACCGATTTCTATCCGAAGATGATCACCGGGCTGGTGATGTTGCCGATCGGGGCGGACGAGCGCTTGTGAGGATGAATCACCGCGGAGAGCGCAGAGAGACCCGGAAAAGCTCCCGTGTGCGGGTGAAGGAAGCATCTTGAGCGTGTCGGAAGATGCTTGGGCCGGTCCAATGGTCAGGGCGGGCGAGCGCTTGCGAGGATGAATCACCGCAGAGAACGCGGAGAGCGCAGAGAGACCCGGAAAGGCTCCCGTGCGCGGGTGAAGGAAGCAGTCTGGTCCTACCGAGAGGTGTTTGCTCCTGTCGCAGGGGGATTGCGGAACTCAGTCCTCTTCGCCGAACGACTGTCCTTCGAAGACCCAGAAGCGCGCGTCTTCGCCCTGCCACGCGTCCTCGGGCAACTCGGCCTTGAGGCACAGGTGGGCCAGGGTCTCCTCTAGATCCCAGCCCTGCTGGACGGCCACCTGAGGCAGGTAGAGGGCGCTTTGCTCCTGGCCGACTCTCATCAGTACACCGTGCCGGCCGATCTCGATCTCAGCCGGATCGTCGACCTCGCGAATGGGATGGAGCAGCGTGATCTCCATGCTGAGACTCTCCAGTTCCCGGAGGGTAACGGGGTGAAACCGGGGATCCGCCACGGCTGCGGCTGCGGCCGCGTACTGCACTCCGAGGTAGACCGGCCGGTCGCTCTCCACCCGGCCCAGGCAGCCCCGTAGCAGGCCCTCCTTCTCGTAGGTGACGTAGGCGCCCAGCGGTTGCAGCAGGGACGGGTCATCAGTCCGAAAACCGGGGAAGGTCTCGGAGGAGAGGAACTGTGCGGCGGAGCGTCGCGCCAGAACCAGGAGTTCCTGCTGCGCCTCGGGTGAGAGCGTGACGGGGCCATCGAACTCTGGCTGCGAGGGGTCGAGCGAGAAGTTGGTTTGGTTCTCCGCTGAGTCATCCGCCTGCCAGATCGCGACCGCGCCGTAGCCCACCACGCCTGCCCGGTCGCCGATGGGCGAATCGCCGGAGTTAGCGTAGTTGAGCACGGTGGCCCGGTTTGCTCCCATCTTCTGGCTGGCCAACATGGCCGTGAGCACGGATCCCTGGCTGCACATGGTGGACGTTACGCTCCTGATGCCCAGTTCGGCGGAGCTCCGGGTCGACTCGATCACGGCCTGGGGGTCCAGGGACACGATGGCCCGCAGCGCAATCTCGTCGATACGTCGGGCCTCGTCGTAGGGATGGTAGTGCGAGAGATCCGTGCTGGCGACGATCAGAACCCGGCGTTCTCCGAAGGCCCCGACCAATGCGTCGGCCAGGGTCTGAGCGTTGGCCAGAGAGGGTTGCCGGATGACGATGGGCACGATCTTCGCCCCGGGACAGGCGATCTGGATGAAGGGCAACTGGTTCTCCACCGGATGCTCGCTGCTGAAGGCCGCCCGGTCGAACTCGATGCGCGGATCGGCCTCCACCACGGCCCGGGCCACTTCTGCGTCCACGCCGACTCGCCCCAGAGGGGTCTCGAAGGCGCCGCCGGCCCATACGGCGATGTCGGCCAAGCCGTTGCCCGTGTGGGTGTCGCCGATGACGGCTATGCTGCACCCGCTGCAGCCGGAGTCCTGCAATACTCGGAAGGAATGGGCCGCCACCGCCCCGCTGTAGAGATATCCGGCGTGGGGAACGATCACCGCGCGAAGCTGCCCGGGAAGCTCGTTCACCTCGGCCTGGTCCAGGTAGGCTTCGACGGCCTTTCGGAGCCGGTCCGGATCGGCGGGGTACCACCGCCCGGCGCCATCGGCGCCACGTACGTCTTGGGGATCGAGCGTCGGCGTGAGGACGGGCGACGGCTGCGGCGTGGACGTGGGAGACAGAGTGGCCTGTCTCTCGACCACGGGAGCGGGCTCGGTGGGCTGCGCCCCGCACGCCAACGTCGCCAGGAGGACCAGCAGGAGGATCAGGCGTCTGGTCATTGCCACACCCCCGCGATGGGCCTACCGCACTTCGCGCAGCGTCCATCCACGATCTTCAGCTCCACGGTGGCCATGCCCGAGCGCCGGACGATCAACTCGCCGCAGTCGGGACAGTAGGTGTGATTGCCTTCGTGTCCCGGCACGTTGCCCAGGTAGACGTAATGCAGGCCGACGTCGAGCGCCGTGTCTCTGGCTGCCTCCAGCGTCTCGATGGGCGTGGGAGGCAGGTTCATGAGCTGGTAATCGGGATGGAAGCGGCTGAAGTGCAGGGGCACGTCCGGACCCAGGGTGTCCATCACCCATTCGGAGAGGGCGCGTAGCTCCTGCAGGTCGTCGTTGAGCGTGGGTACCACCAGGTTGACGATCTCCAGGTGCGTGCCCATCTCGTGGATCGTGCGGATGGTGTCCAGCACCGGCTGGAGCGTTCCGCTGCACACCCGACGATAGAACTCCTGGTTGTTGCCCTTCAGATCGATCTTGATGGCGTCGACAGCGCGGCACAACTCCTTCAGCGGCTCGGGGTTGATGTAGCCCGCCGAGATGACCACGCTGCGCAGTCCGGCGCGCCGAGCCAGGCGGGCGGTGTCGAGCACGTACTCGTAGAAGACGATGGGCTCGGAGTAGGTGTAGGCGATGGTGGGCGCCCTATTCTGGGCGGCGGAGCTGACTATGGCCTCGGGCGGGGCGTCGTAGCTAGGCAGGTCCTCGGGCCTCCGCTGAGAGATGGTGTAGTTCTGACAGTACTGGCACCTGAGATTGCAGCCCGCCGTGGCCAGAGAGAAGGCCGCGGTGCCGGGCAGGAAGTGATAGAGGGGCTTCTTCTCGATGGGGTCCAGGTTGATGGAGCAGGGGTTGCCGTACACCAGGGTGTAGAGTTTGCCGCCCCGGTTTTCGCGCACGCGGCAGCGACCCCGCTCACCCTCCGCCAGCACGCAGCGATGGGGGCAGAGCAGGCAGCGAACGTAGCTGCCTCGGTGGGACACGTGGCAGTAGAGCGCCTGCGACGGCTCCGCCGGCGCGTGACAGGACGCGCACTCCAGGCCGCCGTCCACGCCCGTGTAGTAGAGGGCCTCGCGCCAGTGCTCGGGCAGCGGGGGCGTCTCGGTCACCATCTCGGCGCCGGTGCGCCGGTAGTCGGACCAGAGAGCGCCTCCGGCCAGGGCGCACAGCCCCGCGCCGGCGAGGCCCTTCAGGAACGCGCGGCGGGACACTCTCCGCATGGAGCTACCTCATCACGGATACACGAATGCTCGATTGGGCTCCGAAGTCACACCGGCCAGGAGCCGCACCGGCCTGAAGAGCCGGTGCTAGGGATCGTGCCAGCGCCGCCTGTTTACGGCGGCGCGCTTCTTCGTGAGCCACTTTCTTCTGCATTGTACATCTTGCGCAACGGTCTGGCAACCGCTCAGGCCCTGGCGGACGCGTACCTGCTCATGCTTGCGGCGTGGCCGTGTCATAGACCCGGAACGCCTCGGGGATCACCACCCTTGCCCCGGGCGCGACTCGGGCTATGGTCCCCTCGAACCCATCGATGTCCAGGCGCTTGAATCGAGGAAACACCTTGCCTGTGCTGGTCAGCATCGGGCGGATAGGTTTGCTCAAGGGACGGTAGAAGTCGTCCCAGTGAACCGGGACCACGACCCTGGGCTGCACCTTGCCGAGCAGCGACTGGTAGAAGGGTATCCTGGCCGTGGGACTCACGAAGAGGACGTCCGCCGGGACCGCCCCCACGGTGCTGACGCTGCGCCAATTCAGGAACTCGACCCCCCCGGCTCGTATGCGGAAGCTGAAGCAGGAGTCCATCTTGTAGTCCAGGGCTCGCAGAGGGGGATGAAGGCCGGCCCGCAGGGGCCCGCTGAACAGATGGTCCAGGGGCAAGGGCAGGTGCCGGGCGGGGATGACTTCCACTCGGAAGCTTCCCAGGGTCAGCGTCTCGCCAGCCTCGATGCGGCGTATTCGCTCCGCCGGGATTCCGTCCAGGGCCAACAGGCGGCAGGCGTTGGGCGAGCCCATCGCGACGGCGCCCGTGTTGCGCATCACGTCGGGTGCGTCCATCAGGTGGTCCCAGTGCGCGTGAGAGACCAGAACGTAGTTGCAGCGCGGGACCTTCTCGGCGGTCAATGCCGCGTTGGGTCGTACCCTTCCGATCCACTGACGCCAGCACGGGAAACGCGTGAAGTGCGGGTCGATCACCAGTACCTCGTCGCCGGCAGTGATCTCGATCCCGGCGACTCCCAGCCAACGGAATTGCACTGCGATTTGCATCTATAGATACCTCAGAACAGGTGTAGGCTCTGCAGCCCCAGGCTGCGGGCCAGCCAACTGACGCCCAGAAAGGTGAAGAGCACGGCGGCGAGCCCCGCGACTGCCAACCACGCCAGCCGGCGTCCCCTCCAATTGGGGCGCTTCCTCACGTGGTAGTACAGCGTGTAGATCAACCAGGTGATCAGCGTCCAGGTCTCCTTGACGTCCCAGTCCCAATAGCGTCCCCAGGCTGCCTGCGCCCAGATCATGCCCAGGAGCATGGACAGGGTCAGGAGTGGATAGCCGATGGCGATGGCTCGATCGATGACGCGGCTGGCCTCGTGGCGTTCGGAGTGCCGCAGCAACCAGACGAGACCGCCGGCTCCCGCCAGGGCGAGCGCGCCGTAGGCCATCGCTGCCGCGCCGACGTGCAGCGGGAGCCAGATAGAATCGAGGACCGGGAGGAGAGGGCGGATGGCTCGACCGGAGGCCGGCAGGCCGAGGCGAGCGTAGGCCACGAGCGCAGCCGCGAGCGCCATGGCCGCCACCGGAACGCCGGTTGCATCCCGAGCGTGTCGAAGGGCGCGGCCGCTGACCTCGGACTTGGTCTCCGGGCGCATCAGGAGCGTGGCCAGGACGGTGGTCAGCGCGAAGGCCAGGGCGAACTCGTAGGTGGTGGTCAGCGGCCAATAACCCGCCAGGAGTCCGCGCGCGGCCAGCGCCCCGGTGAGGATGGCGGCTCCGGCTGCTCCGAGCCAGGCGGCGAATCGCCAACCGAGCGCGTATGCCGCCGCTGCGGCTATGAAGCAGGCCAGGCCTGCGAGCGGGCCAACTGGATTGCTGCCCATCGGTGCTCCCTCTCTTGACGCTTCGCTGCTGATGACACGCCCTTCTTCGTGGAAGAACGAGCAGTGTGTACGACCGTCCTGGCATTCATGTCAGGACTACGTGACAGCGCCGGATGAATCCGGCTTGAGCCCCATGTATGGGGCGTTGTTTGGTAGCCCCCGATTCATCGGGGGGCGGTCTGATCTCGCGGCAGGACCGTGCCGGGTGAGATTCTTCACACCAGCATGGATCTCAGAGATCCTTCGCTGCGCTCACGGTGACGGAAAGCCAAGGCCATCTGCTCAGTCAAGGCCCGGAACGCGCGGTCGGAGAAGCCCTGGGCGACCAACTGAACCTTCTCTTCGTCCGCGCGGAGCCACAGCCGCCGGTGCGGCGCCCACAGTGAGATCACCGTCGCCAGCAGGAAGAGGGCCGTCGCCCCCACTGCCGGGAAGAAGGTCGGATGGTGACTGATCTGCCAGGAGGTGTAGCACGTCAGCGTGAAGGAAAACGGCGTGCCCTGTATCTCGACCTGGTCGCCGTCGGATAGCGTGCCGGAGCCGAGCAGAGAGCCTTCGGCATCGAGGGCCTCCAGGAAGAGCGTCTCGCTCTCGGGCTGATAGGCTACGCGCAACTCGAGACCCGAATCTGGCACTGCGATGGCCTGGGCCTGGCTGGAGGTGAAGGCCAGGTCGAAGGACTCGCCGGGCGTGGTTATCCTTGCGGCGGGCCCGTAGCTCTGCAAGTGAAGGGCCACCCCCCCGACGTTGAGCGGGTGATTGATCCGCACGGTGCGGGTCACGGCCGGCGAGTCGTCCAATAGTATAGCCACCGGCACGCAGTAATCGCGCGCCTGGCCGTTGGGATGGCGCTCTATGGTGAGTGACCCCGCCCGAACGGAGTAGCCGTCTGCGATGGCGCGGACCTGACCGGGGAGCAGTGTCACCCCGGTTTCGCGCCACGCCAGTGCCGGGCCGGCCAACAGGGCGAGGAGCAGGGCCATCGCGCTGACGTGGCCAACCAGCGTGCCGGCCTGGCTCCAGCGTCTCTTCTCGGCGTACAGATGGGCGGTGCCCTCGCTTACCTCCACAAGGACGCGATACCGCCGCCTCCGCAGCCCATCCCTGCCTGCCTCCAGCCCGATTTCGAGAGAGGACACCGGCCACTCGGCCCGCTGGGCGGAGTGGAGATAGAAGGCGTCCGGGCGAGCGATCGTGGGCGGCTCGCGCAGCCGGCGCCACCGGCCAGGCAGGCGCTGGAGCGTGCAGACGATGGTGTTCAGCGTGAGAGCCGCAAGGAGCGCGCGGTACCATGGCGAGTGATAGGCGTCGAAGAGGCCCAACCGATGAAGCAGGGGAGTGGCCGTTCCGTAGCGCAGGGCGACCGCGTTCAGCCAGGCTTCGCGGGAGGCCGCCTGGTGCGGTAGTTGGGGGAAGATGCCGGCCACCAGCGTGGCCAGGAGTAGGGCGGCGAGCAGAATGGCCGCCAGTCGCATGCTGGCCAGCGCTCGCCAGATTCGTCCCACGAGCCGAGTTCCCACCCCCATTCCGTTTGCCTTCCTGTCCTGTGGATGATCGGGACCGTTTGCGCAGGTCAGAGTCTTCCTCTATTCGATTATAGGTCGGGCGACCGCTTGATGCAAGCGTGTGGCGGTTCTGAGCGGCGCGCTTGACCCGCCTCAGAGCTGATGCTATGATGGGCAGGATGGCTGGGCAATGCGAGGGGGTCCCGGAGGCTCTCTCTGGGCGGCTGGCTATCACCAGAATGATGTCGATGCCTCGCTCCCTGGGGAGAAGGTCGCAGGCCATGGTAACGGAGTTCGACAAGTCTCACGGTGGCGGGCAGATACATCGAGCGGAAGGGGGATGACATGATCGATGACGATGCTACCAAAGGCGGAACGGGGATTCGCGGGCTGCCCCGGAACGTATGGGCAGTGAGCCTGACCAGTTTCCTCATGGACATCTCGAGCGAGATGGTCATCAACATCCTGCCCCTGTTCCTCAGCAACGTTCTGGGCGTGGGAACGAGCATCATCGGCCTCATCGAGGGCATCGCCGAGGCGACGGCGAGTCTGCTCAAGGTCTTCTCCGGATGGCTGTCGGACAGGCTTCGGGCGCGCAAATGGCTCGCGGTAGGGGGCTACGCCATCTCGGCCCTGGCCAAACCGTTCTTCTACTTCGCTAACAGCTGGACGACGGTACTGGCCGTGCGCTGGTCGGATCGGGTAGGCAAGGGTGTGCGCACCGCGCCGCGGGACGCGCTGGTGGCAGACAGCATCGACGAGAGCCAGCGCGGGCTGGCCTTCGGCTTTCACCGCGCGGCCGACACAGGTGGAGCCATGCTTGGGCTGCTCATCGCGCTGGGAGTAGTCTGGGCAGCACAGTCGTCCTCCGTCGATCTGAGCAGGCACACCTTCCAGATCGTGGTTCTCGCCAGCTTGATTCCTGCGGTGCTGGCCGTCATTTCCCTGGCTCTGGGAGCTGTGGATGTCCCGATTGCCGAGACGCGTGGCAGACCAAAGATCACATTCAAGGAGCTGGGGAAGCCTTTCCTGAGCTTCATGATCATCGTCGGATTGTTCGATCTGGGGAACTCCTCCGATGCCTTTCTTGTGCTGAGGGCGCAGGAGCGGGGGCTGAACGTGGTGGGGGTCCTGGGTATGTTGGTGACCTTCAACCTGGTCTATACGCTGGTCTCCACGCCGGCCGGTTCGCTCTCGGACCGGGTTGGGCGTCAGAAGGTCATCGTTGGCGGCTGGCTGGTGTATGCCCTGATATACTTCGGATTCGCCGTGGCAGGTAAGGGCTGGCACATCTGGGCTCTGTATGCCCTCTACGGGGTATACTACGGCCTGGCCTACGGTACCACCAAGGCTATGGTGGCCGACATCGTACCCGCCGGACTGCGCGGCACGGCCTACGGGACCTACAATGCCGTCCTCGGATTGCTCGATTTTCCCGCCTCGGTCATCGCGGGCCTGCTCTGGCAGGGAGTAGGTTCTTGGGAGGGATTCGGTCCCTCGGCTCCCTTCTTCTTCGGCGCGATCCTTGCGCTGGCGGCGGCAATCCTCATGGCCCGGTGGAGGCCTGCCGAGACCGCGATTGAGGCGTGACGGAGAGAGCAGAGAGCCGATTGCTTCATGTCTTGGGTGCCTGGGTGACGACGACGTCGTCAAGGCCGCCGAGCTGGCTCGCGTCGTGGCCGAGGAGGTTTGCGCTGGCGAGCGCGAGTCTCACGGGGTGCCCGAGGGAGACTCGCGAGAACGTGGTCGGCGGGTGCCATTCACGGCACGAGTTCGTTCCCGATGCAGCGTCCAGATCGCATGTTGCCGGTGCCCGCGGGTGCGGCTTGGGCGGGGTTGGCCCGTGCACGGCATGAGATCCATCCGATGGCACTACGTAGCGAGGGACCGAGGTGAGGCCACTGTGGGTAAGATCATCAGGATAGCTCTGATAGTTGGGATTCTGCTGCTGGTCGTTGGCTCGGTGCAGACCCCGTACAGGGATCGGGTCCGGACTTTGCTCAGCGTGAGAGCGCTGGACAGTGATTACCCACTCTTCTCCATGCACTACTACGGCGACTACGAGCTAGAGGACCTGCGCCCCGTGAGTGAGCCGAAAGGGCCTGAATCGAGTCTGCAGAAGTCCGGCGCTGTACCGGCGTGGGCCTGCACTTGCTTCGCTGCTGCGAACGAGGAGGGCCATCCCCTGTTCGGACGTAACTTCGATTGGCACAACCACGCCGCTCTGCTGGTCTTCACACACCCAGAGGACTGCTATGCCTCCGTCTCGATGGTCGATATCGCCTACCTTGGCTTCAGTGCCAACGAGTACCACAGTAGAGGCCGAGGGACTCTGCCGTTGTCTGATCGGCTGAGTCTCCTGGACGCACCCGGGTTCCCGTTCGACGGCATGAATGAGTGCGGGCTCGCCGTGGGATGCCTGGCCGTGCCGGACGACCAGCCCGGCGAAGACCCGGGCCGACCTACCATCGGTGGCCTCACGGCCATCCGCCTGATGCTGGATCACGCCCGGGACGTCGATGAGGCCATCTCCCTCTTGAAGCAGTACAACCTCGACTTCAGCAAGGGCCCGCATCTGCACTACCTGATCGGTGACGCCGAGGGGGACTCGGCCGTGGTGGAGTTCATGTCTGGCGAGATGCGCGTGGTGCGAAGTGAAGAGCCATGGCAGGTAGTGACCAACTTCCCGGTCTCTTCGCGACCGCTCCAGGGAACCGAGTCGCCTTGCTGGCGCTACGACCGGGCCTACGGAGCTCTTGAGATTGAGAAGGGCACCGTCTCGGGGGCAGACGCGATGAGGATTCTGGACCGAAGCTCCCAGCGTACCACGATGTGGTCGGTAGTCTACGATCAGAGGGGTGGCAGCATCCGAGTCGCCGTCGGTAGACGATATGACGCCGAGGTCGAGTTGTCTCTCGACATGATCTCTCACTAGCGCGGACCGACCAGCGCTGCCCGGCAGTACCGACGTGACATCAGAACCGAACCGTGAGCGCTGAACTGATGCTGTCCTCGCCGGCGTCTCTTCACTTCCCGACTCTAGGCGCTTCCCAATGCTAGCGCCCCATCCTCACACGGCCCCGCACATTCACCAAACCTGCCACACCTCTTCATACTTCCTTCACAGGTCTGTGGGATACTGGAACCAGAAACAACCCGGTGGCAACGACTAGTTGCCCAGACAGAGGAGTGAAGGAGGTAACGATGTTTCGAAAGAGGTATCTGTGGGTGCCGGTCGTGGGTCTCATCCTGATCGGCTTGCTCGTCGCGGGAGGGCTTGTGGTGGACCGGATGGCCTGGTCGCGAGGCTACGCGATGGGGCAGGTGGCCGGTGTGGAGGAGGCTGAGGTACCGGACGCGCCGAGGGCCTTCGGGTTTGGGTTTCCCGACCGGTACTACCGGCACTCGCCTCTTGGATTCGGCCTGGGGCTGGTGGTCGAGCTGTTTCTGGTAGTCCTGGCGTTGGGCTTCTTCTGCAAGCTGTGCGGGTTTGGGGCCTGGGCACTGATGGGCGCGCCAAGGTGGCACGTCGGCAGGGCCAGGCGCCGGCCTCGACGCTGGCATCCCCGCCACGGCTTTCCGCCGTACTGGTACTGGGGTTGGGAAGAGTCAGACGACGCTGAGGCCCGGGAAGCGGAGCCAGCCGAGAACGAGGACGTTGACCAGAGGGAGAGCTAGCCACGAAACACGGACAGGCGGAGTACGCGGGCAGGCACGCGCTTGCCCGTGCGCTCTGGTGGCAGGAAAGGGCCCGAGCATTGGGTGCGGGTCGCGTTCCATGAGGGTGACCAAGCAGGAGAGGGCCATGGTTGCTCTCTCGCACGCCGAACCATGGAGGAGGACGATGTCAGTAACAGATATGGTGCACTTCAAGATGATGTCTCTTGTACACGAGACGCTCTATGGGTTATTCAGGGACCCCTACGAGGCCTTGGAAGCTGCGGGTCTTCGGCAGGGGCAGGACGTGCTGGAAGTTGGCTGCGGTCCCGGCTTCTTCACCGTTCCGGCTGCGAAGGTAGTGGGAGAAACGGGGAGCGTGTGCGCCCTGGACATCAGCCCGGCGGCGGTGAAAAGGGTTCGGCAGAAGGTCGAGGAAGCGGGTGTGACGAACGTCACGACCAGGCTGGCGAACGCCGCCGAGACCGGATTGGCCGAGCAGAGCTTCGACCTGGTCTTCGTGTTTGGCTTCCGCAGGAACGCCGGACACATGGAGGGGATCCTGGCGGAAACGCATCGTCTGCTGAGGCCGAAGGGGATTCTCGCCACGGAGGGCCGGCTCTTCGGGTCGAGCGAGCTCTTCCGGCTCACCAAGCAGGGCGGCAGGATCCTGCAGTTCGAGAGGGCCTGACGCATGAGTGATCAACACTGCGATCACCTGTCCGTTCTGTTGTCTGAACTGCTGGCTCATCTCGAACACGGGTCACGCGGGCCGTTCACTGGATGGCGGCCAACGGCGCCGGAGCGGATTGTGGGACTGGGCCGGCTGAGACCGAGGAGTACCCGCTTCGGGATCCATCGGCGATTGGGTGGTGAGGGGGCGATTCGCATGCCTTACGATCATCGCGCCGTCCACGGCGTTGACGCGGGGCAGTACTGGCTGGGAATGCTCGATGAGCACGGCGTGCAGTTCCTGGTCCTGAATCGGCACTCAGATGGTGAGTTGTTGAGGTTGGCTAGAGCACACCCTGGCTGGACCGTGGACTCCGAAGACGGGGAGACGATGATACTCATCCGAACGAATCCTGCTGGACGCTCTGGGCAGAGTGGCCCGGTGCCGTCGGAGAACGTGCCGGTCGGTGGTCGGTGGACTCCCAGGTAGACTTGCAACTTGCCGTTGTTTGTGCTACAAAGTGACCTACTGGAGATACGCGGGATGAGCGGCACGATCCTGGTAGTAGACGACGAACCGAAGATCGTTAAGCAGGCCAGAGACTACCTGAAGAAGGGCGGGTTCCGGGTGGTCACGGCCGCCGACGGGAGCGTGGCGCTGAACGTCGCACACCGCGAGCGCCCCGACCTGATCGTGCTCGATCTCAACCTGCCCGGCATGGATGGTCTGGACGTCTGCCGTGCCCTGAGGCGGGAGTCGGACGTGCCGATCATCATGCTGACCGCTCGCGTGGAGGAGACGGATCGCCTGATCGGCCTGGAGTTGGGAGCGGACGACTACATCACGAAACCATTCTCTCCAAGGGAGTTGGTGGCTCGCGTAAGGGCGGTGCTGCGCCGCGTGCGCGGGGGCACGCGCCAACCGGGGCTGATCCGCGCAGGTGAGTTGGAGATCGACCTGAACGGGCACCGCGTCGTTCTGGGCGGGGATGCCATCAAGCTGACTCGGACCGAGTTCAACCTGCTGGCGACTCTGGCCCAGCACCCAGGTCAGGCCTTCAGCCGGGAGCAGTTGCTCGGGCGATTGCACGGCGTTGCATGGGAGGGCTACGATCGGAGCATCGACGCCCACATCAAGAACCTGAGGCGCAAACTGGAAGAGAATCCCCTGGAGCCGCGATACATCCTCACCGTCTACGGTATCGGCTACAGGTTCACCGACGAGGTGTGATGGTGAAGCGCAAGGGGCCGCCCAAGCACGAACATCACTGGACCGAGCCGAGCGCATCGAACGAGGATGATGCCGGGTGGTTCCCCTGGAGGCACCACGCTCGTGGGGCGCCGTGGGGGGATCACCTGCACGGCCCTCCGTGGCGGAGGCGGGCCTGGAGGCGCAAACGGGGGTCGCTGTTCTTCCGCTTCGCCGGCATCTTCGGCTTCATGGTTCTACTGGTGCTGGCGGGGATGGCGGCCGTCGCCTTCGTCCTGGCGAGGCTCTCCGGAGGCACAGGCCACACGGCAGTCGTCACCTGGCTCGTAGGTCTTGGCCTGGCGCTGATCTTGCCGCTTCTGGCCGTGAGAGTGGGCCTTCGCGCGTTCCGAGGCATAGCTACGCCGCTGGCCGGGATCATGACTGCGGCTGACGCTGTCGCTCAGGGCGACCTGACCGTGCGCGTTCCCAAGACCGGTCTCCATGAATTCGCTCGTCTGGCCGATTCCTTCAATCGGATGGTCGAGGAGCTCCAGAGGGCCGACCAGCAGCGCCGCAATCTGACCGCCGATGTGGCCCACGAGCTTCGCACTCCGCTCCATATCATCCAGGGCAACCTGGAAGGCATCCTCGACGAGGTGTACGACCCGACGGAGGAGCACATCTCGGCGACGCTCGAGGAGACGCGCCTGCTTGCTCGACTGGTGGACGATCTGCAGACGCTCACCCAGGCGGAGAGCGGTCAGTTGACCTTGCGGTGGGAACCGGTCGACGTCCCGGATTTGCTGGCCGACGTTCGTACCAGCTTCAGTGGCCAAGCGGAAGCCGCCGGCGTCGATCTGCGCGCGGAGGTGAGTGGGGATCCGGGGACCATGACCATTGAGGCGGATCCGGACCGGCTGGATCAGGTGCTCTGCAATCTGACCTCTAATGCCCTGCGCCACACGCCCGATGGTGGGGCGATCACCCTCACGGCGCAGGCCATCGATGGTGGAGTGCGCATCGTGGTGCGGGATACCGGCTCTGGCATCGCAGCGGAAGACCTGCCCTACGTCTTCGATCGCTTCTGGCGCGCGGACCGGTCCCGTTCCCGTCTCGAAGGGTCCGGCAGTGGGCTGGGGCTTCCCATCGCCCAGCAGTTGATCCGCGCCCACGGCGGGCGTATCGAGGTCGAGAGTGAGCTTGGCCGGGGCACGACCTTCACCATCGAGCTGCCGGTGAACAGGGCGTGAGTCGATAGGCCGAGCGCCGTTGAGTCACTCCTGGTCTCGTGTAGGGTGTGTCTGATCAGAAGTGAGGGCCAGGTCCTGTCGAGTCTGGCCGTTCCTGGTGCATGGGCCCAGAGATTCCTCGTAGCGGTCGATGTTTGTCTGCCAGTCCGCCTCTGGCGACCAACTGTGAGCTCTCAGTCATCTCGCCTTCTCCGCAACTCCCATTCCGCCCGAGGCCGTCCGCTCCGTGGACGCCAGCACCTCGTCATGAAGTCGGTGTGCGCGTGCTCGCGGGTTTTCCATGCGAGTTTGGGGTTGCATGCACGGGCAGGACGTGATAAGATTGCATATCTGGAGACGACGTCTCAGAGGCATGCCTGCCTGGGCGCGGATGCTTGAGACCTCAAAGGTCTCTAGTCCTGACTGGACAACAGGCTCGCCGTGAGGCTACCGCTTCCGGGCCGCAGATGAAGCTGACGAAGAAGACCTTTGAGGTCTTTCCCTTCAAGGCCCAGCCCCACGTCGAGCGTCGTCAATTGCGAGCGGAACAAACCCGTGGTGGTTTCCGTCAAGGAGGTGTGGACCATCCGAGACCTCAAAGGTTTCCTGCTCCTGACCGGGGGGACCGACTCGCCGCGCGGTCACTGATTCTGGGCCGCAGATGAAGCTTGCTAAGAAGGCCTTTGAGGTCTTCCTGAGCTACCATTTGAGGGGGCAACCATGTCAAACCATACTCTGTGGAAGATCGCGTTCGGTCATCGGTTAGCCGCGCTGAGGCATCTCCGTCGCAACGCTGTGCTGGTTCTGGTGGTCATGGGCCTGGTGCTTAGCTGTCGCCCACCGGCGACCCCAACGCCCACAGTGCTGCCTGGCAGAGTGGATGAACCGGGACTGACGGTGGTTCGATCTGATGTCAGTGCGGCTGAGAGAGGAGAGGAGGGCGGAATGCGCTTCGTACTCAGCGAGGGGTCAGAACTGGTGACGCAACCTGTTGCCCTGCAGGTGGCAGAGACGGAGCCGTTGTCGCCGGATGAGGCGCAAGCCGTGCTGAACCGGCTGTCGCCGCTAGAAGCGGAGGTGGGCGACGAGCAAGAGTTCCGCTTGCCGGATGAGACTCTGCCTGCGCCACGACCGGGCGAGACCATCGAGGAGACGTTCCCTCCGGAGGAAGACCTGGAACCTCCAACCGCACCTGAGGTCGGGCCGCTCACTGTGCTCCGCTACAGTCCCGAGGGCGACGTGCCCCTGGCCCCCTATCTGAGCGTCACGTTCGACCAGCCGATGGTAGCGCTCACGGCACACGCAGACCTGGCAGCGAAAGATGTGCCGGTGAAGCTAACGCCGCTGCCGGAAGGCTCCTGGCGTTGGGTGGGCACCAAGACGCTCATGTTCGAGCCGGTCACGCGTTTCCCCATGGCCACGAAGTACTCCGTGGAGATCCCGGCCGGAACGATGTCTGCCACGGGCGGAGAACTAACCGAGAAGGTGAGTTGGAGCTTTTCCACCCCACCCCCTCAGAAGACGACGTCCTATCCCACGGATGGTCCCCACGCCCGCGATCCACTGATGTTCGTCGCCTTCGATCAGGCCATCGATCCTGCTGCCGTGTTGGAGACCATCGCGGTCAAGGCCGGTCGCGAGACGTTCCCGGTGGCTCTGGTCAAGGCCGAGGAGGCGGAAGCGGACGAGACGATCAAGCGGATGATCAAGAGTGCGGGCGAGGGCCGTTGGCTGGCCTTCCGTGCCACCGAGATGCTGCCCTACGACACCACGGTCACCGTGGACATCGGGCCGGGCACTCCGTCGGCCGAAGGTCCGCGCACCACCGAGTCCGTGCAGAGCTTCACCTTCAGCACGTACGGCCCGTTGAAGGTGATCGAGAGCGAGTGTGGCTGGGGCGACGAATGCCGTCCGATGATGCCCTGGCGCATCCGTTTCAGCAACCCATTGGATGAAGATTCGTTCGACGAGTCGATGGTAGAGATAGATCCGGAACTGCCGGGCGGGAAGCTCTCGGTGCGCCGGAAGCTCCTCAACATCGAAGGACGCTCCCAGGGACGCACGACCTACAGAGTGACCTTGAAGGCCAGCATCACCGATCAGTTCGGTCAGACCCTGGGCAAGGACCAGACGGTCAGATTCAAGATCGGTTCTGCTGAGCCGATGATGTCCGTCCCAGGCCAGCAGTTAGTGGTTCTGGATCCCGCTGCCAAACCGAGCTACTCGATCTTCACGATCAACTACAGTGCAGTCAAGGTACAGGCCTATAGCGTGGAGTGGGAGGACTGGCCGGACTATCTGCTGTATCTCAAGGAGGCGAGCCGCCAGGAAGACCCCCCTGATCCTCCCGGAAAGCGCGTGCTGGACAAGAAGGTCCGAATCGAGAGCGAGTCTGACGTTCTGATCGAGACGGCCATCGATCTCTCCAGCTACCTGGAAGATGGCAAGGGTCACCTGATTCTGGTCATCGAGCCGGATCAGGGTCTGGTCAGTCTGCGACGGCGCTGGCGGCCGGTGATTCGGGTCTGGGTACAGGCGACCGGCATCGGGCTGGACGCCTTCGTGGACGGCCAGGAGATGACTGCCTGGGCCAACTCCCTCACCGACGGTTCGCCGCTGGGGGGGGTGAAACTGACTCTGGTTCCCGGACTGGCTGGCGCCACAACGGGCGCGGACGGGCTGGCGAGGCTGGCTCTGGCCGAACCGTCGGAAGAGGCACCCGGCCTCTTGATCGCACGTCACGGCGATGAGGTAGCCATCCTGCCCGAAAGCGCCTCCTGGTGGGGTGGCGGGTGGCGGCAGAGCAGCTCGCGAACTGAATGCCGCTGGTACGTCTTCGACGACCGGCAGATGTATCGTCCCGGCGAGGAGGTCCACGTCAAGGGCTGGATTCGCCAGGTGCAACTGATCGAGGGCGCCGACGTGCTGACTCCGCCTGTAGGGAATGCTACGGTGTCCTATGCTCTGTCTGACTCTCGAGGCAACGAGCTATTGGACGGCACGCTTAGGCTTAACGCCCTCGGGGGCTTCGATACCGCCTTCACCTTGCCGGAGACGATGAACCTCGGTGGTGCCCATCTGCGTCTGACACTGGTCGGCTCCAGCGCGAGTGGGAACGAGTATCACCATCGTCTGCAGGTGCAGGAATTCCGGCGCCCGGAGTTCGAGGTTTCCGCCAGTGCCAGTGAAGGGCCTCATTTCGTGGGCGAGCACGCAACGACTACCGTGGAGGCGAAGTACTACGCGGGTGGTCCATTGGCCAACGCTGACGTCGACTGGAACGTGCGGTCGGAGCCCGGTAGCTACAGGCCGCCCAACTGGGATGACTTCACCTTCGGCATCTGGACTCCCTGGTGGCGCGTCTTCACGTGGCCGGGTGCCCCGGAGAGAGATGAAGTGCGGTATGAGGTGCACGAGGGGAAGACCGACGCGGGAGGCAAGCACAACCTGCGCATCGATTTCGAGACGGTTGATCCCCCGCGGCCAACGAGTGTCACGGCAGAGGCCACGGTCATGGACGTCAATCGCCAGGCCTGGTCTTCGGCCACGGTGCTCCTGGTGCATCCCGCGGACCTGTACGTGGGTCTGCGCAGCGAGCGCACTTTCGTAGAGCGAGGCCAACCCATTCAGGTGGACGCCATCGTCACCGATCTGGATGGCAAGCCGGTGGGTGATCGACCGGTTGAGATGCGCGCGGTCCGCCTGGAGTGGTCCTACAAGAAGGGCGAATGGCAGCAGGAAGAGGTGGACGAGCAGACGTGCACGGTGGGATCGAGGGACGAGCCGGTGAGCTGCACCTTCGAGACCCCGGAAGGGGGCACCTACCGCATCAGCGCAACCGTCGTGGACGGGCACGGCCGCAGCAATCTCAGCCAGATCACCCGTTGGGTGAGCGGAGGGCAACGGCCGACGTCCCGGAAGGTGGAGCAGGAAGAGGCTGATCTGATCCCGGATCGGGAAGAGTACCAACCTGGCGACACGGCGGAGATCCTGGTACAGACGCCGTTCGTGCCCGCCGAGGGACTCCTGACCCTTCGCAGGGGGGGAGTCATTCAGACCGAGCGCTTCCTCATGGAGGAGTCCACCTACACGCTGAAGATAGCGATCGAGGAGGCCTACATTCCCAATGTCCACGTGCAGGTGGACCTGGTGGGCGCTGCTCCGCGCCTGAACAGCGACGGCGAAGCGGACGATCGCTTACCCAAGAGGCCCGCCTTCGCCTCCGGCAATCTGAACCTGTTGGTGCCACCCTACTCCCGCACGCTTGCCCTCCAGGTCACGCCGGAGGAGACGGAGTTGGAGCCCGGTGGGGAGACGGTGGTGAATGTGGCGGTGAAGGATGCCGAGGGGCGGCCGGTGAAAGGCGCCGAGTTGGCCGTGGTGGTGGTCGATGAGGCCATACTGGCCCTGACCAACTACCAGCTTGCCGATCCTGTGGCGGCCTTCTATCGTCGTCGCGCCGACGGCGTCAGCGACTATCATCTGCGGGGCCACATCCTGCTGGTCGATCCGGACAAGCTGATAGATGAAGGGGCTTTCGGGGGGGACGCGCTGAGGCAAGCAATGCCGACCATGTCGCCTGTGCCCGAAGCGGCCGCGATGGAAAAGGGAATGGCGTTGATGGCCGAGGCTCCCGAGGCAGGCGAGGAAGGTCAGGCCATACGTATCCGTACGGACTTCAACCCCTTGGCCACGTTCGCTCCCAGCGTGAGCACCGACGGCGACGGCTACGCGTCGGTGCAGGTGAAGCTGCCCGACAACTTGACCCGCTACCGGGTGATGGTGGTGGCCGTCTCGGGCGATAGGGAGTTCGGCAAAGGAGAGTCTTCCATCACGGCGCGATTGCCGCTGATGGTGCGTCCATCCGCGCCTCGCTTCCTCAACTTCGGCGACCGGTTCGAACTGCCGGTGGTGGTACAGAACCAGACCAACGAGTCCATGATCGTGGATGTGGTGGTGCAAGCCACCAACGTCGAGCTGACCGGCGTATCGGGTCAGCGCCTGACGGTCTCGGCCAAGGATCGAGTGGAGGTGCGCTTCCCGGTCACGACACACAGCGCCGGGACCGCGCGCTTCCAGGTAGGTGCGGTCTCGGGCAAGTGGGCCGACGCGGCGGAGTTCTCGCTGCCGGTGTATACGCCCGCCACCACCGAGGCGTTCGCGGTCTACGGCACCGTGGACGAGGGGGCGATAGCCCAACCCGTGATTGCTCCTAGCGACGCATACGCGCAGTTCGGCGGGCTGGAGGTCAGCACGTCCTCCACTGCTCTGCAGGCCCTCACCGACGCGGTGCTTTACCTGACGGACTACCCCTTCATGTGCTCGGAGCAGCTCGCTTCCCGCATCCTGGCCGTGGCGGCCCTGCGCGACGTGCTGAGTGCCTTCAAGGCGGAGGGTTTGCCCGCTCCCGAGGAGTTGGTGTCCGCCGTGGACCGGGACATCGAGTGGCTGCAGGGTCTCCAGAATATCGACGGAGGCTTTCCGGTGTGGCGGCGAGGAAAGGAATCGTGGCCCTTCCACACCATCCACGCTGCTCACGCGCTGGTCAGGGCGAGGGAGAAAGGTTTCTCGCCGTCGCAAGAGGCGCTATCCAACGTGCTCGGTTACCTGCGCGACATCGAGAATCGCTATCCCCACTGGTATGGCCAGGACGTGCGCACTACGCTGACCTCCTACGCTCTCTACGTACGGGCGCTGATGGGCGACGTGGACACCTCGCGAGCCCGTGGGTTGATCAAAGAGGTGGGAGTAGCGAATCTTCAGCCCGAGGCTCTGGGTTGGCTGCTGAACGTCCTGGCGGACGATGCGCAATCGGCCGCCGAGCTGACCGAGATACGGCGCTTCATAGACAACCGGGTGGTGGAGACCGCCGGTGCGGCCAACTTCACCACGTCCTATCGCGAAGAGGACGGCTATCTGCTGCTGGCCTCCAACCGCAGAGCAGATGGTATCATCCTGGACGCGCTGATGCAGGATCAGCCGGAAAGCGACCTGATTCCCAAGGTCGTGAGGGGTCTGCTGGCCCATCGCAAGCAGGGCAGGTGGGGCAGCACCCAGGAGAACGTGTTCATTCTTCTGGCGCTGGACCGCTACTTCAACGTCTACGAGGCTCAGACGCCCGAGTTCGTCGCTCGCGTCTGGCTGGGTGACCAGTACGTGGCAGAGTTCGACTTCGTTGGGCGGACGACCGAGTACCAGGCGGTGGATGTGCCCATGACATACCTGGCCGGCAAGGGCGAGCAGGACCTGATCTTGAGCAAGGAAGGACCGGGGAGGCTGTACTATCGCCTGGGGATGAGCTACGCGCCCACCAGTCTGGATCTGGAACCGATGGATCAGGGCTTCACCGTGCTGCGGACCTACGAGGGCGTGGACGACCCCGAGGACGTTACACAGGACGGCGATGGCGTCTGGCATGTTCGGGCGGGTGCTCGAGTGCGCGTGCGCCTGACCATGGTGGCACCGTCACGTCGCTATCACGTCGCTCTGGTAGACCCGATGCCGGCCGGGTTCGAGTCGCTCAACCCGGCGCTGGCCGTCACGGGCAGCGTTCCTCAGGACCCGGAGGACACGGGCACGCGCTATTGGTGGTGGCGTTGGACCTGGTACGAGCATCAGAACCTGAGGGACGAGCGGGCCGAGGCCTTCGCCTCGTGGCTCTCGCACGGGATCCACACCTATACATACGTCGCGCGTGCCACGACGCCGGGCGAGTTCGTCGTGCCCCCGCTCAAGGCCGAGGAGATGTACTCGCCGGAGGTGTTCGGCCGGGGAGGCACGGATCGGGTGATCGTGGAATAGGCAGTCGCAACGGCCGGACAAGGGGGGCGGGCTCGGAATGACCAGAGCCCGCCCCCCTTTCGATTCCCGGTCCATTCCGGGTTCCAGACATCCTTGCACCTGAGGATGTAGCCACCCCGTCTACATCACGAATGGCCAACCTCTTGGGACAGACCCGCTCCCCTGGGTGCTCCGTTTGCGCTCTTGGCGGCTTTGCGTGAGCTCACCTTACCCTCCTCTGCACTGAGGATCAGACGGAGCGAGGGGCATCTGTTCAGCGCTACTCTGTTGGGTTCTCGGGTTGACTTGTGGCCGGTATCGCGATAGTATTGACTAGCGGTTCGAGTTGTCTCTTGGGAGGTGGTGACTTCATGAACGGGGGGCTCAAGAGACCGGCACGATGAGGTGTTGGCGAAGGGCGAGTGAGCTTCCCTGAGTGGTGTCTGAGGTATGCCGCAAGGCCAACAGATCGTCAAACCCCATCGTCGATCCGTACCGCCAGCGCCATACGGCAGCATGTGTGGATGTCGGAGACATGGAGCAGAATCGGGGCTGCGAAATCGCGATCTTGCCTGACGAGAGCGCCGTCAAGGTTGCGTGGCTGTACTTGGCGCCCGGCAGGTGAAGTGAGGGTTGAACTATGAACGGCAGCAGGTTCACGAAGGCGATCCTGGGGGCTGCGGCTGTCCTGTTGGGTGTGTTGGTCGTGGGGTGGGCGCTGCTCTGGGTCCAGTTGTCGGTGGGGTTTCCTGCCGAACACGTGTACTTCGAAGAACTCTCCCAGGACCGGAGCAAGATGGCGCGCTTCTCGGTCAAGTATCAGGGAATCCGCCCCTGGCTACCCGTGGACATCGAGCCGCACTGCTACGTCACCGTCATCGACGCCGAGTGGGGTGCGGTCCTGGTGCGGGAGACGGAGTACCACGGTGATACCCAGGCCACGTTTGTAGAGCTGGCGAGGAAGTACGCGCCGTGGGCAGTCGAGGGTGTGGTCAGTCGGCATCAGGGGTCTTCGTGACCCTGTGTGAGGGACTCGGGTTGGGGCGCGGCCGGGGCGCACTAGCAGGCAAAGCCTGACCGCGCGTCGTGACTGCGACCCGGGAGATTCGGGTGCCAGCGTGGCTTCTGAAGGTGGAACGACGTCCGAGGCGCCGTTGCTGGGAGGAGAGGTAGGTGCACCGAGTTGCGGAGAAGGTCACTGCGTTCGTGACCCGCAGTTCAGAAAGCGGCCTCGATCTGCTCCTCTTCGAGCATCCCCACGCCGGCATTCAGATCCCCGCGGGAACCGTGGAGGGTGACGAGGCCCCCGAGGAAGCGGTCATCCGAGAGGTGGCTGAGGAAACCGGGCTGAGTTCGGTCGCGATTTGCTGCTACCTGGGCTACGACGAGGAGAGGCTTCCGGAGGGGTACAGGGTGATCCTCGATCCGAGCAAGGTCTACGCCCGGCCCGATCTGACCAGCTTCGATTGGGCTCAGTTGCGCAGGGGTATCCATGTCGAGGTCACCAGGGCAGAGAAGGGTTTCTCGCAAGTGAAGTACGAGGAACTCGACAGGGTGCCCAATCCACAGTATGTCTCGATGTGCATCATCGGGTGGGTACCGGATCGCGTCCTGTCCCGTACCCAGAGGAGGCACTTCTTCCATCTGGAGTCCTCGGGGCATTCGGAGGGGAGGTGGACGGTACGGGCCGATAGCCATCTCTTCACTCTCTTCTGGGCCCCGTTGAGGGATTTGCCCGAAATCGTGTATCCTCAGAGCAAGTGGCTGGAGCACCTACGCGAGCGGTGCCCCGAATTGATGGGGTTCCGGCGTTGACGGCGCCTCCATGCTGGTCGATCGCGTAATCGACAGTCCGATCGGTGGGCATCATGTGGAAGACCAGCAGGCTCAGCGACAAATCGCGCATTCTGGCCTTCCTGGAAAGTGACCGGCTATACGCCGGATACTCCGTCGCCGACCTCGAGCCAGGGATGTTCGAGCAGTGCGCCTGGGCGGGAGCGGAGGCGGGTGGCCGACTGCGGGCGATGGCCGTGCTGTTTCGCGGCCTGAGCCCCCCCGCGCTGCTTATGATAGGGGAGAACGAAGGGCTGCGAGCCATCTTCCAGTGCGAGCTATGCCCGAAGCGAGCGTATCTGACCTGCCGGCCAGAGCATCTGTCCATGAGTCGCGAGTTCTATCGCTGGGACGAGACCATGCCGATGTGGCGCATGGTCTTGCGACCCGAGCGCTTCCCCGGCGTGGAGAGGGACTGTGTCCGTCTTGTGCCGCAGCAGGCCGGGCAACTGACTGAGCTGTACACGCTGGGCGGCGGAGTTGCATTCAGCCCCGAGCAGATCGAGCGCGGGGTCTTCTACGGAATCCTCGATGACGATGGGTTGATCGCCGTGGCCGGCACACACGTGATCAGCCCCACCTACGGCGTGGCCGCTGTGGGCAACGTTTTCACTCACCCGGAGCACCGAGGCCGTGGCTTCGGCACGGTGACGACTGCCAGTGTGGCAAGCGAGTTGCTTGAGCGAGGCATCCGTGATATCATCCTCAACGTCAGCCAGGACAACGCGACTGCGATCCGCATCTACGAGCGACTGGGTTTCGAACGCTACTGTCCCTTCGTTGAGGGGCCCGCCTCGGCGCGTAGGGGCACCGGATGATGCCTGGCGACAAGACACGGTGCTTCTCAATGGTTGAGCGGGGTCGCGGCTGGGACAGGTAGCACTCTCGATTGTCGAGTCTCGCACACCGTCTGTTCATCAGAATGACAGGAGGGAGCGCCCGGACATGAACACGAAGAAGAAGTACCTGGTCATCGTGGCCTACGGCATAGTCTTTCTGTTCCTCGTTCAGATGATCACAACCCTCGTGGAGTCGATCTATATCATGGATCTGCTCCAGCAGGCCCTCGACGAGAAGGCAGCGGGTGTGCTCTTCCTTCTCTCGCCCGCACTACTGCTGCTATTCGGAAAGAGGGTTCCGCGCCGGCTGGTCTGGCTATCGTGTGGCGTCCTGGTCGTCGCCAGGGGAGTGACACCCTACTTTGGCACACTCGGCAGGCTGGTCGCTGCGGGGCTTGGAACGGGAGCCGGGCTCATCCTGGTCCCGGTCATGCTCTCCTCATCTCCGGACCTGGGTGAGGGAGACGAAGGCCTCGCTCCGGCTCAGGGACTCGCCCTGGCCGTTGGGCTCTCCGTGCTGCTGCGGACCCTGGGTTTCACGGTGGATAGCTCGATGACGGCGGGCGGGAGTTGGATAGGCTGGCTGCTTGGGGTTGTGCTCGCCGGTCTCATTGGTCAGTTCTCGGGCGAGAAGCAGACAGACAGGGACTCCGAAGTCAAGGGCACTCTCGCGGCGGGCATTGGCCTGGTGACGATACTCACCCTGGTCTACTTCGTCTTCTCGAGCCCGGGCGTGATGGCAAGATGGACCGAAGGGAACTACCCGCTCATCGTCATCGGCGTGAGCTTCATGTCCCTTCTGTGGTGTGGCCTGAGTCTGTCGAGGCCATCGCTCTTGGGTAGCGCCAGGCCGTCTCTGGTGAATGCCTTGAACGTGCTGTTCTTGCTCTCGCTGTGCGGTACGATTCTGGCGCACACGGTTGCCTTTCCTGCCGGACCCGATGCTCCTGTCGTCGTGGTGGCATCGCCTCGATGGTATCAGCAGGTACCCATGCTTCTCGTGCTGATCCTCTTTCCCGTGATCTTCATCGACTTCTCACTGCTGGCGGGCGTGATGGTCAGGAAGCGCCCCTCTCCACGCAAGGCGGCGTCGGGATTCCTTCTGGGTTCGCTCTTCCTGCTGATATTGGTGTTCATGAACATCTTCACCAACGTGTGGGGATACGTTCAACCCGTCAGCGGCTACATGAGAAACCGGTACTGGCTTCCGTTCTTCCTGATATGCGCCGTGATCGCGGCGGTGAGCGCGGCTCACCTGAGGAGGCGGCCACTGCGAGGTGTGTCCCGGATTGCTGCCAGCAAGCTTCTGGTACCTGCCGTCCTGCTCTGCGCAGTGTTCGTGGTGACGGTCGTGGGCGCGCTGGTCACTGATCGAGTGACGCGCGAGGCCGAGTATAAGGACTCTCTCACGGTCATGACCTACAACATACAGCAAGGAAACGACGACCGCGGAGAGAAGGCCCACGAAGGACAGATCGCCTTGATCAGGAGAGTCAATCCCGACGTGGTTGGTCTGCAGGAGTGCGACTCCTCCAGGATCTCGCTAGGGAATACCGATCTGGTGCGCTACTGCGCCAACGAGTTGGGATACTACTCGTACTATGGTCCGACGACGGTGACGGGCTCGTTTGGCACCGCTGTCCTCTCGAAGTACCCGCTGAGCAACTGCGTCTCCTTCTTCACCTTCAGCGATCAGGAGGAGATCGGGACCGCCCAGGCTGAGATCGGCGTGGGAGGGAGGCGATTCACGATCTTCAACGTCCACCCAGATGGATCGGATGAAGTCATGCGGACTCTCATCGAAGCCGTCCTGGAGAGAGCAGCCGGCAAAGAGAACGTCATCGCCCTGGGCGATTACAACCTCAGAGAAGGGGAGGACGCCTATCAGCTCATCGACGGCGTCTACAAGAACGCGTGGATGGATGCCTATCCAACCGGGATCGACGATAAGGGTCTGGACATGTCTGGTAGACGGCGCATCGATCACGTATTCGTGTCACCCCATCTCGAGGTGAGAAATCCCGTCTACCTGCCGGCTCCCGGTTCCCGGACCGACCATCCTGCCCATTGGACGGAGATCGTTTGGGAGTAGCTTCGTGGGAAGCTATGCGAGTGTGTCGGTTCCTGGGAGAGTGTGAGCAAGCTGAGTTTCGGGGCCTCCGCCTACTTGGCGTGTGGAGGTCTCATCTCGCGGCAGGGCATCCCAGATTACCGGATCGGCGGCGCGGGCGTTGCAGGACGAGCTCTCCTAGCTGACGCAGGTGGCACGTTTCTGTGTTTTGGTGGTATAATCCACTCTGAGGGTGGTGCCTTCCGGGCTCCGCGGATGTACCGTCTTTGTGAGTGCATTGATCTTGACGAGAGGGGACGAGGGAAGGGAGAGTGCCTTGGGAATGCCCGAGAGTGGACAGTTGGGGGAAGAGGATCAGGTGGAGTACGGCTCCGTTCAGCTTGCCCTGCCTACCCTCGAGAGCGTAGGCTTCGCGAGACAGGGCTCCCGCGGTGCCCGACGCAACTTGCTGCGTCCACGAGACCGGGCGTTCCACGATTGGTACCGTTTCGTACTCTCGTTCCCGCCGCACCTGGTGCGTAGCTATATGGAGTGCTTCAAACTAGATGAGAAGCACGTGGTTCTAGACCCCTTCTGTGGTACCGGCACGACTCTTGTCGAGGCCAAGCTGCATCACGTTCGAGCGATTGGCCTCGAAGCCAATCCATTTGCGCACTTGGCTAGCTCGGTCAAGGTGACGTGGGATATCGATCCGGATGTATTCCTCGCAGGCGTTCAGGAGGTCGCAACCGCGGCTCGGGGCATCCTGCGAGACCAAGGCATCGATGATAGTCGCCCTTTCATGGGAGACCTCGGTGACATCCCGCTGCGAACACTTGAGCCTGAGGCATCGAGGCTCATCATCAAGAACTCGATCAGTCCTCTGCCCCTTCACAAGACGCTAGTACTGCAGGAGTGCCTTGGGCGCTATCAAGAAGCTCAGTGGTATGAGCATGCTCTCTTGGCACTAGCGAATGCTCTGGTCTTCTCGATCAGCAATCTCCGCTTTGGGCCCGAAGTCGGGGCAGGGAAGAGCAAAGACGATGCCGAGGTAGTAGGAGCATGGCTGCGTGAGACGCAGAAGATCGCAAGGGACCTCCGGACGGTTGCGGGGCAAGACTACCCTCGGGCCGATGCCTATCTGGCAGACGCGCGCAGTCTCGAGGGTGTTCTCGACCCCGGTTCAGTTGATGCGGTCATTACCTCTCCCCCGTATCCGAATGAGAAGGATTACACTAGAACGACACGACTAGAATCAGTCATCCTGGGGTTCTTCAGTAGCAGGTTGCAGCTGAGAACTCTCAAAAAGAACCTCGTACGGTCGAACACACGGGGGGTGTACAAGGACGACGACGATGATGAATGGGTGGTTGATCACCCGCAGATTCAGTGTGTCGCGGAAGAGATAGAGAGACGAAGGCTTCAACTCGGCAAGACCTCTGGATTCGAAAGGATGTATGCGAGGGTCACTCGTCTCTACTTCGGGGGGCTGGCACGCCACCTGGCTGGGCTTCGCACGGTACTTCGCCCAGGTGCACAACTAGCATATGTCGTCGGAGACCAAGCCTCATATCTCAGGATCATGATCCGCACGGGACGTCTGCTCTCGGATATCGCCGAGGGTCTTGGGTACCAACTAGTGCGGACCGATCTGTTCCGCACCAGGTTTGCCACGGCCACAAAAGAGCAGCTGCGTGAGGAGGTAGTCGTGCTCCGTTGGCCTGGGCAATAGAGGGGGCAAAGTGTCGAACAGGAAGAACCGGTACAGTCAGATCATCGAAGCGGTCTTCTTCAAGTACTACAGGCCTGGGCTAGATGAGCTGGCCTTCGCAAGATCGGATATTGCTGAAGCCGCAGAACGACTGGGAGTAGCGGTTCCCAAGAACCTGGGTGACGTGCTGTATTCTTTCAGGTATAGGGCGAATCTGCCAGCCAGCGTCGCCCAGAAAGCGCCTGCCGGTCACGAGTGGGTTATTCGGCCTGCAGGCAGAGCTCGCTACAAGTTCGCGCTCGCTGCCGCGTCCAGGGTTGTTCCATCTGCAATGCTGGCACAGACGAAAATCCCCGATGCGACGCCGGGTGTCATCGAGAAGTACGTTCTGAACGATGAACAGGCACTCCTCGCCAAAGTGAGATACAATCGGCTGGTTGACATCTTCACGAGTCTTGCTTGTTACTCTCTACAGAGTCACGTGAGAACCTCGGTTCCAGGTCTGGGCCAAGTTGAGACCGATGAGGTCTATGTTGGGATCGACACACGCGGGGCGCACTATGTGCTGCCGGTTCAAGCTAAGGGAACGAGCGACACGATAGGGGTCGTGCAGATCGAGCAAGACCTCGCGGTGTGTGCAACCAAGTTCCCTGATCTTATCTGTCGTCCTCTAGCTGCACAGTTCCTGAGCAATGATGTGATTGCCCTGTTTGAGTTCGAAAGCACGGAAGACGGTGTGGCCGTAGTCGCAGAGAAGCACTACACTCTTGTACGGCCTGAGGAATTGTCTCCAGAAGAACTGGAGCGGTATAGGAGACGCCCCGATTGAAAGCGGTGGCACAACACCACGATAGCTGAATCGCCTCTGAGATTGCCGTCTTGCGGGGTAGTGCGCCACCGCCCCGTTCTCGAGCGGCAAGACTTGGATACCTATTCGCAACAAGCCGAGAATGAGGTGTAGCTGCACTCTACTGAGCGTCCGTCAGGATAATCCTGGCAGGTCATGCATGCCTCGCTCGGCCGGTGCGGCAGCGGCCATGAGAGGTCCGGCGCGATAGCAAGTCGCTGCCGAGGGCGACTTGTCTACCGGCAAAGGCGGGATCAGGGAGTATCGACCATCTGCCAGTCGCGAGTGCGTTTGGGACACCGTGAGCCGGGCCGCAGGCTGTCCGGGCTCCCGCCAGTCAGGCCGGTCGCCGTACGGAGGGAGAAGGGACCGATGTGCATCAGGCAGGAGTTGAGACGCTGGACCGGATTGCTACTGCTCGCGCTGCTAGTGGCTGCCTGTGCCCAGGCACCGCCCGAGGCAACAACCGCACCGGTACTTCCCACCGCGACCCTCACGGGGGTGACGCCGAGCGCCACACCCTCGGCGATTCCGCCGACCGCTACGCCCACACCGGTCCCGCCGACCGCCACGCCAGTGCCTCCGACGACTACGCCTACTCCAGCTCCACCTACGGCGACGCCCACTCCACTCCCACCGACGGCCACACCCACAGTGACGCCTACGGCCGTCCCGGTGCTGGGAGATGGGTGGGCCGGACAAGAGATCCACTCGCTGCGGCTCACCGTCGTGCAGAGCTACCCTGAGTTCGAGCAGAAGAAAGATGAGCCGGTCAGGCAGGCAGCGCGCACGCTGCTCTCAGCTTTGGGGATCTCGACGGCTGCGGGACAGGAAGGATTCGACGCGGAACTGGTCATCACCCTGGTGGGACGGGGAGCCTCGAGCAGCTACTCCATATCGGGGGAGTCCGGCAGCCGCAGGTGCTTCAACGGCAGCGCCTACGCTGGGGAAATGACCCTGAGCGCCGAGGGTCTTCAGTCGCAGAAGGTGGAGGCGGCCGGGGGATACAATCCCCCGCTGATCGGCAAGTGCAACGAAGAACCCTCCCCGAAAGTGCAGTGGGAACCGTCCTGGGCTCAGGCGTTGATGGATGGCTTCGTTGATCTTTGGGGCACGCCTGGCGTGCTGGCGGGCCTGAGCCACGAGGAAGTGCAAGTGCGAGTGGCGGCCGCGGAGATGCTCCACCGCTGCAAGGACCTTGACCGCGAGGCGGTGCCGCATCTGGTGAAGGCGCTGGAGACCAAGCATTGGCGTGTGGAACAGGCGGTGCTCGGGGCGCTGAGCGACATAGGACGCGATGCCTGGGAGGCCATCCCGACCCTGATTGAGCGCTGGGAATCGTTTGGCGAGGATGCCAGGCCGGATCAATGGGGCATGTACAACTTCGCGCTGATCCGCATCACCATGGGCGGTGGGGGCCCGGCCTCGGATTGCAGGGGCGAGCTCGACTGCTGGAAAGAGTGGTGGGGAGAGGGGCGCCCGGCGCCGTGAATGCCGGATCGGTGACGAGGCTCCTGGGAGTTGTCGCTGCATAAGGAACCGGGGAGAATGCTGAGAATCACCAGGTACGGCGAGGTCACGCGCTTCGATCTGGCTCGCACGCTCGCCGGTCGAGGCCGGTACTGGACCGCCGCCCATCTCGTGGACGGATTGCTGGTGGATAGTGGGTGCGCTCACAGCGCAAGGGAATTGACCCATGCTCTGGCAGACACGCGCCTCCAGAGCATCGTGAACACCCACAGCCACGAAGACCACATCGGCGCGAATGCTCGGCTTCAGCGCCAGCACGACGGGCTGAGAATCCTGGCCCATCCGTTGGCTCTGCCCGTTCTGGCGAACCCTCGTGGCGCCCAGCCTTTGCAGCTCTACCGGCGCGTGCTGTGGGGCTGGCCCGAGCCCTCCAAAGGCGATCTTGTCTCCGACGGGGCCGTGATCGAGACCGAGCACCACCGCTTTCGGGTGATACACACTGCCGGCCACGGATCAGATCACATCTGCCTGTACGAGCCCCGCCGGAAGTGGCTGTTCAGTGGAGACCTGTTTGTGGGCGGGAGGGACCGGGCCCTGCGGGCTGACTTCGATATCTGGCAGATCATCGCGTCGCTGAAGCGGATCTCCAGGTTGGAGATCACCAGGCTGTTTCCCGGCAGCGCCCGCGTACGGGGCAACCCGGCGGAAGAACTCTCGGCCAAGATCGCCTACCTGGAGCGACTGGGTGAGCGCGTGCAGGAGCTTCATCGTGACGGTCGACGTGTGGGGGCCATCGCTCGGGCGCTGTGTGGGCGCCCCATGGCGATCGAGTTCATCACCTGGGGGCATTTCTCACGACGCCGGTTGGTGTCTTCCTACCTGGCAGGGACTCGCGACGGCTGAATTGCAGGTGACGGTACTGGGTTAGGGGAGAGATCATGCGTGGTCTAGGGGACAAGCGAGTTCTCATCACCGGAGGCGCGAGTGGCATCGGTGCGGCGACGGCGTCGCGTTTCATCGAAGAAGGGGCCCGCGTGGTGATACTGGACCGCGATGCGGCCGGCTGCGAGAGGATCGAGCGGGAGCTGCCGGCGATCACCGGCGTCATCGTCGCCGACGTCTCCGAGCCCAGTGCTGTCGCGAGGGCTTTCGACGAGCTGGATTCTCTCTGCGGGGGGCTCGACGTGCTGATCAACAACGCTGGTATCAGCATTCGCCATCCTTTCGCTGAGATCACACCAGAGGAATGGAAACGGGTGATGGACGTGAATCTCAACGGGGTGTTCTACGTTGCTCAGCAGGCCGCCCGGCGGATGCTTGCCGCAGGGTCGGGCGTGATCGTGAATATGGGCTCGACCAGTGGGCTGATAGGCTATCCCTACTACGCCGATTACAATGCCTCGAAGGCCGGAGTGATCGAGCTGACTCGGTCGATGGCCCTCGAGCTGGCTCCCACGGTGAGGGTGGTTGCCGTCTGCCCCGGTTACGTCCTGACCCCCATGCAGGAAGCCGAGTACACTCCGGAGATGCTGGCCGCCGTCAACAGGAAGATACCACTTGGCCGGCACGCGGCTCCGGAAGAGGTGGCTGCCCTCTTCGCCTTCCTGGCTTCCGACGAGGCGTCCTTCATCACCGGGCACTGTTACGTGATCGATGGTGGCGAAGCGGCGGGGGGACTCGCCAGCCGGTGAAGACTGTCCTCAACTCACCGGCCAGATGTGATGTCGAGCCGGTCCCGCCGGTGCCGTACGGCTCGGGCAATCTGTGGTAGACCTCGGTGTGATGTGATCTTCGTTGGGCCTGAGATCGGGGCAGGACGGTGTCAGATGGACAGGTCGCTTTCCGGCCTTCGGATCGATGATCAACGCTTTCGCAGCAACTTCGAGGCCCTGGCGGCGATCGGAGCAACTGCGGATGGAGGCGCGCATCGGCCGGCGCTCAGCCGCGCACACCTCGAGGCTCGTAGCTGGTTCCTGGCCCAGGCCGAACGATTGGGCCTGGATGCTCGAATCGATGGTGCGGGGAATCACTCCGCGGTCCTTCCGTGCGGGCCATCGGGAGGACCGACCCTCCTTCTCGGTTCGCATCTGGACTCGGTGCCCCGCGGCGGGCGCTTCGATGGCGCGCTGGGTGTGGTGGCTGCCCTCGAAGTGCTCCTCGTGGTTCGGGATCGGGACCTCTCGCTGAGCACGAACCTGGAGGCGATCGACTTCACGGATGAGGAGGGGCACTATGCCAACTTCCTGGGCAGCCTGGCCCTCACGGGCAAGCTCAAACCGGAGCACCTCGAACGCCCGCGTGGAGGCCGAGAGCGCCTTCTGAGTGCCCTGGGCCACGCTGGATTGAGCGAGAGTTCGTTGCTCGGCGCTGCCAGGAAGCCCGCAAGTCTGGCCGGATACCTGGAGTTGCACATCGAGCAGGGAAGGCGACTCGCCGACGCGACGCTGGACGTCGGGATAGTGACCGGGATCGTGGGCATCCGATCTTTCAAGATCCGATTCCTCGGGCGGGCCGATCACGCCGGAACGACCCCCATGGCTCAGCGGCTGGACGCGGCTCAAGGTGCCAGCGCTTTCGCGTTGGCGGTCAGGGAAGTGGTGATGAAGGAGCATCCGGCCGGTGTTGCTACGGTGGGGAACATGGAGTTTGTACCGGGTGTCTTCAACGTCGTCCCTCAGGAGGTAACGCTGGCGCTGGAGTTCCGAGCTGACGATGATCGGAAGTTGGACCATATGGAGGCCGCACTGCTACGGGAGGCTTCTGTCTCGGCGCGAGGCTTCGGGCTCGAGCTGGAGATCGAACCAGTGGACAGGACTCCTCCCGCCAGTATGGACGATGGGATCCAAGAGGCGTTTGCGGAGGCGTGTGAGACGCTCGGCCTCAGGTACAGTCGCGTCGCGTCGGGCGCAGGGCACGACGCCCAGTGCCTGGCCGAGGTCTGCCCAACCGGCATGATGTTCGTCCCTTCAGTCGGAGGGTTCAGCCATTCGTCGAAAGAGTTCACCGAGTGGGAGGACTGCATCAACGGCGCGAATGCCCTTCTGCAGGCAACACTGCTGCTGGCCCGGTAGGTAGCCGTCCTCCCTCCGCCCCAATCCGGCAAGCCAAAGGAGATGCCACGATGCACGAGAACGCAGGCCCCTCAACTCGCTCGGTTCACCTGAATCGGCGTATCGATCCCTCCACGCGAGCGATCGTCCCCCCGATTTGCGCCAACTCGGCCTTTGCCTACGAGGACTTGGAGACGTGGCGCAGCGTTGCCCTGGGGGAAGCCTCCGGGGACATTTACAGCCGCAACTCCAATCCCACGACCAGCGCCTTCGAGGGAAAGGTAGCGGCATTGGAAGGGGCGGAGAGCGCCACTAGCTTTGCCACCGGCATGGCGGCCATCAGCACGACGCTCTTCGCGTTGCTCGGTCCCTCCCGGCGTGCAGTCTCGGTACGCGACGCCTATGGGGCAACCTATTTGCACTTCACACAGATCCTGCCTCGCTTCGGTGTCATCTGCGATGTCCGAGAGACCGGAGACCACGACGCTATCGAAGCCGCCATGGGGCAGGGCTGTGATTTGCTGTATCTGGAGTCACCCACCAATCCAACGCTCAAGGTGCTCGACCTGGTACGCCTGGCGGGGAAGGCGAAAGAGGTGGGAGCAATCACGGTCGTGGATAACACCTTTGCGACGCCCATCAACCAGAACCCCATCGCCCTGGGAGCCGATCTCGTCATCCACAGCGCCACGAAATTCCTCGGGGGGCACGGGGACGTGCTGGGAGGCGTGGTGTGCGGCCGGAAAGACCTTGTGGAGAGGGTGTTTCGGCATCGAGAACTCACCGGCCCGTCGATGGACGCTCACACTGCCTACTTGATGCTGCGCAGCCTGAAGACCCTTGGCCTGCGAGTACAGCGGCACAACGAGAACGCATTGGCCTTGGCACGCTTCCTGGAGGAACAGCCGAAGGTGGGGCAGGTCCATTACCCTGGTCTGAAGAGCCACCCGGGTCACGAGATAGCCAGGCGTCAAATGCGCGGCTTTGGTGGAGTGCTGAGCTTCGAGCTCAAGGGAGGGTTCGAGGCGGTCTCGCGCTTCCTGCCGCGTCTGCGCTACGCGTACATGGCGGCCAATCTCGGCCAGGTGGAGACGATCGTCGGACCGCCTGCTACTACCAGCCACGTGGAACTGAGTGATGAGGAGCGAGCGGCGGCAGGTGTGCCTGAAGGTTTGATTCGCTATTCGGCAGGCATCGAGGACGTCGAGGATCTCAGGGCCGATCTGAGGCAAGCACTGGATAGCCTCTAGCCACGAGTGCAGGGGAAGGGTGTGCAGTGACGAGAACGCGAAGGACTCTGATCAAAGGCGGGACCGTCGTGCTGGGGCAAACCGTGGCTCAACACGATGTCCTCATCGAAGGGGAGCGCATAGCTGCGGTGGGCCACCTGGGTGACAGCAGAGAGGTAGACGTCACGCTCGACGCAGGTGGCCTGCTCGTGTTGCCCGGAGCGGTCGACACGCACGTCCACTTCAACGACGTCTTCATGAACACCGTCAGCGTGCACGATTACTACACCGGCACTCTGGCCGCTGCCTACGGAGGCGTGACCAGCGTGATTGACTTCTCCAACCAGGGACCGGGAGAGCCCTTGATGCGCACCCTGGAGAACAAGCGGGAAGAGGCCGGCGGCCTGCCTTTGGTGGATTGGGGCGTGCACCCGGTCATCACTCAGCCCACACCGGGGACCCTGGCCGAGATCCCGCTGGTAGTCGCCCAAGGAGCGCCGTCCATCAAGTGCTACATGACTTATCGCGAGGATGGGCTGATGGTCGAGATGGATGACCTGATGCGTATCTCCAAGGGCATTCGGGATGCCGGCGGCATGCTGCTCGTGCACGCCGAGGACAACGACATGTTGGAGCACGGTGTCCGGTCGATGATCGATGCCGGGCTCACGGGCTTCATCTACCACGCCAGGAGCAGGCCACCGGAGAGCGAGGACAAGGCCATCCGTGACTGCGTTCGATTGGCAAGGGAGACGGGAGTCCGGATGTTCATCGTCCATATGGCCACGGCCAAGGGGGCGGAACTCGTGGGATCGGCCCGGGCGGAGGGGTTGGATGTCATCGCCGAGACCTGCACCCACTACCTGGTCTTCACCGAGGAGATGATGGAACGCGACGATGGTCTCAAGTGGATCTGCTCTCCGCCCTTGAGGGACCAGGTGAACCAGGACGGGCTTTGGAACGCTCTGCGAGATGGCCGCATCTCCATGGTCACTTCGGATGACGCGGCCTACACGTGGGAGGCCAAACTCTACGGAGCCGAGCGCTTCGACAGGTGCCCCAGCGGGATCCCCGGGGTCGAGCCGCGCCTCAATCTCCTGTACTCCGAGGGGGTGGCCAAGGGAAGACTCTCCCTGCCCAGATTCGTCGAAGTTATCGCCAGCACGCCGGCGCGATTGTTTGGCCTGTCACCCCGGAAGGGAACCCTGCTACCCGGCTCTGACGCCGACGTGGTGCTCTTCGATCCCCAAGCGAAGTGGAGCATGAACCGGCAGACCCTGCACATGGCTACCGACTATTCGGCCTACGATGACATCGAGGTAATCGGGAAGATCGTGAAGGTCTACTCTCGCGGGGAGCTGATCATCGACGGCGGGCGCTGTCTGGCCGAGAGAGGCAGAGGTCGCTATCTTCACCGCAAGCTCGACCTGTCCCTGCGTGCCTCCCTCTAGGTGTCTGGAGCGATTCGAGGAGGTTGATACGTGACCCGGATCCCCATCTACTCGGGTGCTTCGCCTGAGCAAGTGGCGGCCGATCTGGCGGTTCTGGTCGACTTCCGCGAAGAAGGGCTGCCCCTGGGCTTGTTGGAAGGGGTGCTGAGAGAACGTCTGATTCCGCACCTCATGCGCTACGATCAACCGGGGTTTCAATCCATGTTCAACGCCTTCGTGGAAGAAGGAGCGGGAGTCGGGGCCAGGATTGCTCTGGAGTTCAATCAGGGGGTAACGAACTGGCAGGTCTCTCCCGGGGGTGCTATGTTGGAGGAGCTTTGCTGCCAGGCCTTGTGCCGCCTGTTTGGGTTGGCCGCCAGCTCCGATGCCACCTTCATGTACGCGGGTACCTACGCCAATCGGCAAGCCCTGTACCTGGCTCTTCACCGCAAGGCCGAGAGGGACGGGTTCGATCTGGCTGAAGAGGGTCTGATGGGCTTTGCAGACCCGAGTCGGCTCGTTGTCGCGACCTCGCGCGATGCGCACTTCTCGGTCAGACACGCCGTGCGAACCCTGGGGCTGGGCGAACGGTGTCTGGTCGCGTTGGACGTCGATGGCGATCGCCGCATCGACTTCGAGCGCATGGAAGTGACTCTGACCGATCTCGCGAAGGAGAAGGACGTCTTCTGCGTCGTTGCGACCGCCGGCACGACGTCCACGGGTTCCGTGGACCCCCTCGCCCCGATTTCGAAGGTATGCGACAGGGTAGGGGCATGGCTTCACGCGGACGGAGCGTACGGGTTGGCGTACAGCCTGCTTCCTGAGCGGCGATCACTGTACGCCGGAGTGGAACTGGCCGATTCCGTGTCCTGGGATCCGCATAAGCAATTCGGCGTTGCCATTCCGAGTTCGGTGCTCTTCGTGCGTCGCCGGGAGGACTTCGCCCGCATGGCCCTGCACAGCGACTACTTCAACCCGGAAGGGTCAACCGAGCCCAACCCGGGACTGAAGTCGATCCCTTCGACGCGTCCGCTGTCCGCCCTGCCTCTGGTTGCGTCGATACGGCACCAGGGAATGGCAATGCTGCGCCGAAGGCTGCGCGCCCCGCTGGCGGCGATCGCTTCCCTGGCCGAATACATGGAGGGCCAGGATGATTTGGAGCTGTGCCACCGACCCGACACGGGGATTCTCTGCTTCCGCATCACTCCGCCGAGATTCGCAAGAGAGCAACTGGACCAGCTGCAGGAGTACGTCTTCGACAGGATCATGGCCAGCGGAGAGCGGACCATCTCCATGACGCGGCTGGATGGCCGAGCGGTCCTGAGGCTGGTCGCGATCTCGCCCGAGGTGACTCTCGAGGCGTTGATGGAGACGATCTCGGCCGTGCGTAGCGTGGCCGGCGAGTATCGACGATGAGTTCATCGTGCTGCTCTGCCGGGCCCGCGCCAAACCTCCCGACCCCGGCTAGGATTTCGGCTGCCTTCTGGTCTCAAGCTCCTCAAGGCTACGCGGCCAGTCCTTCTTGAGCAGCCGTGACAGAGATCTGTCCGCCAGCAGCTTGCCGCCGGTCTGGCACCGGGGACAGTAGTTGGTCTCGTTCCTCGAGTAGCGAATGCGTTGAACCGGAGCGCCGCACGATGGGCAGGGTCGCCCGTACTTTCCGTGGACCGCCATCTCGTCGCGAAAGGCCGTGACCTTCTTCGGAAACCCATCGCCGGTCTCGGCGCGAAGTCGTTCGGTCCATTCCCGAAGGGTCTGTCGCGTGGCAGCGAAGAGTCGCTCGATCTGCGTATCAGCCAACCTGCCGGTGAGCAGCACCGGCGATAGCCGGGCGCGGTGGAGGATCTCGTCGGAGTATGCGTTGCCGATGCCGCTGAACAGCCGGGGATCGGTGAGGGCGCGCTTAAGGGTGTGATTCTCGGAGAGGAGGCGCTCCCGGAACTGCTGTATCGTTATGGCGAAGACCTCGAGGCCTCCCCGGTCAAATCCCTCCAGTCTTTGCTGCCCTCTCACCAGATGCAGAGAGGCGCGTTTCTTCGAGCCTGCCTCGGTGATGAGCAGCGAACCACTCGGGAAGTCGAGGGCCGCCAGACCTCTCTTGCCGGGAAGCTTGCGGCCCGGCTCGCACCACTGAAGACGCCCCGCGATCATCAAGTGGAGCACCAGGAATCGCTCCTCGGGGAAGGTGAACACGATGCGCTTGCCAATGCGCCCCACGCCAAGCACCGTCGAGCCCACGATCGAGTCAACCGGCGGCTCAGCGGTGCGGAGCAGAAACGGGTGCGCGATCCGCGCGGCCTGAAGCACTTGTCCTTTGACCAGGGCTTCGAGACGTTCGACGTAGACGACTACGTCGGGATACTCGGGCATGCTCAGCCTCCCGGAGCACAGTATAGCCTCTCTTCTCCGTCGAATCAACCCAAAGAGCCATCATGCTTGACAAGCGATCCGGAGAGCAGTATAATGGTAATATGTCGGTGACCGACAGGTCATTAAGCGGCATATAGAGATGGAGGAGGTCGTGATCAACGTGCGAAATGCGGGCCCAAGAGCGTTGCCTCTCCGCGAGCCGACGTTTCTGGTTCTGGTCAGTCTTGCGGTGGGCAAGAAGCATGGCTACGCCATCATGAAGGACGTCGAGCAACTGAGCAGTGGAAGGGTGAAGCTCAGCACAGGGACCCTGTACGGCGCGCTAGGACGGCTGCTGGACCAGGGTCTGATCGAGCGCGTTCCTACCGAAGAGGATGAGGATACAGGCCGTCCGCGCAAGGCGTACGTCCTGACCCGGCACGGTCGGCGGGTACTGGAGACGGAGATGACGCGCATGCAGAGTCTGGTTGCCACGGCGCGCCTGCGACTCGCCGAGGAGGACGCATGAGACGCCTATCGAAGATACTGAGGGGGATGTACGCGCGCTTGCTGAGTCTCTATCCCCGGACCTTTCGGGACGAATACGGGGCGGAGCTGCGGGATGTGTACGAGATGGCCTTGCGAGACGCAGCGAGGCGGGGCGTGCTGGCTGTGGCGTGGCTGGGATGGCGAGAGATGCGGGACTTGCCGGGCGCCGTAGCACGGCAGCACCTCTCGGGAAGGGCAGGGGCGAGAATGGAGAGCATACGGTTCGACGAAGGTCCGGCCACGTGGAAGGCGACGCTCGCCGGCATATTGCCTTTTCTGGTGTGGGGAGCCGTGCCTTCAATGACATGGTTGGTGGTTCGGTGGGCCCAACTGCCTCAGACAACCACCGAGTCGATAAGCTGGGTCTCCTGGGTCAGCAGGCTGTGTATTCTGATCGTGGGGTTTGCGATAGGGTGGGCAAAGGGCTTCCCCCGCTGGTCGTATCCCTACGTCGGCGTGGCCCTGACCTTCCCCGGAGTGGCGCTGGCCATGACCCCACTGCTGGCGTTCGTTGACTTCTCGGGTGGCTACTGGATCAGCTTCGTCCTGGCTGTGGCACTCCTGTTGCTGTTGGCTCGCGCGTGGCGCCTGCTTCGCCCGCTCTACGAGGGCGTTCGTAGCGACTGGACTCAGCTATCGTTCTGTCTGTACACCACCGTCTTGACGGCGTCTTCAATGGTGCTGGAAACCATTCCCGCCAGCCACGATGTGCCCTGGCAGCTCGCGTCGCATCTGATCGCGACGGGGGGTGCGCTGGTGTACATGCGCAGCAGAGCGCGGCTACGGCGGGTCTCTGTGCTGCTGGTCTCAGTAACGCTGGCCATGATGGTAGTGGGGTTGTGCAAAGCAACCTACTTCGACTGGTTGTCGGTGCCGGGGAAGCACAATCCCGCTGTCTGGTGGAGTGCGGCCCGGGCGACCGGGGGCCTCTGGGGATGGCTCGCGGTGCTGATCCTGGGGCCGGCGATGCTGGAGTTCTTTCCTTCCTCTCCACAACGTGTGCCCCAGGCCTAGCAGGATCTGGTCGCTGCTTGGAAGTTCTCCTATTGGCAGGTCGCGGAGCTCGAGTCAGCGAGACTGTGTGTCCGTGCAGCAGCCCCCTACC
>Ga0180432_10001235_pt1 | contig 40778 bp, 34 predicted proteins | sample SS_ome_10_FD_132414 | JGI IMG/M metagenome (GOLD analysis project Ga0180432, IMG submission 132414) | Hypersaline lake sediment archaeal communities from the Salton Sea, California, USA - SS_1_MS_2 metaG | ecosystem: Environmental > Aquatic > Non-marine Saline and Alkaline > Hypersaline >... | reverse complement strand
GGCTTCAGCAGCTTCGTTACCTCCACTACTGCTCCGATTGCTACTGGCTGGAGCGACAGTTGCCAGGCGGGAATCACACCCGCTGAAAACCAACGCCTTCCCACGGCGCACGGGACACCATACTTAATTCCGGCCAAGATGGGGCCCGCCGCCCATTTCTCTTGACCTGACCTGCCGTTGACGGCACCGTTCCGCCATGCCGCAATTCACAAGAATACAGGCCGCCGAGTCGGCGGCCGCACCGGCCGCTCAGGCAGCGCGATTGCACGTGCCCCGTCGAGTCAAGACCGTGTGGCGCGAGCGGCGCGCCGACCGTTCGCCCCTCGACGTGTTTCACCTCCTTGCGGAGCAAGGCCAGCGCGCGGCGTTCCTCTATTCCGGCGACGCCTCCGCCCCCGGCGGCCGGTACAGCCTGATCGCCCTCGAGCCGGACGCCGTCCTGCGCGTCCCGCCGGACAGCGCGTGCGACCCGTTCGACGACCTGCGCGACGGCCTGTCCCTCTCGACGTGGTCGGGCGCCAACCGACCGCCGATCCCCTTCATCGGCGGCTGGCTCGGCTATTTCTCGTACGACCTCGCCCACCGCATCGAGCGCCTGCGCACCGCCGCCCGCCGCGACCACGCCTTCCCTCTCGTCGAGCTCGCCTTCTACCGCTGCGTCCTCGCATACGATCACGAGGCGCGCACGTGGACCGCCTGCCGCCTCCTCGACGAGAACGCGCCCGAGGCTGCCGCCCGCGCCGAAGTCGAAAAACTCCTCGACGAGCTGATGGACGCCCTGGCGCCCGCGCGCGATCCCTCCCCCGCACTCGCGGACCCGCTCACGAGCAACTTCACCAACGCGCAGTACGAGGCCGCCGTCCGACGCGCCCTCGACTACATCGCCGCCGGCGACACCTACCAGGTCAACCTCTCGCAACGTTTCGAAGGCCGCCTCGCCATCCCGCCCGACGAGCTCGCCCTCCGCCTATTCGAGGCGAGCCCTGCGCCCTTTAGCGCTTTCCTCTCCTTCAGCGACAGTGGCTCCGCCCGCCGCGCCATCATCTCGGCCAGTCCCGAACGCTTCTTGCATGTGCGCGACGGCGTCGTCGAAACCTGGCCGATCAAGGGCACGCGCCCGCGCGGCGCCACGGCCGACGACGACGCCCGCCTTCGTGGAAAACTCCTCGCCTCCGAAAAGGAACAGGCCGAGCTCGTCATGATCACCGACCTGTTGCGCAACGACCTCGGCCGCGTCTGCGACTACGGCTCCGTGCGCGTCGCCGAGCTGCGCGCCGTCGCCTCCTACCGCAACGTGCACCACACCTACAGCCGCATCACCGGCCGCCTCCGTCGTGAAACCGACCTCACGGACCTGCTGCGCGCGACGCTGCCCGGCGGCAGCGTCACCGGCGCGCCCAAGGTGCGTGCAATGGAGATCATCGAGGAGCTCGAACCGACCGCCCGCGGCCCCTACTGCGGCGCCATCGGCTACATCGGCGTGGACGGCGCCATGGACCTCAGCATCGCCATCCGCACGATGCTTGTCGAAGACGACAAGGTGACGTTCCAGGTCGGCGGCGGCATCGTCGCCGACAGCCGCCCCGCCGACGAGTACGACGAGACCCTGCACAAGGCGCGCGGCATCCTCACAGCCTTGGGGGCTCCCGCGCCCGAGCCGGAAAAGGTCCTGTCATGAGCGCCGCAGCCGGCATGTACGTGGTCCTGAACGGCGAGCTCGTCCCCGCCGCCGAGGCCACCGTCCCTGCCGACGACCGCGGCTTCCTCTACGGCGATTCCGTCTTCACGACGCTGCGCTGTTACGGCGGCGTAGCCTTCCGCCTCGACCGGCACTGCGCGCGCCTCAACGCCTCGCTGCGATCCCCCGTCGTCGAGATTAACCACGAAGTCAACCCGGAGGATCTTCGCAACGACATCGCACGCCTCATCGAACTCAACGGCTGCCCCGACGCCGTCGCACGCCTCACCGTCACACGCGGCCGCGGTGTCGGGCCGCTCCCACCGCGGGATGCCGTGCCGACGACGCTCCTGACCGTCCGGCCCTACGTCCCCGACGCGAGGCTCTACGCTGAGGGCGCGTCGCTCATCGTCTCGTCCGTCCGGCGCGACCCGTCGGGCGAGCTCGGCCGGCACAAGCTCGGGAGCTACTTCCCCAGCCTCCTCGCCCGGCGCGAGGCCGCCGCCCGCGGCGCCGACGAGGCCGTGATCTGCGACACGGACGGCGACTACCTCGAGTGCGCGTCCTCGAACCTGTTCGCCGTCGTGGGCGGCGCGCTCGTCACGCCCGACGTGACCGAAAACCTCCTGCCCGGCATCGCGCGCGACGTCGTTTTGGACTGCGCAGCCGATGTCAGCGTGAAGGTCTTACCCAAAAAGCTCACCGCGGAGATCGCAGAGGGCGCGTTCCTGGGGAACGTCGAGGAATGGTTCATTACGAACTCGGTGCAGGAGGTCGTCCCCGTCGCTCGGATCGAGGCGAAGCAGTACACCGTCCCCGGCCCCGTCACCGCCCGGCTCATGCAAGCGTACAGCGAAGTCGTGGCGCGCGAGACCGGCACGCGCCGAAAGCCACAACAACCCGGAGGCATCACATGACCGACGAGGAAACGCCGGGCTGGAAAGAGCCGTGGAAGCTCTGGACGCCGCCGATCGCCATCACGGACCGCTTGTACTACGTCGGCAACCGCAACGTGTCCGCGTACCTCATCCGGACGAGCGAAGGTTTGATCCTGATTGACACAACCTTCGCCCAGACGGCGTACCTGCTGACCGAGAGCATCCGCGCCGCCGACGCCGACCCGGCCGACGTCAAGATCATCCTCCACTGCCACGGCCACGTGGACCACTGCGGCGCCACGCGGCGCATGAAGGAACTGACCGGCGCCGCGGTCACGATGGGCGAACGCGACGTCGAGACCGTCGAGAAAGGCACGCCGCTCACCTGCGCACAGTACTTCTACGGCATGCCGGATTTCGAAACGTTCAACGTCGACCGCCCCTTGCGGCACATGGACACCGTCGAGCTCGGCGACGTCGCGATCCGATGCCACCACACGCCGGGCCACACGCCCGGCACGATGACCTACACGTTCGAGACGCCCGTGGACGGCGCGCCGCGCCTCGTCGGGCTGTTCGGCGGCCCCGGCGTCTGGACGCTCACCGACGAGCACCGCGACGCGCAAGGCTATCCCGGAAACCGCGACGACTTCGCCCGGACCCTCGCCTACCTCAAAACGCTCGACGTGGAACTCTGGCTCGCCGCCCACCCCGGCCAAAACGACACCTTCACCAAGGCCGCCCGCCTCACAAAAGGCAAGCCCCCAAACCCCTTCCTCGATCCGGACGGCTGGCAACAGTTCATCGAAGGTCTGGAAAGGCACTTCCGCCAAATCTTGCGCGGGTGACCCGTCGAGCCCCCGCACCGAATCCGCCGCAAAGAAGTCCTTGATCGGCCGCGAGAGCGGGAGGATACTGACTGCAGGTCTGTCTTCTCTTGGCTTGGAGCTCCGTCGACGGCGGGTTGTGCCTCCCAGCACTGTGCCCGGACTCCACGCGACAAACCGCGCCGCGCGGGCGGCAGTTGCATTAACCGTGCAGACGACAGTGGGCATTTGAGGGAAACGATGGCCGATGATATTGACGATATTCTGGCCTACTACGAAAACCCGAAGTGCGGCGAGAACTCGCGACTTGCCCGACATCAGCTCGAGCGAGACATCACGCTCCGTTACCTGGAGACGTACCTGCCGGCCGCAGGGCGGATTCTCGAAGTCGGTGCGGCCACCGGCTCGTACACCGCATGGCTGGCAGAACGCGGCTACCAGGTGACCGCCGTCGACCTGTCTGAGAGTTTGATGAGTCAATGCACAAAGCAACTTTCGGAGATGGGCCTCATAGCCAACGTGAGCTGTCTGGTGGCTGACGCCAGAGACCTCTCGTCAGTTCCGGGAACAGACTTCGATGCCGTCCTCCTCATGGGGCCACTGTACCATTTGACGCTGAAGGAGAATCGGCTCAAGGCGCTTCGTGAGTCGGTCGGACGCCTGAAGCCCGGCGGGATTCTGTTCTCAGCCCTAATCAGCAGATTCGGTATCATGGGTGACCTTCTCCGGCGTGTTCCGCAGTGGATCGAGAACCAGAAGGAGGTACGCTCGGTTGTCGAGAAAGGTCACGACCCCGACTACGACGCGGTCATGGGCGGGTTCCACGGTTACTTCGTGACTGTGGATGAGGTCGTCCCACTTCACGAGGAAGCGGGCCTCCAGACGATCGTTCTGGCTGGAGTGGAACCCACGATCTCTGCGGGCGACGACAGCTACAATCGTCTCCAGGGAAGTCAGCGGGAGCGTTGGCTCGATTTGCTCTACGAGCTGAGCCGAGAACGTTCACTCGTAGCCAGCTCGCGGCACTTGCTGTATGTGGGACGCACGCCCGAAGAATAGAACAAACCGGTCGAACCGACGCGAACAAGCCGCGCACGTGAACCGATGCGTTGGGCGCAAGAAGGACTATGATGAAACACGTGTTCTCAAAGACTGCTCGATACTATGACAAGTTGTACGCCAGCAAGGACTACGCCGGCGAGGTTCAGCGTCTGGTCCCTCTTCTCGACATTCAACCTGACAGGGAACAGAGAACGCTGCTTGACGTCGCGTGCGGCACCGGTCTTCACATTGAGCATCTGACTAGGCATTTCCATGTTGAAGGCCTGGACATCTGCCCCGAGCTGCTGGAAATGGCCCGAGAACGCAATCCCGGCGTTCTCCTTCATCTCGGAGACATGACCGACTTCGATCTCGGCAAGCAGTTCGACGTCGTCACATGCCTTTTCAGTTCCATCGCTTATGTTAAGACGCTCAACAAGCTCAGGGAAGCCGTGCGCAGTATGACGGCCCACCTAAAGCCGCAAGGGGTACTGGTTATCGAGCCTTGGTTCACCCCGGAGAACTGGCATGCGAACACGGTACACGGGACGTATATCGACGAGCCCGACTTGAAGATCGCCAGAATCAACACCAGTTTCGTCGAAGGCAAATTGTCCGTGTTTGACCTGCATCACCTCATTGGCACTCCGGAGAAGACGGAGCACCTTGTCGAGCACCATGAACTAGGTCTGTTTGAAGTCGAGGAGACGACGTCGGTCATGGAGGAGGCAGGCCTGACAGTCAACTACGACGCCGAGGGCCTCACAGGAAGAGGCCTGTACATCGGGAAACGAAATGTATTGCTCAACAAGCCGGATGCAGGCGACGGCTAATCACCGCCGGTGATGCCAGACGTTGGGGCAGAGATGATGAGTAAACAGCGGGACATCTTGCCGGACGTCTTGTCGTTCGTGCAAGAACAGGTTCCCAACTGCCCGGTGTATCTCGGGGGCAGTGTGTCTCGTCGACACGAGCGACCTGATTCTGACATAGACCTCTTTGTCGTCGTGGCCGATGTTGATGCAGCAGACGTACCGGGTGGCAAGGTCGAATGGCAGGAGCACAGTTTCAAGCTTGTTGCGGCAACCTTCCACGAGGTGCCGATTCATCTCCACGTCGGCAGCCCGGCATTGTTGCAGATGTTTGAGAAACATCCGTGGCGTGCATACAAGTTCCTGCAGATGGAACGTCTACATGATCCCGATGGGATCGTACAGCGGGCCATGGACAGAGTTGCCCCTTGGTTTGACGAGCACCCCGACGCTGCGGAGCTCTGGCAGCAGTGGCTTGAGGAACACAGGGAACGCCAGCTCAGCGGGGGCAGTCAACTCGGTTCACTGCTCAAACAGTTTCCCAGCCAAGTGCCCGATTTGTGGAGCCATCTTGATGACATGTACGGCGACAAAGTCGCCGAACCAGGCACTGAAGACGACGCGAAAAACCGCACGGCTCACCCGTAGCATTCGGCATCACGCGAAAGGACTTATTGTGCAATCCATATTTCTTGTGCAGCATTGCCAATCTCAGCACCATATCAACCGCGAGGCGCGGTTCTGGCCCGATGCTCGGAATGGACTGACCGAACTGGGACAGACCCAGGCACGATGCCTGGCAGACCGATTACATGAGGAGATTGGCCGGCGACCATGCCGTGTCTACGCCAGTCCAATGACGCGTGCCGTGGAGACTGCCACTATCATCAACGGCAAGCTCGACGCGCCGCTGGAAACGGTGTATGAACTCCATGAGTACAACGGCCGCTTCGCCCTCGAACGAACGGAAGACGGTCAAGAACGGACGGTTGATGAGTCGAAATGGTCGCTCTTGGACTGGCGTCCCTTTCCCGAAGGGGAGACCTGGCGTGAGTTCTATACCCGCGTCGCTGCGGCGATGGACGGCGTGGCGGAACGGCACTCGGACAAAGAGCTGCCCCTTTTCTGTGTCCACGGAGGAACTCTGAGCAACATCGTGGTCTGGTGGCTCGGGATTCCCCTGGACGTGTTGCCGGAGCGAACGTGTTTCGCGGCCGCTCCCGGAAGCGTGTCAATACTCAACAAGAATCAGTATGGGAACCCCCTCATCGAGGGTCTGAATGATCGCGCGCATTTGGCTACGCTGCGTCAACAAGAAGCTGAAGACGACACGGAAAACCGCACGGCTGAGCCGTGACGTGAGGCGAGAGGTTAGATGAAGATACGACCAGCCACAGTCCATGACGTGCCGGCGATCCAACGCCTGTATCAGGAATTGGACAGGTATCACGCCGATGTGTTGCCGGGTGTCTTCCGAGCATTGACCGAAGATGCCCGGCCTCACTCGCTTGTTCGCGACTGGATTCAAGACACCGACGCGGATTACCTGGTTGCGGAAGACAACGACCGAATCATCGGATTCCTGAACATCCGGAAGGCCGCCCACCCACGGTATCCGATGTTCCGGCCTCATGACTTCGCCATGATCGACAATGCGGTCGTGGAGAACTCACAGCGGGGCCGCGGCATCGGCACGCAGTTGTTCAATGCCGCCCTCGCCTGGGCACGGGAGCGTGGTCTGAATCATATTCAGACGACGGTGTGGTCGGCAAACACACGCGCCAAGGACTTCTACTGCCGTCAAGGATTCAAGCCGTCGACCGAGAGGCTGGAACTCGCTCTGAGAGAAGTGAAGGCAGAACCATCGGCTCCAGGCGACGCTTGACACCGCGCCTCACCCATGACGTCCTGTGGACAGGCAAATCGGAGGAAAGCGCCATGAACAAGACTCGAAGAACACTTTGGAGCTTCAAGCTCCTGGCGGCGTTGGTCCTGCTTCTGCCCGTCTTGGGCTGCGGTAAACCGGCGGAGCAACCCGACGACGGCGAGACTGCGATCGGCCTGTCCCTCAGGCGCGCGCAGCGCGGCGATTTCCGCCTCGGCGAAGTCGCGGACGCCGCCTTCACCCTCACGAACGACTTCCCAAAAGCCGTCGTCGTCATGAGCATAACGCCCGTGGCCAACACGGGCGAGGAGCCAATCATTCTGTCGAGCTCGGTCGTCGGGAGCGTGGCCAAGCTCGACGCAGAAGACGCCTACAGCTTCAATTCGCTGGACCAGCGCTCCACCCAGCTTCCGTTCCACGCGGGCCTGCTGTTGCCCGGCCAGGCAGTGACCGTCCTCTGCACCTACCGGCCGCTCGCACGCAAGGAAACGTTCCGCGTCGAGTACTACGCCGCGGAGAAGGACTACGACGAGGACGCCGGCCCTCTGTTTCCCCTCAAGACGTACGCCCAGGCCGGCGGCGACACGGCGTCGGCGATCCGGTCGAAATACGTCCCGTTCTCCCCAAAAAACTGGGATGCGCTGTGTGACCGCATCAGACATGTCAGACCGCCCGGTCCCGGCGTCCCGCCGAGGGCCGTCCTCATTCCAGACCTGCCGGCGAAGGGCGAGTCGGCCCTCGTCGAGATCGAGGTCACCTACGAGGCAGACGGCTTCGCCCTCGAGGACGCCATCAAGACCGCCGCGAGGATCGAGTCCGCAAAGCCCGACGAGATCACCCTGGCGTACTCCACCGCGTTCGGCGAGTACGTCGTCTTCGACAAAACCTCGGCATGGCTGCTCGCCTCGAAGGACGAGAAGGAACGCGGCGAGCTCCTGCCGCTCTTCCCGCCCATCATGCTCAAGGACGTTGACTCATTGGATCTGATCCGTGTGCAGGTCGGCGACAAGCAGGAAGGCTTCGGCCCGGAACGCCGCGAAGCGCCGCGGAAGCTCTGGGAGACCTACCAGGTGTATTACGGCGACGGCATGTACACCCGCGGCGAGTTCGTCGAGCTGAAGAAGGACGACGTCATACACTTCCTGCGCAAAGTGGACAAGCGCGGCCTCACCCTCGGCATCCATCACTACTACTTCCGCGACAGATACTATACCCTGGAAGGACAAGAAGAAGGCGACGACTGAAGGCCGCGAAGGCACCGGTTGAAAGACTGACGGGCATTCCCTACTACAGGCAATAATCGTCCATATCTTCCATCGGATGCAGATCGTACAATCATCATTACCAGAAAGGAGGGGAACAATGAGCAAGAAGAAGACGCTGACCACTGCAGCCGGGATCCCGATTCCCGACAATCAGACGTCTCTCACTGCCGGAGAACGAGGTCCCACCTTGCTGCAGGACCATTACCTGCTCGAGAAGCTGGCTCACTTCAACCGAGAACGAATCCCCGAGCGCGTCGTGCACGCCAAGGCGGCAGGCGCGCACGGAGTGCTCACCGTGACCAACGACATCACCAAGTATACGAGAGCCAAACTGTTCTCGAAGGTCGGCAAGAAGACCGAGATGTTCGGCCGGTTCTCGACCGTGGCGGGCGAGAAGGGATCGGCGGATACGGTCCGCGATGTCCGCGGCTTTGCGCTGAAGTTCTACACCGAGGAGGGCAACTGGGACATGGTGGGGAACAACACCCCGGTGTTCTTCATTCGCGATGCCATCAAGTTCCCCGACTTCATCCACACCCAGAAGCGCGATCCGCAAACGAATGCCCCCCGGCCTTTCGCGCAATGGGACTTTTGGTCTCAGGTACCGGAAGCGCTCCATCAGGTGACGATCCTGTTCTCGGATCGCGGCATTCCCAGGGGCATCCCGTACATGAACGGATACGGCAGCCACACCTACAGCTTCATCAACGCTGCGCACGAGCGGTTCTGGGTCAAGTTCCACTTCAAGACCCAGCAGGGCATCCAGTGTATGCCGGTGGACGAAGCAAAGAGGCTGGCGGGCGAATCCCCCGACTACCACACGGTGGAGCTGTTTAAGATGATCGAGCGCGGGGACTACCCGAAGTGGACGTTCTACATCCAAGCGATGCCCGAGAAGGAGGCGGAGACATACCGCTGGAATCCGTTCGATCTGACCAAGGTATGGCCGCACGCGGACTACCCGCTCATCGAGGTCGGCGTGATGGAGCTGAACCGTAACCCGGCAAACTACTTCGCCGAGGTCGAGCAGGCGGCCTTCTCGCCGGCCAACGTCGTCCCGGGGATTTCCTTCTCGCCGTGCAAGATGCTGCAGGCGCGCATCTTCTCGTATGCCGATGCGCACCGGTACCGGCTGGGCGTCAACTTCGAGCGACTCCCGATCAATGCCCCGCGGGCCACCACCGTGCAGAACACGTACCAACGCGACGGCGCCATGCGGTTCGACGACAATGCCGGACCGGACCCCAACTACGAACCCAACAGCACGGGCGGCCCGGTGGCTGATCCAGCCTACGCCGAGCCACCCTTGAGAATCTCCGGAGATGCCGACCGCTACGAGCAGAAGCGCGGCGTCGACGATGACTACGTCCAGCCCGGCAATCTCTACAGGCTGATGCCACCGGAGGAACAGAAGAGACTCGTGCAGAACATCGCCGACAACCTGGGGAAGGTCCCCAAGGAACTCCAGGAGAAGATGATCGCCCATTTCCGGAAGGCCGACAAGGCCTACGGCGATGGCATCGCAAAACAACTCGGATTGATGTGACCCAGGAGGACATAACACCGGCACGCGGTCGGCCGTAGCAGCGCGCCCGGCGAGTTCGTCGAGCTTAAGAAGGACGACGTCATACACTTCCTGCGCAAAGCCGACAAGCGCGCCCTCAGCCTCGGCGCCCACTACTACTACTTCCGCGACAGATACTATACCCTGGAGGGCCAGCAAGAAGAAGGCGACGACTGAAGGCAACGAAAGCACAGATTGAGGAAGCAACGGGAAATTCTTATGTAGGCAGAAACAGTCTGCGTTTCGCGGTTCATTCAGACCGCGCAATCATTGTTACATGCAATTGACTGCGATTGCGATGCCCGACAGCAAGATCAGCCAAATCCGGTCGCATTTCTCGGCCGTTATCGGAGCGAAGCTTCTTCAGTATGAGACCGCTGAACTGTTGCTTGATGACGGCACTTGGGATGCCTGGCCTGATCTTCCGATTCGGTTGTACCCGGACACAGGCACACTTATTGCCGTCTCGTGGTCGCAGTTCGATGATCTCTGGATCGCGACGGATTTCTCACTGCCCTTCTCGGTCGAAGGACAGTCAATCAGATGGGTCAAGAATTCAATCGAGGGGCTCAATGCTGCCATCGGTGCCACGATTCGGTCGGTGATGCTTGGCCGAGGCGAGATGTCGATCGAAGGACGTGACATCGAAATCTGGACTCGGCTTGTGATTCAGCTTGATGAAAGCTGGTTGGAGGTATTCAACGCCCTGGATGAGAATGGATACGACTTCCATACGCAAAGGCCATCGGGCACCTTCATCCCGTGTATCTAGCCGCACGTTGAAATCGGGAACACCACACACATCGAGGGCGAGGAAGAAGAAGGTGACGAGGGGACAGATTGAAAAAGCATCAAGAACTTCGTGTGCAGGAAGAAACAGCCTGTGCTTCCCGTCTTATGCAAACTGTGTAATCATTCTTCGACACAGCGAAACCAACTTCCGATGAAGAGAGCAAGGAGAAACAGAAATGGGTGACAAAGGCAAGAAAGACAAGGGCAAAAGGGAGCAGCAGAAAAAGGCCCAACTCACTCCAAAGGAAAAGCGGAAATTGAAAAAGGAAAAGAAGAATAGATAGATAAGGGCCAAGCGAATGTTCGTTGTCTGGGGTAAGAAGAAGACATCCAGGCAACTCGGGTACGTGGCGGACTTCTGCATTTTCTGCCGGAGCATACGGCCGTTCCGCGTCAAGGCGATTCGAGAAGTGAGCCATCTCTACTTCATACCGCTGGGCGGCGGGGAAGAAGTATGCCAGGTCAGCAGGTGCACGGGCTGCGGCTGGAAGCAGACCCTCGAGCCGGCGACATACGGCTCGTTCGTCAGAGACAGGCACGCCGATATCAATACGCTCGTCTGGGAGACAAATCCCCATCTTCTGGAGAACCTGAAAGATCGCCTCATTCTCGAAGAGCGCGCGAAACAGTCTCTCGCTGAGCTCACAAGGGAAGAACGAGCCGGCCTGTTAGAGGAGCCGTTGCTGGAGCTTTCGCAACGGATCGAGCAACTCTACGGCGGCGAAACACACATCGGCACCGAGACGGGGCTGGCACTTCTGGCCACACTCGGCCTGGCCATAGCGTTTCTGATTACCGGTCCGATTGCTCAGAGGCCTGGCGAGGCAATGGCGACAGCCGGCGTCGTCCTCGGCGTGCTGTCGGCGCTGTCGCTTGCCGGCACGATCTACCTGCTGGCGACGCAGTGCCGCCGCTACATGAAACGCCACATCGTGCCCCTGCTCGCGCGCGCTCTTGCCCGGCTCGAGCCGACCCGGGCCGAGCTCGCCGACGTCCTGGAAGACCTCAAGACCCACGGTCTCGCGATTGGCAGGAAGCTGAAGCCGGAATGGGTCTTGGACTCCATGCGCGTAGTACGAGCTAGGGCGACGGAAGAACCAGCCAAATGGAGGTGACAGCCACGGAGTCAAAGCCGGCCGCTGAGTCTTTGCCTGGGAAGTGCGCTCAGGATTGGCCTGCTGCCATGAGATAAAAAGGGTCACCGGTTTCGTTCTCGCCCGTTAGCCGGGCGTTGTTTTTCTGGAACTAAGGATGGTGTCTGCCTACTTTGGGTAATAACCGCAAGCTGTCCGGAGTTGCGACAGCAAGATAGAGGTGACGCAAATGTTCATCATCTGGGGCACGAGACACGTTCGCCAGCATCGCGGCTACGTGGCGGACTTCTGCGCGATCTGCCGCGGCATCGAGCGATTCCACGTCAGCGACATCCGGGTCGCGCACCACTTCTTCTTCATTCCCTTCGCCAAGAGCGAAACGACCAGCCAGATGCGCACGTGCACGGCGTGCGGCCAGCAGGCGTTCCCCGAACCGGGCACCTACGAGGCGTTTGTCGCCGACCCGCAGGCCGACATTGACACCCTCGTGCGCGAGACGAACCCGGCGCTCCTCGAGAAGCTGACCGACCGCCTCGTCCTCGAAGAGAAGGCGAAGCAATCGCTCGCCGGCCTTTCGCCCGACGAGCGCACCACCCTGCTCACCGAGCCGTTCGTGGCGCTCTCGGAGCAGGTGGGGCGGCGATTCGCCCGCGGCGGGTGCTCCAACATCCTCGGCGTTCCCATGATGCTGGTCTCATTGTTCCTGTTTTGTCTGTGGATCGTCTACAGCGACGAGCCCGGCGCCGGAACGCAAACGCTTGCGTGGGTCGCCGGCGTGGTATCGTGGATTCTGTTCCCCGCGTCCCTCTACTTCCTCGCCACGTCGAGCCGCCGCTACATGAAAGGCCGCATCGTGCCATTGCTCGCCAGGGCCCTGGCCCCCTTGAAACCCACCGAGGCCGAGCTCGCCAAAGTCATCGAAACCCTCGAAGCCGACGGCTACAAGATCGGCTGGAAGCTCAAGGCGGCGTGGATTGCCGAAGCCCTGCGCACTGCGGCCCAGAGCTGAAGGTCACATGCCAGGACGCGAAGTGGGTGTGGCGTCGCCGCCGCCCCATTTTCTCCTTGACCTCCGACGCCCGTTCTGCTAGACTATGACGGTTAGAGCGTTTCCATTGGGGTTTCCATCATTCATTCCCACTCACGGGAGGTGACCTGTTATGAACTCTCCTGCAAGAACTTACCGAATTCTCCTTTTCGCCATGTCGGCCCTCGTCCTCGTCTTCGTTCTTGGCGAATGCCCCCGCGCTCTCGCTGACGGACCGCGGCTCGTCATCGAAAGGCTCGAAGTGCCGGAGTACGCCGTCCAACTCGAACCGTTCCACGTCTCCATCCGAGTGTCCGACTCCATCGGCGTCGAACGCGTGGACGTTCTGTTCGACGGCGAGGTGTACCCCGTCCCTGCCGAGGGCGGGTTGACCGAGCACCTGATGCTCGAGCTTTCAAAGCGCGAGCTCGGCCCCGCGAGGATCGAGGCCACGGCCGTCGGCACCGACGGTGTCGTCGGCGATCCCGTGGCAACGAGCGTCACGGTGGTCGCCCAGCGCGTCGTTGGCGCCGCCGATATGGACCCGGAGGAATTCCTCGTACGGCTCGACGAGTGGAAGCGGTCGGGCCTCACGCACCTCGAGCGCTACCAAAGAGACCGGTTCTACAAGGAACCGAAACTGCCGATGCAGGCCTGGGACCGCCGGTACCGCAAGTACCCGACTCAGGACTGGGTCGCCGGCGCATTCAAGAAAAACGACATGGTCGCCGTCGTGCAGAACTGGTGGCGCAACTGGAAAAAGCTCGGCGGGTGCCAGCCCTTTGACTGGGAGGCGCAGTGCGACGGCTCCGTCCCCGGCATTACGCCCAACGGTGAGGTCCTCCGCTGCTGGCTCGACCAGAACCCCCTCGTCGCCCTCAGCCTCATCTGGCAAGAGGTTGATCCCGTCACCGGCGACGTCACCCTCCAGTCGTATCCGTCGTGGCCCGAGTACCGAAAGGCCGACCTCGACTGGGCGTTCTACGTCTTCTATACGGGGATCGAGGGCGAACTCAAGGACAACATGCCGAGCGCGCCGGACCCGCCGTTTAACATGATCCCTCCGGACGCGCTAAACGTTGCCACCGGCCTCAATTCGCAGCAGGCCTGGGTGCTCTACACGGCCACCGTGGGCCACAGCCTGGCGCTCGAGATCGGCGGTTTCGTTCCCTGGTCGGTGAAGGATTACAGCTTCGACGACTTGATGACGATCTTCTCGGGTACGCGCATGTTCAAGGCTGGAGAGTGGACCTACAACGTCCCCGATAACGGCGGCCACTCATCCGCGACCTTCATCGGACACTGGATCTACGGCGTCACCCACGCCATCCCCACCAACACGTTCCGCTTCTTCGTGGACAACGACATCATCCGCTCCACCCACTATTACACCATTGCGCGCTTTCTGCAGTGGGGACGCATAGAGATGGCCCACTACGGCACCTTTTCGGGCGAAGACCCGACGCCCATGGAGCACATGTACATCTTCTGGCAGTACTACGGCGCACCGCCCGTCGTGCGCATACTCGAGGGCACACCGCGCCTGTGGGACGGCCATGTGATGCACTGGGCCAAGGGCTGCTCGGGCGTCAGCTATTTCCTCGCCTCCGCCCTGAGGAACCTGAACATACCGGCCTACAGGCTCTATGACGCCGACCTGCTCGGCGGCCACTCGGTCCCCGTCTTCCCCAGCATCGGGTGCACGTTGAGTCACGGCGACGATGTCTACGCGATGAGGATGAACTTCCCCACCATGGACCCGAGCTACATTCCGCCGCAAGAGATCCTGCTGCCCATGGAGACCTTCAACGAGTGGTTCTATCACCAGACCCACAGGCACAACGTGGGACGCCAGGTCTATGAGGTCGCTCTCGAGTATCTCCCGAACTTCCTGATGGACAAGTACTGCGAGGACCAGACGTCCATATTTCATCCGTGCCTGCTGTCGGTGGCCGACACGTTCTCCCACATCTACACGTGCCAGGAGCTCGAGGACATGGGCCTCTGGGAGCGGCTCGAGGCAAAGAACCAGAAGCTCAACTACTGCGACAAATACTGGAACCCCTGACGCCGTTTGTCGGGAAAACGCTGCCGAACCTCATCGCCGGGGACGGGAACCGGGTGTCACGTCCCCGGCGTCCTCTTTTGTCCTTGACTTCTCTGGGTCGGTCTGCTAAACTGTATTTGCTCGGGTTGTGTTCCACGGGGTTTGCACCACCTCGATTCATGGGAGGTGACCTGTCATGAATTCTCCTACAAGCACTTACCGAATTCTGCTCTCGGCCCTGGCGTGCTTTCTCGTCCTCGCCGAATGCCGCGCGATTCTCGCCTGCGAATGCGAGCCGAGGCTCGTTATCGAGAGGCTCGAAGCGCCGGAGTACGCCGTCCAACTGGAACCGTTCCACCTCTCCATCCGAGTGTCCGACAGCGTCGGCGTCGAACGCGTGGACGTCATGTTCGGCGGCGAGACCTACCCCGTCCCTGCCGAGGGCGGGTTGACCGAGCACCTGATGGTCGAGCTTTCAAGACGCGAACTCGGCCCCGCCAGGATCGAGGCCGTCGCCGTCGGCACCGACGGCGCCGTCGGCGATCCCGTGGCAACGAGCGTCATGGTGGTCGCCGAGCCCGTCGTTAACCCCGCCGCCATGGACCCGGAGGAATTCCTTGTACGCCTTGACGAGTGGGAGCAGTCGGGGAGGACGCACCTCGAGCGCTACGAAAGAGACCTGCTCTACAAGAAGCCGAAGCTGCCCATACAGGCCTGGGACCGCCGATACGCCAAGCGCCCCACCCAGGACTGGGTCGCCGGTAATCTCAAGAAGAACGGCATGGTCGCCATGCCTAAGAACTGGTGGCTGCACTGGAAGCACAACGGCGGCTGCCAGCCCTTCGACTCGGACGCGCAGTGCGGCGGGTCCCTCCCCGGCATCACGCCCAACGGCGAGGTCCTCCGATGCTGGCTGGATCAGAATCCTATGGTCGCGCTCAGTCTCGTCTGGCAAGAGGTCGATCCCGTGACCGGCGACGTCACGGAAATCCATTATGACAATTGGCCCGAATACCGGAAGGCCGACCTCGACTGGACGTTCTACGTCTTCTATACGTGGCTGGACGGCGACATCAAGTACGACATGCCGACCCCTGCGGACCCGCCGTTGAACATGATCACTCCGGACGCGCTGCTAAGTGTGACTGGTCTGGATCCCCACCAGGCGTGGCTCCTCTACACGGCCACAGTGGGCCACAGCCTGGCGCTCGAGATCGGCGGCTTCGTTCCGTGGTCGGTAAGACACTACAATTCCAGGAACCTGCAGATACTGTTCTCCTCCGCGCGCATGTTCGACGCTGGAAAGCTGAGCTACTACAGCCTCATCAATGGAACTCAGACGCTGACGCATTTCATTGGACACTGGATGAGCTGGGTGACACACGCCATGCCCACCAACACGTTCCGCTTCTTTGTCGACAACGACATCATCCGCTCCACCCACTACTACACCATCGCGCGCATCCTCAAGTGGGGACGCGAGAACATGGCCCACTACGGCATCTTTGTCGGAGAAGACCCGCTGCCCATGGAGCATATGTACATCTTCTGGCAATACTACGGAGCTCCACCCGTCGTACGCATACTCGAGGGCACGCCGCGCCTGTGGGACGGCCATGTGATGTGCTGGGCCCAAGGCTGCCACGGAGTCACCGATTTCCTCGTCTCCGCCCTGAGGAACCTCAACATACCGGCGTACAGGCTCTATGATGCCGACGTGCTGGACGGCCACACAGTCCCCGTCTTCCCCACCATCGGGTGCACCATGAGTCACGGCGACGACATCTATGGCGTGAAAATGAACATCCCCACGAGGGACCCGGACTATCTCCCGCCCGAAGAGATCCTCATCTCCATGTCCACCTTCGTTAGCTGGTTCTACTTCCAGCCTCAGAGGCACAACGTCGGACGCCAGCTCTACGAGATCGCGATTGAATACCTCCCAGACTTCCTCATGGACAAGTACTGCGAGGACCAGATGTCCATGCAGCACCCCTCCGAGCTCTCGGTGTACGATACGTTCGACCACATCTATACGTACCAGGAACTCGTCGACATGGGCCTCTGGGAGCGGCTCGAAGCCAAGGACCAGAAGCTCAACTACTGCAATCCCTACTGACATCCCTGACGCCGTTGCGCAGGAAAACACGGACAGCCACCTGTTTTCCCAGGGACCCGAGGCTCACGGGCCTGTTGAAAAACTCCGCCTTTGTTCTTGGCAGCTTTGTCCCGAAGGGGCTGCATAGAATAGCCCAGGGTCAGCTTTGCCCTGAGCTCGTCCAGGGGCAAAGCGCCACCCTGGGTACAGAGCCCGCAACAAACCAAACCATAGCCTGAAGGGCTTACATAAAGGGAGTTTTTCAACAGGCCCTTGAGCCCAGGGAGTCGCCTGCACTGCGCGCATTATACGCGGCGGCACGTCGCGTGGCTACCTTCGCGGCGGCCGCCAGAACAGTCTCGAGAGGCCCGACTTGGCCACGTTGCGCCGGCCCACGTCCACAATGTCGTCAATGCCGTGCCTGTCGAACAGCTTCTCCAGGTGCTCGGTGCCCTTCCTCAGCTTGACATTCATCTCCTCGGTATAGAGGGGGACAAGCGCGTAGAAGTTGATTGTCTTCGCCGGCGCGACTTCCAGCCGGTAGAATTCGGGACCGGCCGACAGCGGAAGCTCGATCAGGAAGGATGTGAACGGCACGTCGGGTGCGAGCGGCGCCGGTGGATCACCCGTGGCCCACGTATGGCCCCAACCCAGCCACGTCTTCTCTCTGTGTGGGTAGCGGGCGAGCCATTCGAGGCATCGAACCGGCCAGAAGTTGTTCTCGTCCTCAAAGGCCTCCTTGCTGATCGGCCAATCGGGCGGCAAGTTGATGAGCAACTCGGCATAGCGGAAGTCGACGCATTCGGCCGGCACGTTCATCGGCAGGTCGCTCATGCCGGAAGTCACGAGCGTAATGTAGTCCCGCCCGGTCGTCGGGCGAACGTAGTGCACGTCGACGTGAACGATCTCGGATGTGATCTCGTGGAACACACTGTAAATCGGGCCGATATGGCGTGCGATGTGTTCAGAGATCGCTTCCAGGTGAAGCGACCCCATGGTTGGCGGCGGCACGTAGTCATCATCGACGCATTCAGCCGGGTCGTCATCCGCCGGTACGGAGCCTTCCTCTGATTGCATGTGTACTCCTCCATTTGGTCAGGCCAGCGGAAGTTCCACCGCCACCCGCGTCGTCTCGTCGTGCAGGTTCATGATCGACTGGATATGCGGATGGATGGCTTCGGGGCCGAGGGCGCCGACGAACGAACACGTGGCGCGCTCGGCACACGCGGCCGTGTAACCCTGCTGCCACCGGTCGAAGGCCGTTTCGGCGTCGGCGTCGGCGAAAGGCCAGCGCGCGGGCGGCACCTTGAGGCCGAGGCGCCAGGCTTTGGGCGTCAAGCGGGCGCGGTAGCTCTGCTGCGCGTGGCACAGCCGGACGTACAGCGGGTCGGCGTTGAGCTGGACCATGGCCAAGCGTGCTTCCTCGCCGTCGGGCGCGATCGGCGCATGGGTCACGAGGTACCGTAGCCCCGCGTGCGTCCGGTAGATGCGCACGCCCCAGTCGCCGTTCTGCACAAGCCACTGGCCCAGCCGCGCGAGCTCGTCCTTCTCGTGCTGTTCGCGCAGTGCGGCCGCCTTCGCGCGAGCACGTTTGCCCAGTATCCCGCCCAGGCACCCGACCTTCTCCTCGGGCAAGTCCACGTCAATGAACATCGCGCCGGTGGTGTTGAGCACTTGGCAGCCGTACGAATTGCGCGAGACGACGGCCGTCTGCTCGCCCTGGTCGTTGCGGAACTCTTGCAGGACGGGCTCGCGCAGTGGCCGGTCGGCGTAGCCGTAATGCCCGTCGGGCCACCGGCCCTTGCGCGTCACTTCCTTGGCGAGCTCCTCGGCGGCCTCACGCGCCTGCGCGTCGGCGTCGGCCTGACTCGTGTCCGACCACCGCCACACGCCGACCTCGAACCGCTTCCCGCCCCGCCCGGCGGCCACCGCCTCACCCAACGCCCAGTACTTCGGAAATCTCATGCCTCGCTCCCATGCGTGACACCCTGTCTCCCCTCAAGACTAACAGGTATAACGCGGCAATGGAATCCGAAGTCATGTTCCGGGACAACACCCTCTGCGTGCTCCGCGCCTCTGCGAGAGGCAAGAAGAGATCTCGCAGAGACGCGGAGCACGCAGAGGGCCAGAAAGATGCAGGACCGACCACTCGTGTGGCCGGCCCCGCTTGTTCTGGTCTTGCGATGGAGCGCCGACTAGCCCACGTCCACGACGGGCAGCTCGGCGAGCGCGGCCTTGATGGCTGCCTCGGGATACTCGTAGTCCTGCAGCTTCCCGCTGAAGTAGGCGTCGTACGCGGCCATGTCCACGTGGCCATGTCCGCTGTGGGCGATGAGAATCGTCTTCGCTTCGCCCGATTCCTTGCACTTGATCGCCTCGTCAATCGCGGCCTTGATGCAGTGGTTCGTCTCCGGGGCGCTGATAATGCCCTCAGCACGGGCAAAGGTGACGCCGGCCTTGAAGGTCCCCAACTGATGCTCGGCCCGTGCCTCGACCAGGCCCAGATTGTGCAGATGGCAAATGATCGGCGCCATGCCGTGGTAGCGCAGACCGCCGGCGTGGATCGGAGGCGGAATAAACGTGTGCCCCAGTGTATGCATCTTGAGCAGGGGCGTCAGCATCGCCGTGTCGCCGAAGTCGTACGCGTACCGCCCCTTGGTAACGGTCGGGGCGGACATCGGCTCCACGTTGATGATCCGCAGGTCGGGCTTCGTCCCGTCAATCTTGTCCTTGACGAACGGCAGAAACAGCCCCGCGAAATTCGAGCCGCCGCCGATGCACCCGACGATGATGTCCGGGTAGACACCCGCCTTCTCCATGAGCGTCTTGGCTTCCAGACCGTTCACCGTCTGGTGCAGCATGACGTGGTTGAGCACACTGCCGAGCGAGTAGTGTGTATCGTCACGAGAGACCGCGTCCTCGACGGCCTCGCTGATGGCCAACCCGAGACTGCCGGTGCAGTCGGGGTCCTTTGCGAGCATGTCCCGACCGGCCTTGGTGTCCTCGCTCGGGCTGGGTACGCACGTCGCGCCCCACGTCTCCATCATCACGCGACGGTACGGCTTCTGGTCATAGCTGATCCTGACCATGTACACCTTGATCTCGACGCCGAAGCACGCACCGGCAAACGACAGCGCGCTTCCCCACTGCCCGGCGCCGGTCTCGGTCGTGATTCGCTTCACGCCTTCCTGCTTGTTGTAGTACACCTGTGCCACGGCGGTGTTGGGCTTGTGGCTTCCCGGCGGGCTCGTCCCCTCGTACTTGTAGAAAATCTTCGCGGGCGTATCGAGCGCCTTCTCCAGTCTGTGCGCCCGAAACAGGGTCGTGGGCCTCCAGAGCCTGTAAATGTCGCGGACCTCATCCGGGATGTCTATCCAGCGCTCGGTGCTCACCTCCTGCTTGATGAGCTCCATGGGGAAGAGGGGCGCCAGATCGGCCGGGCCGATCGGCTGCCCGGTGCCCGGGTGTAAAACGGGCGGAAGCGGTTCCGGGAAATCCGCCTGGATGTTGTACCACTGAGTCGGTATCTCACTCTCATCAAGAACGAATTTGGTCTGCTTGTCCATCTTGCCCTCCTTCAATGAACCTGTTGGCGCTTTCCGCGGCAATCGCGGGCACGCTGGCTCGCCACCATCATGCACCTGCACCCGCCCACCGCGCTGGCGGCTGCCGGCGCGCAAACCTATTGCCCGCCACCCACCTGTGTCAGGGTGAACCCGAGTCACGCCAGTGACGGACTCGTTGAGTCCGCCACCAGGTTCCATCACTGATGAGCAATCTCGGGCCGCCCCCGACGCGACGCTGCTACGTTACCTCCTCGCACCTCCCGGCTTAGAACCCGTAGATAACCTTGAGCCAGAAGGCGCTGCCTTCCGGCCGGTTCTCGGCCTCCATCTCCCAGGCGTACCGGGCCGTGAAGCTCAGGTTCGGCTGCATGTCGTACTTGACCATCGGGCCGATGGCGAACACCTCGCCCCGGTCACCCTCCATCTCGACCCCGTCGAACTCGTCGTCGGTCACCTGCTTGTAGTACCAGCCCGCCAGGCCCACGCGGAAGCCGCCGCCCACGTTGTAGTCAACCGCGTAGTCGAGGTGGAACTCCTGGCCCGGCTCGAGCTCGCCGATCGTGGTCGTCGCAGGATTGAGCCAGTCGTCGTTCTTCAGGTTGAAGGCGTACATCAGCTTCACCGACCAGCTCACCCCGTTGTCGTACATGCCCGTCATGGCGAAGGCAGGCTCGATCGTCCAGAAGTTCTTGCCCACGCTCGCCGGGTTGCCCCGCGTGTAGTCGCCCGTCGGCGCGTAGAGGTCAATGCCGGCGACCGCGTGATACGTACCCCAGTGCCAGGCGATGATGAACGGGTCAATGATGATGTCGCCGATGCCGCTGTCGTCCACGCCAAGCGAGTCGTAGTCCACGTTCATGTACGGAACGAACACGTGCGCCATCCAGGTGCCGCCCAGGATCTCGAACTCGGACGAATAGATCACGCGGACCACATCGGCCCAGACCGTGGCGTCGAAGTCCGCGAACGGACCCGCCGTCACCGTGTTGCCGGCATCGTCCTTGTACTCGTCGGCGTTGTAGTACAGGAAGTAGTTGATGACCCACCAGCCCGGGGGCGGCGCCGCGCCGCAGAAGCACCCCTCGGCCCCGTTCGGGTAGTGCTGCCCCCCGCCCGCCATGGCCGCCCCGGAAACGGAGCACACCACAACGAAAGCGAACAACACAGTCAGCACTCGTTTCCCGTTCATACTTTCTCTCCTCTCTCTGGTTGGGTGAACGTGGTTCGTTCCCACAAGTCACACTGCCGCCGCAATGATAGCCATGCCGTCCTCGAAGTCAACCCAGATTCAAGACAACCCGCCAGACCGCCGCCAAACCGCCGCTGCACCTCTCCCCCGCAAATCGCGCACGCCATGTCCCGTGAACCATTGCGATAGGTATCGCCGCAAGCGCAAGGCACTTGAGCAAGAAAAGCCCGCGTGATGAACGAACCACCAGCCCGGATGCACCGACGCAGCCGGATAGCCCGCCACTGCGACAGACTGACGCTCCGGCGCCAGCGTGTGCCATTCTGTCCCAGTCCACCACAGCTTCGCAGCACGCGCCACGCGTGACGACGAACGCCCAACGACCGCAACACCTTTTGTAACAACGCATTACATCGTCCCCGGCCATGCGGCATCCCGCCGGCCGCCTCTTGCCCGGATGGCACGCTTCCTGATAAACTGAGGGGGAGTCAGTCTGGCAGGAGGAATGAAGCACATGCGATTCGATAAGTTCACGCTCAAAGCCCAGGAAGCCGTCCAGGCGGCCCAGCACCTGGCCGAACGGCGCGGCCACCAGCAGATCGAGGCCGGCCACCTGCTCGCGGCGCTGCTCGAGCAGGAAGAAGGCATCGTTGCGCCGGTCTTCAAAAAGCTGGGCGCCGAGCTCGCCATGGTGCGCGGCGGCCTGGAGAAGAACCTCGAAAAACTGCCGCGCGTCTCCGGCGCCGGCGAGAGCGGCGCATACCTGGCGCCGGCGCTCAGGACGGTGTTCGGCCGCGCGCAGGAGGAAGCCGACGCCCTGCGCGACGAGTACGTCAGCACCGAGCACCTGTTGCTCGCGCTCGCGCAGTCGCCCGACGCCGCAGGCGAGCTGCTCCGCGCCTTCGGGGTCACGCGCGAGGCGCTGCTCACCATCCTCAAGGAGATCCGCGGCACCCAGCGCGTCACCGACCAGAACCCGGAAGCCAAGTACCAGGCGATCGAACGGTTCAGCCGCAACCTGACCGACCTGGCGCGGAAGGGCAAGCTCGACCCCGTCATCGGCCGCGACGACGAGATCCGCCGCGTCATCCAGATCCTGAGCCGCCGCACGAAGAACAACCCCGTGCTCATCGGCGAGCCCGGCGTCGGCAAGACGGCCATCGTCGAGGGCCTCGCACGCCGCATCGTGGACGGCGACGTGCCCGATTCCCTGCGGGAGAAGTCAATCGTCGCGCTCGACATCGGCGCGCTCATCGCCGGCGCCAAGTACCGGGGCGAGTTCGAGGACCGGCTCAAGGCGTTCCTCAAGGAGGTCGAGGCCGCCGAGGGCCGCATCGTGCTGTTTATCGACGAGCTGCACACCGTGGTGGGCGCCGGCGCCGCCGAAGGCGCGGTGGACGCCTCCAACATGCTCAAGCCGCCGCTCGCGCGCGGCGAGCTCCGCTGCATCGGCGCCACCACCCTCGACGAGTATCGCAAGCACATCGAGAAGGATGCCGCACTCGAACGCCGCTTCCAGCAGGTGTACGTGGACCAGCCCAGCGTCGAGGACACCATCGCCATCCTCCGCGGCCTCAAGGAACGCTACGAGACGCACCACGAAGGCGTCCGCATCACCGACAGCGCCATCATCGCCGCCGCCACGCTCTCGGACCGCTACATCAGCGACCGGTTCCTGCCCGACAAGGCCGTGGACCTCATTGACGAGGCGGCCGCGCGCCTGCGCATCGAGCTCGACAGCATGCCGACCGAAATCGACGAGATCGAGCGCCGCATCGTGCAACTCCAGATCGAACGCGAAGCGCTCAAGAAGGAAAAGGACAAGGCCGCCGTCGAGCGGCGGGGCAAGATTGACGCGGCGCTCGCCGAGCTGGGCGAGAAGAGCAGCGGGCTCAAGGTGCGCTGGCAGCACGAGAAAGAACTCATCAAGAACGGCAAGGAGCTCAAGGAACAGCTCGAGCAGGCCCGCTTCGAAGAGCAGAAGGCCGAGCGCGAGGGCGACCTCAACCGCGCCGCCGCCCTCCGCTACGGCGACATCCCCGCCCTCGAGAAGAAACTCCGCGACGCGCAGCTCACGCTCGACGACGCGCACAAGGAAGGCGCCCTGCTCAAGGACTCGATCGACGAGGAGGACGTCGCCGAGATCGTCTCCAAGTGGACGGGCATCCCCGTGAGCCGCATGATGCAGGGCGAAATGCAGAAGCTCATGCACATGGAAGAAGAGCTCCACCGCCGCGTCGTCGGCCAGGACGAGGCCATCACGGCCGTCTCCAACGCCGTCCGGCGCTCCCGCACGGGCCTGCAGGACCCGGACCGGCCCATCGGCTCGTTCATCTTCCTCGGCCCCACCGGCGTCGGCAAGACCGAGCTCGCCCGTACGCTCGCCGAGTACCTCTTCGACGACGAGAACGCCATGGTCCGCCTCGACATGAGCGAATACATGGAGAAGCACACCGTCGCCCGCCTCATCGGCGCGCCCCCGGGCTACGTGGGCTACGACGAGGGCGGCCAGCTCACCGAGCGCGTCCGCCGGCGCGGCTACTGCGTCCTGCTCTTCGACGAGATCGAGAAGGCGCACCAGGACGTATTCAACGTCCTGCTGCAGATCCTCGACGACGGCCGCCTCACCGATGGCCAGGGCCGCACGGTGGACTTCAAGCACACGGTCATCATCATGACCAGCAACATCGGCAGCCACCTGTTCGCCGAGGCCGCCGACCGGCAGGCCAAAAGCGGCCTCTGGACCCCATCAGGCGCCACCACCACCGCCGCGGCCGTCTCCACCGAACTGCGCGAGCAGCTCATGGCCGCGCTCCGCGCGCACTTCCGGCCCGAGTTCCTCAACCGCGTGGACGACGTCGTCATCTTCCACGGCCTCACCCAGGAGCACCTCGTCGAGATCGTCGAGATCCAGCTCGAGCGCCTCAGCAAGCTCGTCGCCGACCGCCGCATGACCATCGAATTCAGTGACGAGGCCAAGGGCGAGCTCGCGCGGCGGGGGTTCGACCCCGTCTATGGCGCCCGGCCGCTCAAGCGCGTCATCCAGCGCGACGTCGTGGACCCCCTCGCCACCCGCCTCCTCGAGGGCCAGTTCACCGACGGCGACCACATCCGCGCGGCCCTCGACGGCGACACGATCACGTTCGCCAAAGCGTAAGCCGTCCTCAGCGTAAGCCGCCGTCAGCGTAAGCCGCCGTCGCCTCCCGCGATAGAGCGCGAAAGAAAACCGCGGCGTCCCTCGGCATGAGGGACGCCGCGATGTGTGTGCGGGGCGTCGTCTGAGGCCTGACTACTCGTCGGGCGGGCTGTCCGCCCCGGTGTCGGGACCCTCGTCGTCGGCGTCCTCGTCGTCGAGTCCTGTGTCGACACCGGTCTCGTCGTCCGGCGGGGTCTCGTCGCGAATGCGCACCCTCGTGGGCGCCTCGGGCACGGCGGGAATCTTGTCCTTGTACTGCTCGAGGAGCTGTTCCGCCCTCGGCCGATCGTAGGTGGTCAGGGCGTTGGGCTCCTCGACATCCAGCGCCCTCTTGATGAGCCCGAGGCCACGCACGAGCGTGGCCTCGTCGCCCGTCTGCTCGGCCTTCTTAATGAGCACGCTGCCCAGATAAAACGCGGGCAAAGCCGACGTGGGCAGGCCGTAGATGGCCGGCTCGATCAGAGCGATCGGCAGGTCGATCTCATCCTTGAAATTGAAGCGGACCCACCCGAAGAAGCAGGCCGCCATCATCTTGGTCCGCTGGTCGGCCTCCCGGCTGCCCCGTGCGAGCACAAGGTAGGTCTCCGCAATCTCCAGAGCTTCCTTCTCGGTCTCAGGGTCGCCGGTTTCCATCCCCGCCTGCAGGGCGGCGAAGCCCACACGGCCGAGCAGGTTGATCACTCTGGCCGCCGGCGGTGTTCCTGCCGGTTGAAGCACCCGGCTTGCGACTGCGTACGCCTTCTTGAGTTCGGCCAGCGCCGGGACGGGCTGGACTTGCTGCAGGTAACAGTTGCCGCGCACGGTGTGCCACTGGATCAGCTCACGTGCCTTGACCTCGTCTCCTTCGGTCAACTCCGCCATGGCGAGCACCTCGTCGTATCGCTTCTGGGCGAAGTAGATCACCGCCAGGCGCACCCGGACGGAGGCCGGGCTCTCGTAGTTGGCCATCAGATCGTTGGCGATCTCCAGCGCATGCTCGTAGTCCTCGTCGCCCACCGCGATATCCAGAAGAAACATCTTCGTGGTGAACCCGTGCTCCGGGTTGGTCTGGGCATACTCGCTCGCGAACGCCACGAACCCCTCCGGGTCCTCTTTCGCTTTGTAGTAGGTGCGCAGCCGGCGGTAGAACCCCACGAGCTCCGCCGGCTCCTTCGGCGGATTGCGCGTCGCGCGATCCTTTACGAGCTCGATCGCCTTGTCGGCGCGGTCCGTCACCGAATAGAGATCGGCAAGGCGGTCGAAGAACGCGCCATTGTCGGGAGCGAGCCTCGTGGCCTTCTCATAGGCCTCCTCGGCCTCCTGCACGTTGCGCAGCAACATCTGCGCCTCGCCGATCCGGAACCAGGTCAAGGCCTTCCCCTGCTCCTCGACGTCGGGCTCACCCGCCTGCAGATCCAGCAGCGCGCGGACCCGCTGGTCAAGGCTCCCGCGCTGGCCAAGCATCTGCAGGAAGAGGCCACCACGCTCGGCAAGCACCGCGTTGCCGGCGGGATCAACCAGCACGGCCAGGCTGAGCGCGGAATACAGCGACTCGAACGACTTCCGCCGGGGGTCGATCTCGATGCCCACGTTGATGAAGTCGGACACCACCAGTGTGTCGCGCACAAGGCCATAACTGTGCATCAGGGTCAGCGCCGCGCGGTACCTGCGGAAGCGCTCCTTTTTTTCCTCCTCAGCGTTCCAGACACCCCAGTCCTTGAGTTGCTGATCCACTTCGTTGCGAAAACGCATGTCGGCCCTGTTGATGCGCGAGTCGAGGTCGGGATCACCGGCGCCCGCAATCTTGAGGTTGCGAAGCACGGCCAGGTTTGTGTCGTCGAGATCGAACGCACGGTGGTACAGCTCGATGGCCTGTTCGCCGGCCTCTTCGCCGGCCTCCTCGCCGGCCTGTTCGCCGGCCTGTTCGCCGGTCTCCTCGCCGGCCTCCTCGCCGGCCTCTTCGCCGGCCTGTTCGCCACCCGGGTGCTTGTGGCAATACACGCCGAAGTCGTTGCAGAGCTTCGAGGCACGACGCAACAGCGATTGCGCCGCGGGGGGCCGTTCAACGAGGGGGCAGGCCGCCATGGTGCCCAGGCGCAGCCGGCCGGCAAGTTCGCCGGCCCAGAGCTCGCGTCCCTTTTTCACGTGATCGTCCGGGACGTTGGGATACGAGTCGCGCGGACTGAGCAAATAGACAAGGCCGCGCGGCACCATCTCGTAGGCGTAGTTCACCCCCGCGCTTTCCGGCGCGTAGCGATCGAGGTCGTCCGTAAGGCACACGGCCGCCGGGGGCTTCCCGCTCATGCCCGCGGCCAGGCCAACGTAGCGCACGGCCGCCGGCGTGTCGCCCAGCGTGCTGTCGTTGGCCGGATCGAACTCCGGACGAAGGTGCGCGGGAGTCCTCCCATCACCGAGAAGCACCGCGTTCAGGTACTTGTGTTTGTCCACGTAGATGCGGTCGTGCTCGTTCGCCGAGCGCATGTCGGCGATAACGAGGGTGGTCGAGATCTCGCCCACGTACCGGTGCTCCAGCACGTAGCGCAGCAGGTCGCCCCAGACGTCGTGTTCCGTCACAAGGATCACCGCGCGGTCGCCGGTGCTGGCGCTGGCGGCGCTGGCGGCGCTGGTCAGGGTGTCGTAGGCGAAATCCTCGGCCACGGTGAAGCCCGCGAGCCCGCTCTTGTCAACCTCCGCGTGCTTGACGAGGCTCGCCATAGGCAACACAAGGAAAAGCCACACAAGGGCTGCGTAGGCAGGCTTGGAGTAAGGCGGCCCGCTCGGGCCGCCCGTCCGCAGCCGGGCGGTGAAGAGTATCGCCCAGTAGCCGAACATGTAGCAGAGCCACCCCCCGATGACCATGTAGGCGACGAGAAAGCCCTCCGCCTTGAAAAAGCCGTAGGGGCCCATCGCGAGGTCGAACAAGGCCATCAGCCCCACGATAGTGAAAAGAAAGCCCACGAACTTGAAGATGCCGCCGGCGACCACGGTGCCGCGGCCCATCTCGCTGCGCCGCCGCGGCTTCGTGAACGCAAGGTACACCAGCGGTGGCACGGTGGGCAGCACCAACCACACGAGCCAATACAGGAACCCGAAGAACCCACCCATTGGGAGCGACATCCTGATCTGCGTCCAGTACCACGACAGGGAGTCGAACATCGGACGCGTGATCGGGATAGACTTCAGAAAGTAACCGGGAAGCCCTGAGGAAAAGCCCACCGGGCCGGACAAGCTGAAGACGCCCAGCAGCACGGCCGCGAGCACCAGCGTCACGACCAGGGTGATGATGTCCGAATACACCTCGCGCGCCCAGATCACGCTCAGCGTCACGTACACCGGCAGCAGCAGCAGCATCGTGGGGAAATTCGCCACCCCGATGGCGTACACGGCCCCGTACAGGATGAAGTAGCGCTTCTTGCGCGTCTCCCGGTACCACAGCAGCAGGCTCGTCGCCAGCACCAGCAGCAGCGCGTTGAGCGTCAGGGTGCCGGCCGTGACCGACGCCCGCCAGAAGGTGTGCGAAAACGCAACCAGCAGCGCCGCACCCAGCGCCGCATACCGCGCCAGGCCAGGCTGACCGTGGAACCGGGCCAGCTCGTCCCGCGTACGCGTGTGGCCGAAGCGCGCAAAGACCCCGTAAAGCAGCGCGATGCTCGCGGCCCCGCACAGGGCGGACAACAGGTTCAGCGCCCACGCCTTGTTGCTAAAGAACGAGGCGAAGATCCCCCCCAGAAACAGCCAGACGGGATAGCGCATGGACTTGACGAACGCCGTCTTGGTGGCCGCCGTGACCGCGACCAGGCTCTCGCCCGGATAGACGGTCGGGCACAAGGTGACGATGTAAACGACCAGAACGCCGACAAAGATGGCCAGACCGATCCAAGCATCGGGCCGGGTGCCTTTTCTCGCTGCCATGAGCATCTCCTTGGACGTGCCGTGGTGTCTGCGTTGCGCGCCTCGCCTCCTCGATCGGCGGCGCCGCCATACTAGTATGCGGCCTGGACCGCCGCAAAGGGTTTCTCAGCCTGCACCGGTCAGGGACGACCCTCAGCCTCCCCGCGCGACGAAACGCGCCTGATACAGGTGAGTATCGGTGAACCGGCCGCGACAATTAAGCAACTCTGCCGCCCCCGGGCACTCCCCAGGCGAACGGCGCCCCGCGTGGCGCATTCGAACCCCGAGAGGCAACGCCTCCATTGACGGCAGCGCCGGGCTTGCGGTTCCGACCCCGCCTGAGACGCAGCCCTGCGTACGCCAAGACATGCGGGCCGAAGGCGGGTCAGACAAGGACCTTGCGCACCAGGTTGAGCAAGGCCTCGATATGGTAGGGCTTCTGGATGAACCCGATCGCGCCGCGGTCGAGCACTTCCTTGACGCGGTCGTCCACGTCATAGCCGCTCGAGAGAATGACACGCACGTCCGGGTTGATCTCGCGGAGGTGATCAAACGTCTCCCGGCCGTCAAGTTTGGGCAAGACCATGTCAAGAATGACGAGGTCAACGGGGTGGTCGTGCCGCTCTTCCTCTTTCGCCTGCTCCATCATCTCGCCGTAGCACGTCACAGCCTCCCGGCCGTCCTTGACGGCGATCACCTCATAGTCCAGCTCCCCGAGCATGTCCGAGACGAGCGCGCGGACCATCTCCTGGTCATCCACCACCATGATGGTGCCGCGCTTGCCGTTGTCGTCGTCTTTTGTCTCAGGCGTCATCTCAAGCGTCATCTCGAGTGAACCGCATCTCGACGGACCAGAATGCCACCCCTCCTCGCTCAAGCGCACGCTACCGGATGCCCGTGCACCGTGTCAAGACGTTTCGTCCCCCTTTCTCACAGCGACGCGGCGAAATACTCGACCGTCTTCGCCAGCCCCTCAGCCAGCGACCATTCCGGCGCGTACCCCAGCAACTCCCTGGCCAGGGTGATATCGGCAAACGAGTCGCGCACGTCCCCCGCCCGGGGCGGAGCGTGGACCGGCTCGATCCCCGACGCAGGCGCCGCCTGCGGTGAGCGGAGCCGAACCGCATCCCGGATCATGCTGAAAACCGCCAGGATGGACACCTGCTGGTGGCAGGCGACGTTGAACACCCGCCCCGCCGCCTCCGACGGCGCGTCGCACGCCAGCAGATTGGCCCGGACCGCGTCGGCCACGAACGTGAAATCCCGCGTCTGCAGCCCGTCGCCGTGGATCTCGGGTGGCGCGCCTTGCGTGAGCCGCTCGATGAACTTCGGCACGACGGCCGCGTAGGTCGAGGCCGGATCCTGGCGCGGGCCGAACACGTTGAAGTAGCGCAAGACCACGGTCTCGAAGCCGTAGAGTTGGTGGAAGAGCCGGCAGTAGTACTCCCCGATGAGCTTGCTCGCCGCGTAGGGCGACAGCGGGTCGGGCGGCATCTCCTCGTGCTTTGGAAGCTCCGGCGCGTTCCCGTACACGGCCGACGAGGACGCGAAGACCAGGCGCCCGACGCCCGCATCCTTCGCCTCGACCAGGAGATTCAGCGTCCCGGTCACGTTGACCGCGATCGTCTCGACCGGATGCTCCACCGACCGCGGCACAGACGCCACCGCCCCCTGATGCAGCACCCACCGGACGCCCTCGACCGCCCGGCGCACGTCCTCGGGCCGGCGCAGGTCGCCTTCGATGAGCTCGATCCGCTCGAGGAAGGGCTCGATGTTCTCGCGCTTGCCGGTCGAGAAGTTGTCGAGCACGCGCACGCTTGCGCCTCGAGAGACGAGCGTCTCGACGATATTCGAGCCGATGAAGCCGGCGCCGCCTGTCACAAGGTAGTCGGCCATCCCCGCCTCCTATCCCCCAGCGCGCCGTGCGGCCCGGATGCGGCGGTTGGCCGCCCGGATGCGGCGGTTGGCCGCCCGGATGCGGCGGACGAGCGCCCGGACACGGCCGGCGATGTCGGGCGCATTCAGCACGTCCGAGATCATCGCCACGCCGTCGGGCCGCAGCTCCAGGACCTTGTCGAGGTTTTTTGAGGTGATCCCGCCGATGGCGAACAGCGGCAGCGTCACCCGCGCCCGGACCTGCCGCAGAAGCCGGAGGCCCGCGACCACGTTCTCCGGCTTTGTACCCGTCGGGAACATGGCGCCCACCGCGAGGTAGTCAATGCGCGCACGCGCGCCCTCCAGCGCCGTCTCGAGCGAGTGGCTCGAGCGCCCCACGATCATGGCGTCACCGACCACCCTGCGGCAGGCACCCACGGGCAGGTCGTCCACGCCGAGGTGCACGCCGTCCGCGCCGACGGCCGCAGCAATGTCCGCGTAGTCGTTGACGATGAACAGGACGCCCGCCTTCTTGAGCAATGGCCCCAGCCGCCTGCACGCCCGGTACACGGCGCCGGGAGCGGAACACTTGTCGCGGTACTGGATGAGCCGCGCGCCGCCGGCCATCATCGCCTCGGCCACTGACACGGGACTCCGCCGGCCGATGGTTTCGCGGTCAATGATGCAGTAGAGGCCGGCGTCGCGCAGCCGGGCCTCGTGCGCGGTCGGTCCCGGACTGGAAAGACGGGCCCCCACGCCGCTACGGCCCCCGCAGTTCGCGTTTGAGGATCTTGCCGGCCGGCGTGCGGGGAAACTCCTCGACGAACCGGAAGCGGCGCGGCACCTTGTAGGCGGCGATCCGCGGCTTGAGAAATGCGATGAGCTCGGACGGCTCGGCCTGCTCGCCCTCGGCGAGCCGCACGTACGCCACCGGCACCTCGTCCAGGCGCTTGTCCGCCCGGCCGATGACGGCCACCTCGGCCACCTTCGGGTGGTGGAACAGCGCCTCCTCGATCTCGCGCGGGTAGATGTTCATCCCCTTCGAGATGATGAGGTCCTTCTTGCGGTCCAGGATGAACAGGTAGCCGTCCTCGTCCACGCGCGCGATGTCGCCCGTGTGCAGCCACCCGCTGCGGAGGGCGGCCGTGGTCTCGTCGGGCCGGTTGTAGTAGCCCCTCATCACGTTCGGGCCGCGGACGACGAGCTCGCCCGCCTCGCCCACCGGCACCTCGCGGTCGTCATCGTCAAAGACCCTGACCTCGATATCCGGCAGCGGCACGCCGATGGAGCCGACCTTGCGCGTGCCGTCGAGCGGATTGAGCGAGACCACCGGCGCCGCCTCGCTCAGGCCGTAGCCCTCCAGCAACGGGATCGGGAAGCGCTGCTCGAACTCGAGCAGTGTCGCCTCGGCCAACGCAGCCGAACCCGAGATGCACAGCCGCAAGTTTACCCCGGCCAGCGCCTGCGGCGGCACGGGCGTCCGCGCCAGCACGGCGTACAGCGTGGGCACACCCGCGAAAACCGTCGGCCGCTGCCGCACCAGCGCGTCGAGCACCTTCTCCAGGGGCCGGACCGACTCGAGCAGCACGATCGTACACCCCACCGCGACCGGCAGCAGCACGTTGACGGTAAGCGAGAATGAATGGAACATCGGCAGCGCCAGCAGGAACGAGTCCTCGACCATCACCTGGACGGCCCGGCGGCAACTGTCCACGTTCCCGAGAAAATTGGCGTGCGAGAGCACCGCAGCCTTCGGCGAGCCCGTCGTCCCCGAGGTGTACAGGAAGATGGCGTCGTCCTCGTCCGCGATCTCGACGCCCGGGTCGCCGTCGCTGCGCCCCTCGATGATGGCGTCGCGCGTGAGGACGCCGGCGGCGTCACCATCCAGCGCGATGACGTGCTCGAGGCCGGCGGCCTGCTCGCGCAAGGCGGGCACCATGGGCAGAAAATCGCCCGACACCACGAGGACCTTCACGCCGCAGTCGTTGAGGATAAACGCCACCTCGGGCGGCGCAAGGAAGATGTTGATCGGCACAACGGTCGCACCGAGCTTCAGCACCCCGTAGAGCGCCTCGATGAACGCCGGCGAGTTCTTGACCAGCAACCCGACCCGGTCGCCCCGCGCCACCCCCGCCGCCTCGCGCAAGGCGTGGGCGAAGCGGTTCGCCCGCCGGTCCATCGCGGCGAATGAGATCCGCTCTCCCTCGTAGGCCACACAGGTCTTCTCGGGGAAGCGGCGCGCGCTCTCCTCAAGCGTGTCCTTGAGACTCATTGCCGGCTCGGGTTCGCTAGTCGCCCGGAGGTGGTTCGCCTGCCGACGGGGTGCCTGCGGACACGCCGCCCGCCATCGCGCCCCAGAGGCTCGACTGCTTCTCCGCGACGACCGCGCCCTTGGAGATGAGTTGGAACCGCCAGCGCATGACCGGCCCGTGCTTGACGTAGGCCCCGCCGCGGTTGTTGTAGGCAATGCGGTGCCGGCCCTGCGTGAGCGAGGCGTAGCGCTCCTCGATCACCACGGGCTCCGTGTCGTGCTGGCGGACGAGCTCGATGCGCGCGACGGCGGCCGCGCCCGCCGGGCCCGTATAGCGCCACGAGAAAAGGATGCGCTCGCCCCGCTGCTCGGGAGGCAGGTTCTTCTGGCCTTCGTCCATCCGGCCGACTTCCCGCGTGTCGTCGTACAGCGACGCCCAGCCGAAGGCCGAGAGCTGCTTGGGTTGGCGCAGCACGCGCACGATCCTGAAGGAGCCGCTGTTGAACTCCTCGCCCTCCGGACCGGTCCGCATCTTCTCCGGGGTAAACTCAACCTTGCTGAAGTCAGGCGTCGTGCCCGGGCCGCACCCGGGCGCCACGACGAGGCCGCTCACAACCAACGCGATGCCCAGGACGCCGATTCCTCTCGCCAGCATGCTCTTCCCTCCCAGCGCCGGCCGAACGGCTGACAACGGGCGGCGACGCGCGCCGCCGGCGCCGCTCCGGCCGGTCCATAGAAACAGTGACACCTCGGGCCGATCTTAGGCCGGGGCCCACCGCACGGCAAGGCGTATTTTCTCAGTCGCCCGTCCGCGGCGCGGGCTCGGCGTACACGATCAAGTCCACCTTCGTGCCGGGCTTGACCTTCGCGCCGATCGCCGGCGACTGCCCGCGCACGCTGCCCACGAGCGACGCGCCCGGCGCCGGCTCGGTGCTCACCTCGCCCTGCTCCAGCCCGGACTTGGCCAGCACCGCCGACGCGTCCGCCGCCTTCAGCCCGGTCAGCCGAGGCACCCGGACGAAGCTCTCCTCCGTCGGGCCATACACGCTCACGCTTACCTTCGACCACCGCTTCGCGCGCGTCTCCGGCACAGGCGACTGCGCGTACACGATGTCGTAGAGGCGCTGGTCGGCAACCTTGCGCTGCGTGATCTCGCCGACCACGAAGCCCCCTTCTCGAGCGCCGCGACCGCCTCGCCGTACGTCATGCCCTGCACGTCGGGCACCTCGCCGTACTCGCGAAGCGCCGGCTTGTACACCATGACATTGACCATCGTGTTGCGCGCGAGCCTCGCCCCGGGCGTCTCGCTCTGCGCCACCACGAGGCCGGGCTTCGTCAGCTCCGCCCAGGCCGCGTCCCCCGTGTAGGTGGTCTTGCCAAGTATGAGTGAGCTCTCCGCAAGCGCCGTGGCTGCCGCGTCGGCCGTCCGGCCCCGAAGCTCGGGCACGCTCACGTACGGGTCCGGCAACAGGCCGGGGTTGCCGCCGTTGCCCTGGAGGTTACACCCGCCCACAACGGCCAGCCCCGCGCCGACGAGCACAAGAACGCGCGCCGCGATTCTCATCGTTCTCTTCGTCATGACCCGAATCATACGCCGTTTCACCCGCGGGCGTCAAAAGCCCTTTTCTTTTGACTCGCCTCAGCCCCCCGCCTAGAGTTGGCGCGTTTTCGAACCGCCGTCGGGAGCATCACATGCAGCGATCAGTCGAGCAGCACAACGCGGAGCAGCGCGAGGTCTGGGACCGGCTCTGGGCGGGCGATCCTATCCGGCCGCCGGTCACGCTCGGCATCAACATCCGCTACTACATGGACAACCCGGCCGTCAATCCGAAGGCCTACACGTTCAAGCAGTACACGCTCGAGCCGGACGCCATGCTCGAGCTGCAGCTTGCCGCGGCCCGGTGGGCGCGCGACAACACCAACTGGCACTTCGACGCCGAGGTCGGCCCGCCGGAGAACCGGTGGGACGTCTACATTGACTACCAGAACTGCTACGAGGCCGCCTGGTTCGGGTGCGAGCTCTACTTCGCCGAGGGCCAACCGCCCGATACGCGCCCAATGCTCGCCAACGACGACAACAAGAACCTGCTCTTCGACCGAGGTATCCCCGACCCGCTCAACGACAACGCGATGGGCCGGATCCGGCGGCATTACGAGTACTGGAAGGAGAAGCTCGAGCACTTCACCTTCGAGGGCAAGCCCGTGCGCTGCACGGGCGTCAGCGGCCTCGGCACCGACGGCCCCCTCGTGGCCGCCATCAACCTGCGCGGCGCCGACTTCATCACCGACCTCTACCTCGACCCCGATTGGGCGCAGCAGCTCCTGAGCTACATCGTCGAGGCCTCCATCGTGCGCATCGAGGCCTGGCGCGAGTACCTCGGCCCGGACATGCCGACCGACTGGTTCGCCCAGGACCCGATGGGCATCAAGTGGGGGCTCGGCGACGACAGCGTCGAGCTCCTCAGCATCGAGGCCTACCGCGAGCTCATCCTGCCCCATCACGTGCGCCTGTACGAGCACTTCGGCGGCGGCCCGCCGAAGGCCGGCGGCGGGCCCAACTTCATCCACCTGTGCGGCGACGTGCAGCGCCTGCTGCCGACGATCCGCGACGAGCTCAACGTCAAGAGCTTCGACACCGGCTTCCCCATCAACTGGGAGACGCTCCGCGACGAACTCGGCGACGACGTGCTCATCTGGGGCGGCGTGCCGGTCGCCATCCTCAAGGACGGCACCCCCGACGACGTCGCCGCCGAGACAAAGCGCATCCTGCAAACAAACATCACGCGCGGCGGCAAGTTCATCATGCGCGAAGCCAACAACCTCGCCCCCGGCACCCCCCTCGAAAACATCGAGGCCATGTACGAGACGACGAAGGAATTCGGGCGGTACACCTAGCCAGGGGAAGTCACGACTCCGCCCTTCGGAGTGGCTTCCCATCTCGCCGGAAGTGCGGTACACTGTGTAGTGAGGTGTTCGCCAATCCACGATGTGCGGTGTAGGAGCTTAACCATGAACATGCGCAAGGTGTTGCTGGGGTCTTCCCCTGTAAGCGTCGTTGTCCTCGCGGGACTATCGTGCGTGGCTGGTTGCCGAACCTACAATGCTGCTCCCCCCGAAGCCCGTGGAAACGGCGCAATGGCCCTCCAACTCGTGCGCGAGGCCGAGCGGACGATGCACTGGGCCGGCGGCATCGCTGACTTCTGGCTGCCCTGGGAGGCGCGCATGGAGGAACCCAGTGATAAGGCACCACAAGATCGGGATGAGTTCGAGGCGATCCTTCACGAAGCGATCGCACTGCTCAAGCAGGCGCTCGAGCTCGACCCAGACCTCCACAGGGCTCGATTCGACATCGCCGTCATCCACCTGAGGCTCAAGGAAGCCGAGCTGGCGGAGACGTGGGCGAAGAACTTCCTCACAAACAAGCCAAACGACCCGCAAGGGCTCGAACTCCTGTCCATGCTCTACTTCAGCGGGCGGAAATGGAAAGAGCTCGCAGAGCTGTGCGAGGCCGCTTTCCCGGCTCTCAAGGCTGCTTGTGCCGAGCCTACGACTGAGTACGTCCCCGACCTGTCTTACTTCATGCGGACGGCGGCGATCGCCCACTTCTACATGGGAGAGCTGGAGGAAGCGCGCGAGTGGGCGGAAGCCGCCATCAGAGACGATGACGACGATGTGCAGAACTACCTCTTCCTCGCCATCATACAGCACGCGCAGGGAGATACTGAAGGCGTGGCCGAAACCCGCGCGACCCTCAAAGAGCTCGATCCCGAAACCGAACAGGCGCTTGATGGAACCATCGAAGCCGCCGAAAAGGAGCGACTGAAAGGGTCTCAGCCCTAGAGGACACGCAATCGCTGCCTACCCCGTTCGGTGCCGCTGAAGCCCCGACAGGGGCGCCTGGAAATAGCCTCGGGCGCGAGGCGCTGTCGAAAAAGTTCGCTTTTGTTCGTCGCAGCTTTGCCCCGAACCTTTGCCCCGAAGGGGCTGCATAGAATAGCCCAGGGTCAGCTTTGCCCCGAGCTTGCCGACTCGTGCTTCGTAGCGAAGCTACTTCGCAGAGTAGCAGGGGCAAAGCGCCACCCTGGGTACAGAGCCCGCAACAAACCAAACCATAGCCCGAAGGGCTTGCATAAAGTCGGTTTTTCAACAGCCCCGCAAGCCCGTGGTGAGGCAGCACAGAGGACCCAGAACCCCCGCAGGGGGTGACATCAGTCGTGCTTTCGCCCCACGACGACGGTCGCACGCGACGAGCGCGAATGCGGCGCGCCCTCCCGCGACCCGTAGAACGCCTCGACCTCCAGGCCGGCGCGCTTGAAGAGCGCTTTGAACTGCCCCGGCGTGTAGAGGCGCATGGTCATCGGGTGCCTGAACGTCTCGCCGTCGAGTTCCAGCGTCCACGTGCCCTCGATGCGCTCGAGCTTCGGGTTCCACCGGTTGCGAGTGGTCAACATCCCCGAGCAGCGGCGCCCCAGCTGGCGCAGTGTGGACCGGTGCACATGCCGGAAATGCCGCAGCACGTTCTCGCGGTTCGGTTGATCGATGAGCACGCGGCCCCCCGGCCGCAGGGCTCGAGCAAAGCGCCGCACCACGTCGAGATTCTCCGCCTCGCTGAAGTAGCCGAAGCTGCCGAACCAGTTCACAACCGCGTGGAACTCGCCCTCAAAGTCCAGCTCACGCATGTCGCCGACGAGGAACGTGCCGGGCAGCCCTTCCTTGCGGAACCGCCGCTTCGCCCGGTTCGTGAACTTCGAGCGCAGCTCCACTCCCGTCACCTCGATGCCCAGCTTCGCCAGGGCCAGCGACGTGCGCCCGGCCCCGCACGGCACGTCGAGCACTCGCTGGCCTTTGCGCAGCCGAAGCGCCCGCCGGATGAACCGCGCCTGCTCGGGCGGCATGTCATCGGCCTTCAGCCAGAACCGATCGTCGAAGTGATGGAACCAGCCTTCTCGTGTACGTGTGCCCATCGGTCTATCCTCCCCTGCTCGTCCACCAAACATGCTCCCGGTCAACAAAAAAACCCACCGCCCGTCGGGCGGTGGGTCCGAATCGCTCTCTGTTGCCGGGTCTAGGTCACAGACGCGGTCGTCCCCATCCGCCCGTCACGAATGACGAGCACCACCGGGCACATAAGGATGGAGACGTTTCTCGAATGCACTGCGACTACTCTTCCCTTCGTTGCTGACTCACTTTCTATCGCAGCATCGGCGCACGCGTCAAGAAAAAAAGGACCACAAGATGAACAGGATCAACTGGACTCCTGAACTCCTGGTGATCCAGTCAATCCTGCTGATCCTCTCCAAAAAGGCCCCCGAAATGCGTGACGGCTCCCGCGTTCCCTGCTATAGTCCCGGCCCTGGCACACGGACGCACCTGAGGGACGAGGCATGCTGATTCACGAGTACCAGGCGAAGCAACTCTTCCGGCAGTACGGGATCCCCGTCGCGCCGTCAAAGCCGGCGTTCACCGTCGAGGAGGCCGCGGCCGCGGCCGAAGAGCTCGGCGGCAGCTTCTGGGCGGTCAAGGCCCAGGTGCACGCCGGCGGCCGCGGCAAGGGCGGCGGCATCAAGCTCGCGCACACCATCAAGGAAGTGCGAGAGCACGCGAAAAACATCCTCGGCATGACGCTGGTGACGCACCAGACGGGCCCGGAAGGCAAGCTCGTCAAGCGGCTGCTCATCGAATCCGCCGCCGACATCGCCAAGGAGCTCTACCTCGGCATCGTCATCGATCGCAAGCAGGGCCGTCCCGTCATCATGGCGAGCGCCGAGGGCGGCGTGGACATCGAGGAAGTCGCCGCAACCAAGCCCGAGGCGATCCTGAAGGTGAGCGTTGACCCGGCCGTCGGCGTGCAGGCCTACCAGGGCCGCCAACTCGCCTTCCAGCTCGGCCTCGACAAAAAACAGGTCAACACCTTCGCCAAGATCCTCGTCGCGCTCTACAAGCTGTTCGACGAGAAAGACTGCTCGATGGTCGAGATCAACCCGCTCATCATCACCGCAGAACACGAGCTGCGCGCACTCGACGCGAAAGTCAACATTGACGGCTCAGGTCTGTATCGCCATCCCGACGTCGCCGAGATGCGCGACCTCGACGAGGAGGACCCCATCGAGGTGCGCGCCGGCGAGCACGGCCTGAGCTACGTGAACCTTACCGGCAACATCGGCTGCATGGTCAACGGCGCGGGCCTCGCCATGAGCACGATGGACATCATCAAGTACTACGGCGGCGAGCCGGCCAACTTCCTCGACGTGGGCGGCTCGGCCACGGCCGAAGCGGTCACCGAGGCGTTCAAACTGATCCTCGCCGATGAACGCGTCGAAGCGGTCCTGGTAAACATCTTCGGCGGGATCATGAAGTGCGACACGATCGCCGCGGGCATCATCGAGGCCGTCAAGGAGGTCGAGGTCAAGGTGCCCCTCGTCGTGCGGCTCGAGGGCACAAACGTCAAGCTCGGCAAGAAGATGCTCGACGACAGCGGCCTCGCGCTCACCACCGCCGACAGCATGGCCGACGCCGCCGAAAAGGTCGTCGCCGCCACAAAGAAGCGTTCAACACATCATTCGTGACCCAACTGCCTGGCGTAAAGGCTTATGAAGCCCCCCATTGAGCCCTTCAAGATCAAGGTCGTCGAGCCAATCACGATTGCAGACCAGAAGAGACGAAGTGAAGCCATCCGGGAAGCAGGCTACAACCCCTTCCTGCTCAAGTCAGAAGACGTGTACATCGACCTTCTGACGGATTCCGGCACGTCCGCCATGTCCGACAACCAGTGGGCCGGCATGATGATCGGCGACGAAGCGTATGCCGGCTCGAGAAATTTCTACGCGCTCGAGAAATCCGTCAATGACGTGCTCGGCTACGAGTACGTCGTGCCCACGCACCAAGGCCGGGGCGCGGAGCATCTGCTGGGCAAGATTCTGATCACAAACGGACAGATCGTCCCGCGCAACATGTACTTCACCACCTCGAAAGAACACATTGAATTGTGCGGCGCCATGCTCGCTGACGTCATTGTTGACGACGCGCATGACCCGGAGAACGATTTCCCTTTCAAAGGAAACATCGACCTGAAGAAGCTTGAGCGGGTCGTCCGCGAGCACGGCCGCGACAAAATCGCATTCGTGAGCGTCGAAATGAACGTCAACATGGCGGGTGGCCAGCCGGTCTCGATGCACAATCTTCGGGCCGTCAGCGAATTGTGCAGGAAGCACTCGCTGACGCTGGTGTTCGACGCGACCCGATCGAGCGAGAACGCCTATTTCATACGCGAACGCGAGAAAGGCTACGCCGACAAGTCGGTCGTTGAAATCCTGCGTGAAATGATGCGTTACTCGGACGCCTGCACGTATAGCTGCAAGAAGGATTGCCTGGTCAACATCGGCGGTTTCGTCGCCTCGCACGATCAGCAGATATTCGAGGAAGTCCGCAACCTGGTCGTCGTCTATGAAGGCCTGCACACGTACGGCGGAATGGCCGGACGCGACATGGAGGCGCTTGCGCGCGGCCTCAGAGAAGGGGCGGAAGTGGAGTACCTCCGGTACCGGACCGGGCAAGTGCGGTATCTTGGCCAGATGCTTGTGGACAACAACGTACCGATCATCCGACCGGCCGGTGGACACGCCGTCTTCCTCAATGCGCTCAAGTTCCTGCCGCATCTGCCGCGAGAACAGTGGCCCGCGCAGGCCTTGACCGCCGCGATCTACGAGGAGTCCGGGGTCAGAAGCATGGAACGCGGCGCCGTCTCCAAGGGACGAGACAGGAAAACAGGCGAGAACATCTTCCCGAACCTCGAGCTCGTGAGGCTGACGATCCCGCGACGGGTC
>Ga0180432_10001234_pt1 | contig 40788 bp, 37 predicted proteins | sample SS_ome_10_FD_132414 | JGI IMG/M metagenome (GOLD analysis project Ga0180432, IMG submission 132414) | Hypersaline lake sediment archaeal communities from the Salton Sea, California, USA - SS_1_MS_2 metaG | ecosystem: Environmental > Aquatic > Non-marine Saline and Alkaline > Hypersaline >... | reverse complement strand
GCGCGGGCTCGTGGTCGTGGCCGGCGAGCAGTCGAGCTACTCGTGCGTGCTGGCCGCGCCGGGCATCGACCGGATCATCCTGCATTGTCCGGGTGCGAACGACACCTTTTGCGCGGACGACGTGGACTATGCGCTCGTGCGCGAGGCGCGGCTCTTCCATTTCGGGTATCCGTGCATCATGGAGCGATTCTACGCCGATGAGGGCGAGCTCGCGCGCATGTACGAGCGGGTGAAGTCCGGCGGCACGATCACGAGCCTGGACCAGTCGTATCCGGACCCGGCCAGCCCGGGCGGGCGCGCGGACTGGGAGGCGATCCTGGGCCGGGCGCTGCCGCACGTGGACGTCTTTCTCCCCTCGGCCGAAGAGAGCCTGCTCATGTTCGACCGGCCCCGGTTCGAGGCCCGCCGCCGCGAGGCCGGGGGTCGGGACCTCACCAAGGTCCTGCGCGCCGAGGACGTGCGCATGATCGCCGATCGGCTCCTGGACATGGGCGTGGGCATCGCGGGGGTCAAGTGCGGGGTGCGGGGCCTGTATCTGCGCACGGCCGCGGACCTCGGGCGCGTCGGCGGGGCCGGCGGCCCGCCCGCGGCCGCGTGGGCCGACCGGGAGCTGTGGACCGCGCCCTTCCGCGTGCCGGTGGTGAGCGCCACGGGCAGCGGCGACAGCGCCATTGCCGCCTTCCTGGCCGCGTTCCTGCGCGGGCTGGGGCCGGAGGAGGCCCTGCGCGCGGGGTGCGTGGCCGGGGCTCTGTCCGTGCAGACCCTGGACGTTGTGAGCGGCATGCTCCCCTTCGACGAGATGCTCGCCCGCGCCGAGGCCCTGCGCGAGCGCCTGCCCCTGGACCCCGGAGAGGGCTGGCGCTACGACGGCGCGTGCGCGTGCTGGCGCGGGCCCCTGGACAGCCGGGCGTAGCGCCGGGTCATCTTTCCCCTACGTGCGCAGACGAGACCGCGCGGGGCGTCGGCCGCCGCGCCTCGGGCAAGGTGCATCCGCCGGTTCGGCCATGCCTTTTCCCTTGACCGCTCTTGCGCACGGGTCCAGAATTCCCTTGTGGGCCGTGCGGCACGCGGGAGCGCTGCGCCGGCCGCCGTCCGGGAAGCCTGTCAGGAGGAATCGCCATGGCGGACAAGGTCAAGTGGGGCGTGATCGGCTGCGGGGGCATTGCCGCGCGGCGCACGATCCCCGAGTTCAAGCAGATGTCCTCGCAGGGCGAGCTCGTGTCGGTTATGGATATCGACGAGGCTCGCGCCAAGGAGGTGGCCGACCAGTTCGACGTGGGCCACTCGTGCGCCTCCGAGGAGGAGCTGTTGGCCCAGGACCTGGAGGCCGTGTACATCGCCACGCCGTCCGACGTCCACTGCCGCCAGACCGTCCAGGCCGCGCAGGCGGGCAAGCATGTGCTGTGCGAGAAGCCCATGGCGCTGAACCTCGAAGAGGTCGACGAGATGCAGACCGCCTGCGACGAGGGCGGGGTGAAGTTTATGCTCGGCTTCTGCATGCGCAACAACGTGTACAACCGCAAGGCGCGCGAGCTTGCGCAGGCCGGGGCCATCGGGCGGGCGGTCATGGGCCGGGCGCAGCTCACCTGCTGGTTCCCGCCCATCCCCGGCGCGTGGCGCCAGGACGTGGCTCGTAGCCGCGGCGGGGCGTTTATCGACATGGGCACCCACTGCGTGGACCTGCTCGAGTGGATTCTGGGCTCGCAAGTCACCGAGGTCGTGGGGTTCCAGGACCTGCTCGTGCACGAGTACCGCACGCGCATCGAGGACACGTCCACCATTGCGCTGCGGTTCGAGAACGGCGCGCACGGGATCGTGGACAACTACTTCAACGTCCCGGACGCCGCCGCGCAGAACATGCTGGAGCTGTACGGCACCAAGGGCGCCATCATCGCGCGAGGCACCATCGGCCAGGATCCCACCGGCGAGATGTTCAGCATCACCCAGGAGGAGGAGACCGGGTACGACGCGAATCAGATTCGCAACGTGGAGGCCGAGCGCCAGGAATACGAGCTCGAAGGCATCGGCCTGTACGGGCAGATGATCGACATCTTCTCCAAGTGCGTCCTGGAGGACGCCGAGTCGCCCGTCGGCCTGGAGGAGGGGCGCCACTCCACGGCCGTGATGGAGGCGATCTACCGCGCCGCGGCCGAGGGCCAGGCGGTGAAGGTGAGCGACTGACCGAAAGGCGGCTCTTCCGTGGCCAAGCTCGCGCTGCACGGCGCGGCCCCGGTGCGCACCAAGCCGTGGCCGCAGTGGCCGGTCTACGACGAACAGGACGAAGAGGCCCTGACGCGCGTGCTGCGCAGCGGCAGATGGTGGCGGTTCGCGTTCGGCGCGGGCCTGGAACTCGCCGAGCCCACCGAGGGCGAGACGAGCGAGGTGGCCCGGTTCCAGCAGACCTTCGCGCGCATGCACGGGTGCGCCTACGGCATCGCCACGGCCAACGGCACCGGGTCCCTGGAGATGGGCGTGCGGGCCATGGACTGGGACGTGGGCGACGAGGTCCTGGTGCCCGCCTACACCTACGTGGCCAGCGCCACCTGCGCGCTGCAGAACAATCTGGTGCCCGTGTTCGTGGACGTGCATCCGGACACGTACAACATCGATCCCGCCCGCGTGGAAGAGGCGGTGACCGACCGCACCCGAGCGATCATGCTGGTGCACTTCGGCGGCCAGCTCGCGGACATGGATGCCCTGGGCGAGATCGCCGACCGCCGCGGCCTGGCGATCCTGGAGGACGCCGCCCATGCGCATGGGTGCTCCTGGAAGGGCCGGCCCGCGGGATCGTTCGGCGCGTGGAGCTCGTTCAGCTTCCAGGCGGCCAAGAACCTGACCGCGGGCGAGGGTGGCATCCTGTGCACGAACGACCCCGGGCTGGCCGAGGCGTGCGAGTCGCTCCTGTGGAGCGGGCGGCGCATCGGGCGGCCCTGGTACGAGTTCCACCGGTTGGGGTGGAACTACCGGCTCACCGAGTTCCAGGCCGCGATCCTCAACGTCCAGATGACCCGGCTCGCCGACCAGGTGGCCCATCGCGAGCGCATGGGCCGGTACCTGACCGAGAGGCTGGCGCCCATCCGGGGCGTGCGCCCACTGGTGCGCGACGAGCGCATGACCCGGCACGGGTACCACATCTACATGTTCCGCTACGACGAAGAAGAGCTCGGCCTGCCGCGGGCCCGGTTCGTGGAGGCGCTGGCGGCCGAGGGAATCCCGGCCTTCGGCGGATACGCGTTTCCGCTGTACCGCAACCCCATGTTCCTGGACAAGCGCTTCATCAACGGCGCGTTTCCGCTCGGCTCGGCGTACCACGAGGACCTGGACTACGCGGCCTTTGCCCAGAAGTGTCCGGTCTCCGAGCGCGCGTGCGCAAGCGAAGCGGTGTGGCTCGAGCAGCGCATGTTCCTGGGCTCCGAACAGGACATGGACGACATCGCCGAGGCCGTGGCCCGGGTGGTGGAGAACCGCGATGCGCTTCGATGAGGCCCGACCGATCGACCGGGTCGTCTCGGACCTGCGGGCTTTGGGCGTGGCGCGGGGCGACTTCCTGATCCTGCACAGCTCGTTCAAGAGCCTGGGGCTCAGCGAAGGGAGCCCGGCCGACGTGATCGCGAGCATCCTGGAGGCGCTCGGCCCCCAGGGCACCGTGATGGTGCCCACGTTCGCCTACTGCTTCGCGGGCCGGTGGGACCGGCTCGCCTACCATCCGGACCGCACGCCCTGCCGCCACAACGGCATCATCACCGAGATGCTGCGCCAGTGGCCGGGCGCGCACCGCAGCGGGCACCCCACCCATTCGGTCGCTGCGGTGGGAAGGTTCGCCGACGAGGTCACCCGAGACAAGGAGCACGCCTCGCCCCTGGGCACGGGGTCGAGCTTCCAGGACGCCCTGGGCCTGGACGCGCGGATCCTGCTCCTCGGGGTGGGCAACAACCGCAACTCCATGCTCCACTACGCCGAGGTCGCCGCGGAGCTTCCGTACAACAACGTGCCGTTCCGCGCGTTCCTGGGCCGCACCGCCCTGGTCGACCGTGACGGCAGGGTGGAGGAGATCGCCCTGGTGCACGAGTTCCCCGGATGTTCGGAGAACTTCGGCGTGGCCGACGCCTACCTGGACGCGCGAGGGCTCCTCACCCACGGCAAGGTGGCCCAGGCCGACTGCATGCTCATGGACAGCCGTCCCGTGGTCGACGCCCTGGTCGAGCGCCTGCGCGAAGACCCGTCGTGGCTCTTATGCGACAGATTTACTTGCGAGGCCTGCACGCTGCGCAAGCGGCGCCTGCGTGCCGAGGGCCTGATCTAGCCGACCGGTCTCTCCTGCACAGGAAAGGAACGCCATGCCTGAGCCGAAGCCGTCTCGTTTTCCGGTCATGGAGCACATGACCGTCAAGCAGGTGCGCGCGTACCTGGCGCGCAAGCAGTCGATTCTGATCCCGATGGGGGTCACCGAGCAGCACGGGTATCACCTGCCGCTGAGCACGGACGCCACGATCGCCACGGAACTGGGCCGGCGCATCGGGGGCCTGGCGGACGTACTCGTGGCGCCGACCATGTACGAAAGCTTCTCCGGCGGCGGCCTGCCCGGCACGGTGAACATCTCGCCCGCGGTCATGAGCCTGGTCGTCAGCGACCGGCTGGTAAGCCTGGCGGCGCAGGGGTTCCGCCACTTCTACCTGTGGCTGTGCCACGGCGGCAGCGAGAACGAGCGCGCGCTCGAGGATGCGCTGCGGATTCTGCTTCGGACCAACCCCACGTTTCAGGAGAGCCTGATCGCCCTGCTGCCCGTGTGGCGGTTCGGCCGGCGCTGCGCGGACGGGTGGGGCAGGGCGATCCGCGAGCACGACTGGCACGCGGGCTGGCTGGAGACCTCGCTCATGCTCGCGCTCGCGCCCGAGCTCGTGCGCATGGACGAGCTGGAGACCGACCCGGAGCCGCTCTTGTCCCTGCAAATCGAGCATCCGGACAACTACCAGCACGCCGAGAAGATGGTCGACGACCCGGTGGTCATCCCGCGGCTGACCCAGCGGCCCGACATCCAGGTCGGGGTCATGGGCCACCCGGAGCAAGCCGACCGCGAGCTCGGCGAACGGGCCACCGAGGCCATCGTGGCCGAGGTCGCGGACAAGATCCAGGACCTCGAGGCGCGCGCGGACGGGGTGTACGAAGAGGTCGAGTTCACGCCGGAGCCGATTGTGCTCGAGTAGGCGCGCTCTCGCTTCGGGCCGACTGCATGCGCGCGCTGGGGCGGGGGCCCTGCGGCGCAAGCGCCGCGCGGCGCGGACAGCGGCGGTCGCTACGTCTCCCTGGCCATATGCGTGCCCTGCCAAGGGGAAGGCGCCTCCTGCACCGTGCCCATGCAAAGGTGCAGCTCGAGCCCGAGCAGACCATTGCGCGCCCCCACTGCGAGGCCCGCGCACCGGCGGCGTATGGTACGATTCTTGCACCTATTTGCATCTAGCCGAATGGTCATCAGGGCTCGAGCGGCGGAGCGCGCGATATGGAGAATGAACAGATCGCCGCCATCTTCGACAAAATCGCCGACCTTCTGGACCTGAAGGGCGGCAACGAATTTCGCGTGCGCAGCTATCGCAACGCGGCGCGCTCGATCCGCAACCAGTCCGAACGCGTGGAGGCGATGGTCGAGCGCGGAGAAGACCTGGACAACCTGCCCAATGTCGGCAAGAGCATTGCGCAGAAAGTGCACGAGATCCTGGACCGCGGCACCTGCGACCGGCTCGAAGAGTTGGAGAAGGAATTCCCCGAGGGCCTGACTCACCTGATGGACGTGCAGGGCCTGGGCCCGCGCAAGGCCCTGGAACTGTACGAGGAGCTGGGCATCAGCTCCCTGGACGAGCTGCAGCAAGCCTGCGAGGACCACAGGGTCCGCGAGCTCGAGGGCATGGGCCCCAAGACCGAGGAGAAGGTGCTCCACGGCATCCGCATCCTGCGCGCGACCGCGGGCCGGCTCCTCTACCCCGCGGCCCGAGAGCACGCGGACGCGATCGGCCGGCACCTGGACCAAGTCGACGCGATCGAGCGCTGGGAGGTCGCCGGCAGTCTGCGCCGCCGCAAGGACACGGTGGGCGACCTGGACGTGCTCGTGCAGGCCAAGGACCGCGAGGCCGCTGCGCAGGGCATCGTCGAATGCCCCGAGGTCGGGGAGGTCCTGTCCAAGGGGCACGAGAAGGTGACCGTGCGCATGGCCGACGGTTTCCAGGTCGACTTCCAGTTCTTCGACGCGGCGGTGATCGGAGCGGCCCTGATGCACTTCACCGGGTCCAAGGCCCACAGCATCGCGTTGCGCCGACGCGCGCAGGAGCGGGACTGGAAACTGAACGAACGCGGCCTATTCAAGGGCGACAGGCGTCTGGCGGGCAAGACCGAGAAGGCGATCTACCAGCGCCTGGGCCTGACCTGGATCCCCCCGGAGCTGCGCGAGGACATGGGCGAGGTGCAGGCGGCCGAACAGGACGAGCTTCCGCGCCTGGTGAAGCTCGACGACCTGCGCGGCGACCTGCACACCCACACCGAGCGCACGGACGGGCAGCACTCGCTCAACGAAATGACCGTAGCCGCGCGCGCGCGCGGCTACGAGTACTTCGCGGTCACCGAGCACTCGCAGCGGGTGAGCGTGGCCCAGGGCCTGGACGACGAGGACATGCGCCGCCACGCGGCTCATATCCGCGAGTTCGACGGCGGGTTCAAGGACCTGTGGGTGCTGGCCGGCGTGGAGGTGGACATTCTGAAAAAGGGCGACCTGGACCTCAAGGAACAGACCCTCGCCGACCTGGACTGGGTGGTCGCGAGCGTGCACTCCTACTTCGAGCTGGAAGAGAAAGAGATGACCGAGCGCCTGCTCGCGGCCATCCGCAGCGGGGTGGTGCACTGCATCGGCCATCCCACCGGCCGGATGATCGGTAAACGCGATCCGATCAAGTTCGACGCCGAGCGCGTGTTCGACGCGTGCGCCGAGCATAACGTGTGCCTGGAAATCGACAGCCAGCCGGACCGGCGCGACCTGCCCGACTACTACGTCAAGGAGGCCAAGGAAGCCGGGTGCCGGTTCAGCATCGCCACGGACGCGCACAGCACCTCAGGCTTCGACATCATCGAATTGGGCGTGTACAGCGCGCGGCGGGGCTGGCTGGAAAAGAAGAACGTAGTCAACACGCTCACCGCCCGCGAGCTGCGCAAGCGGCTCCACGGAGACTAGGCATGGCAAGACAGGGCGGGGACAGGCCGGATGTGGAGGCCCTCTCCAAGAGCCAGGCCCGTGCGCGCGCCGAAGAGCTGCGCAGGGAGATCGACCATCACGACTACCGGTATCACGTGCTCGACGATCCGGAGATCTCGGACGCGGAATACGACGCGCTCAAGAACGAGCTTATCGCCATCGAGGACCGGTTCCCGGACCTGGTCACGCCCAACAGCCCAACCCGGCGGGTTGGGGCGCCGCCGCGCGAAGAGCTGGGCACCGTGGACCACGAGAGCCCGATGCTCAGCCTCCAGGCCATCTACCAGGAGGACGAGTTCCGCCGGTTCTGCGGAAGCTGCGCCAAGGCGCTGGGCAAGGACTGCGTGAGCCTGGTGGCCGAGCCGAAGTACGACGGGGTGAGCGTCGAGCTCGTCTACGACCAGGGCGAGCTCGTGCAGGCCTCCACCCGGGGCAACGGCCGCACGGGCGAGGAGGTCACGGCCAACGTGCGCACGATCCACGAGGTCCTGCTGCGCCTGGAGCCGAAGAAAGGCACGTCCGTGCCCGAGCACCTGGTCGTCCGCGGCGAGGTGTACATGGACAAGCGAGAGTTCGAGCGATTCAACCGCGAGCAGGAGCGCGCGGGCGAGCGCACGTTCGCGAACCCCCGCAACGCGGCCGCGGGCAGCCTGCGCCAGCTCGACTCGCGCGTCACGGCCAGGCGGCCGCTTCGCATCTACTTCTGGGAGGTGGGCGCCACCTCCAGCCGACGGCCGGACTCGCACTGGCAGTGCCTCGAGCTTTTGGGCGATCTGGGGCTGAAGACCAACCCCAGGACCAAGCGGTTCCAGGCCGTGGACCAGGCGGTCGCATGGTACCGGGACATGGAACAGGTGCGCGACGAGCTCTCCTACGAGATCGACGGGTGCGTGTTCAAGGTCAACAACTTGGCCGACCGCGACCGCCTGGGAACCCGCGCGAACAATCCGCGGTGGGCCGTGGCCTGGAAGTTCCCCCCGCAGCGCCAGACCACGCGCATCCGCGACATCCGCGCGCAGGTGGGCCGCACCGGGGCGCTCACGCCCGTGGCCGACCTCGACCCCGTGCAGATCGGGGGCGTGGAGGTCACGCACGTCAGCCTGCACAATCAGGACGAGATCGACCGCAAGGACGTGCGCATCGGCGACCACGTGCTCGTGGAGCGCGCGGGCGACGTCATCCCCCACGTCGTCCAGGTGGTCAAGGACCGGCGCAGCGGGGACGAGAAGGCCTATCACCTGCCCGACCGCTGCCCCTCGTGCGGGGGCAAGGTGGTCCGCCCTGAGGGCGACGCAATCACCCGGTGTGTGAACGTTGCCTGTCCGGCCCAGCGCAAGCAGCAGCTTCTGCACTTCACCGGCACAGGCGGCCTGGACGTGGACGGGTTCGGCGAGAAGCTCGTGGACCAGCTCATCGACCAGGGCCTGGTGGAAAGCCCCGCGGACCTCTTCAGCCTGAAGGGAGAGGACCTCACCGGCCTCGAACGCGTGGGCGAGAAGAGCGCGCAAAACCTGGTCCAGGGCCTGCGCGAGAGCCGCGAGCGGGTCACCCTGTCGGAGCTCGTCTACGCGCTGGGCATCTCGAACGTGGGCCGGGCGCTCGCGGGCGAGCTCGCCGCGCACTTCGGGTCTTTGGACGCTCTGTTGGAGGCGGACAAGGACGACCTTCTGGAAGTCCCGGACGCCGGCGAGCAGGTGAGCGCCGCAGTGCATGCCTGGCTGAAGGAGAAGAAGAACGTGGAGCTCGTCAAGGCCCTTCAGCAGCACGGGCTCGACCCCAAGGCCCGGCGCACCGGCAGCCGCCTGGCGGGCAAGACCATCGTGGTCACCGGCGAGCTCGAGTCCATGAACCGGGACGAGGCCAAGGACGCCATCCGCCGGCAGGGCGGACGCGCCGCGGGCAGCGTGTCCGGCAACACCGACTACCTAGTCGTGGGCAGAGACCCCGGCACGCGCAAGACCCGCGAGGCCCAGCAGCACGGCGTGGAGACCATCGACGAGGACCGGTTCCTGGAGCTGTTGGGCCGCAAGTAGCCGCACGGAGGCCCGCGTGGCCGCTTCCGCGAACATCGGCCGCAGCATCGAGTCCCTGGCGCGGGGCATCCAGCGCTGCCGGGCCTGCCGCCTGCACCGAAATCGCACCCATGCGGTGCCCGGCGAAGGCCCGAGCCGCGCGGCCGTGGTCCTGGTGGGCGAAGCGCCCGGCCGCCGAGAGGACGAGACGGGCCGCCCCTTCCAGGGACCGGCCGGCGTGTGCCTGGACGAGCTCCTCGCCGAGACGGGGCTGCGGCGCGAAGACCTGTTTATCACGAGCAGCGTGAAGTGCCGCCCGCCCGGCAACCGCGATCCGCGGCCGGACGAGCTCGCGACCTGCCGCGGCCGGTGGCTGGACGCGCAGCTCGCGCGCATCGACCCGGCGGTCGTGGTCACGCTGGGCGCGGTGCCCGCGCGCGCCCTCCTGGGCGAGACAAGACCCCTGCAGGCGATCCACGGCCGGCCGCGCGAGCGGGACGGGCGTATCTGGCTCGTGGCCTACCACCCGGCCGCGGCCATGCGGTTTCCCCGGGCGCGCCGCGGCCTGCGCCGCGATCTGAAAGTCTTACGCGGGCTGAAGGACAATCGCGGCCGCTAGGCTGGAGGGCGGGTCACCGGTTCCGCCGGGCCCCTGCCCTGGTGCGTCAACCGTCGTCCTTGACCAGCAACCTGGCCGCCCGCGCCGCCACCAATTGGCAGGGCAGGCAGTAGGGGGAATTCTCGGTGCTGCCTTGCTCCGGGCCCTGCGGAAAGGTGATGGACTCGTATGCCGTGAGGTGCCCCTCGGCCTGGTGAAAGGCCACGTGCCCATACAGGCTCAGCAGGAAGTCCCGCTTGCGCCCCAGGCGCCACAGGCCGTAGAGGTAGTCGGCCAGCATCCAGTCGTCGATGAAGTGCTCGAGCCGGCTCATGCCGCAGAACTGTCCGCCGCCATGCAGTCGTGCCTCCACCAGGCGGTTGGCCATGTCCTCCGGCAGCAGCCCGCTGGAGAGCATCTCGAACCAATACCGGCCATTCGCGTACGAGGCGTCCTTGGTCGCGGTCAGGCGCTCCGGCCGTTCTGCGGGCTCGGCCTGGGCGGGCAGCCACCAGTCGGTCTTGTCCTTGGGCCAGGTGGCCTCGATCGACGCGAGCGTGTCTTCGTGCAGGCGCTTGGCCGCCTCACGCGCCCGGGCGGCAAGGCTGGGCGGGGTCGTCTTGCGACGATTGAAGAGCCGGCTGAACTCCAGGAGGCCCCTGGCCACCCACAGGTTGTTGTGGAAGTAGGCCCTCTCCTTCTTGCGCTCGTCCGCTTCGGGCGAGCCGCGCAGCAGGGCGACGTCGTCGCGGCGGGCTTCTTCATGCATGTGCAGCAGGCGCCCGGCCATACGCTCCAGGGGTGCCGCGCAGTGGCGCAGCCAGCCGGCGGGCCCCGCACGCGCCTTCAAAAGCGCCGCCGTGTAGAGGAGCTGCCCGTATTCGCTTAGCGCCGGTCCATAGTAGTCGATCGTGCCGTCCACGCGCACGAACCGCAGCAGCCAATACCGGAAGAGTCGCGTGGCGCGCTCGTGCAGCCCCCAGGCCGACAGCGCGTCCACCGCGGCAATGATCACGGGCGGAAAAGAGTCGTGCGGGCGCTGCCAGAAGAGCTTGGCTCCGTACTTGGGATGGTCGCCCTGGAACGTGGCGTCGATGCTTGCGAGCCCGGTCTGCACGGACAGGTCCAGGAACGGGTGGCCCGTGTCCACGTGCGGGCGAAGTTCGAGCCTGTGGATGTTCGCCTGGATGAGTCGCGGGTCGAACACGGGCTCGCCCGTAAGCGGCGGCAGCAAGTCTCGGATGCGGTCGAGGTCCGGCGTCTCGTCGGGCGCCAAAAGCTCCTCGCGCACGGGGTCCGTGCGATAGCTCTCCCAGGGGGCGCGCAAGTCAGCGGCGGTCCTCTTCGTGGTCATGCAAACCTCTCCTCACCGGGGCCAACGGCCGCAACAGAGACTGCGGCGTGTTTCCTTCGCCTCAACCCCTGAACAAGCGCGCGAGCACAAGTGTCGCGTGTTCTACGGGACAGCTCAAGGTGTCCTATCCTTTTCGGACGTGCTTCGGACCGCACCCGCGGTGCGCAAGAGCTCGGTCACGTCTTCGTATCCGTCTTCCGGCTTGTCGAGTGTGCGCGGGAACCAGGCCCGGTCGGGCAGGCGCTTCAGGTCGGCGTCCAGGTACGCGTTGGCCACCACGCGAAAGGTGTTCACCGGCGTGATGCCCGGCCACACGAGGTCCGGGTCGCGGTCCGGCAGGCGAAGGGCGTTGAGGATGGGCATGCGCTCGCGAATGTAGCGCACACGCGCGTCGGCCGCGTGCGGCGCGGGGAAGGTGGTGCCCGGGCCGTGGTCGCCCTGGATCACCAGCACGACAGGCCGGTCCGAGGCGGCCACCACGCGGTCCACCAAGTCCAGCACCTTGCGGTTGGCGAACCGGACCTGGTCGAGGTAGTGCGCGGCGGGCGCCCAGTCTGTCTGGTCCAGACGCAACACCGCGCCGGCGCGCGGCTCGCCGGAGGCCGCGAACAGGTACGGCGGGTGCGGCAGGATGAGGTGCGCGAACACGCACACCGGGCCGTCGAACCGTGTCCGCAGCTCGGGCAATCGGTCGAATGCGGAGAGGATGTGCTCGCGGTGCGCGCGGCGCAGGAGCGAGAGCGTGGTCTCCTGCGCGCACGCGAGGAGCGAGCTTCGCGCGAGCACGTACACGAACTCCTGCGCGCCCATGCGCTGCACGTTCAGGTCGGCACGCGGGTTGGAGGCCGTGTACGCAGCCGAAGACCCCCAGTGCATGTATCGGTACCCGTGTGCGCGCACGAGGGCGAGGAGGCGATTGTCCTCCAGCAGCTTGCGCGCCCGGGCGCGCGGGTAGGGGGCGGGCAGGTACCGCATATTGAGAGTGGACCCTAGGCTGAGCAGGGTGCTCGGGTAGTTGGCCACACTCGCCTCGGCCACGTTGAAGCCGCGCGCCTCTAGACCCTCCAGAAAAGGCGTGTTGTCGAACCCGAAGTACGTGGCCAGTACGTCCGCGCGGCCGTACCCGTCGAGCACCAGGTAATAGATGTCCGGGGCGTTCGCAGACGCGCGTACGGCGGCGGGCGCGCTCGGGGCCTGCGCCTCGGGCGCGGAGTCCCCGTCGAAGGCATACGCAACAAGCTGCACCAGGGGCACGGCCAGGAGCACGGCGCCCGCCAGGTTGAGGACGCGCGTCCAGGCCTCGATGCTCGCGCGTCGTCGCGCCAGGGCCCATCCGATCGCCGTGAACATCGCGAGCCACAGGGGCACGAGCAGCCAGTCGTCGCCCAGGCTCACGTCCAGGCCCAGGGCCTGCGCGCGCACGGGTTCGAGCACGTTGCGCGCATGTCCGTAGTACAGGAACGCGCACGCGGCCACGGCCTCCGCCACGGCTCCGCGGCGTGCGCTGTGCAGCGCGAACCCGGCCACGGTCCACACAAGGAGCGTCGCGCCCATCAGCACGAGCGCCGGCCAGACGAGCACCCCGGGGGTGAGCTGGTGCGCGTTGCGCGCGTACAGGGCCAGGAGCGGCGCGAGAGCAAAGCACACCGGGTGCACGGGCCAGGGGCGGGTCATGTCGCGCGCCTCGCCATGGCGTACAGCACGCGCCCGGACTCGGGCAGGGGGTGTACGCGGCGGATAGAGAACTTCCGCTCGAACGCGGCCTCGAAGTGCGCGCGCGTGTAGTCGGCGAAGAGCTCCTCGCGGCCGGCGAGCATGCCCTGGACCTGGCTGTCTTCGCGGGGCACGAATTCGACGAGGAGATCTCGGCACAGGCCCGCCAGGACCTCGGCGATCTGGTTCAGGGGCACGTTGCGCCCTACGGCCAGATGGTGGACGAGCGCGAGCGCCAGGGCCACGTCGGCCGGCCCGCGGTCGAACAGGCTGGCGCGCTCGCGGTTCGCCCAGCCCAGGCACGGGCTCGGGTTGGCGAGGTCCATGAGGAGCGGCAGGATGCGCGCATCCGCCCCGCCGCGCACATCCTGGTACGCGGACTCCACGCAGGCCGGGTCGGCGTCGAAGGCCGCGACCCGCGCGCCGCGCTCTGCGGCCAGACGGCTGAACGCGCCCGTGTTCGCCCCGAGGTCCCACACGGTCGAGGGCGCGGTCTCGTCCACGAACGCCGCCACGGCGTCCCGTTTCGCGGCCCACGCAGCGGCCGAGTAGTTGCACAGGTTCGCGTACCCGGTCCAGGTCGATCCGCTGGCGGGCGCGTGCAGTCTCCGCACCGTGCGCGCGAGCGAGTCGATGAGTCCGGCCAGGCCCAGCCGGCCCATGCGCGCCTGTCGCGGCCGGGGGCGGCCGGCCCATCGGCGCTGCGCCCGCGCGTGCAGGTGCAGATGCGCGGCAAGCCCCGTGCGCAGGCGCGTGCGCAGAGGCAGCATGCGCGCGGCGGCCCCAAGCGGGATTCCGTCCAGGTGCACGCGCAGCAGCCTGCTCGCGCCCGGGTCCGCATAGGCCATGAGCGCCAGGGGCGCGAGGAACTGCTCGCAGAACTGCCGGTACCCGGTCCAGGGCGCGCCGTCCTCGTACAGGCCGAAGGAGAGCGTGTCGATGAACACCGCGCGTCCGGCGGCGCGAAGCTGCACGTTGAACGCGCTCGCGTCCCGGAGCGTAAGCCCATGGGCGAGGGCGCGGCGCTGGATCTCTAGGGTCAAGAGCGCCGCGTCGCGCAGCGCGCTGAAGCACCACTCGTACGGATAGGAGACAAGAGGCACGGGCTCGGGCGCGAGGACCTTGTAGGCGCGGTCGGGCTCAAGCGGCGGCTCATCGGTCTCTTCGTGCCTGACCAAAAGGCCGTCGCGCGCAAGCTCGTCGTACAGGCCGCAGGACATGAGCCGGTCGTAGGCCGGACGCGCGGCGCGGTTGATCTGGCGCAAGAGCCGCCCCCCGCGCCGGAACACGAAACCCCAGGGATCGCGGAACGACCCCGGGTGCGGCCGGTCATCGGGCATCGTCACGATTCCCAGATCCGCGGCCGAAGAGCCGCGCGAAGAACCCCTTGACCGACCCCCAGAAGAGCCGCAGGCCGAAGGCCGCGCCGAACAGGCTCGCGAGCACGAGCTGGAGCAGGATGCTCCCCGACCCGGGGTCTACATACGCGTGCGCGGGCGGGCCGATGACAAGCACCGCCGTGCATCCGCCCAGGGCCGTGAGCAGATAGCGGGTCCGGTTCATGCGCGCTCCTCGCAGCAGCGTCTTCAGCAGCGCAGCGGACGCCCAAGTGTCGAGCGTATGATTCGCAAGGCTTGATGCAAGGACTTTCGTGTGCGGCCGGTTACAGGATGACTTCCTGGCCGTCGTGCGCAATGCCCGCATTCATCCCGCGTTCGCGTCCCATGCGGGCCACCAGCGGCCCGAGACGGCGCTCGTCGCCCGCCACGATCGCCGCGCCGCAGTGGGTGAACAGCGCCCGCGGCACGCCTTCCTTCTCGCACCAGGTCAGCTGGGTGCGAAGCGGGGTGTGGCCGATCAAGCGGCCTTTGATCTTGCGCACCATGCTGCGGCGCACCGTGGCCCCGTCGCCCACGTACAGGTCCGCGCCGGCCAGGGCCTCGTCCCGCTCGGGGATGTATACGACGTCGGGTACGTAGAAGATCGTGGCTCGTCCCGCGCGCACCCGGTAGCCCACCGCCGGGGCGCGAATCGAGTGGACCACCGCGAACGCCTCGAACGAGATGCCCGCCACGCGCACGGGCTCGCGCGGCCGGATCGTGCTCCGCGTGCGCACCGGAAAGGCGTCGATCGCCTGCCACGTGTCCTGCGTGGCGTACACGGGGCAGGGCGCGCCGTCGCGCAGGCCGAAGGCATGGTCCGGATGCCCGTGGGTGAGCACGATCGCGTCCGGTCCGATGCGCGCCACGCGGCCGATCCAGTCCTCGCCGCAGTCGATCAGCACCGTCCGGCCGCGGTAGGCCACGAGCAGCGCGGCGTGTCTGCGGTGGCGGCGGTTGCGAGGGTCGATGTACCCGCGCGTGCCCAGGAAGGTGAGCTTCACGCCGCGCCCCCGCCCGCTCGCGTGTCGCCCGATTCGTCCTCGTAGTAGGCGCGGCATTCGCGCTCGCGGCCGCGTACCACGCGCCGCCCCTCCAGGGGCCCGCGCGGTGCCGTGACCACGGTGCACTGGTCCTGCCCGTGCGCGCCCTGGTAGTAGATGACCACCCAGTCGCGGGTCTTGTCCAGGTCGTGCGCGCGCGCCGTGTTGGAGAAGAGCACATGGAACTCCCACTCGTCGCGCTCGGTCTCGTACACGGGCAGCCAGGCCTTGCCCTCCGGATTGAACCGGCGGGGGGCGATGGTGCGCAGCTTCCCGGCCTCTGCCTTGTCCCTGTACTCTCGGTCGATGTCGAGGAGCACGTCCACGGGCGGAGCCTTGGCCGCGGCGGCGCGCTCGGCATCGGCGCGCAGGCGCGCGCGGCGCCTGGACGAGCGTCCCAGCATGCCGGCCAGGCCGTCGCGGATGCCTCGCAGCCTTTCCTCGCCCACGCCGCCGACCCGGGCGAGCCGGCCGTCGTGCGCCGCGAGCTCCAGGTCCTCCAGGGTCTGCACGCCCAGGGCATCGTGGATCCGCTTGGCCAGGGTGGCCCCGACCCCGGGCACGCGGCTGAACAGGGCCTCCGGGTCCACCTCGCCCTCCAGCCGCTCGGCGAGCCCCAGGCGGCCGGTGGTCACGATCTCGCGCACGGCCCCGGCCAGGCGCTTGCCCACCCCGGGCAGATCCTGCAGGGCCTCGGTGCCGCCCGATTCGAGCAGGTCCCGTACGGGTTCGTCCGCGCCGCGCACGGCCTGGGCCGCGCGGCGGTAGCTGCGCACCCGAAAGGGGTTCGTGTCCTGGAGCGCCAGGAGATCCGCCACGTGGTCGAGCAGGTCGGCCACGTCCTCGTTGCTCACCGGGTCCGCACTCATACGCATGTCTCCCACCCCTGCACCCGCGTGAGATTCTACGCGCCGCGCTCGTGCGATTCCAGTGCCGGGCCGACCGCGGCCTTGTTGCGCGCCGTGGGCGACGACGGCCACGAACACCCCTTGCCATTTCCGTTCCCGCGGTCTACGATAAGGAAGGTGTCGGGGCATCGACCGGGCGAGGCGTGGGAGGCGCGTGCCCTACATCCACACAAGCGCTAGAGGGAGGGTCGGCCATGTCGAAGAAGACCGTTTGGATCGCGCGCGTTTTCGCGGGGCTGGGGCTGGCGGGGCTGGTCCTGCTGGCCGCCTCGACCCTGTTGCCCTGGATTACGGTACCCGGGGGGAGTGTGGCCGGATGCCTGACCCCGGACGGCAAGGCGGTCCTCGGGCTCAGCCTCGCGGCCATCGCGGTGCTGGCCGTGGGGCTGGCTCTGCGCACGCGCCATTCCGCTTTCTTGCTCGGCCCGTTGGCCTGGGCCACGGTGGCCGCGCTGTGGATGGCGGCGGTCCTGTGGTCGGCGCTCTCCTTTCCCGAGGAGGTCGGGCCACTGGGGGTCGCGTTCGGGGAGTACCTGACCATCGGCGTTGGCGTAGGCGTGGGCCTGTACCTCGCGGTCGCCGGGGGCGCGGTGGCCGCAGTGGCCCTTGGTGTTGGCTCCGGCTTGCACACGCGGGGGCGCGGTCGGCTGCGATGGTATGCCGTCACGCAGGGGGGCGCGCTCTTGCTGGGCCTGGGGGTGGCCATGTGGGCGGGCCCACGGGCGAACAGGACCCCCGCAGACAACAACACGCCCGCGGCTGTGGTCCGGCTCTTGCGGGCCCCCGCCGAAGCCGGCGATGTGTATGCGCAGTACGGTCTTGCGACCTGTTTGTATCACGGCTGGGGCGCCAAGAACGGCCTCAGCAAGGGCCTGGAGTTGTACCGCAAAGCCGCAGACCAGGGGCATGCAGCCGCCCAGCACAACCTCGGCTGGTCGTACTACTATGGTTGCGGTCGCCTGCTGCCGGAAGATAGAGAGGCAGCGGTGAAGTGGTTTCGCAAGGCCGCGGAGCAGGGCCATGCTCAGGCCCAGTACTTTCTCGGCTCGTGCTACGGTACCGGGAGCGGCGTCCCTGAGGACAGCGATGAGGCTCTCAAGTGGTACCGCAAGGCCGCCGAGGGCGGCCATGCGGTCGCGCAGTACAACGTGGCTCTGTCCTACAAGGATGGCAAGGGCGTCCCCCGGGATCTCGAGAAGGCGGCGGAGTGGTATCTGCGGGCCGCCAATCAGGGGCATGAGCTGGCCCAATCGCATCTCGCGTGGCTGTACGACATGGGGATATGGGTGCCGGAGGACGAGACGGAGGCTGAGAGGTGGGTGCGCGAGACCAAAGAGAAGGGCCTGGCATTGGCGCAGGAGAAGCTTGGATACCCGGTCGGGCAGGGCGCGGGCTCGCAGACAGGCACTGAGAAGGCTATAGAGGTGCAGCGCAAGGCGGCCGAAAGAGGCAGCGCGGATGCGCAGTACCAGCTGGGATGGCGCTACGCCCGGGGCGATGGCGTGCCGCAGGACGACACGAAAGCGGTCGAGTGGTGGCTCAAGGCGGCGCGTCAAGGCTACCCGAACGCACAGTTCTGGGTGGGCCGGGCCTACAGCTACGGGGAGGGCGTGGCCGAGGACCACACCGAAGCCGCGAAGTGGTATTTTCGGGCCGCGCGAGAGGGTGATCTGCGCGCCCAGAACAACCTCGGGGTCTTGTATCACAAGGGCTGGGGCGTGCCCAAGGATGACGAAGAAGCGGTGCGGTGGTTCCGGAAGGTCGCGGAACAGAATGACGAGGTGGGGCAATTCAACCTCGGCGAGGCGTACGAGAAGGGCTGGGGCGTGCCCCAAGACTATGAACAGGCGGTCAAGTGGTACCGGCTTTCAGCAGAGCAGGGGAATGCGGAGGCGCAGAAGTGCCTGGCCCGGCTGTTCGCAGAGGGTCACGGGGGACGCCGGGACTATCGGCAGGCCGTGAAGTGGTATCGCAGATCGGCCGCGCAGGGCAACGCGGACGCGCAGAACAGCCTTGGCGAGTTGTACGCCCAGGGACAGGGCGTGGCAAAGGTCGACGTGGAGGCGGCGCGCTGGTTCCACATGGCCGCGCAGCAGGGCAACGCAGCAGCGCAGTACAACCTGGGCCGTTGCTACGCGACCGGTCGGGGCGTGCTAGAAGATGACGAGGAGGCCATGCGCTGGTACCGGCGCGCCGCGGGCCAGGGCAACGCGGACGCGGAGTACCAGATCGGGCTCTGCTATCTGAAGGGCGAGGGCGTGGCGCAGGTGGACGCGCAGGCCGTGCAGTGGTTTCGCAGGGCCGCCGGGCAGGGCCATGCGGACGCTCAGTTCCAGCTGGGCATCTGCTATGCCGAAGGCCGAGGCGTGCCGCAGAACCGCGAAGAGGCCCGCCGCCTGTGGCAGCTCGCGGCCGACCAGGGCCACGAGGCCGCACAGCAGGCGCTGGACGGCTTGTCCGTAGAATAGCGCGGCGCGCGTGCGCCCGGTCGGCGTCGAGGCCACGGCGGGAAAAGCCGGTCGGAACAATCAGCCCAGAAGCCCATTCTCGATGTAGTCCTTGAGTACGACCGCGTTGTTGCGGTCCGTGTCCTTGGCGGCGAAGAGCAGGGTGATCGTGCGCTTGGGGCTTCGCTCGATGAGCGCGCGCAACTTGTCCTCGTTCGCGCCGAGCTCTCGCGCGTAGCGGCGCCGGAACCCCCGCCACCGGTCCGCGTCGTGCTTGAACCACTGGCGCAGCTCGTCGCTGGGCCCGAGGTCCTTGGCCCACTCGTCGAGCCGGGCGTCCGCCTTGCGCACGCCCCGCGGCCACAACCGGTCCACGAGTACCCGGTACCCGTCCATGCGCGAGGGTGCGTCGTAAACGCGTTTGATGCGGATCCTCATGAAGGCGAGTCCATCCGGCCGGTCCTCTCTCGCGACGCGCAGGTCGACCGGCCGCCTTCTGGTCGGGCCCGCCGGCAGGCTACGGCCCTCTGGTCGTGAAGGGCCCCACCCAGTAGGCCAAGAGCGCCGAGACGAGCAGCAGCAACAGCACCACGTAGAACAGGATGCCGAAGGAGGCGACCATGTAGTCCGTGGCCTGGCCTTCCGGGCCGATCTGCTCTTGCGGCTCTCGTCCTTCGCGCGTGAGCGGAGGAATGATGGCCGCCACGAATAGCGCGATCAGGAACCCGGTGATCAAGAAGACAAGCCAGTGGATCCCCCAGATCCGCGGGCCTACGGGGCCGATCCACAGGCTGGCCGACCAGGTCGCCAGGAACAAGAGGGGCAGGAAGAACAGAATCCCGCATCCGGGTCCAGGGCCTGGACGCCGAAGCAGCTTGATGATGAGTACGCTGAAGATGACGCCGAGCAAAAGGGCGAGCAACACCTGTCCGAGTATGGTCATGCCGCGTCTCCTTCACCGATCGCGTGTCCCCGGGTCCACAGCCGAACCTGGTACGTCCGCCCCCGGCCACCGGCCCTGGCGTATGCCCCCGCCCGCACGGGCGGGCTTCGCCGCTTGCATACGCAATCCCCTTGCAGGCGGTCCCGCCGGGCACCGCGGGTTTGCGCGCTCTGGTGAGTTCTCCTTCAATTCGTGTTCCAGGGCCATCCGAGAGGCCGAATATCGAGGCCGAGCGGGGGCGCTGGCGCCGCGGGGCTTTGTGGGGCTTTCCCGGGATTCGAGGCCTGGAACGAAATATGCGGCAAGACCAGCGGGGTCCGGTCTGCAATTTGACACAGAGTAGGGGTGAGTGGATTGTGGGCCAATGGACCCCTTGGCACTCTGCGAGGAGAGGATATGATTGACACCACTGCGACCAGGCCCGCGCAGCTTGACCGGCAACTCCGACAGGATCCGCAGGCGCTGCGCCGACGCGTGGCCGAGCGGCGCAAGGACCTCTTTTCCGAGCGGCGTCGGGATCGGCGCGTGTTGCTGGCCCTGCGGTATCGGGACAACCAGGAGGAGGTGGAGGTGGTCCCGGAGTGACCGGGAGCTCTGCGCGAGGGAGGCGCGCCCCGCTTCCCCCATAACGAGGAAGCCCCCTAAGCCTTGAGAAAACGTGTGCTTAGGGGGGCTTTTGTGTCTGGCGGAGAGACAGGGATTCGAACCCTGGGAACCCGTTAAGCCGGGTTCACGGGCTTAGCAAGCCCGCGCAATCGACCGCTCTGCCATCTCTCCGCGTGGTCGAAACCCGATGCTAGTCCGGGCATGGCGGCCTGTCAACCCAAATCCCGCATACGCCTTACAGGGACACCACGGCCTCGCGCACCCTTGACCGGAGCCCCGCGGCGCGTTATGGTCAGGTCCATGGCTCAGCGACGACGGCGCCGCTCCCAGAACGGCCGGCTCATGCGCAAGATCCTGCTCCTGCTGCGAGAGTACGACGTCGACGAGATCGAGATTCTGTGCAGCAAGTACGAGGAGCGCCTCTCGCCGAGCCGCCGTCGGCGCACCACCCGGCGCGTGCGCCGCCGCGAAGCCTGAACGCTGAGCTTCCACCCCCCCTTATTTCCGCACGGCCCCCGCCCGCGATCAGCGGTGCTTGCGGTAGGTGCGGCTCGCCCGGTCGAGGACCTGACGCTCCGAGGGGGTCAGGCTGCGGATGCCCTGTTCGTTCACCTTGCGCAGGACCTCGTCGACCTGGTCGCGCAAGGCCGACTCCTGCTCCCGGACGCGCGCGGCCCGATCCTTGCGCCATCGGGCCATGCGGCGGCCCATCCATCCGGGTTGCTTGCGGCGCTCGGAGGCGTGCGCCTGACTGGACGTCCACGGCTCGGGCGGCGTCCATGCAGCAGGCGCATGCTGCGGGGCGTACCGCGCGGCGTAGGCGCGGGCCTGGAGCTCCTGCTTGCCCTGGAGGTACAGAACGGCCGCGAGCGCCATGAGCACCCCGCCGCGCACCATCGCGCCCGAGATCATGCCCACCAGCCCGAACAGGAAGAGCACCGCCAGCGCCCCGCGCGCCACGCGGCCGGCCCAGGGAATCGCCCAGGCGGCCCCGCGCTTGAACACGAGCGCCGCGAGGAGCACCCGCCCCCCGTCCAACGGAAACACGGGCAGCAGGTTGAAAAGCGCCAGGGCCAGGTTCATGACGAACAGGGCCCATAGGAGCGTACCCGCGGCGCCTGCGGCCGCCGGGCTTTCGAGCAAGAGCAAGGGCGCGTACAGGATGCCCGCCAGGAGCAGGCTCACAAACGGTCCGGCCAGCGCCACCTGAATCTCGGCCAGGGGCCCGGGCAGCGGATCGCTCATCTGCGCCAGTCCGCCCAGCGGATGGAGCGTGATCCGCTGCACGGACACGCCCTCCTTGTACGCGGCCAGTGTGTGGCCGAGCTCGTGCAGGAACACGAACACGCCCAGAAACAGGAAGGTCACCAGGGCCATGAGCCCGGCGCCGAGGCCCTGGTGTACGTGCGCAAGCACAAAGATGCCCACCGCCGCGTACAGGAGGTAGCTTACGTGCACGTCCGTGCGCAGGACGCGGCCAAGGCGGTGGCTTGCGGCAAAGGCATCCAGCATGCGCTCTTCTCCAGGAGCCGATTGTCGGCTGTATGTATCTCAGGGGGCCTGCGATCCCTCGCCACCGGCTGCGCGCAGGGCGTCACGGTAGGCCTCTTCCACCAGGGCGTCGTCGGCCACAGGCAAGAGAATCCGAAGCCCGCCCGCTGCCTCCACGCCGCGGGCCAGGCGATCGGCGGGCGCGGGCAGGTCCGGAAGCGCCACCCCGCGCTGGCCCGCCGCGCGCGCAGAGAACGGGCTCGCGGACGCGACGAGCCGCGGGGCCTCGTCCGGCTCCTTGGCCTCGGTCCACACCCGCACGGGCCCGAGTTCGCGCGTTTGGAAGGCCCCGGTCACCATCAGGTCCCCGCGCCCCGTGCCGCCCAGAGACAGCTCGCCTCCATGCACGCGCAGAAGCGTCAGCGGCGCGGCGTGCGGCAGAGAGGCGCCCACCGCCTCCTCCAGGGCCGTGACCGCGCGCTCGGGCAGGCGCCACAGGGCCTGGAGCAAGGGGTTGTCGCCGGGCTCGTCGAAGCGCAGCTCCTGCACCACGCGGCCGGAGATGTGCCACTCTCGCCCCTCGGGCTGTTGTTGGGCATCCGGAAGAGGATCGCGCAGCAACACCGGGTCGAGACGGTCCGCCAGCGGGCCCGATCGCACCCCGCCTCCGTGCTGAAGAAGCAAGAGCCCGGAGACGCGGCCTTCGCTGGGGTGGAACAGCACGCCATGAGGCACCAGATGGCTGCAGGCGCGGGCCAGGTCCACGGCCTGGGCGTCTTCGATCGAGGCGACCAGGGACCCGGGCAGAGATCGGGCGCCGGGGCGCCAGTCCCCGGCTGCAAAGGTGAGCGGCCCGTCGGCGAGCCGTCCGGTCAGGTCCAGGCGGCGCACACGCGCGGGATCGAGCGTGCCCTGGAGTTCGGCCTCCCGCATGGGAATGCCGAACAGGCGCACGAGGTCCGCTTCGGCGCTGAGCTCGAACGGCTTATCCGTCTCGCTCACGCACCAGGCCGTGGCCGGGCCGCCCCAGTCGGGCAGGTGGTCGAGGTCCAGGGTGTCGGCTTGGAGGGAAAGGCCGATCGCCTCCTCGTCCGGGCGGATCGTCACGCGCGCGCGTGGGGCCGCCTCGTCGGAGCCTGCGTGCTGGGCCAACTCGAGGACCCCTGCGCCAGGTACACCGGGCGCCTCGGCGGCCTCCCAGGCCAGGCGGACCGGGGCCTGTATCCCGAACAGGGGCACGGACCACTGCTGCACCTGTAGCGTGCATTGCCGGAGCCGACATCCGGGCTGTGGACCCGCCTCGCCTGTCAACACGACGGTTCCGTCGGCCACCTGCGCGGTAGCGGGCGCGGGCGGCGCGCCCACCAGGCGGGTCAAGGCACGCAGGGGCACGTCGCGAAGCCCAAGTTCGACCCGCCAGGCACCGTGCAGGCCCGCGGTGTCCACGCGCAGTCCTCTGGCCTGGAGAGCGATCTCAACCTCGCCCTTTGCAGCCGGCTGGCGTAGCGAGCCGTTCAATTCGACCTTGAGCTCAGGGGCCTGTGCGCGCCGGGTGGACGAGGGCTCGTATCGGCCCGTGGCCTGGAGGCCGCCCACGCGGCCCAGGAGCTCCTCCTCGGTCAGCCGCGTGGTGAGAAGATGCAGACGGCCGTTCTCCAGCTCGACGGGCTGCGCGTCCTCTCCGAATCGACGGAACGGCCACGGGTCCCAAGGGCGAAGCGGCGCGGTGCGCTCCGGAAAGAGCTCGAACAGGTTTATCCGCTCGGAGGGCGTGCGGCAGATGTGCAGGTCCCAGTCCTTCGCATACACGCTGGGCCGCCAGATACCGGCCAACAGGTCGGTGGTCCTGCCCTCGAATACGACCTTGCGCGCGGACAAAAGGTCCCGGTCGATGCCGAAGTCGGGAGAGGGATTCTGCACGCGCACGTCGCGCAGGCGCAAGCGCCATCCGCCCAGCGGGCGCATGTCGATCTCGACCTCGCCGATGAGCACGTCCGCGCCCAGAAGCTGCGTGGCGGTGAGTTCCATGTCGCGGCGCAGCGCGTCCGTGTCCACCATGCGGGGCGCCAGGTCCACGGCCGCCAGATACGCCGCCAGCACGCCGAGCAGGATCCACGGCTCGCGGCGACGCAGCAGGCGTCGCCACCAGGGACGTCGGGGGACACTGTTCATGATCGGATCTGGGACCTACCGCGCGGCAAACCTACGCTTGCTCGCGCTCGGAGAACCGGTCGGCCATCAGCGCGCCGCCCACGCCTACGTTTTCGGGCGAATACTCGCGCAAGAGCACGACCACCGTGGACGCGGGCAATCCGTAGGACTCCGCCGCTGCCTGGGTGCACGCCTCGACCAGGCGGCGCTTCGCCGCCCGGTCCTTGAGCTCCGGACCGTCTACATGGATCGTCGGCATTGCGTATCCTCCTCTCCTCACAGAATTACGGGCACACACTCATTGACCGTACTCGGATTGGTAGCGGCGGTGGGCCTGCTCGATCTTGTCCGGCGCGATGGGCTGGATGGTGCCCAGCCCTTCGGCGATGGCCAGGGTCTTGGCCGTGTCCTCCACCGTGACCGCATGAACGAACGCCTTGTGCGGAGTCTTGCCGATGGTGAAGACCCCGTGGTTGCGCATGAGGATCGCGGGCGCTCGGCCGATGGAGCGCACGATCTCGCGGCCGATCTGTTCGTTGCCGATCAGGCAGAACCCGCCGATCGGGATGTCGCACCCGAACGCGTCGCACATGGCGGTCAGCGCACAGGGCAGGGGCCGGCCCACCGCGGCCCACGCGGTGGCGTAGTTGGAGTGGGTATGCACCATGCCGTGGACCTCGGCCATCTCGCGGTAGACCACCAGGTGCGTGTACGCGTCCGAGGACGGCTTGAGCGTGCCTTCCACAATGGTGCCGTCCAGGTCGAAGACAATCATCAGGTCCGGGGTCAACTCGTCGAAGGGCACGCCCGAGGGCTTGATGACCATGCGGTTTGTGTCCGGGTCGCGGCCGGATACGTTGCCGCTGGTGAGCCGAACGAGCCCTTCGGCAGGGAGCCGCCGATTGAGCTCGCACACCTCGGACTTGAGGGATTCCAGCATACCTTGCTCCCGACGCGGTCAGGGAAAGGACGCAGGCACGAACGGCCTGTCCGTCCGACGCGTTCTGTCCATCGCCACGGGCACGGCTGCAAACAGAGGGGCAAACGGCGTTCCCACCGGGGCCTCCTCGGGCTCGCGCCCGGGAACCGGGAGGAACGGCGCCACGCCTGCCTGCGGCTCGGGCGCCGCGGACTCGGCGGAAAACCGGGCATCATGCAGGACGGGACCAGCCGTGGCGGCGGCGGCCGTGCCGCGCGTCGCCTGGGCGGGGGTCGACGGTGCGGTCACGATCCGGGCCGGCGGCGCCTCGGGCGCAGCGCGTTCGATGTAGATCTCCGCGTCCGGCTCCGCCTGATACGCGCGTACGGCCTGGCGGCGCACAAGCTCGAGCAAGGCCATGAAGAACACCACCATCTCGGGCCTGGAGGGCACGTCCGCGAACAGCTCCCGGAAGGTGAGCCGCTCGTGCGCGCGCAGGAGCTCGTCGATGTGCTCCACGCACTCGTCCATGCTCAGCTCGGTCTGCACGATCGTGGTCGCGGCCGTGCCGGCCAGGGTCTCGCGCATGAGTCGGGCGAACGCGGCGAAGAGTCCGTACACGTCCGCCTCGATGGGCGCTTCGTCGGGGTCCGTTGCCTCGGCCTCGCGCCGCGTGGTCCGGGGGAACCGCAGGCGGTGGCGTTCGTAGAGCGCCTCCAGGCTGTCGGCCGCGTCCTTGAACCGCTTGTACTCGAGCAGGGCCTCCACGAGCTCGCTGCGCGGGTCGACCTCTATGGTCTCTTCGTCTTCGGCCGCCTCGTCCGGCGGAAGCAGCATGCGGCTCTTGATCTCGACGAGCATGCTGGCCAGGGCCATGAACTCGGTGCTGCGCTCCACGTCGAGGTTCTGCATGGCCTCGATCGCGCGCAGGTACTCGCCCGTGATGTGCGCGATGGGGATGTCGTGGATGTCGATCTCATCGCGCTGGATGAGATAGAGAAGCAGGTCCATGGGCCCGCGGAAGCTGTCGGCCACCTGGACGTGCACGACCATGGTCCGGCCTCCGGCGGGTGAGGGGCCTATACGATTCCGGCCGCGTCGCGCGCGCGCGCCACGGTCCGGGCTGCGATCTCCCGCGCGCGCGCCGCCCCGTCGCGCAGTACGTCGCGCACGGTGTCCGGGTCGGCCTCGAGCTTTCGGCGGCGCTCGCGCGCCGGCGCGAACGCGGCGAGGATCGCCTCGGCCAGGGCCTGTTTGACCTCGCCGTAGCCCAGACCGCCCGCGCGGTAGCGCTGCGCCCAGTCGGCGGCTTGCTCGTCGTCGAGAAACAGGCGCAACAGGGCGTACACGTTGCAGGCCTCCGGGTCCTTGGGCGCCTCGACGGGCGTGCTGTCCGTGACGATGGCGCTCACCCGCTTGCGCAGCGCCTTCTCGGGCAGGAAGAGCTCGATCGTGTTGCCGTAGCTTTTCGACATCTTCTGCCCGTCGACGCCGGGCACGACCGCGGTGGACTCCACGATGTACGCGTCGGGCAGCGCAAAGACCTCGCGGCCGAAGGCCTGGTTGAATCGCTGGGCCAGGTCGCGGGTGATCTCCAGGTGCTGCTTCTGGTCCTGTCCCACGGGAACGATCTCGCTGTCGTAGGCCAGGATGTCCGCGGCCATGAGCACGGGATAGGCGAAGAGCCCATGGTTGGGCGCGAGCCCCCGGGCGAGCTTGTCCTTATAGCTGTGGGCCTTCTCCAAGAGCGAGAGCGGCGTGACCACGGACAGGAGCCACGTGAGCTCGCAGACCTCGGGCACGTCGCTCTGCAGAAAGATGGTGGCCCGCTCGGGGTCCAGGCCCAGGGCCAGCATGTCCAGGACCACGTCCCACGTGTTGCGCCGCAGCTGTTCGCGGTCCTGGATGGAGGTGAGGGCATGGTAGTTGGCCACGAAGTAGAAGGGCTCCTCGCCGCGGTCCTGGAGCTCGATGTACTGGCGCAGGGCGCCGAAGTAGTTGCCCAGGTGCAGCTTGCCCGAGGGCTGAATGCCGCTGAGCACGCGGCGGCCGTGGGGCTGGGCCATGAGGGTCGTTCCTTTCTTTCGTTCGGTCATCCACCACCGAGCAGAAAGCTCATGAAGGTCTGTTGCACGTCCGCCGGCGTAAGCACGTTCCATCCGCTCAAGGCCAGGGCGAACACGGGCCGCAACGCGCCCAGGAAGATGAGCCCGAACAGGATGACGAAGCCGAAGCGCTCGATCCGGTCGAGCTGCCGGGCGAGCTCGCGCGGGATCAGGCCCGCGAGCACGCGGCCGCCGTCCAGGGGCGGGATTGGGATCAGGTTGAAGCACGCGAGCACCAGGTTCATGAGCACGACGTGCGTGAAGCCCATTTGCACGAGCCACATCAGGCCCCTCGGATCGGGCCGGGCCTCCAGCAGGTGCCCGGCGTACACCCCTGCCGCGAAGAGCGCCGCGAGCAGGATGTTCGTAACCGGGCCGGACAGGGCCACCCACATCATGCCCCGGCGCATGCTGATCCCGCGGAACAGGCGGGGGTTCACGGGCACGGGCTTGGCCGCGCCGAACACCACTCTCCCACCGGTGGTGAAGTAGAGGATCAGGGGCAAGAGCACGGTCATGAACGGGTCGATGTGCTTGACCGGATCCAACGAGATCCGGCCGCTCAGGTACGCGGTGTCGTCCCCGAACCAGCGCGCGACCACGCCGTGCGAGATCTCGTGCAGAATGACCGAGAACACGAACAGCGCGAAAAAGAGAACCGTCTCAGCCGTGCCCATGGGGCGGCTCCGCTTTCTGGGAGAACCGGGGGTGCGGCAAACCGGCCGCCTGACAACAGTCCGGCCACCGGGAGGCCCCGCGAGGCCGGACAGGCGATTCTAAGCCGCTCCGTGGGCCAGTCAAGCGGAATCCGGCCCGCTCGGGCCCTTGTACAGCTCCTTGCGCGTGGTCCGGAAACGCTCCGTCTCGCTGAAGATACAGCCGCAGTACTGCTGGGCGTAGACGCCCCGGCGCCGCGGCGTACGCGCAGGCCAGGCCCGCAGGTCCCGGTACGCGAACCGCACGCCCTCGCGCGCCGCCGCGGACTCGCCCGCGGCGCGAATCTCGTCGTGGTGCTGGTGGCCGGACACGCACAGCGTGGAAGTGAACGCTTCGAACCCGTGCGCGCGCGCGTGCCGGGCCGTGGCGCCGAGTCGCTCGTCGTAGCAGCGCCGGCATCGCTCGGCCGCGCCCGAGGCCCACACCGTGCGGAGGAAGGCGTCCAGGCCGTAGGCCTCCTCATAGTCCATGGGCAGGCGCAGGACTTCGTTGAGGACCTTCACCGCCTTGAGCCGCTTGCGGAACTCGATCAGCGGATGGATGTTCGGGTTGTAGAAGTACCCGTGCGCCTGGAGCTTGTCGCCGAACTCGTGCTTCAGCCCCGCGAGCGTGGCCTCCAGGCAGTGCGCGCAGCATACGTGGACGAGGATGCGCACGAGACCCCCCTCAGTCCCCCCGCAGTCGCCGCCACAACAGTCCCAGGGCTGTGTACGCGGCGCGGGTGCGGTTGCCCTTGCGGTCGGTGTGGTACCGGTTCGCCCGGTGGTCGGTCCATCCGGGGCCGCTCGCGGCCACGTGCACGAGTCCTACGGGCTTGCGCGGCGTGCCGCCGGTCGGGCCGGCGATGCCGGTGATGCCCAGGCCGTAGTCCGCGCCCGCGGCCGAGCGCGCACCCTGGGCCAGGGCCCGGGCCACGGGTTCGCTGACCGCGCCGTGCGCGGACAGGAGCGGCGGCGGCACGCGCACCCGGCCGACCTTGGCCTCGTTCGTGTACGTGACGAATCCTTCGCGGAACACGGCCGACGCGCCGGGCACGTCCGTGATGAGCTTGCCCACCAGCCCGCCCGTACAGCTTTCGGCCACGGCCAGGGTCTGTGCCCGGTCGGCGAGCAGGCGCACGACCGTCTCGGCGAGCGTCTCTCCATCGCGCGCGAACACCGCGTCCCCCACGCGCGAGCGCACCAGGGCATCGTGCGCGTCCGCCTGGGTCTGGGCCTGCGCGGGATCGGCCCCGCAGGCCACGATGCGCACGGTGATGATCGAGTCCTGGACCCGGGTGCCGACCGCGGGCTCGCGGCCGCGGGCCATCAGGTCCGCCAGGCGCTCGCCCACCTCGCTCTCGGGCAGGCCCCACAGGTGCAGGGTGCGGACGGCCACCGTGCCGCGCGGGCCGGGTCCGAGCGCGGGAATCACTTCCTGGGCGAGCATGTGGGCCATCTCGCGGGGCACGCCCGGCAGCGCGAACGTGGGACAGCCCTCGATCGTCAGGGCGATGCCCGGGGCCGTGCCCATGGGGTTGTGCAGGGCCCGCGCGCCCGCGGGCAGCATGGCCTGGATGCGGTTGCGTGCGGATACGGTGCGTCCCAGCGTGGCGAACCGGGCCTCGATGCCGCGCAGGGCCTCGGGATCCTCGCGCAGCGGGGCCTGCACGGCCTGCGCCAGGGCGCGGCGGGTGAGGTCGTCTTCGGTGGGCCCCAGGCCGCCGGTGACCACCAGCGCCGCGTGGGCGCGGGCAAGCGCGCGCAGCGCATCCACGATCCGGTCCAAGTCGTCGCCCACCGCGCGGATCTCGGACACGGGCCAGCCCGCGCCGCGCAGCGCGGTGGCGATGTGCGTGCTGTTCGTGTTGTCGATTTCGCCGAGGACGAGTTCCTCGCCGACGCACAGGACCGCTGCGCTGTTCATGATCTCATTCCAGTTCCGGACCGGGCCCGCGGGTCTTGAGCAAGTCGCCGAGGTCCTCCGCCCCCGTGGTCTCTGCGGCAGGGGACGGACCGCTCTGGAAGGTGGGGGGCGGCACGTTGCGGCCGGTCAGTCCGCCGTAGGGCGTCTTGGGAAGGGGCGCCTCGGGGGCGGGCCTGGACGGCGCTGCGGCGTGCATCTCTGCATCGGTCACGCGGCGCTCCACGTCGCGCACGAGCGCGTCCGTTTGCCGGTCCCGGAAGGCCTCGGGCACGAGGTCCGAAGGATCCTGCGTCGGCGTCGTGCGCGCCTGGGCGGGTACCGGGGCCGGCGGCGGCGCGGGGGGCGGCTGTGCCTGTTCGGCCGGATCAGGCCCGGGCTGGGGTACGGCGGCCCGCCCGCCGGGTTGGACCGTGTCCTCGGAGGAAGTCACGTGGTACAGGAACCCGAGGCCGAACCCGAGCACAAGGCAGGCGGCCAGCACCCAGGTGCGCACGTCGCGCCATCCCTGCGTGACCTGCGGTGCGGGCGGAGGCTGAGTCCGCGCGCCGGCCGAAGATACGGGTTGGGGCGCGCTGCGTCGGGACTTGGGCGCGGCGGAGGGACGTTGCCCCACGTCCCCGGACGTGCGCGGCCGGGGTGTGGCGTCCGATCGGCTGGGGCTTGCCGAGGCATGCGAGCCCACGGCCGGGGCGGCGCCGGGCTGGGTCGCGGGCGCTTGGGCGCGGCGCGAGGCGCGCCGCTGCTGCGGCGGCTCCTCGCCGCGCAAGCGCGCGTCCATGCGGCGTCGCCAGCTTGGTGCGGGCATCTAGGTCTCCCTGGCGAAGGTGCTGAGGCCCACGACCGATTATAGTTGGCCCACGCTCATCGTTCAACCCTGCTCGCGCGGGGGGAACTCGAGCGGCCCTTCCGTGGGCAAGGACTCGGTCTTGGGGCGGCGGCGCTCGCTGAACGGGAATCGGATGTTGCCGGCGCTGCGTTCGAGTATCGCGCGCTCGATGTTGTGATACAGCATGCGGCGTACGTCCCGCGTGGGGCTGACGCGCTGTTCCAGGATGCGCATGCCCCGCCGCGAGCCGAAGAACAGGACCTGGTCCTTGGGCACGTCGTAGAACGCGCGCTCGCAGTCGACGAGGTACGTGGCGCCCGGGCGCTTGGTGCTCGCGCGCTGCTGGAGCACCTGTTCCAGGGTCTCCTGGCCCTGGGGCGGCTCGTATCGGCGAAAGTACACGTTGCCGACGCACTCCGCGCTCGCGACGGTCAGGCCCTCGATGCCCGGGGTGCGCGGGCCGCGCTCCGGATCCGTGTCGAGCAGGGCCTCCAGCTCGTCGCATCGGCCGTAGATCGTCTCCTGGACGAGCTCTACGTTGCGGTAGAACACGATGCGCCGCTCGGTGCGGCTGTAGCGCATCTCTCCGTCGTAGTGCACGGTGTAGTCGCTGGGATGGTCGCCCGGGCGCAGGGACTCGGCGCTGCGCCCCTGCTCGCGCGCATACGGGCCGTGGCTGCGGCGGGCGGCCGGCGCGGCCACGTACAGGGTGCCCGGTCCGTCGGCGCGCACAAGGCCTTCGCCCTGGTAGAGCACGAAGTTGGGCGCGAGCATGCGCACGCCGCGCTCGTCCTGGATCTCGGCCTGCTTGCGGGCGGACAGGGTGACTTTCCGACCTTCGTCGAGCATGATCGCCTTGTCGCCGTACCCGCTGCGCCCGAAGCTGTGCAGGCGCACGTTGCCGGTCATGAGCGCCGACTCGACGGTGCGCTTGAGCAGCGGACGGCCCACCCCGGGCTCGCCCAGGGCCTGTTCCCGCTTGAGGGCGCGGCTGACGTCCACGGACTCGCCCAGTTCGGTGAACATGCTGTCGCCTTCGATCGTGACGTCCTGCCAGCGCAGCTCCACCCCGCGATAGAACCGGGCGACCGCCTGCTTGGACGGGTCGGCCGTGTACACGAGCCGGCCCTGGAACAGAATGCGCGCGGACCGCCCGACCTGTCCGTCCTCGGTCTCTTCCACGAGGTTCAACTCGCCGGGTCCGTCCGCCTCGATGCGGTTGCGGGCCTCGTAGTCCACGATCCGTTGGGCGACCAGGCTGCTGCCGCCCCGATGCCACACCCGGGCGCGCTCTTCGGGCCCGGAGAACAGGGTCAGGGTCACCGCGCCGTCGGACGCCTCCTCATAGGTGAGTCGGCCGCCGCTGGTGTGCCGCCCGCCCGCGTGCATGTGCACCCGGCCCGAGGCCTCCATGCGGCGCATGGTCACGCCCGCGAGGTCGCGCACCTGGGCGTCCTGCGCGGCGGGCGCGGTGATGACCTCCAGCCGATCGGCGCTCAGGACCGCGCCGCTGCGGTTGAGCTGCACGTCTTCGGTGAACACCGCGGCTTGCCGGGTCTCGTCGTACTCCAGCCCGCCGGCGAACCGGATCCGGGTGGTGCGCTGGTCCGGGTCCGCGGCCGGGTTGCCCGCCTGCGGGGCCTCGATGAGCTTCATCTCGCCGGGGCCCTTGGCGTGGACCAGGTTGAAGTCGCGCTCGGGGTCCGCGGGGTTGGCGATGCGCATCGTGGTGATGCTCTCGGCGCGAATGCGGTTCTGGCCGGGGTCGACCACCAGCGGCACGGGGTTGGGGCCGGACAGGTGCAGGGTCTGGCCCGTGGCGTCGAACACCGCCTGCGCTGCGTGCGCGGTGCGTCCGTCCGTGGACTCGATGCGCACGTCCCCGACCGCGGTCGCCCGACGCACGCCGAGAGCCGCAGGTCCCTGTTCGCCCGAAGCGCGTTGCCTGGGGGTCTCGACGCGCAGCCGCTCGCTGTGCAATACGAACTCGGGGTGTTCGGTGCGCACCGCGCCCGTGAACACGGCCGAGCCCTGCGCCAGGTCGTAGACAAGGTCGCGGTCGAAGGTCACCTGGATCGTGGGCGAGGGCGCGGCGGCGCCCTCGGCGTCCTGTTGCGGGCGGGCCAGTCGCGGCTTGAGCAGGGCCTCGCCGCGCGGGGCGTGCGCATCCCCGCTCGCGCGCAGGAACAGGGCGCCCTTGGGCCCCAGCCGCAGGTCGATATGCTGGTGGCGGATGCGGTCCTCGCCGTACCAGGCCTCCGGCGGGTGTTCGGGCGTGCCCACCAGGGACAAGAGCCCGGCCACGTACACCGCGTCCTCGCCCTCGGCCCGGTAGGGCACGCTCTGGCCGTCGGGCAGCTCGTGGCGGCCCTCGATGCGCACGTGCGGCCGGGCGTGCATCTCGGTCACGCGCGAGCCGCCGGTGGCCGGGTCCGCGTCCACGGTCACCTTCAGGTGCTCGCTGTGCATGACCACGGGCCCGCGCCGCACCTGCACGTCGTCGGAGAAGAACACCGTACCCTCCGCCAAGGTATAGAGCGCCCGGCCGGCGCAGGAGACGGTCACCGGTTCGCGCGCCCGCTCGGCGGGTTCGTCCTCGGGTTCCTCGTCGGCCTCGCCCGGGGCGGCGACCACCCGCATGCTGTGGATGGTCATGCGCACGTCGCGCTCGAGCACCACGGCCTCGCCCTGGGGCAGTCCATCCTGGGACGTGCGCCCTTCGGGCGAGAGGTAGTAGGTGAGGTCCGTGCCCTCCAGCACGTCCCGGTCGCGCACGAGCCGCACCGCGCCCGCGCTCGTAAGCAGCCCGGCCTGCTGGTCCCAGACCGCGTTGGGGCAGGTCAAGGTCGCCTGGGCGCGGCCCTGATCGTCGAACCGGACCGCCCGGACGTTGCCGTCCAGGACCGCCTTGGATTCCTGCGCGTGGTACACACCCGTGTCGCCGGTGATCTTGAATCGGGGCTGGGGGGCGGCCCCCACGTCCTCCGGGTCCTGCGGGACCGTGCGCGCCTCGGTGCGGGCGGCGTCGTACACGAAGATCGTCACCGACTCGAGCGTGGCGTGGCGCAGGCGGTCTGCGGAGGCCAGGTCGATGTCCTTGGCCTGGCGCGCTTGGATCTGCGCCGCGAGCCGGCCGTCCTGGTACAGGGGGATCTCGATTTCGTTGAACCGGTACGCGGTGCCCGCGCGCGCATGCGGCGCGAAGCCCCAGGGGATGCACAGTGCCAGGCACGTGGCCACGAGCGCAGCCGATCGCACGCAGGTCTCCTCACGCGGCGGGGCGAATGGAAGGTCAATCCGCGGATTCGGGGAAATAACGCGCGAGGATCCGCGACCATCGGCCCTGGGTCTTGAGCATGGCCTCGACGACCTCGCGTACCGCGCCGTCACCCCCGCAGTGTTGTGTCACGGCGTCGGCGAAATCCCGCACCTCCGCGACCGCGTTCGCCACGGCGATGCTCAGGCCCACGAGCCGCATGGCCGGGATATCGGGCAAGTCGTCGCCCATGTACGCCACCGTGTCCGGCGGCGCACCCAGCGCAGCGAGCAGGTCCCCGAGCGCCGCGGCCTTGTCCTTGGCGTCCTCGCGCCAGTGGGCCACGCCCAGCTCGCGCGCCCGCCGGGCCAGGATGGGGCTCGCTCGTCCCGAGATCAGGGCGCTGTGCCTCCCGGCGCGGTGCCAGTACTTGATCGCCGTGCCGTCGTGCACGTGAAAGACCTTGGACTCCGCGCCTGTGTCCGCGTAGCGGATGCGCCCGTCCGTGAGCACGCCGTCCACGTCCAGGACGAGCAGGTCTATGCCGGTCAGCCGTTCCGGAGCGAGCTCGGAGAATCTGGTCAAGGCGCGCAGTCCTCCAGGCGCCGACGCGATTGCGCACAAGGCCGGCCACGGTCTTCGACATCGCCTACCCGTGCAGGATACAGGGGCCCACGGGGCGAATCAAGCGGGTCCATGCGCGCGCCACAGGAGCATGGCGTCGCCGTAGCTGTAGAACCGGTAGCCTTGCGCCACGGCCTCGCGGTACGCGGCCAGCACCCGGTCGCGGCCCGCGAACGCGCACACGAGCATGAGCAGGGTGCTGCGGGGCAGGTGGAAGTTCGTGAGCAGTCCGTCGATGACTCGGAACCGGTACGGCGGACGGATGAAGAGGTCCGTGGCCCCGGGGCCGGCCCGTACGCGGCCGTGCGCGTCGGCGGCGGCCTCGATGGCCCGGGTGGTGGTCGTGCCCACCGCGACCACGCGGCGGCCCTGGTCCCGCGCGCGGGCGATCGCCTCCGCGGTCCCGGGCGGGATGCGGTAGGACTCCGGGTCCATGCAGTGGTCGCTCAGGCGCGCGGTCTTGACCGGCCGGAAGGTGCCCGGCCCGACGTGGAGCACCAGGTCCGCGATCTCGACCCCGTGGTCGCGCAGGGCGCCGAACACGTGTTCGGTGAAGTGCAGGCCCGCAGTGGGCGCGGCCACCGCGCCCGACTCGCGCGCGTACACGGTCTGGTAGCGTTCGCGGTCCTCGGCCGTGGGCCCGCCCGTCCGCCGGTCGATGTACGGCGGCAGGGGCGTCTCGCCCAGGCGGTCGAGGAGTGCGTCGAAGGGCTCCTCATCCGGCCAGTCGAAGCGAACGCGCACGCGCCCGGCCCCGAGCTTGTCCAGGATCGTGGCCGTGAGCTCTCCGTCGCCGAAGCAGACCTTGCGCGCGGTCTTCAGGTGGCTTGCCGGCCGGGCCAGGCACTCCCACTCTCGGTCGCCCACCGGCCGCACGAGCAAGAGCTCGGTCCGGCCTCCGCCGCCGCGCCGGCCGCGCAGACGCGCCGGAATGACCCGCGTGGTGTTGCGCACGACCAGGTCGCCGGGCGCAAGCGCTTCTGGCAGGTCCGCGAACACGCGGTGCTCGAGCCGTCCCCGCGCGTCCACCACGAGCAGGCGCGCCTGTTCGCGGCGCTGCGCGGGTCGCTGCGCGATGCGCTCGGGCGGCAGGGCGTAGTCGTACCAGGCCGGGTTCTCTTCCGAAGGCACCGGGCCCGGGGCCGACGACCGGGGGCTGGGCATGGCGTGCGTCCGCGGGCGGGCCGCTCAGGCGCTGCCCTCGGCGTCCTTGTCGTTCTCGGGCGGCACCGGGTACACGGGCCCGGAGAAGGCCTCTTCGTTCCCGCGGCCGGACTCGGCCTTGGGCGCGACCAGGATGCTGTCCACGTGGCAGTCGATGGCCAGGTCGCTCTTGTCGGGGATCAGCTGCGCGAACGCCTCGCGCACCGTGCGCTTGTGCGCGTCGGTCCGCGAGGGGATGTCCGGCTGGCTGTCCAGACGGAAGCGCAGCGTGCAGTGGATGGGCTCCTCCTCGCCGCCGGCCTCCAGGCGCACGCTCACGTCGTGCACGTCGCCGGACTTGCACAGCTCGTCGCGCAGGATTCCCTCCAGCGCGTCGATGGCGATGGAGCTTTCGCCTTCCTCGGTGTGCACGGTGACGGTCTTGCGCACGGCCTCGGCATGGGCGCGGTACCAGGTCATGAACCCGGCCTCCAGGACCAGGGCCCCGAGCACCAGGCTCACGATCGCGCCCACGGGCCCGTCTGCGGGGTTGAACAGGCGCGCGCCCAGGAAGGGCAGCACCAGCAGGAACACCCCGGCGAGAATCGCTGCCCACCGCACGACGAATTCTTCGCACTTCTGCATGACATCTCCTCCTTCGCTCGCGCCCGACTGCGCGCTCGTCCTCGAGCCGCCGCGGGCCGGCCCGACAGCCCCGGTCAGCTCCCCAGGAACTCGTCCACAAAGTTCAGGTCGAACTCGTTGTTCGTAAACCGGTGATTGGCCATGAGCGCCCGGTGAAACGGCACGGTCGTCTTGATCCCGTCGACCACGAGCTCGGCCAGCGCCCGCTGCATGCGGGCGATCGCCTCCGCGCGCGTGGCTCCGTGCGCGACCATCTTGCCGATCAGGCTGTCGTAGTGGGGCGGGACGACGTACCCGCTGTAGGCGTGGCTGTCCATGCGCACGCCCTCGCCCACCGGATCGACGAACAGGCGGATGATGCCGGGGCAGGGCGCGAAGTTGCGGTCCGGGTCCTCGGCGTTGATGCGGCACTCGATGGCGTGCCCGCGGAACGCGATGTCCCGCTGCCGGTGGCGCAGCTGCTCGCCCGAGGCGATGCGCAGCTGCTCCTCGACGATGTCGATGCCGGTGACCAGCTCGGTTACGGGGTGCTCGACCTGGATGCGGGCGTTCAGTTCCAGGAAATAGAACTGCCCGTCCTGGTACAGGAACTCCACGGTGCCCGCGTTCGTATACCCGCAGGCGCTCGCCACGGCCAGCCCCGCCTCGCACAGGTGGCGCCGGGTGCGTCCGTCGAGCGTGGGGCTAGGCGACTCCTCGCACAGCTTCTGCTTGCGCCGCTGGATGGAGCAGTCGCGCTCCCCCAGGTGCACCGCGTTGCCGTGGTTGTCCGCGAGGACCTGCACCTCGATGTGCCGGGGCCGGTCCAGCAGCTTCTCGATGTAGATGGACCCGTCGCCGAACGCGGCCTCCGCCTCGGCACGGGCCTGCACAAGCCCGCTGCGCAGGCTGGCGTCGTTGCGCGCCACGCGCACGCCGCGCCCGCCCCCGCCCGCGCAGGCCTTGATCATCACCGGGTACCCGATGCGGTGCACCACCGCGATGGCCTCGTCGTCGTCGGCCACAGGGCCGTCGCTTCCCGGCAGGATGGGCACGCCGCCCTTCTCGGCCACGGCCCGGGCCTGGGACTTGTCGGCCATGGCCTCCATGGCATGGGAGAGTGGGCCGATGAACTCGATGTCCAGGGACCGGCAGATGTCCGCGAAGTGGGCGTTCTCGGCCAGGAACCCGTACCCGGGGTGGATGGCCTCCACGTTGGCGATTTCCGCGGCGCTCACGATGCTGGGGATGTGCAGGTAGCTGCGCGCGCTCTCGGCCGGGCCCACGCACACGGCCGCGTCGGCCAGGCGCACATGCAGGGCCTCGCGGTCCGGCTCGCTGAACACGGCCACGGTCTCCACGCCCATGCGCTGGCAGGTGTGGATGATGCGCACGGCGATCTCGCCGCGGTTGGCGATCAGAATGCGCGAGAACATGATCGGCCCTCGTGCGTGAACCGGGTCACTCTTGCTTGACGAGGAACAAGGGCTGGCCGTACTCCACGGCCTCGCCGTTTTCGACCAGCACCTCCGCGATCACGCCGCACACCCCGGACTTCACCTCGTTCATGACCTTCATGGCCTCCACGATGCACACGATGGTCTCCTCGGTGACGTGGCTGCCCATATGCACGAAGGCCTCCGCGTCCGGCGCCGGAGCCATGTAGAACGTACCCACGATCGGGCTCTTGATGGACTCGAGATCGGTCTGGTCCGGGGCCTGTCCCTGGCTGGCCTGCTCGCCGTAGGCGGAAGTCGCCAGCGGCGCCATCGCGCCCGCCGGGGCGCCCGCGACCTGGCGCTGCTCCTTGCACAGGCGCACCTTGAACTCGCCCTCCTGGAGCTCGAGCTCGGCGAGCCCGTGGCTTTCCATGATCTCCAGGAGCTCTCGGATCCGGTCCACACTCATGCCTGCACTCCTCATCGTGTGCGACTCGCAGCGTGCCCGCCCGGCTACAGGCAGGCCCAGTCGAAGTCCGTGGGCAGACTGCCGAGCCGGCGACCGCGCTGTTCTCCTACGAGCACAATATCCTCAATGCGGATGCCTCCGCTGCGGGGGAAGTATACGCCCGGCTCGATGGTAACCACCGCGCCCGGGGGTAGCAAGTCCTCGTTCCTGGCCGAAACCTGCGGGGCCTCGTGCACCTCCAGCCCCAGCCCGTGGCCCAGCGAATGGCCGAAGCGTTCGGCCAGGTCCGCGCGGCCCAGCACGTCGCGCGCGGTGCGGTCCGCCTCCGCGCCGGTGACCGGGCCGCCCGCCAGCACGGTGCGCAGCGCGGCGTCGTGGGCCTCGAGCACGCGCCCGTACCGCTCGCGCCAGGTCCGCGACGGCGCGCCCAGGAACAGCACCCGCGTGAGGTCGGAGTGATAGTGGTCCACGCGCGCGCCCCAGTCGACGAGAAGCAGGCCCCCCTGGCGCAACCGGCGCCGGCCGGGCTGCACATGGGGCAGGCTGGCCGTGGCCCCGCAGGCCGCGATAATCGGAAAGGCCGGGGCATCGGCCCCGTGCTTGCCCAAGAGGTACACGAGCTCGCGCGCGACCTGCGCCTCGGTCATGCCCTCGGTGATTCGATCTCGCAGGTCCAGGAAGGCGCGCTCGGCCACGCGCACGGCGCGACGGATGCGGCGCACCTCCCACGGGCTCTTGGACAGCCGCCGGCCCGCCGCGTGCGCGGCCCAGGGGAGGAAGCGGCACCCGCGGGCGATATGCTGCAGGTCCTCGTAGTCGCGCACCGAGAGCGCGGTCTCCTGAAAGCCCACACGCCGGACCTGCATGCGGCGCAGCACCTGTGCGGCGGTGCGCACGGGCGTGCGCTCGCGCAGCAGGACCTCGCATCCCTGAGCCGAGCGCTGGGCCTCTTCCAGGTAGCAGAAGTTGGTGACAAGGGCGGCCTGCCGGGCGGTGACCACGAGCGCCGACTCATTCTGGTCGATCGAGATGCCGCTGAACGCGGTGTAGTAGTGGATGGCGGGACCGCTCGTGAGCAACACCGCGCCCAGCCGATGCCGGCGCATCCGGGCGCGAAGGCCGCGCACGCGAGCGCGCACTTCCTCCTCGGGGACAGCGGCCATAGGCGTCGCTCTCCATGGGAAGGCCCGGCCCGCACGGGCCCGGGCCGCAACAGTGCCGGGGATTATAGCGAGGAACGGACCGAAGCCCAAGCGAAAACACGGCCAGCGCGTGCCGGCCGTGTTGCCGCGGGTCTTGCCTGCGGAGAAAGACTACCCGCCGGCGACCACGTTGATCCGGCGCCGGCCGAAGTCCACCACCCCGTCGCTCAATGCGAACAGCGTGTGGTCCCGGCCCATGCCCACGTTCTCGCCGGGGTGGAACCGGGTCCCGCGCTGACGTACGATGATGTTCCCGGCGCGCACGCGTTGGCCGCCGAAGCGCTTGACGCCCAGATACTTCGGGTTGCTGTCGCGGCCGTTGCGGCTGGCGCCCTGTCCGACCTTGTGAGCCATGGTTCTCTCCCGAGTGTTGCGGCGCGGCGCGCCTGGGCACTGCCGCGCAGGTCCATTCGAATCCGAAATCCTACTACGCGCGGCCCAGGTTGTAAAGCCCTTGTTTGCGCAGCCTCACGCGCAAGCCGGTCAGGCGCTCAGCCCGGTGATGCGCACGCGTGTGTAGCGGGGGCGGTGTCCGGTCTTGACCTTGCTGCCTTTGCGGCGGCGGAAGCTCACGCCCGTGACCTTGGCGCCCTTGGCCTCGCCGACGACCGTGGCGGTGACCGTGGCGCCGGACACGTGGGGCGCGCCCACCTGCACCGCGCCGTCGTCGTTGACGAGCTTCACGTTCTCGAACGTGATTTCGCTGCCCGGCTCGGCGTCCTGGCGGGGGAGGTCGATCTCTTCGCCCTCGCGCACGGTGTACTGGCGGCCGTGCGATTCGATGATTGCGTACATGGAGTCTCGGTCCTTGTCTGTGCGGGGACGGATCAGTCCGCCTCCCGCTCCTTGTCGTTCACCCATCGGAACACGATCTCGTCGAACGGGAGGGCCATGTCGGTCTTTACCCGCACGCGGCTGTCGTACTGCTTCTCCAGTTCGGCGATGTCGATGCGCCGGGCATTGCTCACGTAGCTGGCCGCCCGCGGGTGCATCCGGGCCTCCAGCCGGCCGCGACGCTCCGTGAAACGTTGCCGCAACATGCGGATGAAGTCAAGGCCCAGGCTCTCGAAGCTGCGGGTCATGCCCGTGCCGCCGCAGTGCGGACAGGCGCTCAGGACCGCGGTGCGCAGGCTCTGGCGCACGCGCTGGCGGGTCATCTCCAGGACCCCGAGCCGGCTGATCGGAAGCAGGGTGATCCGTGCGCGGTCGGGCTCGAGCGCGTCGCGGAACGCGGTCTCCACGCGGCGGCGGTCGGCCTCCTCGTCCATGTCGATGAAGTCGATCATGATCAGGCCCCCGAGGTCGCGCAGCCGCAGCTGCCGGGCGACCATGGCCGCGGCCTCCAGGTTGATCTGCAGGATCATCTCGCGGCTGCTCTGGCTCTTCTTGAATCGGCCGGAGTTCACGTCGATGGCGACCATGGCCTCCGTGGGCTCGATCACGATTTCGCCGCCGCTGTTGAGCGGCACCCGTCGGGAGAACACTCGGTCGATTTCCTCGGTGAGCTCGAAGTGGTCGAAGATGGGCTCCGGCTTGGCGTACAGATGCACGCGCTGCTTGAACGCGGGCATGACCGTGGCCAGAAAGTCGCGGGCGCGGTTGCACTCCTCCTCGTTGTCGATCAACAGTTCCTTCACGTCCTCGCTCATGAAATCGCGGATCGCGCGCAGCACCAGGTCG
>Ga0180432_10001232_pt1 | contig 40805 bp, 39 predicted proteins | sample SS_ome_10_FD_132414 | JGI IMG/M metagenome (GOLD analysis project Ga0180432, IMG submission 132414) | Hypersaline lake sediment archaeal communities from the Salton Sea, California, USA - SS_1_MS_2 metaG | ecosystem: Environmental > Aquatic > Non-marine Saline and Alkaline > Hypersaline >... | reverse complement strand
CGAGACCCCTTTCGATCTGGTCGCCCCCTTCGAGCCGGCCGGCGATCAGCCGGAGGCCATCGCCGGGCTGACCGCCGGCCTGGAACGGGGGGAACGTTACCAGACTCTGCTCGGGGTGACCGGCTCGGGCAAGACCTTCACGATGGCCAACGTCATCGCCCGGGTCAACCGGCCGACCCTGATCGTGAGTCACAACAAGACCCTGGCCGCCCAGCTCTACGGCGAACTGCGGGGGTTTTTCCCGAACAACGCCGTGGAGTATTTCATTTCCTACTACGATTACTATCAGCCCGAGGCCTACCTGCCGGGCCGCGACCTCTATATCGAGAAGGAAACCAGCATCAACGAGCTGATCGAGCGCCTGCGCCTGCGCACCACCAGCGCTCTGCTCGAACGGCGCGATGTAGTCGTGGTAGCCTCGGTCTCCTGCATCTTCGGGCTGGGCAAACCGGAAGATGTCTTCAAGCACCTGGTCGGCCTGCGGGTGGGCCAGAGTCTGGAGCGCCAGAATCTGCTGCGGGCCCTGGTCAATCTGCAGTACCGGCGCAACGACATCGGCTTCGACCGCGGCTCCTTCCGGGTTCGGGGCGATGTGGTCGAGATCCACCTGGCCTACGACGAGATCGCCGTGCGGATTGAATTCTGGGGCGACGAGATCGAAAACCTGGCCATCGTCGACCTGGTCACGGGAGAGATTCTCGAGGAAAAGGAACGCACCGTCATCTACCCGGCCTCGCATTTTCTGACCGACCGGGGTCAGATCGATGCCGTCATCGAGTCGATCATCCGCGATCGCGACCGGGAAGTGGCCGCTTTCCAGGACGCGGGCAAACTCCTCGAGGCCCAGCGCCTGCAGACCAGGACCACCTACGACCTGGAGATGATCGCCGAGGTCGGTTTCTGCACCGGGATCGAGAATTACAGCCGCTACTTCGACGGACGCCGGGCGGGGGAGCGCCCCCACACCCTGATCGACTATTTTCAGGGCGATTTCCTGACCATCATCGACGAATCGCACGTGACGGTGCCGCAGATCAGGGGCATGTACGGCGGAGACCGCTCGCGCAAGGAGACCCTGGTCGAGTACGGTTTCCGGCTCGAGGCCGCCCTGGACAACCGTCCCCTGCAGTTCGACGAGTTCGAGGCCCTGCAGCAGCAGACCGTGTACGTCTCGGCCACCCCCGGAGGGCACGAACTGGAGCGCTGCGCAGGGGTGGTGGTCGAACAGGTCGTCCGGCCCTCCGGACTGCTCGACCCGGCCATAGAAGTGCGCCCGGTTGACGGGCAGATCGACGACCTGCTCGAGGAGGTGCACCGGCGGACCGAGGCGGGCGAGCGCACCCTCATCACGACCCTGACCAAGAAGATGGCCGAGGACCTGACCGATTACCTGGTCGGAGTGGGGGTGCGGGCCCGCTACATGCACTCGGAAATCGACGCCCTGGACCGGGTCGAACTGCTGCGCGGCCTGCGCATGGGCGATTTCGACGTCCTGGTCGGCATCAACCTGCTCCGGGAGGGGCTCGACATGCCCGAGGTGGGTCTGGTGGCGATCCTCGACGCCGACAAGGAGGGGTACCTGCGCAGCACCACCAGCCTGATCCAGACCATGGGGCGGGCGGCCCGCAACGCCAACGGGCAGGTTCTGATGTACGCCGACCGGGTGACCGGTTCGATGGCTGAGGCTGTTGAAGAGGTCGAACGCCGGCGGGTCATCCAGCAGGAACACAACGCCCGCCACGGGATCACCCCCCGAACCCTGACTAAAACCCGCGAGGAGGTCATCGCCAGTACCTCCCTGGCCGATCTGCTCGACGACGGACAGCGGGCTGGCGCACCCGAGCTGGATCGCGATACTCTCATGAAACAGTTCCGGGGGCTGACCGAGGAGAACTGGGAGATCTCGGTCGAACAGCAGATGCTGGCCTATGCCGCCGATCTTGAGTTCGAGAAAGCCACCATTCTGCGGGACGAGCTGGTCCGCTACCGGGCCGGCGGGGAGCAGAAATGATCGATATCGCACGCCTCGACCGCATCATCGAAGACGCTCTGGCCGAGGACCTCGGTTCGGGAGATGTGACCAGCGATCTCACCATCGATCCTCACGCCGAGAGCGAGGGAATCATCCTGGTCCGTGAAGAAGCGGTCCTGGCCGGGATGCCGGTCGTGGAACGGGTCTTCCTGCATGCCGATCCCAAGGTCGTGGTCACGACCCGGGTGGCCGAAGGTGAGCTCATGTCGGCCGGCGCGGTCGTGGCTGATCTGGCCGGGCCCACCCGGGGCATTCTGGCGGGCGAGCGGTTGGCCCTGAACGTCCTGCAGCGGCTCTCGGCCGTGGCCACCACGACCCGGCGTTTCGTCGAGGCCGTGGCCGGCACCGGGGTCACAATTCTGGATACCCGCAAGACCACCCCCGGTCTGCGGGAGCTTGAAAAATACGCCGTCCGTGTCGGCGGCGGCGCCAACCACCGCATGGGGCTCTACGACGGCATCCTCGTCAAGGAGAACCATGCCCATGCCGCCGGGGGGATCGGCGAAGCCCTCGAGCGGGTTCGGGCCGGTCTCGAAGGGTCCGGCTCCCGGTTCCTGATCGTGACCGAGGTCTCGACCGAAGCACAGGCCCGCGAGGCGATCGGGGCGGGGGCCGACCGGCTCCTGCTCGACAACCTCACCCCGGCGGAGATGAGCCGTCTGGTGAAGCGGATCAGGGCGGGGGAGGGGGGCGATATCCAGCTCGAAGCCTCGGGGGGAGTCACCCTGCAGAACGTGCGCGAATACGCCGCCGCGGGGGTGGATTACATCAGCATCGGGGCCCTGACCCATTCGGTCCGGGCGGTCGATCTCTCCCTGCTCCTGCGATAGTGTCATGTCGGGCGGCTGGCGACAAGAGAGGCGGAACGGGTGATGTACGAGGCGTGGGCCGCCGGCCTGGCCGGGATGCTCCGCAGTCTCCGGGAGGATTCCGGATCCGCGGGGGCGGGACCGGATTCCGATCACGGCGCCCGGGTCGATCTCGAAGGCGGGGGGTACCTGCTCCGACCCGCTCTGACCGCCTGGGGACGCGATGTGCCACTGGCAGCCGAGTTGTATTACCATCCGGTGACCGACTCGACCAACACCCGTCTCAAGGCCCTCCTGGCCGGAGGGGCCGGAGCGGGAACGGTGGTCGTGGCCGGAGCCCAGACCGCGGGGCGGGGACGCCACGGACGCGACTGGTTCTCGCCCCCCGACGGCGGACTCTACGTCTCGCTGCTGCTGCGTCCCCGCGCGGCGCTGGATCGGCCGGGCTGGGTCACCCTCGGGACGGCTCTGGCCCTGGTACGGGCGGGTACGGCCCAGGGAATCCCGCTCGGTATCAAGTGGCCCAATGATGTTCTCTGCCGGGGCCGGAAAACCGCCGGGATCCTGGTCGAAGCCGGATCGGATGAGCGCCGGATGAACTGGCTCATCATCGGAACCGGCATCAACCTGTACTGGACTGTGCCGGTCCCCCCCGAGGTGGCGGCCGGGGCGACGACCCTGGAATCGTGCGCCGGGCGCCGGATCGATCCCGACCGGTTGATGGCCGACTTTCTCCAGGAACTCTGGGAGCTTACCCTGGAGGTGCTGAGCGGTGAGGATAGGGGGCCCCCCGCATGGGCCGGTGAAGTCGAAGCCCATCTGACCCATTTCGACCGGCCGGTGACGGTACGCACCGGCCAGGGAGAGGTGAGCGGTCGCACGGTCGGCCTGAGCGCCGAGGGGTGGCTCCTGCTCGACGGCGGGCGCCGGATCATGACCGGAGAACTGGTTCAGTAACAACGTTCGGGAGACAGGTTCATGCTGCTCGCACTCGACATCGGCAATACCCATACCGTCGGAGGTGTCTTCCGGGCTGCGGAGCGGGTGGCGGAGTGGCGGACGTCCACCGATCCCGATGCTACCGCGGACGGCTTCTGGATGCAGCTGGGCGGCTTTCTGCGCGAGGCCGACGTCCGACCGGCCGATCTGCGAGCCGTGATCGTGGCCTCGGTCGTACCATCCCTCGACCCGGCGGTGCGCTGTGTCTGCCGCAGCCGGCTCGAACTCGATCCTCTCATCGTGTCGGCCGCCCTCGATCTCGGACTCCCCGTCCGGGTCGAGCCCCCGGAGGCGGCCGGAGCCGACCGGCTGGCCAACGCCGTAGCCGCCCGGCATGGCTACGGGGCGCCGGCGATCGTCGTCGATCTGGGCACCGCCACGACCTTCGATGTCATCGACGCCGCCGGCGACTATATCGGCGGTATCATCGCTCCCGGCGTCCTGTCCGCCTCGGAAGTTCTCTTTACCCGCGCCGCCCGGCTGGCCCGGGTGGAGATCCGGCCGCCGCTGCGGGCCATCGGTTCGACCACCGAGCAGAGCCTGCGTTCGGGCCTCTACCTGGGTACTCTGGCGATGATCGACGGTCTGCTCGAGCTCGTTCGGGCCGAACTCGACGTCGCCGGGGGGCCCGAGCCCGCCCTGATCTTCACCGGGGGCGTCACCAAGCTCTTTGCCGAAGATCTGGCCCGGCGGGGAACGGTGGACGAACACCTGACTCTGGAAGGTCTGCGACTGATTCACGTCCGCTACGCCGACCGGTCCCGCACCGACGACTCACCCTGAGAATTGTCGCCGATTCCCTCTTGCTCTGCCGGCTGGGGGGTGTATATTTTGTCTCCTGTTAGCACTCGCTCCCAGTGAGTGCTAACAATGCCGCGTCGCCCCGACGCGGCTATGACGATCTTCAAACAGCGGATGAGGCGGGAACCCCGGTTGCCGCCGCACGTGGAACACAGGCATGCCCCGCAGGGGGCAAGGAGGAAGAAGCATGGCCATCAAGGTCAAGCCGCTCGCGGACAGAGTGGTCGTCAAGCCCCTGGAGGAAGAGGTCCAGGAGCGGGGTGGAATCATCATCCCCGATACCGCCAAGGAAAAACCCCAGCAGGGTGAAATCGTCGCCGTCGGCCCCGGCGGGCTGACCGATGACGGATCCCGCATGCCGATGGAAGTCTCGGTCGGCGACAAGATCCTCTACGGGAAGTACTCGGGCTCGGAAGTGCGGATCGACACCGAGGATTACCTCATCATGCGGGAAGGCGACATCCTCGCCATCATTTAGTCACCGGTACGGGATACCCGTCCTGCGGGCTTTCCCACCGACGATTCAGGAGGCAACGGAGAACAATGGCCAAGATCATTGAGTACGACGTCAAGGCCAGGGACCTGCTCAAGCAGGGAGTCGACAAACTGGCCAATGCGGTCCGCGTTACGCTGGGTCCGAAGGGACGCAACGTGGTGCTGGACAAGAAATTCGGATCCCCCACCGTGACCAAGGACGGCGTCACGGTGGCCAAGGAAGTGGAACTCGAAGATCCCTTCGAGAACATGGGCGCCCAGATGGTCAAGGAGGTCGCCACCAAGACCAGCGACGTGGCCGGTGACGGAACCACCACGGCCACGGTTCTGGCCCAGAGCATTTTCGCGCAGGGATTGCGCAGTGTGACCGCCGGTTCCAACCCGATGGATCTCAAGCGCGGCATCGAGGCCGCCGTCAAGGTGGTGGTCGAGGAACTGGATGCTTTCTCGAAGGATCTCACGTCGGCGACCGAGATCGCCCAGGTGGCGTCGATTTCGGCCAACAACGACGAGACCATCGGCGAGCTGATCAGCGAGGCCATGGAAAAGGTCGGCAAGGATGGCGTCATCACCGTCGAGGAAGCCAAGTCGATCGAGACCCACCTCGAGGTCGTCGAAGGCATGCAGTTCGACCGCGGCTACATCAGCCCCTACTTCATCACCGACCCCGACAGCATGGAAGCCGTGCTCGAGGAGCCGATGATCCTCATCTTCGACAAGAAGATCAGCGCCATGAAGGACCTGCTCCCGATCCTGGAGAAGGTCGCCCAGATGGGCAAGCCGCTCATGATCATCGCCGAGGACATCGAGGGCGAAGCCCTGGCCACCCTGGTGGTCAACAAGATCCGCGGCACGCTGAAGGTCGCCGCCGTGAAGGCCCCCGGCTTCGGTGACCGGCGCAAGGCCATGATGGAGGACATTGCCGTCCTGACCGGCGCCCGGGTGATCAGCGAAGAGGCCGGCCTCAAACTCGAGAACGCCACCACCGGCGATCTGGGTGCGGCCAAGACCATCACCCTGACGAAGGAAGACACCACCATCGTCGAGGGGGGCGGTACCAAGGATGACATCAAGGCCCGGATCGCCCAGATCAAGAAGCAGATCGAAGACACCACCAGCGACTACGATCGCGAGAAGCTGCAGGAACGCCTGGCCAAGCTCGCCGGCGGAGTGGCCGTCATCAACGTCGGCGCCGCGACCGAGACCGAGATGAAGGAAAAAAAGGCCCGGGTCGAGGATGCCCTGCACGCCACGCGCGCTGCGGTCGAGGAAGGCATCGTGCCCGGAGGCGGAGTGGCGTACCTGCGCACCCTTCCGGCCATCGACAAGCTCGAGCTCGAAGGCGACCAGGCCATCGGCGCCCAGATCGTGCGCAAGGCTCTGAGCGAGCCCTGCCGCCGGATCGCCGAGAACGCCGGCTTCGAAGGCTCGATCGTGGTACAGAAGGTGCTGGAGATGAAGCAGGACGAAGGCTTCAACGCCCGGACCGACACCTACGAGAACCTGGTCGAGAACGGTGTTCTCGATCCGACCAAGGTCAGCCGGATCGCGCTCGAGAATGCCTCGAGCATCGCGGCCCTGCTGCTGACCACCGAGGCGATCGTGACCGAGAAGCCCGAGGAGGAGAAGGCTCCGCCCATGCCCCCGGGAGGCGGCGGCATGGGTATGTACTGATACCCTCGAGGACACCAGGATCTGCGGGCGACCGCATCGCCCGCCGAACAGCGCCCCGGGAGCTCTGCTCCCGGGGCGCTGTTTCGTGCGACGTTTCGTCAGTCCGGGATCGTATCGAGAGGCCCGGGTCGTCCAGATTTGATTCCGGGGTCGGGAATGAGGTATAAGAAACTGACGAAGGCGGGAACGGGTCAGAAAGGACCGGAATGACCGACGAGACGATCATCGAGGGGATGGTTAGCCCCGACCAGGACCGGATAGCCGATCTGACCAAACACAGCATGAGCGGTCACTGGCTGTTCCGCTTTACGTACGTGCGGTGGGGAACGGCCGGGCTCATCCTCTTCGGAAGTCTGTTCCTGCGATATGTCGTCGGCATCGCCGACATCGACACCGCCGTTCTCATTCCGGTGGCCGTCGTTATCGCCCTGTACAATACGGTCATCTACTATCTGGTCCGGGATTACCGCGACACCCGGCGTTCGGCGGCGGCCCGGGAGTATCTGCAGACCATCCAGTTCATCTCGATCGTTCTCGATTACGTGGCTCTGACCGTGACCATCTGGGTCATGGGAGGAGCCCGGTCGATCTTCCTGCCCTTTTACCTGTTTCATCTCATACTCAGCTGTATCACGCTATCCCGCTTCGGCGCCTGGTTCAGCGCCGGACTGGCCTATTTCTTCCTTGCCATCCTCGTCCTCGGCGAGTGGCTCGGCTTCATCACCGCCCGGGCCGGTTTCGGGGCGCTGCTCCCGGTTCACCACCTGACCGCGGAATACGTCATCCTGGTCATGGCCGTCTACGGGGTTCTCTTCGGTCTCTCGGCCGCCCTGCTGATACGGCTCGCGGCCGTGCTGCAGGAAGCCGAGATCGAGCTGCGGGTGGCCCGGGTGGAACTGCAGCGGACCTCCAACATGCGCAAGGATTTTCTCTATATCGCCCTGCACAACCTGCAGTCGCCCCTGGGAGTTCTCTCGATGTTCCTCGACAATATGAGTTCGGGCCGCCTGGGGCAGCTGCCCGAACAGGTGGCCCTCAAGGTGAACCGGGCCCGGGAACGGCTGCAGAACATGAATCAGTTCCTGCAGGATCTGCAGGTTCTTTCCGGACTTGAATCGGGCGATCTGAACGCGGAAACCGAAGCCGCCGATCTGGCGCAGATCGCCACCGATCTGGTCGAGATGTACAGCGATGAAGCGGAAGCGAAGAACCAGACCCTGACGATTCAGGTCCATGAAGGGATACCGCCGGTGCAGGGTATCAACCGCCTGCTGCACGAAGCGGTGCGCAACTACATCACCAATGCCATCAAGTACACCCCCGAGGGGGGAAGAATCGCCGTCAAGGTACGGCAGCGGCAGAACCTGGTAGTGGTGGAGGTGAGCGATACCGGGATCGGGATCGCTCTCGAAGACCAGAAGAAACTCTTCGGCGAGTTCGTCCGGATCACGGGGAAGGACCCCGCCACGAAGAAGATCGCCGGTACCGGCCTGGGGCTCTCGATTGTCCGCCGGGTGGTGGAGTCGTTCGGTGGTTCGGTCGGAGTACGGAGTCGGCCGCGGGAGGGGAGTACCTTTTACATCATTCTGCCGGCAGCAGAGTGCCGGGATTGAGATACGCTGCGATGCCCCGTTTTCTGACCAGGGTGGGAACGCTGCTGCTCCTGCTTGCCGTCGGTATACCGGCCCGGTCTGAGGCACATATAATTATTTATAACAATAACATATCAATAATTGATCAACCATTACATGAGGTCTATTTTCCCGCCGGGCCGGACACAGTCGCAGTCATGCCTTTCACCAACGCCACCGGCGACGCCGCGCTTGACTGGCTCTGCGTGGGGATACCCGAGACCATCACTGCCGATCTGATCGCTCTGGACCGCTTCGTGATCGTGGAACGGCTGCAGTTGTGGCGCATCATGGAGGAGCAGGCGCTGCAGTTGACGGGGGCGGTCGACGAGGACGCCATGGTACAGATCGGCAAGCTGCTGGGAGCCCGCCATCTCATTGTCGGCGCTTTCCAGCGGGCGGGGGAGTTGGTGCGTCTCACGGCCCGGTTCGTCGCGACCGAATCGGGCAATGTGATCCGCAGCACCAAGATGACCGGAGCCATGGAGAATATCTTCGAGCTGCAGGATTCCATCACCGGTTCTCTCGTCGACGGGCTCAAGTCGAACGCGGTCAAGTCGCTGGCCGTACCGGAAGAGCGGCGCATGACGAGATCGCTGACGGCCTACCGGCGCTACTCCGAGGCGCTTCTGCTGCAGGCCCGGCACGATTACGCCGGAGCCTGGGCACAATTTTGCCGGGCGCTCGATGTCGATCCCGGATTCGGCCTGGCCCGGCAGCAGCTGCGCGAGGTGATGCTGCCCCTGACCGAAGAGGGATTCTGGGAATATGCAGTCGAGGTGGTGCGGGGGGAAGGAATCGAGCGGCGCTGGGACGAGATCTGGCAGGTGGGGCCGACGGCGGGATCAGGTGATGGTTCCGGTTACACCCTCATCCGTCAGAGTCCGGCCGGAACAGGGGCCGACCCGCTTCCGGTCGGCATCCAACTCGCCGCCCGCGAGACGGGATTGGTGCTGACCGTCTCGCTCCACGCCGGCGGCACCGACGCTCTCGATGAAGTCGCGTACAAGCCGCCCCTTCTGGTCCTGCCCTGGGAACTCAAAGCCGGTCGAAAGTGGCTGGCGGCCGATACTTCTCCCTCGCGAACCGGACCTCAACCCGGAGCGCGCCGGGATCGGATCGCCGTTCTCGGAAGGGTGAATCTGAAGGTGCCCGACCTGGGCCTGGTCGACTGTTTCGAGCTGCGGCACGAGCCGGTGCCCGGGGCTGCAGTCGAGGCCCTCACCATCTGGTTCGCTCCCGGCATCGGTATCGTCCGGATCGAGGCCGGAGCCGATCCCGGGACGGGAAGCACTGTTGCCGAAACCGGGCGCACGACATGGCGGCTGACCGCGCGTTCGGACCTTCGCTGATCCGTATAAAAAAAACGGCTCCACCTCCGCCCCGGGGACGGAGGAGAGCCGCGGCAGGGTGCCGGCGAGCGGTTGCGAGCCCGGTCCCGGATCCCCCCGGTTCAATCCGGTTTACTCGCCCAGTTTCTCTTTCAGCACGGCCAGCAGGTGATCGGCGTCGATCGGTTTCTGGAACACGCCCGCCAGGCCGAGGCCGACGTAATCGGTGGTCTGGGTCAGGTGCTGGCCGACCGATGAGAGCATGTAGACCGGCACCTCGTTCCCGATCGCCTGGAGTTCCTTGATCATGTGCGCTCCGGCATCGACCTCTTCCATCATGAGGTCGACGATCACGAAGTCGGGCTGGGTTTCCTGGTAGACTTTCAGACCCTCTTCGGCGGTCAGGGCTTCAACCATCTCGTAGCCCCCCGATTCGATAATGGCTCGCACCGCGTCCAGGTAGTCCTGATCGTCGTCGATGTAGAGAATCGTCTTGCTCATTGCCCTCTGCCGTTTTCGGTTTAGGTCCGCTTCAGAGCGGAGCCGGTGTCAGTGCCTGTGATCGCGTCGTCGAAACTCCGGTTCCGGAGAACCGTTTCCAGATACTCTGTCGCCGCGGCCAGATTCGTCCGGGCCCGAGGTGAAAGCTCTTCGCCGAAGCCTTCGAAGGCGTGTCCCCTGATTCCGAGAAGATAGCCCCGCACCCGGCTAGAAAAAAGCTCGTGTGCCATACCGAGGACCGCCTGCGGCGAGACCGAATGACTCGTGAAACTGACCTCGGCTTTCGGCTCGAGACGTTCGAAGACAAACGGCTCGGTGCATGATGTGTGCGCATCGGCGAACACGACCACCTCATAGGGGGCCGCCTCGGCCGCGTTCTCGACATGCAGCTGGTAATCGGCGTCGACGGTGACGCCCTCCAGCTGCATGGCCGAGACCGCTTCGGCCAGGGCCGGGCCCAGTCCGTCGTCGCGACGGGCCGGATTCCCGTAGCCGATCAGCAGTACCTGGTTCGTGTCCGGCCGGGTCACGACGTCCGGTTACTCCTTGATCCGGCGGTCGACGAGCTCACCGTCGGAGTCCACGAGATCGACGATCAGCGGCATCTGCCCCAGAGCGTGGGTGGCGCAGCTCAGGCAGGGATCGTACGCCCTGATCGCGACCTCGATGCGGTTCAACATGCCCTCGGTGATCTCCGGCTCACCGGAGATGTAGTCGGCGGCGACCCGCTGTACGGCCCGGTTCATCGGCTCGTTGTTGTTGGTGGTCGAAACGATCAGGTTGGCCATCGAGACCTGGTCGTTCTCGTCGATCCGGTAGTGATGGAACAGCGTTCCGCGCGGGGCCTCGAGGATGGCGACCGCCTCGCGGCGCGGCTCGCCCTTGACGGTCAGATCGGTACCCTGCAGGTCGGGATCGTTGAGCAGTTCCCGGATCTTCTCCCCCGACCAGAGCACCTCGATCATCCGGGCCCAGTGATAGGCCAGGGTGATGTTGTTGGGTTTGCCGTCGGTCAGGGCGGCGAATTCCTGCCGGGCGGCTTCGGCCAGGGGGGTGTCAATGAAGTCGCAGGTGTTGATCCGCGCCAGGGGGCCGACCCTGTACCAGCCCTCTTCGGGGCCGATGGCCTTGATGAAGGGGAATTTCATGTAGGACCAGCCCCGCACTTCCTCGGCGATGTAGTCGAGGTAGAGCTGGTTGTCGACGTGGTCGAAGATCGTCTCCCCTTCGGAATCGATGGCGCGCAGACCGCCATCGTAAATCTCCAGCGCCCCGTCCTCGCGCACGATCGAGAGGTGGTTGGAATCGAAGGAACCGAAGGTGGAGACCATCTCGAGGTTCTCGAGAGTGTAATCGCGGGTGATCTTCACCGCTCCCTGGGCCCACTCGAGCTGCTGGTCGATCTCGGCCAGCAGGACGTCCCGCTCCTCGATCGAGAGGTTCTTGTTGATCCCGCCGGGGATCGCCCCGGTGCCGTGGATCTTCTTGCCGGCCGTGGCCTTGATGATCTCCTGACCGTACTTGCGCATCAGGACCGCCTGTCGGGCCAGTTCGGGGTGCTTCATGGCCACGCCCACCACGTTGCGGATGGCCGGGTCGGCGTCGAAGCCGAAGAGCAGATCGGGGCTGCAGAGGTGGAAGAAGTGCAGCGAGTGGGACTGGTAGAACTGTCCGTAGTGCATCAGCCGGCGCATCTTCTCGGCCACCGGGGTCAGGTTCTCCCCCCCGACGAGCCGATCGGTCGCCTTGGCGGCGCACAGGTGGTGGCTCACCGGGCAGATCCCGCACAGACGCTGTACCGCTACCGGCAGTTCCCAGAAGAGGCGACCCTGGATGAACCGCTCGAAGCCGCGGAACTCGACGATATGCAGGCGGGCCTGCTGGACCTGGTTGTCGTCGTCCAGAAGGAGCGTGACCTTCCCGTGCCCCTCGACCCGCGTGACGGGATCGATGGCGATTCTTTTCAGCTGTGTCTCAGCCACTGTTCTTCTCCCGATCAGTCGTACTTGATGAGTTCGTACGGCAGCTCGACGTCCTCGTCCCCGAGCAGGGCCACCAGAGCCTGCCAGAGGGTATCCGCCGGAGGCGGACAGCCGGGCAGGTGGTAGTCGATCTTCACCACTTCGTGACAGGGATAGACCTTGTCGAGCATGAGCGGCACCTCGGGATCGTCGGGAACGTTCCCGCTCGGGTTGTAGACCGAGGGCCCCTTGAGGTAGGCCTCTTCGAGGCACTCCTGCAGCGGCACGTTGTTCCGCAGAGCCGGTATCCCGCCCATGGTGGCGCAGTCACCGAAGCTGATGAGAATGTCGCAGTGGCGGCGGAAATCGCGCAGCACCTCGACGTTCTCCTCGTGTGTGCACCCGCCTTCGACCAGGCCGATGGCACAGCGTCCGGTGAAGGTCTTGATATCGTCGATCGGCGACTTATCGAAATCGACCAGCTCGACCAGCTCCAGGATGCGCTCGTCGATGTCCAGCAGCGACATGTGGCATCCGAAGCAGCCGGCCAGGGATGTCGTGGCGACTTTGGGCTTGCTCATGGCCGGCCTCCTTATTCCTCGGCACCCGAACGCCGGGCTTCGATCTCGGATCCGATCGGCTCGTGATCGTACAGACGCTGGCCGATCGGAACGGCGTAGCCGACCCGCTTGCGCATCAGGGCGCCGACGGGACAGACGTTCAGGGCTTCATCGGTGATGTCGATGTCGGTATCGGCGAGTCGGGCTTCGGCGTTCACGGCGATTGTCTTGTCCGGACCGCGGCCGACGAAGTCGAAGACCGCCTTGCCGTCCAGATCGCGCGAGGCGCGTACGCACCGGGCACAGAGGATGCACCGGTTGCGGTCGACGAAGATGTCGGGATGCGAGGCGTCGATCTCGCGCTTCGGATTGGCGTAGGGCAGGGTGGGGGCGGTGATGCCGAACCGGTAGGCCAGAGCCTGCAGCTCGCAGTTTCCGCTCTTCTCGCAGAACATGCAGAAATGATTGCCCTCGACGAAAAGCATCTCGATCAGAGTCCGGCGGAACTCCCGGAGCGTCTCGACATCGTTCTGGACGATCATTCCCTCGACGGCCGGTTCGGTGCAGGCGGCCACCGGTCGGCCGTTGACCAGCACGGTGCAGATCCGGCAGCTGCCGAACGCCTGCAGGCCGGGCCGGTGACAGAGGCGGGGGATATAGACGCCGGCCGCATCGGCCGCTTCGATGATGCTCTGTCCCGCCTCGGCCTCGACCGAAACCCCGTCGATCGTGAAGGTGTACTTCTTCCCCATGGTTCGTCCTCAGCTGCTAGGCGTGAATGGATTCGCGGCCCGTGAGATCCTCCGAAGCGGCGACGGCCTGCTTCAGATCGAAGGCGCGCCGGAGGCCGTCGGGATCGTCGGTGACCAGGGCCTCGTAGACCGGTCGGAAGTTCTTCAGGGTCGTCATGACGGGGTTCGAGGCCGTCTGCCCCAGACCGCAGCGGCTCGTGGTCACCATCGTCTTCGAGATCCGCTCCATGGTTTCCAGATCGCCCGGTTCGCCGCGGCCGGCCAGGATACGCTCCAGGTAGGTCTTGAGCAGCACGTTGCCGACCCGGCAGGGGGTGCAGTAACCGCAGCTTTCCTCCTCGAAGAACTCCATGAAGGCGTGAGCCACTTCGAGGATGTTCCGGCCCGGGCCGAAGACCATGATCGAGCCGCCGGTGGCCAGATCGTCGAAGCAGATGCACCGTTCGTATTGATCGGGACCGATCATGGTCCCTGAGGCCCCGCCAACCTGAACCGCGATGGCGTCGGTGGCGCCGACTTTCTCGAGCAGTTCGTGGACGCTGAGGCCGAGCTCGACCTCGTAGATGCCCGGCCGCTCGCAGTCCCCCGAAACGCTCAACAGCTTGGTGCCCGAACTCTGCACAGTACCCAGATGACTGAAGGTAGCCGGGCCCTCCTCCATGATCTTGGTCACGCAGCAGAGGGTTTCGACGTTGTTCACGGTCGTGGGCCGGCCGAGGTACCCCTTCTGGGCGGGGAAGGGCGGGCGGGTCTTCGGGTCGCCGCGCAGTCCCTCGCAGGAACTGATCATGGCTGTTTCCTCGCCGCAGATATACGCTCCCGCTCCCATCTGGATGGTGATGTCGAAGTCAAAATCCGAGCCGATGATGTTCTCGCCCAGCAGGTCGTCACTGCGGCGCTGCTCCAGGACGTCCTCGAGGAAAGCCCGCAGATACGCGTATTCGCTGCGCAGATAGAGGATCCCGGTCCGGGCGCCGATGGCGTATCCGGCGATCGTCATGCCGGCGAAGACCCGGTCTGGCATCTCTGTCAGCAAGACGCGGTCCTTGAAGGTGCCCGGCTCGCCCTCGTCGGCGTTGCAGAGTACGTATTTCTCGTCCCCCTGGGCTCCGCGGGTGAATTCCCACTTCATACCGGCCGGGAAACCGGCCCCGCCGCGGCCGCGCAGACGGCTTGTCTTGACCGTCCGGATGACCTCGACCGGGCTCATCCCCAACGCCTTGCGGACACCCTCACCCCGGTTCAGGGGGCTGAAGAGCACAGGGCCCGCTTCGCGGATGTTGTTCCTGACCATCGCCCGTACCAGCTCGTGGGCGTTGTTGCCGTCCCCCGGCTCGGTCACCAGCCGGGTCGGATCGCCGTGCTCGCGCAGCTCGGCCACGATCGCGCGGGCCTTCTCGGCGGTCAGTTCGGTCACCACCGTGTCGTTGATCAGGGCCGCCGGGGCCTGATCGCACATACCGATACAGGCCGTACGTTCGAGCGAGAAGGCGCCGTCGGAGGTCGTGTCCCCCGGTCCGATGCCGAGTTCGGCGGCGAAGGCGGCCAGAACCTCGTCGTATCCGTGCATCCGGTCGATGATGTCGTCGCACAGCCAGATGACGGTTTTACCCTTCGGCTCTTCCGAAAGGAAAGAGTAGAAGGTCACCACGCTTTCCACCTCGACCCGCCGGGCGCCGGTCTTCTCAGCAATGGTGGTCATCGCTTCGCTGTCGACTCCGCCGGTCCGGGCCTGTACGGCGCGCACGATGTCGATCATGCGGGTGCGATCGTTCTCGAATTCGTCGCAGATCGCCGTGATGGATGCTGCCGTTGAATCGCTCATGGGTACCCTCGGGTGCGATGCGGATTGGTTAATTTTTGTCACGTACGCCGGGATCTGCTCTCGGCTCACATCATTATGCAGCGCGAAGGGGAAGCCGCCCGCAGCTCCCGCCTAATGATCCCGACGGCGGCAAGCAGTTGCAAGGAAAAGTCTGGAGAGGGGTGACGCAAGACGGAAATATAGTTTCAGGTCTGAATATCCATATTCTTTGCGGTTGAGCGGAAGGGGACCCGATCCGTATGCTGCAGCACAGGATGAATGACGGCGCAGGAGTGACTCGGCACACGCCGGTCCCCGGTCCGGGAGGATGTCGTAACGGCGATGAGTATACGGATCAACATGGCGGTCAGTCTCGACGGGAAAATCGCCCCCGCCTCCCGGAAGCCCTTCCGGCTGGGCAGCCGGGCCGACCTCGACCGCATGGCCGGGCACCGGACCTGGGCCGACGTGATCGTCATCGGTGCCGGAACCCTCAGAGCCGAGGATCCGCCCTTCGCCCTCTCCGCCGAGGCGGCCGCCGAACGCGCCGCCGCCGGACGTTCCTCTCAACCGGCGGTGACGGTCGTCTCCGCCTCGCTCGCTCTGCCTGCGGGCCGGGTGTTCGCCGGACCGAACCGGACCATCGTGGCGACGACAACCACGGCCCCCGAACTTCCGGCCGGAACGGCTGAACAGGCTGACGTGTGGCGCCTCGGGACCGAACGCGTCGATCTCGAGGCTCTCGCCGCCCGCCTCCGGGAGACCGGATACGAGCGGATCCTGGTGGAGGGTGGGGGGGGATTGGCGGCGGGTTTCTTCGCCCGGGATCTGGTGGATGAAATCTACCTCACCCTCACCCCCTGGTTGATCGGTGGTGACGGGGCGCCCTCGATCTGCGCCGGTCAAGAGGGTCTGCCCGCCCCCGGCCGGTTTCTCCTGACGGCGATCGAGCCGGGAGCGGAAGAGGTGTTCCTCACCTATCGGAGGCGTTAACTTGTTTTCGTGCCGAAACGGTTCTTTTCCGCGATCTCGGCGTCAGCAGAACATCTCCCCCTGGGTAAGGAGCAGCGTGTGACGACACCGGAAGACGAAGCCCCGAAACTCTGCCTTTTCGGGAACGGTCGGATGTCCCGGGCTCTGCAGGAGCACGCCCGGGCTCACCGGATCACGATCACCCGGGTTTTCAGCGGCGACGAGCTGCGTCGCGGTCTGCCGCGGAAGAAGAACGACTGCAAAGGGGCCGCGATGGCGGCGGACTTCACCGTCGCCGAGGCCGTCCCCGCCCACGTACGCCGCGCGGTCGAGCTCGATCTGCCCCTGCTGATCGGAACCACCGGCTGGCAGCACGTCCAGACCGAAGTCGAAGGGATCGTCATCAACGGCGGGGGCACGGCTCTCTATGCCCCCTCGTTCTCGTTCGCGGCCAACGTTCTCTTTCACCTCGTCCGCCGGGCCGGGCAACTCTTCGATATCGACCCGGCCTACGATCCCTGGGTCACCGAACAGCAACACGCCGCCCGGCGGGACTCACCCGGCGGGGCGGCCCTGCATCTCGGCGAGATCCTGCTCGACACGATCAAGCGGAAGAACCTGCTCCAGATCGGGCCCTCGGCGGGTCCTCTCGAACCCAACCAGCTCAGTATCGCCTCGGCCCGGGCCGGCTATGCCCCCGGGGTGCACCAGGTCGGGTTCGACGGGCCCGGTGAGAGTCTCGAGATCGTCCACCGGGTGCGTGATCGGAGGGTTCATGCCGCCGGGGCGGTGCAGGCCGCTCTCTGGCTGGTGGGGCGGACGGGCTTCTTCACCATGGATGATGTCATGCAGGATCTGCTCGGGCAGGCCGACGATGCTGAGCAATAAACAGCTTGGAACCCTGCCCCCCTACCTGGCGGCCGAACTCAAAGCCCGGGTCGCCTCCCTGAGCCGGGAGGGAGTCGATGTCATCGATCTCTCGATCGGTTCCCCCGATCTGGAACCCGATCCCCGCATCGTCGAGGCAGCTCGCGCTTTCCTGGCCGAAGGCGGCTGTCACGGCTATATGTTCGGCGGCGGGACCGGGGAGTTCCGGGAGAGTGTCGCGGCCTACATGCAGACGCGGTTCGGGGTCAGCCTCGATCCGATGACCCAGGTTCTGGCCCTGCTGGGCAGTAAGGAAGCCCTGGCCCATCTCCCCCTCGGGCTCTGCGAACCTGGTGAGGTGGGGGTCTTTCCCGATCCGGGATACCTGGCCTACCGCCCCGGACTGCACCTGGCCGGAGCCGAACCGGTCACTCTCCCGCTCGATCCCGGAGCGGGATGGCGGCCGCAGTGGAACGAACTGGAATCCAGTCTGTGCGGGAACGCTCCAGTCCGGCTCGTCATTCTCAATTACCCTCACAACCCGACCTCGGCCACGGCCGGATTCGACGATTTCGACCAGGCCATCCGCTGGGCCCGGACCCGGGGAGCGGTACTCCTGAACGACAACGCCTATGCCGATATCGGATTCGACGGGTATCGTCCGCCGAGTCTGCTGCAGGCACCCGAGGCCGGCGGGGGGGCGGCAGGGAGCCGGGTCATCGAACTGCACAGCCTCTCGAAGACTTTTTCGATGGCCGGCTGGCGCTGCGGGTTTGCGGTAGGCGATCCCGAGGTGATCGCGGTCCTGGCCCGGACGAAGAATTATTACGATTCCGGACAGTTCGCGGTCGTCCAGCACGCCGCATCTGTGGCGCTCGGACTGGCCGGCGAGATCGCCCCGGCCGTCAGTGCCCGCTATCAGGCCCGGCGCGATCTGCTCCTGCCCGCTCTCGAGGCCCTGGGTCTGGAAGCTTCACCTCCGGTCGCGACGATCTATCTCTGGGCCCGCCTGGGCCCGAAGGCCGGGGACGAGACGGCCTGGTGTACCCGGATCCTGGAGCGAGCCGGGGTGGCGCTGTGCCCCGGGCGTGCCTTCGGGCAGCAGGGCCGGGGGTATGTGCGCTTTTCCCTGACCGCTCCGGAGGAACGTCTCGAGGAAAGCGCGGCCCGGCTGGCCCGGATCGGCGAACAGACATGACCGACACCCTCCGCATGAAGAACCTCCGCTTTTACGCCTATCACGGCGAGACACAGGAGGAGCGGGAGGGGGGGCAGATTTTCGAGGTCGACGTCGAGGTCGCCTTCGACCAGCGGCCCGCTGCGGCGGCCGACGACCTCGACCGGGGCGTGGATTCGCGCGAAATCTACCGGCGGATCAAACAGGTCGTGGAAGGCCGGCCGTGCAGCCTGATCGAAACCGTGGCGCAGAGTATCGCCGACACTCTGCTCGATATCGGACCGGTCGAGAGCGCCCGGGTGACGCTGCGCAAACCGGGAGCGCGCCGCTACGATCCCGACGAACCGGGCTACGAGGTCGAAATCGTCCGGCCCTGAGAAAGCCCGATGACGCCTTCGCCCCCTCTTCACGACGCCTACCTTGCCTTCGGCGCCAATCTGGGGGATCGAGTGGGGGCGATCCGGGCCGGGACGGCCGGTCTGACCGAGCGGGGGGTTGAACTGGTGGGTTTTTCGAGTCTCTATACCAGCCGACCGAAGTATCTGTCCGATCAGCCGGCATTCATCAACGGCGTGGGACTCTTCCAGACCGGGCTGGACCCGCGGGCTCTGCTGGCGGTCTGTCAGGCGGTCGAAGCAGCCGCCGGACGGCAGGCGCGGGTTCGGTACGGTCCCCGCGAACTCGATATCGATATCCTGCTCTACGACGATCTGACGGTGCAGGAATCCGATCTCATCATTCCGCATCCCGCCCTCACCGAACGGCTCTTCGTCCTCGTTCCCCTGGTCGAGCTGGCTCCCTCGCTCGAGATACCCGGGCAGGGACCGGTCCGCACTCTGCTCGACCGGGCCCGGACATCCCTGCCCGCCCGGGAGAACGTTCGTCGCATCGGGGCCATGTTGACTCATCGACCGGACTCGTCGCGAGAGGGAGGTGGAGGATGAGCGTGCGCCGACCGGTCCGCAGCGAGATCGCCAGCCGCGGTGAATCGCTCTGGCTCTCCTATCTGGTCGTGGAGGGTCCCCCCGGATCGGGTGCGACCACCCTGGCCGCCCGTCTGGCCCGGGCGATCGGCGGCCGTCTCGTTCTCGACCGGGCGCGCGAGAATCCGTTCCTGCAAGATTTTCTGACCGACTCGCGGCGCTACGCGTTCAAAACGCAGCTTTTTTTCACCCTCAGCCGCGTCATGCAGCAGCAGGAAACGATCGTCCAGCGCGATCTTTTCCAACCGACCGTGGTGGCCGATTACCTCTTCGCCCGCGATCGCCTCTTTGCCTCCCTGACCCTCGACGATCGGGAGCTGGCGCTCTACGAGAAGCTGGCCGGCGTGGTGGAGCGCGATATCCACCGGCCCGATCTGGTCATCTACCTGCAGTACGATTCCGACACGCTGTACCGGCGCCTGAATCAGCGGCGGGACGAAATCTGGCTCAGACTCGGACGGGAATACCTGGTGGCAGTCGTGGAGGCCTATAACTACTATTTCCTACACTACGAGGAGACCCCCCTGCTGATCGTCAACGGTCCGCAGGAGGAACTCGCGAACAGCGACGAGGCCCTGCAGCGACTCGTGGCCGAGCTGGAACGAACCCATGCCGGAGTGCGATACTACAATCCAGGCACCTGACACCGACCAGGGAGTGAAGCGGTGAAGGAAGCACGCTATATCGCGATCGAGGGTTCGATCGGGGTCGGGAAAACCAGCCTGGCGACCCTGCTGGGACGGCGTCTGGGCGCCCGGCTGGTGCTCGAGAAGCCCGACGAGAATCCCTTTCTCGACGATTTCTACCGCGACCCCCGTCGCTATGCCTTCAAAACCCAGCTTTTTTTCACCCTCTCGCGGTACATGCAGCAGCAGGAGTTCAACCAGCAGGATCTCTTCCACGATCTGGTCATCGCCGACTACCTCTTCGCCAAGGACAAGATCTTCGCCTATCTGACCCTCGACGATAAGGAACTGGCGCTGTACGAAAAGCTGGTCGATCTGATCGAACCGGAGATCGTGGTACCCGATCTGATCATCTACCTGCAGGCCACGACCGAGGTGTTGCTGGAACGGATCCGGCGCCGGGGCCGGGCTTTCGAACGACGTCTCTCCGAAGACTACCTGCGCTCGCTCAACGAAGCCTACAACTACTATTTCTTCCACTACGACGCCGGTCCGCTGCTGGTCGTGAACACGAGCCAGATCGATTTCGTCCACCGCCAGGCCGATCTCGACGATCTGATCGAACAGATCAGGCGGCCGCACGCCGGAACGACCTTCTACGGTCCCCGGGGGTAACCGATATGAGTGTCACCCCGCCTCCCGTTCCCGCCCGCCGCAAGATCACCACCCGCACCCTGCGCCGGATGAAGGCGGAGGGCCGGAAGATCGTGAGCCTGACCGCGTACGATGCCATCACCGCGGCTCTGCTCGAAGAGGCCGGAGTCGAGGTCATCCTGGTCGGCGATTCGGCGGGTATGGTCGTGGCCGGCCGGCGGGACACCCTGAGCGTGACCCTGGATGAGATCCTCCTGATGACCAGCTGGGTGGCCGGAGGGGTCGAGAATGCGCTCCTGGTGGCCGACATGCCTTTTCTGACCTACCAGGTGAATCCCGATGAAGCGGTTCGCAACGCCGGCCGGCTGCTGGCCGAGGGAGGTGCCGAAGCGGTCAAGCTCGAAGGGGGACGGCACATCGTGCCGACCATCCAGCGCCTGGTCACGACCGGCATCCCCGTCATGGGGCACCTCGGTCTCACGCCGCAGAGCATCCACAGTTTCGGCGGCTGGCACCTGCAGGGCACCGATACCGCCGACGCCGAGAAGCTGATGGAGGACGCCCGCCTCCTGCAGGAGGCGGGGGCCTTTTCGATCGTGCTCGAGAAGATCCCCGCTCCCCTGGCCACCCGGGTGAGCGACGAACTGGAGATCCCCACCATCGGGATCGGCGCCGGGGCCGGCTGTGACGGGCAGGTGCTGGTCACTCACGATCTGCTCGGTCTCTTCACGGCCTTCAAACCGCGTTTCGTGCGGCGCTACGCCGAACTGGCCGGGGAGATCAGGACCGCTGTCGAACACTATGTCGACGACGTGCGCAACGGCGGTTTTCCCACCGAGGACGAATCCTTCTTTCCCGACCAGGGCTGACATGGAGCGTTTCGAGCAGACCGCCGCGATCCGCGCCTGGTCCCGGGCCGAGCGCGTCGCCGGCCGGACCATCGCCTTCGTACCGACCATGGGGGCTCTGCACGCCGGGCACCTGTCCCTGGTGGACCTGGCCGCCGAACGAGCCGATCGGGTGGTGGTGAGCATCTTTCTCAATCCCACCCAGTTCGGCCCCGATGAGGATCTCGACCGCTATCCCCGCGATCTGCAGGGCGATCTCGACCAGCTCGCGCAAGGCCCGGTCGACACCGTCTGGATCCCGACCGCCGACGAGATCTATCCTCCCGGTTACAGCACCTGGGTGACCGAAGAGACAGTTGCGGCCGGGCTGGAAGGCCGCATCCGCCCGGGGCATTTCCGGGGTGTGACGACCGTCGTGACCCGGCTGTTGATTGCGGTTGAACCCGACCTGCTCGTCCTGGGAGAGAAGGATGCCCAGCAGGCGGCGGTGCTGACCCGGCTCGTGCGCGACCTGGGCTTCGCCGTCGAGGTGCTCGTCGGGCCGACCGTACGTTCGGCCGACGGCCTTGCCCTCTCCAGCCGCAACGCGTACCTTTCGCCCGCGGAGCGAAAGCAGGCGGTCTGCCTCAGCGACGCCCTGCGGTCGGCGCGCGAACTCGTCAACGCAGGGCAGAGGGATGCCGCGGCTCTGGTTGCGGCGCTGCGGGAACGGATCGAACGCGAACCCGACGCCCGTATCGACTATCTTGCGGTTGTCGAGCCCGATTCCTTCCAGCCCCTCGACCGTCTCGAAACCTCGGCCCGCATCTGTCTCGCCGTCCGGATCGGCACGACCCGCCTGATTGACAACGAGCTCGTACACCGGGAGAGCTAAGTGCTCATCACCGTTCTGAAATCGAAGATCATGCGAGCCCGGGTAACCGGGAACGAACTGTACTACGAAGGCAGTCTGACCCTCGATCCGGTCTTGATGGAAGCCGCCGGGATGCTGCCTCACGAACAGGTTCAGGTCGTGAACCTCAATAACGGCACCCGTCTGACGACCTATCTGATCAGGGGCCGGGAACGGGGCAACGGTGAGGTGATTCTGAATGGTCCCGCCGCCCGGCTCGGATACGCCGGGGATGAGATTATCATCCTGACATACGCGCAGATGGATCATGACAGTGCCGCCTCCCACCTGCCGGTGGTGGTCCAGGTGGACGCCGACAACGCCCCTCTGGAGGCCTGAGCGATAGTACTCGATCCCGCACAATCGCCCCCGAAGTCGCGCGCGATCCTGATCCGTGTCTTCGCGGTGTTGGGTGTGGCCGCCGTCGTCGTTGCGATCGTGGGGCTGACGATCTTTCCGCGCCGTTCCGATGCGCCGCCCGCCGATGCTTTCGCCGGGCTCGAGAGAGCCGCCGCCGAAGCCCCCGATACCCGTCCCCAGGTGGAAGTCCTGAACGGCTGCGGGGTGTCGGGGATCGCCGCCCGGGCTCAGGCCTGGCTCGTGGAACAGGGTTTCGATGTGGTGGCGACCGAGAACGCCGACGGCTTCGACTATGCCGAGACGATTGTCATCGACCGGGTCGGAGAGATCGCCGTGGCCCGTCGGTTGGCCCGTTCACTGGGTACCGGGAATGTCATCCGCCAGGTACGACCCGACCTGATGCTGCAGGTGACGGTCATCCTGGGGGCCGACTATGGCGAACTCGAGCCCTTTGCCGGAGAGGGCTCCTGATGGGGCCGGAAACCGGACCTCGCCGGGAGCAGCGCGGCAAGGGCGGGGTTCCGCCCGCGGAACTGGCCCGCGGTATTGCCGACGCCGCCCTGGAGAAGAAAGCCGAGGAGCTGGTCTGTCTCGATCTGCGCCGGCTGACCACGATGACGGACTATTTCGTTATTGCGACGGTGTCGACCGACGTGCACTCGCGGGCGGTGGAGGAAGCCGTCCGCGAGCTGATCCGCGAACGTTTCGGGGTCAGGCCGTGGCACGTCGAGGGCGCCGAATCGTCCCGGAACTGGATCCTGATCGACTATGTCGATGTCGTCGTCCATCTTTTCCAGCCCGAAACCCGCGCCTATTACGATCTCGAGCGTCTCTGGGGCGATGCTCCCCGGGAAGTCATCACCGATGCCCCTGTGTGAGCGCACCGCGGACCGGATTTCGGCGGCTGTCGCCGCTGCGGCCGGGCGTGAGGGCTGGCCGGTGGAACCGGCCGGGGTGAGGCTCGAACGTCCCCGCGATCCCGATCACGGCGATTTCGCCTCGACGCTGGCCCTGACCCTGGCCCGCACGGTCGGACGCGCTCCGCGCGAGATCGCCCAGCAGCTGGCCGCAACGCTCCAGGAGGACGTCGCTCTGCAGGCCGACCTGGCCCTCGAAGCGGTCGAGGTGGCAGGGCCCGGTTTTCTGAACTTTTACCTGGCTCCCGCCTGGCTCGAGGAGGGCCTGCGGGAAGTGCTCGATCAGGGCGAGGCCTACGGGCGGAGCCGGCGGCTCGAGTCCGAAGCGATTCTCTTCGAATTCATCTCGGCCAATCCGACCGGTCCGCTCAATGTGGTCAGTGCCCGGGCGGCCGCGGTCGGCGACGCTCTGGCTGCGCTCTGGGAAGCGGCCGGGGCCAGGGTGGGGCGGGAGTACTACGTCAACGACGCCGGCCGGCAGGTGAGTCTGCTCGGCCGGAGTCTGGCCGCGCGCATCCGTCAGGCCGGGGGTGAAGAAGCGTCCCTGCCCGAGGAAGGCTACCACGGCGAGTACCTGGTCGAGCTGGCCGGGACTTTCCGGACCAAGCATCCCGAAGGGATCGAAGCCTTCGCCGGGGCGGCCGGACCGGGAACGGATCCCGACGAGGCCCTGGCGGCCTGGGCGGTGGAGCGCATACTCGAACGTCAGCAGGCCAGCGTGTCCGCCTTCGGCCTGCACTTCGATACCTGGTTCCGGGAGTCGAGCCTGCACGAAGCCGGCGCCGTGGAACGAACCCGGACAGCCCTCGAAGCCCGCGGTCATACCTACCGGGCCGAGGAGGCCCTCTGGTTCCGCTCCACCGCTTTCGGCGACGAGAAGGACCGGGTGCTGGTGACCGGCGACGGTCGGCCGACCTACCTGCTGCCCGATATCGCCTACCACGAGGACAAGTACGCCCGTGGCTGGCGGACGCTGGTCGATCTCTGGGGCCCCGACCATCACGGTTACATCGACCGCATGAGTGCCGCCCTGCAGGCGCTGGGACACGACCCCGGGTCTTTCCGGGTGCTGATCGTCCAGCAGGTGAATCTGCTGCGGGGAGGCGAACCGGTGAAGATGAGCAAGCGGGCCGGGCGCCTGATCGAGATGAACGAACTGATCGAAGAAGTCGGGGTGGATGCGGCCAGGTTTTTCTTCCTGCTGCGGTCCACTTCTACCCCGCTCGACTTCGATCTCGAACTGGCAGCGGCCCGGGACGAGGAGAATCCGGTCTATTACGTCCAGTACGCCCACGCCCGCATTTCGAGCCTGCTCGAGAAGGCGCGCGAGGAGGGAATCAAGATCGAGACCGCGGTCGAGAACGCCGACCTGGCGGCGCTGCGGGTTCCCGAGGAACGGGCTCTGATGCGCCTGCTGGTCGATTTTCCCGATCTGGTGGCCGGAGCCGCCGAAGCGTACGAACCGCATCGCCTCCCCATCTGGCTCAAGGATCTGGCGGCGGCCTTTCATCTGTTTTACCACCACCATCGGGTGGTGGGTTCGAATGAACCGGAACAGAGCGCCCGTCTGGCGCTTTGCCGGGCCGTCAGGCAGATCCTGGCCAACGGTCTGGACCTGCTCGGAATCTCGGCTCCGGAACGGATGTAGTCCCGTACCGGCCCTCTTTTCCGTCCCCGGGTGAAGGAACGGCGGGGGCGGGATGAATTGAATGGTGAACGACCGAGCGGTTAACACGTCGTATCTGCAGAGGGACGAAACCGGATTTCTGTGTCCGAGACGGCGGTTGATACCCGGCTTGCGAGGGCATATCTTACATCGACATTTCCACCCCCGGTTTCCCTGTTCACCGCGCTGTTCGACCGTCTCCGAGCCGGGATGGTCGCACCGCGGAAGGGTTGAAGGAGGCCCGATCTCAATGAAGACGCACCCCACTCTCACAGGCGTTGTGCGAGCATCCCTGCTCTTCGCTCTCATCGCTGTCGTGACCGCCGCCTGCGCCCCGCCGCAGATCACTTCGGCCAAGCTCTACATGAACAACAAGGACTACGTCAACGCCCGGCGCTCGCTGGAAGAAGCCATCCAGATCTACCCCGACAATGCTGAAGCGTACTACATCCTGGCCACTCTCGAGGCCACCGAGTCGAACTGGGCCGAGGCCAAGACGAACTGGGACCGTTCCGCCTCCCTCAGCCCGATCTTCCGAGCCCAGGTTGAACGGGACGTCAGTAACTGGTGGCTCCAGCACTACAACGACGGGTTCACTTTCATCCAGCGCCAGGACTACGAAAGCGCCGAGAGCTCCTTTTTAATCGCCACTATGCTCGACCCCGAGAATCCCGAGGCCTGGGAGGGCCTGGCTGTCGTTTACGGCCAGCAGAGGCGATACGACGAGGCGATCGAGATGTACGGCAAGGTCCTCGAACTCAATCCCGACGACGACACCTCCCGGCTCAACCTCGGCCTGCTGTACTACAACAGCGGAAATTACATGGAGGCGGTCCGCTACCTCGATCCGCTCCAGGAGGACAACATCGACGATTCCGTTTTCGTCGAAACCCTGGGATACGCTTACCGGCAGCTCGATGAGCGCGACAAGGCCCGGGCACTGTACGAGAACAGCCTCGAGTCCAATCCCGAGAACCTGTACACCCACATGCAGCTGGCCATCATGTACACCGAGACGGATCAGGACGACCTGGCTCTGCCACACTTTATCACCGTGCTCGAACTCAATCCCTTCGACACCGAAGCGTTGAATAACATCGCTATCACCTACATGGAGAGCGAGCGCGAGGCGGAGGCGATCCCCTACCTGGAGAAGAGCAAGGAGATCAATCCGAACAGCCCCATGACCTGGCTGCGCCTGGGCGGCATTTACATGCGCATGGGAGTGAACGCTGGTGATCAGGAGATGATCCGGAAGGGCCAGGAGCACATGCAGCGGGCCGAGGAACTGCAGGCTCTGATGGGAGATCCCCCGCCTGTCCGTTAGGGCTTCCGATCCCGGTCCTCCCGCCGTTGGGTGGAAATGCCGGCGGGGAAGTGGTATCGTGGAACGCGTCGCAGCCGGTGAGCCGCGGCGCGTTCGTGTATCTCCGGTCCTGATCGGACCGATCTCCCGGACAGGTTGAACCGTGACACGTGACCCATCGACCACAGAGCAGCTGCGCGAAGAGCTCGAGGCGCGGACCGATCTGCCCGCCCACGTGGCCATCATCATGGACGGCAACGGCCGCTGGGCCCAGCAGCGGGGGCTGGAGCGGGTGGCCGGCCATGAGGAAGGTGTCCGGGCGGTCCGCCGCACCGTGGAAGCCGCCAGCGGCATCGGGCTCGAGGTCTTGAGCCTGTTCGTCTTCAGTCAGGAGAACTGGAAGCGCCCTCTCGGCGAGGTGCACTCGCTCATGAATCTGCTGAGCGAGACGATCGATCGCGAGGTTGAGGATCTCGACGCCAACAATGTGCAGCTGCGGATCACCGGCGATCTGAGTGAGATCCTTCCCGAACCGCGGGCGGGCTTGCAGCGGGCTCTGGAGCGCACCCGCGATAACCGCGGCCTGGTCCTGAACCTGGCTCTGAATTACGGCGGTCGGCGGGAGATCCTGCGAGCGGCCCAGGCCCTGCTGGCGCGCCGTTTCGCCACCGGTCAGACCGGCCCGGTCACGGCCGAGGAGTTCGAATCCCACCTGCAGACGCGGGGACTCCCCGATCCCGACCTGCTCATCCGTACCAGCGGGGAACAGCGACTCTCGAATTTCCTGCTCTGGCAGATCGCCTATTCCGAGATCGTTTTTCCCGACGTGCTCTGGCCAGACTTCGATGCCGATCACTTTTACCGGGCTCTGGGGGAGTACCTGCGGCGCGAGCGGCGTTTCGGCCGGACCAGCGCCCAGGTCAACAGGTAGCCGCCGGTGCCCGATTCCGAACTCACGACCCGCACCCTCGTCGCTTTTGCCATGGCGCCGTTTTTTTTCGCCGCCATCTTCATCAGCCAGGGGATCTTCTTCCTGCTGGTCGTCGTCCTGGCGGGGCGGGCTCTCTGGGAGCTCCCGGCCCTGTTCCGGATCCAGGCCGAACGCACGCCGATGCGGGCCCTCAGTCTGCCGGTCGGTCTCCTGCTGCTCGCCGATGCCTGGCTGGGAGGGGGAGCGCACTGGGGGGCGATTCTGCTCGGGGGGACCGGCCTGGTCCTGGTCGTCGAGGTCTTTCGTCCCGGAGACGAAGCGCCGAGCGGCGTGCTCGGCGCCACCCTGACCGGCTGGCTCTATGTCACCCTGCCGCTGGCCCATCTGCTCTGGCTCCGAGGCGCGGCGGGACTCGGCGGAGCCCTTCCCGCCGGTGGAGCCTGGCTGGTCATGGCCATGTGGGGAATCATATGGGTGGCCGACACGGCCGCCTATTTCGTGGGCCGCACCATGGGACGGACCCGGCTGCTGCCCGCGGTATCGCCCGCCAAGACATGGGAGGGATTCGCCGCCGAACTGGTTTCCGGTTCCGCGATGGGGATCGTTCTGGCCCTCTGTCTGCCGGTTCTGGAGTGGAGCGCGGCCGGCGGAGCGGGCGTGGGGGCTCTGATGGGTCTGGTGTCGACCCTCGGGGATCTGGCCGAATCGCGCCTGAAAAGAGCTGCGGGGGTCAAGGATGTGTCCGGAATCCTGCCCGGCCACGGTGGATTTCTCGACCGCTTCGACTCGACCATATTCTGCGCGCCGGTCCTCTACTGGATCCTGATCGCCTGGGCGCGGACGGGGTAAGAAGGATGAGAGCATGAGCACGTACAGCGTGGCGATCCTCGGTTCGACGGGCTCGATCGGTCGGAGTGCCCTCGAGGTGCTCGAGGGATTGCAGCGGCAGGGGCACCAGATACAGGTCACCGCCCTGTCCGCCGGCCGTAACGTCGCTCTGCTGGCCGAACAGGTCCGTCACTGGCGCCCCGAACTGGCGGTCGTGGGCGATCCCCGGCTCGTATCCGAGCTCGGAGAGCACCTCGCCGACCTGGCCGGCGAAATGACGCTGGCCGCGGGAACAGCCGGAATCGAAACGGCGGCCCGGAGCGGAGCCGACATCATCATCAACGCCCTGGTCGGCGCCAGCGGTCTGGTCCCGACCGTACGGGCGCTCGAGGCCGGCCGACGGGTGGCTCTGGCCAACAAGGAAGCCCTGGTGGTGGGGGGCGATCTGGTGACCGGCCTGGCCCGCACTGACGAGAAGGGCGCCGTCCCCCGGCTGATGCCGATCGATTCCGAGCACAGCGCTCTATTCCAGGCACTCGGCGCCCATCCCGACACCGAGGTCGAACGTCTGCTCCTGACAGCTTCGGGCGGTCCCTTCCGCGACACTCCGGTCGAGGCCTTCGCAACGATTACCCCCGAGCAGGCCCTGCAGCATCCGACCTGGAACATGGGCCGGAAGATCACCATCGATTCCGCCACCCTGATGAACAAAGGGCTCGAAGTGATCGAAGCCCACTGGCTTTTCGGGATTCCCGTCGAGCGGATCGGTATCGTCGTGCATCCCCAGAGCATCTGTCACAGCCTGGTCGAATTCGTTGACGGCAACCTCCTGGCCCATTTTTCCGTACCCGATATGCGCCTGCCCATCCAGTACGCCCTGACCTACCCCGAGCGGCAGACAATCTCGGTCGGCGCGCGCCTGAAGGTCGAGGAACTGGGTTCGCTGCAGTTCGAACCGCCCGATAGCGATCGCTTCCCCGCCCTCGGTCTGTGCCGCGAGGCGGTTGCGGAAGGGGGCACGATGCCGGCCGTGCTGAACGCCGCCAACGAGGTCGCGGTGGCGGCTTTCCTCGACCGGCGGCTGGCCTTCCCCGGTATCACCGGCACGATCCGGGCCGTCATGGACCGCCACCGTACGGTTGACGGACCAGATCTCGATGATCTGATTGCAGCCGGGGCCTGGGCAGTTGAAACCGCGAGGGTACACATCACCGACGAGGAGTGAGCGTGGAGACGGTTCTGGCACTGATCATCGTTCTGGGCGTGCTGATCTTCGTGCACGAGCTGGGGCACTTCCTCATGGCCAAAGCGGCCGGGGTGCGGGTGCTCAAGTTCAGTCTCGGGTTCGGACCGGCCATATTCAGTTTCACCCGCGGCGAGACCGAGTACATGGTGGCCTGGGTGCCGCTGGGCGGTTACGTTAAGATGGCCGGCGAGGATCCCGAGGAGCTCGAACAGGCCGCCGCCGAAGGGCGCGACCCTCAACCGGGGGATTTCGCCTATGCCGGGTTGCTCCGCCGCTTCGGGATCATCATCGCCGGGCCGATCATGAATATCGTCCTCGCCTTTGTGGTCTATTTCGGGGTCACCACCGCCACCGGGCTGACCCGGGTGGCCACGACCGCCATCGGGACCGTCGAAGCCGGCAGCCTGGCCGACCGGGTCGATCTGGAACCGGGCGATCGCTTTCTGACGGTCGACGGCGACAGTGTCGATTCGTGGGAACGGGCTTTCGAGATCATCCGCGGCGGGATCGGAGTCGAGCATGTCGTAGCGGTCCAACGGCGTGACTCCACCTTCACCCTCACCCTGCCCAGCGTCGTCGGCCCCGACGGCGGCCCGGTCGAGGGCGCGGTGGATTTCTACGGTCTCTGGCCCGCCTGGGGGACGACCGTGGCGGCCGTGAGCGACACCGACGCCGCTGCGGCGGCGGGTCTGGAAGCCGGCGATACGATCATTCGTCTCGACGGGCGCGAGCTCGCCAACTGGGGCGAACTGAGTTCGACCATCCGGGCTTCGGCCGGGCGCGAGGTCGAGATCGCCTGGCTGCGCGAGGGCGTCGAGTATGTCGCCCGCGTGACCCCGGCGCGGGTCGTCGATGACTCCACCGGAATCCTGCGGGGCCGGCTCGGTATCACCGGGGATACCTCCGATCTGCCGGTCGAGCACATCCGTCTCGGACTGGGAGGCACTCTCTCCTGGGCCGGTCGTGAAACCTGGCGGACCGGAACCCTGATCGTGGATATCCTCGCCCGTCTCGTTGTGGGTCAGCTCTCGATGCGCGAGACCCTCGGCGGTCCTGTCACGATCGCCAGGGTGGCGCGTGATTCGGCCCGCTCGGGTATCCTGAGCCTGCTCGCGTTCGTGGCTTTCGTGAGCGTGAATCTGGGGGTTCTGAACCTGCTGCCGATTCCGGTCCTCGACGGCGGGCACCTGGTTTTTCTGGCCGCCGAGGCCCTGCGCGGCAAACCGCTCTCGCTGCGCGTGCGTCTGATCGCCACCCAGATCGGGATGGCCTTCATCATCCTGATCATGCTATACGTGACCGTCAACGACGTCGTCCGGCTCTTCTGAACGAGCGACGGCCGCGATCGGCGTCATCGCCGGAGGATCCCGATGTCCGTTGACCTGAATCTCTTCCCCTCGGCACCGGTGCTCAACGACCTGCTCAATGCGCTGCTGGTTTTCGCCCTCGTCTGGGCCCTGAGCCGGCTGGTGCGTCTGCTCTTCGGATTCACCGAGCGCCGCCTGACCACACGTAGCCGGACTGATCTCGACAACGAGTTGCTGCAGGCCGTGAAGGGTCCGGTCGGGGTGGCGATCTGGATCCTGGGTCTGAAATGGGCCGTGGCCGGTCTGAATCCGACCGCCTGGGGGATATTCAGCGGCTCGCCCGAACAGCTCATCGAGACCTGGGACACGGTCACCGACGGCATCTTCTTCATTCTCCTGGCCCTGGTGGTCACCAGCCTCGTGATCCGCTCCTTCAACGTCCTGGCGGGCTGGTATGCAGCCCGGTTTGCGGCGCGGACCGAGAGTCAGATCGACGACGAACTCGTGCCGCTGATCCGGCGCGTTTTCCAGGTCCTGGCCTGGGCGGTGGCGATCATCATCGTCTTCGACCACTTCGGCGTTTCGGTCGACGCCCTGGTGGTTTCGCTCGGCGCCGGCTCGCTGGCATTCGCCCTGGCGGCCCAGGAAACCCTCTCGAACATGATCGGCGGTTTCGTGCTCTTCGTCGACCGGCCCTTCCGGATAGGGGACCGGATCCTGCTCGAGAACGGCACCAAAGGTGACGTGGTCGAGATCGGTCTGCGCAGCACCAAGATTCTGACCTTCGAAAACACCGTCATGGTCGTTCCCAACGCGCAGATCGTGAAAGAAAAGGTCACCAATCTGAGCTATCCCGACCCGAAGATCCGGGTCGTGGTCGAATTCGGGGTGGCCTACGATTCCGATCTGAAGCAGGTCTCCGAGATTGCCCTCCGCACGGCCCGGGAGCACCCGATTGTCCTCGACGAACCCGAGCCGGCGGTCGAACTGCTCGATTTCGGGGATTCGGCCCTGCAGATGCGGCTGGTGACCCGGGTGGCCGACTACGGTGACCAGTGGCAGACCACGCTCGATCTGCGCGCCCGCCTGCTCGAATCCTTCCGTGCCGCGGGTGTCGAGATTCCCTTCCCCCAGCACGATCTCTGGTTCCGCAATCAGGCCCCGGGGGACTGAGACACCGTTCCGCCCGGTCCGATCAGCGGGAAAATCGTCCGATGAGAGTTGACGGGACGGGGTGGGGCAAAGTGTATTAAAATGTGAACACAGGCTCCGACCGGACGTCTTAATGTGTGAGATGACGAAAACCGCCCGCATCGGTCCCCGAGCGCTCCTGACAGCGCTCCTGCTCTGCGCACCGGCCATGATCGGCGCCCCCGCGGCACCGGTCCGGGCCGCCGACACCGCCCTGGTGCCGGCCGAGCAGGATACCGGGGTGGTTCTCGATCTCACCCGCCAGAATCGGTTCAACCGTCTCTACAGCACGGGCTACAAGTACTACGAGATCCAGGAGTATGCCAGCGCCATACCGGCCCTGCGTGCCTGCACCGGGATGGACAGCACCAACATCGAGGTCTGGTACCTGCTGGCCATGTGCTACTTCCAGATCGATTCGCTGGCCGGAGCCCGCGAAGCGTACGAGACGATCTTGCGTCAGAATCCCGAGGATGAGACCGCCCTGGCCAGCCTGGCCTCGATATACTTCCAGCAGGGAGAGATGCTGCTTGTCCTGGAGGCCTACGAGCGCCTGGTCGAGATGCAACCCGAGAATCCCGAGTACCGCGAGTTTCTGCTCAGCCTCTACCGGCAGGAGGGGGACAACACGGGCATGCTCCGGATGTTGCAGCAACAGGTGGAGGCCGATCCCGACAATGCTGACGCCCATCGCCGGATGGCCGAGATCTTTGCCCGCCAGGGAGACGTCGAAGCGCAGATCCGGTCTCTCGAAGAAAGCATGCGCGGTGATCCCGACCAGATCGGAACGGTGGAAAGACTGGCCCGTCTCTATGCCGGTGATCCCACCCGGATCCGCGAGGCGGCCGACACCTACGGCCGGCTGACCCGCCTGCGCCCCGACGATCCTGTGACCTGGCGGCTCCGGGGACGGTTCCTGGGCAAGGTCGGCGAGCCCGACAGCGCCGTGGTCGCGCTCGTGCGCGCGCTCGAGCTGGCTCCGGACGAGATGCGGGTCTACTCCGAGCTCGCCGGGATCCATCTCGACCAGGAACGGTACGAGGAAGCTCTCTTCGAAGTCGAGCGGGCGATCGCATTTGATCCCGAGGACGGTCACGCCTACATCACCTGGGGGGACATCCTCCAGGCGCAGGGACTGGCTCAGGCCGCCGAGGACGGAACCGTACCGTATGAGGCCAAGGTGATCCTCGAACAGGCCATCGAGAAGTACCGGATGGGGATTGAGAAGGATCAGCTCGCACCCGAGATGCGCCTGTACGCCGAGGAACAGGTGACCCGACTCGAGCCTTACCGGCGCACGCAGGCTGAGATCTTCATGTACCGGGCCCGCGACCGGACCATACCGCCCGCCATGCCGCCCGGGTCCGAACCTCGGCCTGAACCCTGAACCGATCTCTCGCCCGAGAACCCTTTTCCTCGCGGGCGGGAGGCAGACCGCGGAGGCACCATGACACTCACCGAACCGTCCGCCCTCCGGGCGGCCGAGGCCCTCAAGGCCTCTGATCCCGCTCTTTTCAGCGTACTTCGGGACGAGGAGGAGCGCCAGCGTACCCAGCTCGAGCTGATCGCATCGGAGAATTTCGTCAGTCCGGCCGTGCTCGAGGCGATGGGCAGCGTGCTGACCAACAAGTACGCCGAGGGTCTGCCCCACAAACGCTACTACGGGGGGTGTGAGGTCGTGGACCGGGCCGAGGATCTGGCCATCGAACGGGCCTGCCGTCTCTTCGACGCCGAGGGTGCCAACGTGCAGCCCCATGCCGGAGCCCAGGCCAACATGGCCGTCTACCAGGCCTTCATGGAGCCGGGGGATACCCTCATGGGGCTGAACCTCTCCCACGGCGGACACCTGACCCACGGCCATCCGGTCAACTTCTCCGGCATGCTCTACAACGTGGTGCAGTACGGGGTCGATCCCGAGACCGAGACCATCGACTGGGATGCCTTCGAGGCCCTGGCCGAGGAGGCCCGGCCGAAGGTGATCGTGGGAGGGGCCAGCGCCTACCCCCGCTTCTGGGATTACGAGCGAATGCGCGCGGTGGCCGATGCGGTCGGGGCGATGCTGATGTTCGACATGGCCCATGTGGCCGGTCTCATTGCTACCGGGCACCATCCCTCGCCGGTGCCCTTCTGCGATGCGGTGACCACCACCACCCACAAGACCCTGCGCGGTCCCCGGGCCGGGCTGATCCTCTTCCCCGAAGAGCACGCCAAGGCCATCAACCGCAGTGTCTTCCCCGGCATCCAGGGCGGACCGCTCATGCACGTGATCGCGGCCAAGGCGGTGGCGCTCGAAGAGGCTGCGCGCCCCGAGTTCGTCGAGTACAGCCGGCGGGTGGTGGCCAATGCGAAAGCCCTGGGCCGGGCCCTGGCCGACCGGGACGTCAAGCTCGTGAGTGGCGGCACCGACAATCACCTGCTGCTCATCGATCTGCGTCCGCAGGAGCTGACCGGGAAACTGCTCGAAGCGAGCCTCGATGAGGTCGGCATCACCGTCAACAAGAACACCGTTCCCTTCGATCCCGAATCGCCGATGGTGACCAGCGGGATTCGGATCGGCACCGCGGCCCTGACCACCCGCGGCATGCAGGAGCCCGAGTTCGAACAGATCGGGCACCTGATCGCCGATGTGATCGCCGATCCCGAGGGGGAAGACACCCGAAAAGCGGTTCGGGCCAGGGCGAGCGAGATCTGCAGCCGGTTCCCGCTCTTTGCCTGGGCCGGCGGGATTCCGGAGTAGTCCGGTGGCACGACCCGACTGGCCGGTCTACTTCATGGACATCGCCGAACGGGTGGCCCGCCGTTCGACCTGCAACCGGCGGGCGGTCGGGGCGGTGATCGTGAAACAGAAACGGATTCTGACCACCGGCTATAACGGTGCCCCCTCGGGGATGGCGCACTGCCATGACGTCGGCTGCCTGATGGTCGACGGCCACTGCGTGCGCACCCTGCATGCCGAGCAGAACGCCCTCATCCAGGCCGCCCATTTCGGGGTCAGCACCGAGGGAGCCGAGATCTACATCACCTGCAGTCCCTGCCTGACCTGCGCCAAGATGATCATCAATGCCGGGATTCAGAAGGTCTGGTATCGTGACGGTTACCCCGACGACCTTGCCTTCCAGTTTCTGGAGGAAGCCGGAGTTGCGATCGAGAAGCTCGATATGGGTGAAGATACTCCCGAGGATCCCGGGGCGGGGGAGGAGGCCTGAGATGCGCTGTCCCCACTGCGGCGAGAACAACGACAAGGTGGTCGACAGTCGTTCCAGCCAGGGTGGGGCGGCTATTCGCCGTCGCCGGGAGTGTCTGGAGTGCGGCGAGCGCTTCACCACCTACGAGTACGTCGAGGCCTTCAGTCTGGTGGTGATCAAACGGGACGGTCGCCGCGAACCGTATGACCGTTCCAAACTGCAGACCGGGATCGTGACCGCCTGCATCAAACGGCCGGTGGCCACGGCCCAGATCGACGATCTGGTCCAGCGGCTCGAGAGCACCCTGCAGAATCTCGGCCAGCGCGAGATCCCCTCCAGCCGGATCGGCGAACTGGTGATGCAGGAACTGCGCCAGCTCGATCAGGTCGCCTACGTGCGGTTCGCGAGCGTCTATCAGGATTTCAAAACGGCCGAAGAGTTCCGGCAGGAACTCGACCGGCTCTCACACGAGTGTTGAAGCGGGGGGAGCGCACGGCCATGGCGGAAGAAAGTACCGGGGGCAGCGTCCTCATCGTCGATGACGAGAAGGGAGTGCGTGACTCCCTGCAGCTGGTTCTCGAATATGAAGGCTATTCGGTGCTCAAGGCCGCCGCCGGCGAGGAGGGGCTCGATAAGGTCGAGGCTGAAGAGCCGCACGTCATCCTGCTCGATGTCAAGATGCCCGGTCTGGACGGGATAGAGGTTCTCGAGCGGCTCCGGCCCAACGAATCGGGTCGCACCGTGGTGATGATCTCGGGTCACGCCGACATCGCCACCGCGGTCGATGCCACCCGCAAGGGCGCGTTCGATTTCCTCGAAAAGCCCCTCGATCAGGAAAAAGTCCTGCTGACGGTGCGCAACGCCATGAACCGGGCCCGGCTCGAAAGGCAGAACCTGCTTCTGCGCGACCAGGTCGAGGAGCGCTATACCATGATCGCTGAGAGCGCCGCCATGCAGGAGGTGCTCACAGCCCTGGAACAGGTGGCGGCGACCGAAGCCAGGGTCCTGATCACCGGCGAGAACGGCACCGGCAAAGAACTGGTGGCCCGCCGTCTGCACGCGCTCTCGCCGCGCTCGACCCGGCCTTTCGTGCCGGTCAACTGCGCCGCCATTCCCCGCGACCTGATCGAATCGGAACTCTTCGGGCACGTCCGGGGGGCTTTCACCGGCGCCACGGCCAACAAGGCGGGAAAGTTCGAGCTGGCCTCGGGGGGCACCCTTTTTCTCGACGAGGTCGGGGACATGAGTCTCTCGGCCCAGGCCAAGGTGCTCCGGGCGCTCGAGGAGGGCACTATCGAACGGGTTGGAGGCAACACCCCGATCCGGGTGGACGTGCGGGTCATCGCCGCCACCAACAAGGATCTCGAGGCCGCCATCGCCGGCGGCGCTTTCCGCCAGGATCTCCTGTACCGCCTGCGGGTGGTACCCCTGCCGATTCCCCCGTTGCGCAAGAGGCCCGAGGACATCCTGCCCCTCTGCGAGCATTTCCTGGCCTACTACTGCGCGGTGGAGAAACGGTCCCCGGTTCGTCTCTCGCCCGAAGCAGCCGGCCGGCTGACCGGCTACGCCTGGCCCGGCAACGTACGCGAACTGCGCAATGCCATGGAGCGGCTCACCATCATGAACCAGGCCGAAGAAATCGGATTGGACGGCGTGGAGCGGGTACTCGATCCCGAGGCGGTCATCGCCGCGGGGGCCGGTACCGCCGGCCCCGCTCTGCCCGCCGCCATGGAGGGGCTGGCCGAAGCTCTGCACCGGTCCGGCGAGCTGAGCGATTTCCGGGACGAGGCCGAGCGGATTTTCCTGCTCAAGGTTCTCAACGACCACGACTGGAACGTCAAGGCCGCCGCCGAGGCGATGGGTATCCAGCGTTCCAACCTGTACCGCAAGCTCGACAAGTACGGGATAGAACGGGGCGACCGGCTGCCCGAGTAAGAAGGAGACCAGCCATGGGTGTCACGCACATCGACGCGATCGCCGCCGAGGAAGTCACCGCTGCCGACCGGACCGCCATGCAGGTCCTGATCAGCTCCTCCGAGGCTCCGAACTTCGCCATGCGGCGCTTCATCATGCAGCCGGGGGGCGGGATGCCCTACCATACCAACACGGTCGAACACGAACAGTATGTCCTGCGTGGCCGGGCCCGTCTGCAACTGGGCGACGCCGTGCACGAGATCGGTCCCGGAAACGTCAATTTCATCCCGGCCGGGATGCCCCACTCCTACGAGGTCATCGGTTCCGAGCCCTTCGAGTTCCTCTGTCTGGTTCCCAATGAGCCCGATACCGTGGCGGTCGTGGAAAAGACAGAAAAGGGCTGACGCCCACCGGACGGCATAGTAGTTTGACGCTCTGCCTTAGCCCGTTCGGCTCGCGAGCCGACCCATCCATACGTGTCAGGTGTGAACTCTGAGGAGAAGGACTGCTGCTGATGCCCGATTCTCACGTTGTATGTATCGTCGGAGGAGCCTGTGCCGGTTCAGCCGCGGCGAACATGTTCGCCGAGGCGGGGATCGAGGTAGTGCTGCTCGAGCAGAACTCCAAACCCTACGGTAAGGTCGAGGACGGTCTGCCGCGCTGGCACAAGATCCAGCGCCGCAAGGAGTACGACATGATCGACTCCCTGCTCGTCCACCCCAACATCCATTACGTTCCGCTCACCAGGCTGGGTGAGCATTACCAGTTCGAGGAACTGCTCGACTGGGGTTTTACGGCCCTGATCTTCGCCAACGGTGCCTGGAAGGACCGGCCGGTCGAGGTGGAGGGGATCGATGACTACATCGACAAGGGTCTGGTGTACCAGAACCCCTTCATTTACTGGTTCAACCACATGAACGAGAAAGCCTACGACGGCCCCAGCTACGAGGTCGTCGACGACATGGGCATTTTCGGTGGCGGTCTTTCCTCGATCGACTGCGCCAAAGCCGTCCAGTGCCTGCTGTACGAACGGGCCCTGAACGAGCGGGGGGTGGAGTGCACCCTCTACGACCTGGAACACAAGGGCATCACCCACTTCTGTGAACAGCACGACATCGATCCCGAATCGCTCGGTATCAAGGGCTGTACGCTCTACTACCGTCGGCGCAAGTACGACATGCCGCTGGCCTCACAGAAGGACCGCAGTGAGGAGGCTCGGGCCAAGGCCGAAGCCACCCGGGCGAAGATTCTCGATCTGGCCATGGAGAAGTACCGCTTCACCTACGCCGAGCGTCACCTGGCCAAAGACAAGATCATCGAGAACGACCGCCTGGTCGGGGTCGTTTTCAACCGCACCCGCGTCGACGGCCGCAAGGCGATTCCCCTGCCGGGGACCGAGGTCGAGAAACGACACCCGGCCTGGATCAGTTCGATCGGCAGCGTTCCCGAGCCGCTCGACGGGGTCGAGATGACCGGTGCTTTCTACAAATTCGAGGACTGGGATCTGGGTGTCTACGGTCCCCGGGAAAACGTCTACGGAGTCGGTAACGCCGTCACGGGACAGGGAAACATCGTCGTGTCCCGCAAGCACGCCCAGGCCGTCGCCGAACACCTGATCGGGCAGTGGGGGGACAGCGACAAGCTCCCCGAGGCCAGGGTCGGGGAGATCCTCGAGAAGGTGAAGGCACGTCAGGCCGAGGTCGGCTACGACGGCGACTACACCGCCTGGATCGAGAAGGTCATTCCCGAAGACCTCGAATAGATTTTTACCGCCCGCGCCGGCCGCGCGCGGGCCCGAAGCGATCACCGGACAAGCCCCGCCTTCACCGGCGGGGCTTGTTTGTCAGCGACGGTTGAGAACCCGGCCGGGCCGTTCCCAGGTCAATTCCCCTTCTTCGAGAACGAAGACGCCGTTGACCAGTACGTATTCGATCCCCTCGGCGTACTGGTGCGGTTCGAAGAAAGTGGCGGTGTCGCGGATGGTCGCGGGATCGAAGACGACGATATCGGCCCAATTGCCCTCCCGCAGCTGCCCCCGATCGTGTAGACGGAGGACCTGGGCGGGAAGCGAGGTCGAGGTCCGGACCGCGTCCTCCACGCTCAGCACGCCGCGTTCCATGGCATAGTGACGGATCTTGCGCGGAAAGGTGCCGTAATAGCGGGCGTGGACCGGACCGTCGGCGGGCAGGGTGATGCTGGCGTCGGAGCCGGTGCAGCACCACGGCTCGGCGTAAAAGGCCTCGATATCCTGCTCGGCCATGCTGAAACCCCGCAGCCGGGCGCCCCCGCGGCGGTTGTCCCCCTCGAGCTGCAGAGCGATGACCATCTCGACGACCGACAGGTCCCGCTCGTCGGCCAGCTCCTGCAGGGTGCGTCCGACACAGGCCTCGTCGGGGTAGTCCATCACGACGATGTTCCCGCCTCCCCCGCGCCAGTTCAGATTGTGTCGGATATCGCGTTCGAGATCGTCCCGGCGTTCCGGATCAGCCAGGACCTGCTGCAGGGCGGCCTGCGGGTCGCGTCCCAGCGCCCAGCCGGGAATCAGGACGGTACTGCCGTCCGAGCCCGAGCTGTTGTAGGGATAAGCGTCGGCCCAGATGTCGATCCCCCGCGCCCGGGCCTGGTTGATCAACCTGATCAGGATCGTACTACCGCCCCAGAAATCCACTCCCCGGGCCTTGATGTGGGTGGCGATCACCCGGCCGCCGGTGCGTTCGCCGATCTCGATCAGTTCGAGGATGTTGTCGGTCATCGAGGGGGGGGCGGGTTCATCCCGGCTCGGTACGTACCACATCGGGGTGATCCCCGAGGCCCGCTCGTGGGCCTGGAAGTGGCCGTCGTAGGGCAGCATTTCCTCCATCAGCGCCACCAGCTCGTCGGTGGTGCTCCAGATGGCCGGTTGATACTCGAGTCCCGAAGACATGCCGAAAGCGCCATCCTCCATCGCCTGGCGGACCAGGGCGCGCATACGGTTCAGCTCGTCGGCGGTCGCGGGACGTTCGGCGTCACGACCCATCACCGCCCGCCGGACCGAATTGTGACCGATCATCAAAATGACGTTGGGGCCGGTGCCGCGGGTGCTCAGTGCCGCCCTCTGGGCCCCGATATCGGTCGGTCCGTAACCGCACTGGTTCGAAACCACAAGCGTCACCCCCTGACTGACGAAATTGGGGGCGAAGTAGCGAGAGTCATCCTCCCCGCTCCAGCTCTCTTCGTCGCTGACACTGTCGTAGGAGTGGGTGTGGATGTCGATGAACCCGGGAGAGATGATCAGGCCCGAGATGTCGATCGTACGTTCGGCCCGCGCTCCGGCCGGCAGGGTGCCGAGGGCCGCGATCCGACCGTCGCGGACCGCCACCTCGCCGGGATACCAGGGATTGCCGGTGCCGTCGAGAATGCGGCCGCCGGTAAAGACCAGATCGTAGGCAGTCTGCTGGGCCGCAGCAGGGGCGGCGGGCAGGAGGGGGAGAAGAATCGTCAGGACAAATGTCGATATGAGAGCGGGACGTCGCACAGCGGTCTCCTTGGTCGGGGTCACGGATTGCAGTATAGCCGTCACCCCGGGGGGGTGCGCCAGGAAAGAGG
>Ga0180432_10001231_pt1 | contig 40811 bp, 38 predicted proteins | sample SS_ome_10_FD_132414 | JGI IMG/M metagenome (GOLD analysis project Ga0180432, IMG submission 132414) | Hypersaline lake sediment archaeal communities from the Salton Sea, California, USA - SS_1_MS_2 metaG | ecosystem: Environmental > Aquatic > Non-marine Saline and Alkaline > Hypersaline >... | reverse complement strand
TGGTCTATCTGGTGTTTCGTTGCGTTCGTTTAGATCGTTAGGGTCGTTAATATCGTTGAGAGGGTTAGGAGCGGGGGACGGGTCAGGGTGATATGGGATGTGAGATGTGCGATCTGCGACCTGCGATGTGCCACTCCTGCCCAGATCTCATATCTCAAATCACACATCTCAGCTGGCGCTTGCGCCGCCACTCGAACCCTTGGATCCTGGAATCCTGTGTGCGGGGAGATGCGCAATTTGAGTATCAGAGGGCCCTCATCCATTCCTGCCTGAGGCCGATTTCCCCGGCCAGGGCCGCATCGATGAGATCAAGGGCCTCTTGCTTGCCCCTGGGCAACCTGGCCCTGATGGGGAGGTAATTGGAGGCATGATTTGAAAAGAACAGGCCTCGGCTCAAATTCGTGTGGGCAATCATCTCTTTTAATTCCAGCAATACTTCACGTTCCGTGAGGAGATCGAACTTCCCTTCCAGGTAGTCCTGGTGGAGAGGTGTTCCCGGGATAAGCATCACCGTAAGGGCGCCCACATAATTGGGGTCCATGGCGCTTAACAATTTCCCGGTTGCCCTGGCATGCTCAAGGGAGCGGGCTCTTCCAGCAATGCCCAGCAAGACCGTGACGGATAGCTTAATACCCGCCTCCCTGACCTTTCTTCCCACTTTGATAAGGTTTTGTGCACTGGTACCCTTCCGGATCCTTTTTAGGGTTTCTTCATCGCCGGTTTCCACGCCCAGGTACAGGATGCCCAGACCCTTTTCCCTGAGCACAATAAGTTCTTCCAGAGACTTCATCCTGAGGCTCTTTGCGTTGGCGTAAGCACCCATTCGCTTAACCCAGGGGAGGTGTTCCTGAATCCTATCAAGGATCCATACCAGTCTCTTTTGGGGGATGATGAGGGCATCACCATCCATCAAAAAGGCCCGGTCCTGTCTTTTCATATACTTTGAGGCAAACAGGATATCGCTCATGATGATGCGATCATCCTTGATCCTGAATCGCTCACCCTTATAGGTCCCGCAAAAGGTGCATTTGTTGTGGGAACATCCCACGGTCACCTGCAGCAGGATGCTGTAAGCCTCGCTGGGCGGACGGATGCAGTTGCCTTCATAGTGCATCCCCTCGCCTTCAATTGCCCATTCCATATTGCTCCCTTCGGCTTTGCTCAGGGTTATTCCTTTTGCTTGCCCTCTTTTTTCTTCTGCTTTTTTTGTTGTCTTTTGCTCATCTCCTGGGTTTCCTGGTCAACCTTTTCGGCCTTGACCTTGTCCTTTTTGGGGGCCGCCTGCTTTTCGGCCTTGGCTGTGGCCATTTCCGCCACCTTTTGCTCGCGGCCTGCAATGACCTTCAGCCTGGACTCGGTCTTCCTCAGTTTGGCCCGAAGACTTCGGACAGTAATGTCTTTAGCGATCTTTTGAGGCTCCACACCTTGCTCTGTCAAGGCCGCCAGGCGCTGGTCCAGTTGATTCTGCCAATAGGCCCGCTGGTCAAGCCTGGCCTCTTTGCTCTTAGATGCCATGATGGTCTCCTCTGTTTGGTCTGTTCGGTCTGTTCGGTCTATCTGGTGTTTCGTTGAGTTCGTTTAGATCGTTAGGGTCGTTAATATCGTTATGATCGTTTAGAGCGTCTTTCTCGTTGATTTCGTTTGTCTCGTGTGTCTGGTCTGTTTTGGTGTTTGGTTTATTTCGTTACGATCGTTGAGATCGTTACTATCGTTGGGATCGTTGGGGACATTTTGGAACCGCCCGGGTCCGCAAGCGGACCCTAGATTACAGGGACATCTGGTCTATCTCGTCTATCTGGTCTGTTCGGTCTGTTGCCGGCTGGCGCCGGGATTCAAAATTGCAAATTCCAGATTCAAAAAGCCGGCTTCGCTGGGATTCCGAATTCCAGGTTCAAAATTCAAGATTGCCGCTGCGCGAAGGGTCAACGGGTCAAAATTTTATTTAACCGCCCGGGTCCAGCTTCGCTGGGATTCAAAATTCAAGATGCCAGCTGGCGCCACTCCGTGACCTTGAATATGGCATTTCTGTCTTACGGACTACCTTACTCAATTTCTTGAGGGCATATTTCCGCCGGGGAAGGTCGCCCGGCGGAAAAATCATACGTCCTGGTAATCAAGTGAGCTTTGCGAACGGGCGGTTACAAAAAAATCCCTCGACCACACATCCCATATCCCACATCGGCCGAATCCAAACCACTCGAATCCTGGAATCCCAGGCCCCTTAAATGCTTCAGACTATCAAATCTGTGGCTTCCAATGGAAGAAAAAAACACGCCGCCCAGAGAAATGGGCGCGTGCACAGTTTTCAGTGCGTTCCGAGCCTCCATTCATGGGCCGATTGAGGCTATTTCCATGGCAATTTTATGTGTCACCTCTCTGCCAAGGACGATTAAGTCCTTAAATATAAAAGGCTTTTTTAGGAAGTTTCCCGTCCCCCTCCAAGGGTGGCACGCAAATTGCCTTAAGATCCCGAAAAGAAAGGCTTATTGGGAAGAAAAGGGGGACTTATCACAGGAGGATAGCACATGAAAACGCACAAGAAGATCATTGCTTTGTCCTTGGCAGTTGCATTGTTCCTGGCCTTCAGCCCCGCCCTATGGGCACAAGAGGTGAACAAGGTCAACATCAATAAGGCATCGGTGGAGGAAATGACCCAGCTCCAGGGCATCGGCCCCGCTTATGCACAGCGCATTGTGCAGTACAGAGAACAAAACGGCCCTTTCAAAGACTCCCAAGATCTCATGAAAATCAAGGGAATCGGCCCCAAAAAATGGGAAATGATTAAGGACAGCATTTCGGTTGACTAAAACGCTTAACCCCCAAAGTCCCCCTTTTTTTCATATACCGCCATCAAACCTTCAAGTATTGCGCCCAGATTCAGGTCTGCTGGTCTTTTGCTCTCGGAAGGCATTCCTCAACTCCAGGAGAGTCTGCGCGGCATGATCATTGGCTCGGAGTCGTTCCTCCGGATACATCTTGAGAAACATGGCGACCAATCCCTTGTCAACGCCTGATGAATGCTCCGTGTCTTGTTCTTTGGCCACTGGCATCCTCGCTAATACGGAAGGGTTCCACGACTCCAGTGAAAAAGCCTCTGGCCCTTTGCATTGGCACCACGAATCGGCAATATAACATGTTTAAACGAAATGACCTAATAAGATACATCCAGGATTGGATGGGTTACAGAATTCAAGCGGATGCGCTTATGTGTAAGACCAGAAATGGCGGTTGGCAAAGGCATGGCCTGAGCCGGATTTTAGATATCTTTCAAAGTGTTGGGCCTGGGTGGGGGTTTGGAAGGCCACATAAAGGCTAAGTTTCCAGGGTTTTAACTTGGATGTGTGCTGGCATTTTCCGGCGTTATGTTCTTTCAGGCGCCTTTTGAGATCGGACGTATGACCGATATACCGTTGACCCGGTTTGGTTAAGCTCTCCAGGATACAGGTAAAATACATCCTTAAATTCCATGCAGTCATCTTGATATTAAATATGACCTCCTTCGCTTTTAGCTTCGGAGGTCACCATCCTTCGCTCGTTTCCTTTAAATTCCCATGGCCCGCCATCCGCAGCTCGTTTGCGAAGTAAACGAGCGAAGGATGGTGGAGGCGGGGGGAGTCGAACCCCCGTCCGAAAATATTCCGCTTAGGCTTCTACATGCTTAGGCCGATGCTTGATTTTCGCCCTTTGGTACGCAATCGGCCAAGCCTCCCAAAGGACTAACCTGTTTGATTTTCGCATCACCGGGTCACAGGCAGACCCAGGTCAGCTAGCCCGCTAGTCCACACCCAAATCGGTCTCGCAGGCGTAAACCGACAGGGCGCTAGCCTTACGCGGCTAGGGCATACGCATAATCGTCTGCGTCTGTGTTTATCCCACCCGTTTTACGAGCAGATGGAACCTCGGCATGCAACCTAAACTTCAACTATCTCCGTCGATACCGGATCGCCCCCAAGATTGTAAAGGCACTTGTCTCCAGGGTTTTGATCTCATTTAAAGAATATGTCAAAGAACCAATATATAATAGAATAATAAGGACGGCGCCCATTTTTGTCAATAATTATGCTTTTTCTTGGACTCCTCCATCTCCCTTTTCAATTCCTTTTCCTTCAAGGCGCGCCGCTTATCATATTTGCGCTTTCCCCTGGCCAGGGCAAGCTCCACCTTGGCCCAGCTCTTATTAAAATACACCTTGGTGGGAATCAGGGTGTATCCTTTGACCTCCGTCTTTCCGATCAACCGTTTGATTTCCCTCTCGTTCAAGAGGAGCTTCCGGGTCCTTGTGGGATCCAGGTTCACATGATGAGCAAAGGGGTAAGGGTTGATGTGCATGTTGTAGAGAAAGACCTCGCCCTGTTTCACCTTGGCATAGCTGTCTGTGAGACTCGCCCGTCCCCCGCGCAGGGACTTGACCTCCGGCCCCAGAAGCACAATGCCCGCCTCGATGACTTCATCAATAAAGTAGTCATGGCCGGCCTTCCTGTTCTGGCAGACAACTTTGATGCTCATTCACCTTCGCCTATCCCGTCAGGAGATAGCCTTCCTCATCCAGCTCGGGGAGCAAGACCTTCAACCGGTCCGTGATATAGGCCCTTACCTCCTGGGCGGTGTTGAGCTGGATAACCTTTTCAAAATCGGCCCGGGCCTCTTGAAAGGAGATGGAACGGATCACCTTCTTGATCAGGGGAATTGCTCTCGCATTCGCGCTCAACTCTTGGATCCCCAGGCCAACCAGAATGGACACACACAGGGGATCACCGGCCATCTCTCCGCAAATGGAGAGGCCGATCCCTGCATCCTTTGCGGCATCGCACACCTGCTTGATCATAAGCAGGATGGCCGGGTGGAAGGGCTGGTACAAGTAAGCGATATGTTCGTTGATCCTGTCAATGGCCAGGGCGTACTGAATCAGGTCGTTGGTGCCGATGCTGAAAAAATCCACATGCCGCGCCAGGACCGGGGCCATGGTTACGGCCGCGGGGATCTCTATCATGATGCCCATCTTGATGTCCCGGTCGTATTCGACCCCCTCCTGGTCCAGCTCATCCTTGACCTGCTGCAGGATCTCTTTGGCGTCCAGGACCTCCTGCAGGCCCGATATCATGGGGAACATCAACTGGACCCGGCCGTAGATAGCGGCCCTCAAGATCGCCCTGAGCTGCGTCTTGAAAATCATGGGTTCTTTGAGGCAAAACCGGATGGCCCTGAGCCCCATGGCCGGATTTATCTCCCGGGCTATTTCCAATTCCGAGGCAAACTTGTCTCCCCCCAGATCCAGGGTCCTTATGGTGATGGAATCGGGGGCAATGATTTCAGCAACCTCCCGATAATCCTCAAAAAGCTCTTCCTCGGTGGGAAGGCCCCGGCTTCTGAGATACAAAAACTCGGTCCGGTAGAGGCCGATACCCTCGCCCCCGCGATCCCGGGCCGCGGCCACCTCCTCCAGGAACTCTATGTTGGCCTTAACCGTGATCCTATGGCCGTCCAGGGTCTCTGCAGGCAGGTAGCTGGTACGGGCCACGCTTGTCTTGTACTTCTCATACTTAAGCTGCTTTTCCTGGTACTGGATAATGGCGTTGTCATCGGGGTTGATGACCACATCCCCCGTATTCCCGTCCACGATCAAAAGGTCGCCGTCCCCGATCCGCCGCGTGGCCGTTTCAAGGCCCACCACAGCAGGTATCTCCAGGGCCTGGGCCATGATGGCCGTATGGGATGTCTTCCCCCCCACATCGGTTATAAACCCCATGACCTTGCTGATATTCAATTCCGTGGTATCGGCAGGGGAGAGGTCATGGGCCACAATAATCACCCGCTCATTGATTTCGGACAGGCTGTTCTCGGTTTCCCCTGAAAGATTCCTGATGATCCTTTCGGTCACATATTCCACGTCACTGAAACGGCTGCTGATATACGCATCTTCTATCTGCTCAAAGACCTGCCTAATCTCTTCCAGACTTCTCTTGACGGCCCACTCGGCATTAATCCTGTCTTCAAGTATTTTTTCGATGGTCGAGTCGGAGAGTTTTTTGTCCTTGAGGATCATCAAATGGCTGTCCAGGATAAAGGCATGTTCTTTCACCTGCTCGGGCATTCCGTTTTTGACTTTGATAAGCTGGGCTTCCGTAAGCTTCAGGGCCTGGTTGAACCGGTCAACCTCTCTTTTTAACTGCTCGCCGTCGACCAGGTACTGATAAAGGATCTTGACCTTTGACCGGTCAACGAGATGCGCCTTTCCGATAATGATGCCGGGGGATACGGCAATGCCCCGCAAGAGCTGTGTTCCTGATACGATCTGATCCGTCATCGGCCTTCCCCAAACCTTTTTTCAAAAAGCGCGCTCAACGCCTCCATAAACGCCTCTGAATCCTCTCCGGTAATCCGGGCCTCTATCTCGGTGCCCTTGGCGCACGAAAGGGTCAGGATGGACAGGATACTCGATCCATCCACCTCGTGATCGTCTTTTCTGAGAAAAAGCTTGGACCTGTACCCATCGCCCAATTTTACGATCTTTGCAGCGGCCCGCGCGTGTAATCCCAAGTCATTCCTGATCTTAATGGTTTTAACCAACTCCATCCCCATTCAGCCTTTGCAGATCTCTTTTCCTGTCAAGACATACCCTATAGATCCGCCTGTAAGGCAATCCCTCCTCTCTTGAAAGGCTCCGGGCAATATCCCCGACGGTCATCTCATTTTCCTTGAGGAGCCGCTCCATCCTCTCCAGGGCCTCTTGGCCCAAGGACTCCGCCCCTTTTTGGTCAGCCCCTGCCAGGACCAGGGTAAATTCGCCCCTGATCCGGTCTTGGGTAAGCCCCTTTAAAATACGGCTTACAGGGCCCCTTTGGATCTCCTCGAAGACCTTGGTCATCTCCCTGACCAAGACCATGTCCCGGTCGCCCAGCACCTCCATCACATCCGACAGGGTGGCCTTCACACGATGAGGGGCCTCGTAGAAAACCGTGGTCCGGGGCTCGGAACAAAGTTCTTCCAGGGCCTTCTTTCGCTTCCCGGGCCTGTTGGGCAGGAACCCCAAAAAGAGGAACCGCTCCGTGGGAAAACCGGAAACAGAGAGGGCCGCCGTGACCGCGGCAGGCCCGGGAACCGCCCTGACATCCACGCCCTCAGCTGCAGCGCGGCTAACCAGGTAAACCCCGGGGTCCGATATGCCGGGGGTCCCCGCATCCGTTACAAGGGCCAGGTCTTGTCCCGATTGAAGCCTCCTGATCAATTCAGGGGTCCTGGCCTTCCGGTTATGCTGGTTGTACGCCGTCACCCGCGTCTTTATGCCGTAGTGGGCACAAAGCCCCCGGGTGTGCTTCACGTTTTCTGCGGCTATGATATTCACGCCCTTGAGGATTCGCAAGGCCCGCAGGGTGATATCTTCCAGGTTACCGATGGGGGTTGAAACCACATACAGGGTGCCGCAGCCCCTTTTTTCAGTGCCCCCATCCGGTATCCCAGAGACCTCTTTGTCCTGCCCTGTCCCCACGGGCGCCCTCCTCAACATGCGGGGTTAATAAGCCAGATCAAAGGCGTTCTTGATCACTTCCACCTGGGGCTCCCCTTGGTTCAGGCACACGGCCACCACATCGAACCGGGCCTTGGCCTCAGTGCAGCCGTGGTGCTTCATATAGGCCAGGGCCACCTTTGAGAGCTGGTGCTTCTTCCTGTCATTCACCGCCTCTTTGGCATAGCCCAGGGACCGGCCCTTTCTGGTCTTTATTTCCACAAAGGCCAGGGTATCCCCGTCCTTGGCAATCACATCCATCTCTCCCAGGGGGCAGCGGTAGTTGCGGATGATCTTCTTATACCCGAGGCCCTTTAATGTCTTGAGGGCCAAGGCCTCGCCCCAGTCGCCCAGGTCCAGCCTTTCTCTGGTCACATCAGCTCACCCCTCTAAAGGTCAATCGGTGAAGCGGGCAGGGCCCGTGCCGTTTCAGGGCCTCAAGGTGAAAGGCCGTCCCATACCCCTTGTTCCTGCCAAAACCGTACACCGGGTAGTCCCGGTCATAGCAACCCATGATCCTGTCCCGGTAAACCTTGGCCAGCACAGAGGCCGCGGAAATGGTTCGGCTGATCCGGTCCCCCTTTTTCAAACACCTTTGGGGAAGAGGGAAGGGCACCTGGTGAATGCCATCCACGAGAAGGTAATCAGGCCCCGGGTCCAGGGCCGAGACCGCGCGCCTCATGGCCTCAAGGGCGGCCCTCAGGATATTGCACTCATCAATATATGTGGGAGAGACAACACCGATTCCCACGGCCCGGGCCTTTTCAAGAATGACAGGGAAGGCCGCCTCCCTGGCCTTGGCCGTCATCTTCTTGGAATCCTGAATCCCCGATAAGGTGCTCTCCGGGGAAAGCACCACAGCGGCCGCCACAACAGGGCCGGCCAAGGGCCCCCGGCCGGCCTCGTCCACCCCTGCAACCAGGGTGTACCCGGCCTGCTGGGCCAAGCCTTCATAGTGAAAGGGATCACTTTCTGAGGATCTGACGCTTTCAGCAAAAAGGGGCAGATTTTTGGGTGGAGTAGTCAAAAAAATTGAGCAAAAATCCCTTTATTTGAGGCGTTTCTCCTTGATCCGGGCGGCCTTTCCCCGCAATTTTCTCAGATAGTAAAGCCGTGCCCGCCGTACCTTACCCCTGGTGACGATCTCGACCTTATCAATCAAGGGGGAGTGAAAAGGAAAAATCCTCTCCACACCGATCCCGTAAGAGACCTTTCTCACTGTAAAGGTGGCGCCCGTATTGCCCTTGCGCTTCCGAATGACCACGCCCTGGAAGATCTGGACGCGCTCTTTTTCACCCTCTCTTATCCGGGCGTGGACCTTGACCGTGTCGCCCGGTCTAAAATCAGGGATATCCACCCGCATCTGTTCCTTTTCAATCATCTCCACACTGTTCATTGTCTCCCACAACTCCTTCCCTATCACTGCCGACTCACCCACCCCCTCTGAAAGGGAGGTAAGGCGGTTTACGGATTTCTTCCCGCCAATCTGTCCAAAAGGATCGCAGCCGCACTCCTTACAGAGAGATGGTTATAATCCCGTTTTCCCCAAATGGGCTCCAACACGTAATCGGCCCCTTCTATCACCGTCTTATGAAGGCCCCATGCCGTTCCAAACAACAAGATGGCTGTTTTCTCCTGTTCCAGCAAGTCCCTCAACGCCTTCCAAGATATGCCCCGGCCTTGCTGTCTGGCCGCATCCGTGGCAACGCACAGGGGCGGTTCCCCTTCCCTTTCCTCGATTTCCGACCGAGCCTCGCTCAGGGAAGAGACCACTGAAACCAGTTCAATGGCCTCTTTTCTGAGGGGGTTATAGGTGGCCCCATAACCCTCTGTCCAATGCCTTTGTACCCGTTGTGCAAGCTCCTGCTGATCCTCGAGGGGTGTAATCACAAAAAATTGTCTGACCTCATAGGTCTTGGCCACCCTGGCCATGTCATGGAGGTCCAGGGTGGTTATGGCAGAGGCGATGACCTCTTCGTTTTTATTGTACACAGGGTAATGAATGAGCCCGATGTAGAGACGCATTACATACACACCGCAGTAAGAATGTATTTAAATGCTTGGTCCTTTCGAGTAAGGATACCTATTCTCGGATTCCGAGTCTCCCGGCCTGGTCATATCAGGATGTTACGAATGTGTGATGCCTACCCCCTCCCTGTTCCCCTCGCTTTCGCTCGGGGCCAGGGGGTCCCCCTCCCGACGCGCTTCCCAGGTCAGGAGCGTTCGGTTTTTGCCTTTAATTCGGCCAGAATCGCCTCGTCTTCCGCGGTCAGCCTGGCCTTTTCAAGGAGATCGGGCCGCCTCTCCAGGGTCCGTCTCAAGGACTCCCTCCGCCTCCACAGGCGGATCTTTTCGTGATCGCCGGAAAGGAGGATGTCCGGCACGGCCATTCCCTGGAATACACTGGGCCGCGTGTACTGGGGGTATTCAAGAAGCCCGTCCTCAAAGGTGTCTTCCAGGTTGCTCCCCTCACCGCCCAGGACCCCCGGCAACAACCGGCTCACCGCGTCCATAAGCATCAGGGCCGCCAGTTCCCCACCGCTCAAGATGAAGTCGCCCAGGGACAATTCCCGGTCCACAGAGCTGATTATGACCCTCTCATCCACCCCCTCGTACCGGCCGCATACCAGAATGAGTTGATCCCAACCGGACAATTCCCAGGCCGTGGACTGATCAAACCGCTCACCTTGAGGGCTCAATAAAATGACCTGGCTCCGACCCCTGACCCGCTCTATGGAGGACAGGGCCCGGTGAATGGGACCGGGTTTCATCACCATCCCGTTCCCCCCCCCGTAGGGCCGGTCATCAGTGGTTTTGTGGGGTCCCTGGGCAAAATCACGGATGTTAACAACCCTTACCTGGGCCAACCCCCTTTTTACGGCCCGTCCCAGAACCCCTTCGGACAGGTAGGCCTCGAACATCCCCGGGAATATGGTGAGGACATCAAATCTCATTCACATCCAGCAACCCTTCCACGTCCGAAACAACCATCCGCCCCTTTTCAAGCTCAATGGCCTTGACAATGTCCTGGACCGCGGGAATCAAGACTTCCTTGTCCCCTGCTTTTACGACATAGATATCGTGGCCTCCTGTGGGGAGGATCCCGGAAAGGGTCCCCACAAAGGCCCCACTCTCCAGGTAAACCCGCAGGCCTATAAGCTCGTACCAGAAATATTCACCCTCTTTCCGGCTGAGGGCGTCTTTGCCTATAAGGATGTCGGCGCCTTTGTGTTTTTCCGCCTCCTCGAAGTTATTCAAGCCCCGCAGTTTCATCAGAAAGATATTCTTGTGGGGCCTCACATAGGTGATGGTGTACTCATTAGTTTCGCCGGAGGTGTCTCTGAGGAACACCTTGCCTGCATCCAGGAAAGCGGATTCGGATGCTGCATATGAATGAATCCGCAAGAGCCCGCTGAGCCCGTGCGGGCGAATGACCTTTCCCAAAACAATCAGGCTGCCGGGTGAAACCTCGTTCAAACCTATTCGATAATTTCCAAAACGGATCGCTTGTTAATTTTGGTGGAGGCTGCACTGAGAATGGTTCTCATTGCCCTTGCCGTCCGGCCTTGTTTGCCGATGACCTTGCCCAAATCCTCTTTGGCAACCTTGAGCTCTATAACAGAGGTTTGTTCTCCCTCTATCTCTGTCACGGCAACTTCTTCCGGCTTATCCACGAGCGCTTTAGCAATGTATGCGATCAAATCCTTCATCTCAAGTCACCTCCGTGTTTGATTTCACCACCCCGATCCAGATCTGCGGTTAATGGGATTTGAGGACCCCTTGCTTTCTCAGAAGGGCCCCCGCAGATTCCGAAACAGAAGCCCCTTTTCCAAGCCAGTAGTTCACCTTGTCTTGGTGAATCTCCACCACCGCAGGATCCTTCATGGGGTCATAATAACCCAGGATCTCGAGGAATCTTCCGTCGCGCGGTGCTTCGGAATCGGCTGCAACGAACCGATAAAAGGGTTTCTTCTTTGCTCCCATCCTTGCCAATCTAATTCTTACTGCCATTTGCCTTTATCACCCCCTTGGATTTTCTAGCCGAAAAAGGAACCCATGTCCGGCATCCCTTTCTTGGTAAAACGTTCCATCATCTTCTTGGTCTGCACAAAATTCTTGAGGAGCCGGTTCACATCCTGGACCGTGGTCCCGCTTCCCCGGGCGATTCTCCGCCGCCGGCTCCCGTTGATAATCTTATGGCTCCGCCTCTCTTCCTTGGTCATGGAATTGATAATGGCCTCCACCCGGACCAATTCCTTTTCGTCGATCTTCATCTGTTTGAGCTTCTTGAGTTGCCCCATACCGGGCATCATGCCCAGAATCTGCTCCAGGGATCCGATCTTTTTCACCTGCTTCAACTGGCCCCGAAAATCCTCCAGATCAAAGGTCCTTTTCTTGAGCTTCTGCTCCAGTTTCTTGGCCTCTTTTTGATCAAACTCGCCCTGGGCCTTTTCTATGAGAGAGAGGACGTCTCCCATGCCCAAGATCCTGGAGGCCATCCTGTCCGGATAAAAGGGCTCCAGGGCGTCAATCTTCTCTCCCACCCCGATAAACTTGATGGGCTTGTCCGTGACCGCCTTGATGGAGAGGGCGGCCCCTCCCCGGGCGTCGCCTTCCATCTTGGAGAGGATCACCCCCGTTATGTCCAGGGACTGGTCAAAGATCTGAGCCACATTAACCGCATCCTGTCCGGTCATGGCGTCGGCCACGAGTAGGATTTCCGTGGGATCCACCTGCTCCTTGATCCGCACCAACTCGGACATGAGGGCCTCGTCTATATGGAGCCGGCCGGCCGTGTCCATAATTAAAAGATCCGCCCCTTCCCGGCCCGCCTTTGACAGGGCATCCACACAGATCTGCTCCGGTTTTTGTTTCGGATCCGTGGGATAGACCGCCACATCCACATCAGCGCCCAGTTTCTTGAGCTGATCAACGGCCGCCGGCCTGTAAATATCCGCGGGCACCAGGTAGGGATGCCTCCCCTGGCCGCGAAGATACCGGGCCAGCTTGGCGGCCGTGGTGGTCTTACCGGAACCTTGAAGCCCTACCAGCATCAAGGAGTGGGGCGTTCTTCCCGTCATCCGGAGCCCCTCATGGGTCCCCCCCATGAGCTCGCCGAGCTTTTCATTGACGATCTTGATCAACTGCTGGCCCGGGGTCAGGCTCCCAAGGACTTCCTCGCCCACGGCCCGTTCCCGGATGTCATTAACAAAGCTCTTGACCACTTTGTAGTTGACATCCGCTTCAAGTAAGGCTAAACGAACCCCCTTTAAGGCATCCTGGATATTCGCCTCACTGAGCTTGCCTCTCCCGGTGACCTTTTTAAAGACCCGGTCTAATTTGTCGGACAGGCTGTCAAACATAGGGGTTTCCTTTTAGGCCGAAACTTTTATTTTAATCTATCTTGTTAATTTATGTCAACCCTGTTGCTGCAAAGGCATTGAACTTTAACTGCCGTAAAAACAAAAGCTTATTCCCTTTTGCATCCAGGGCCTGCATATCGCGATTGGTGAATTCAAAATTTAAAGCGTTAAAAATCTCATCTAAAGTCATAGAAGGCAAAATGCAGAATCCTTAAACGCCTTTTATGCAGCAACGGGGTCAACAAAAGGGTTTAGGGACGGCCGGCTTTTTCAAAATTGCCACAAAAACCTGAGTCCGGGAGACATACGCCTCGTGCCCCCGACTTTCCCTTCTACAAAACGGCCCTACTTTATCATAATTGAATGATTTTTCCATCCAAATAGATGTTTTGTCGTGAAAAACCGCCCACCTTCCCGTCCCCGGAAACCCCCTTGCCTTTTCCAAAGGGGTCATGAGTCCGTCGACCGGCAGATGAGACCTTGCCGGTGTCCAGGGATTTGCGCTGAACGATATATTATCATTGTGTATCAAGAATTCTGATGATGGATTTTGAGGTTGCCATGGGATTTTATCTCGTTATATTATTTTAAGTTATGTCAATAAAATGGCGATCATCCGGTATAACGCTAGCAGTCGGGAAGGGTGTAGCGGCCGGTAATTTTTAAGGATCCAGGGGTTGGTGGAAAAAAGAGGACCTCACCAGGGCATCATCTACCCGGTCCGGGGGAGAAAAGAACCGGAGCTGGGCACAGACGTCCTTATGGTCATGATTCCCTCTGAACTTGCCTATCTGGCCCGGGCGAGCCGGGCCCGGGAGGTGACCTTCTCGGAGATGCGGCTCTATCACCTCTACGAGACCCGGGATGGGGACCGGCCTCCGGTGACCCTTTCAGGGCCTTTTTTGGGCGCCCCTGCTGCGGTGATGGGCATGGAAAAGCTGATTGTCCTGGGGGCCAGGAGGTTTTGGGTCCTTGGCTGGTGCGGGTCCCTTCAGGCCCACCTCAGGATCGGGGACATCCTGATTCCCTTCAAGGCCCTTTCAGAGGAGGGGACCTCCCAGCACTATGCTATTGGGGAAAAAGGGCCTGAATCAGACCCGGAACTCAACCGTATGCTTGAAGAGGAACTTCAAAGACAAGGCCTTTCCTTTTTTAAGGGTGAGGTCTGGACCACGGATGCCCCCTATCGGGAGACCCTCCAAAAGGTGGCCGCCTACCAGGACCGGGGTGTGCTGGCCGTGGACATGGAGATGTCGGCCCTTATGAGCGTGGCCCTTTATCGATCGGTGGCCCTGACCGGCTTACTCGTGGTTTCAGATGAGCTGTTTGATTTCAAGTGGATTCCCGGTTTCTCCAGGCCCCGGTTAAAAGAGGGCTCCCGAAAGGCCGGGGCCATCCTCCTGGCCCTTGCCCGGTCTTTGGCCCGGGAGCCCTTGGCACAGAACCGGGCCACAAGCGAGGAGGGCCGCTGAATGGATGGTAACCGTGGGATTCTGGCCATAGATGTGGGAAGCGGAACCCAGGATATCCTGGTATGGCGGCCTGAAGAATCATATGAACACCATACCTCCCTCCTGGACACCCCCCGGTTCAAGGACCACTTGGACCGGTTTCGAAGAGGGGATTTGACGAACAGGGAAATCTTTGATGAGATGGGACATGGATGCCATATCCTGGCCCGGGCCGGGGAGGCGAGTCCTTTTGCCCATCTCTCCCTGACAGGACCCAACCGGGAGAGGTTTGCGGAGATCGAGGGGCACATGGCCGCCCCTTATGGAGACATGATGCTTACCGGGTGTTTCGGGCTTTTAGAGGCCGTCAAAGAGAAAACCGAAAAGAATGGGGACGGAGAAAGGGAAGGGTGTAATGCCAGTTGAAACCCAAGAGAGGAAGGAGGCCTGAAATGGAACAGGCCATTGATGAACAGGAGGTGAGGCGCTTTGAAGAAAGGATCCGGGACGCCTTGGGGGATGAATCTTCCCCGGAGTATGTAGTGGAGCCCCACGTATTGGGCCCCAGCGTGGAGCTGCTCTATGAAGAGGGGGCCCTTTCCATGGCCTCCGCGGGAGATGACGGGAATCCGGTCGAGGAGGTGACGGCCAATGTGAAGACCATCCTGGCCGCGCCCCTGAAGCTGAGGCACCCCAAGGAAGGCCAGCCTCCGCCCCCTTTTCTGAGTGTAACCGGTACGGTCTATATGGAGAAGGCCGACTTTGACAGGGTGAATGCAGAAAGGCAAGACAAGGGGCTTTCTCCTTTTACAGACCCGGGTAAGGCCGCCTCGGATTCCCTGAGACAGGGCGATCTCAGGGCCACGGCAAAAAGGCCCCTTACCCTGTTCACCCATTGGGTGAGAGAAATCAGCAATGGTGAATTCCAAACCCACTATGACCTGGTGGTAACCCTTCAGGAGTGGGACCTGCGCGTCAACCGGGCCCACATGAAGGTGTGCGCCACCATGGATGAGGTCATAGGTTTTTGCCGGCAACTCAAAGAAACGGAGCTTCCCTATGAGACCCTTGGTGCCCTTATCACCGTGAATTCAAGAGAGGTCCAGGCGCATCTTCAAGAAAGGGCCGGGGCTCCGGGGTGGCGGCTGGCGTACCGGTTTCGCCAACCCGAGGGAAGAGGGGTTAACGGCATACCAACACTTTAGGTGTATTAAGTACTTGTGAGGATCATGACCAGGGTAGAGATCTTGGAGGAATTTATGGCTGACATCAGAGCCCGCTTGATCATCAAAGGCCGCGTCCAGGGTGTTTTTTTCAGGGACTCCACAAGGAGGGAGGCCCTCAACCTGGGGCTGACCGGTTGGGTCAAAAACCGTCGAGACGGCTCCGTAGAGGCCCTGGTGGAAGGAGATGAGGATAAGGTAAAGGAACTGATCTCCTGGTGCCATCAGGGTCCGCCGGCCGCCAGGGTTGCGGAGGTCATTGAGTCCCAGGAGGAAGCGCAGGGTGACTTCGATTCCTTTGATATCGCCTTCTGGTAAACCCCGGCCCGGTGCTGCTTCAAAGACCTGAAATATAACGTTTGGGATCTTCTTATTTAGAAAGGCACTTTATGAACGAGAAACCGTTTTTCCACCCATTTATCCTCTTCTTATCCTTGGCCATTCTGGCAATGGCCGGATGCGGTCCCGCCCAATCGAAGGTTGAATCGGTGGTTGAAAAGATCTCGCCCAAGGCCATGGTCAAAAAGGTCCTTCCCAAAAAGGCCACCCTCAAGAAACGGGCCATGGTCCTCCCGGTTATTGACCAGGCCGGCTTCGGGGCCCAGGAAGGCGAGGCGATCACTCGCAACCTGGTGAACCTCCTCCTGGACTCACCCGCTGTGCTCCTTTTCGAGCCCCCGAAGAGTCTTGCCAACCCCCTGGGGAACAAAACGCCCAAGTTCGGGATCATCATCCCCAGCCCGACCCTGATCAAAAAGGCCGACCAATTAGGCATGAATGCGGTCATTACCGGCGTATTGAACCCGGTGGAGGCCACGGACAAAGAGACGGGCATCTGGCCCTTCAAGAGCCACAAGCGGTTCTATGAAATCTCCATGGTGATCAATGTGGTGGGCGTGACCAGCGGCACCCTGCTGCTCAGCAATCTGGAATCCGAGGAGGAATCCCTCCCCCTGGCGGACGTGGAGGGCCGGGATCAGACCAAAATCATCCAGCAACGCCTCAAAGAGCCCCTCAGGCGTATCCTGAAACGCCAGGCCGAGGCCATTGAAGACGAGCTCAGGGAAAAGCCCTGGACCGGGAAAATCCTGGCCGTGGAAAACCAGACCATTCGGATCAATGCGGGCTCTGACGTGGGCCTCACGCCCGGTCAGAGTTTCGCGGTTTTTGCCCCGGGAGAAACCATCTCCGCCAAGGACGGGCAGACCATCGATCTCTTGGGAACCCGGGTGGGAGAAATTAAGGTCCAATCGGTGATGAAGAGGGAGGCCTTTGCAACCCCTGTAGAAGAAGGGGGATTTCTGCCGGGGCAGGTGATCCGGTTCAACCCCTAGCCTGGTTTTCATCCATAAACGGCTCTTTTTCACAATCTCGGCGGCAATCTCTCAGGGACGTATAAATCGCCGTGTACCCGGCCACCTCCTTATTGCAGGGTAAGGGGACCTTTTCTTGGGTTCCGAGGGTTACGGCCGGTTAAGGCTTAAGGGGCCCCGCCCAGCATCTCTCTGGCGTGGGCCAGGGCCCGGGGGGTAATCTCCCGGCCTCCCAATAGACGGGCGATCTCCTGGACCCTGGGCGCCGGGTCCAGGCGGGATATGGCCGTCTCGGTCCTCCCCCGAACCACCTCCTTTTTGACCAGGAAGTGGGTGGGACCTTGACTGGCAATCTGGGGCAGATGGGTGATACAAAGGACCTGGTGAAAACCGGCCAGAGACAGGAGCTTTTCTCCCACCACCTCGGCGGTGGCCCCGCTGATCCCCGCGTCCACCTCATCAAATATGACGGTCTCCACCGAGGCGGTCCGGGCCAAAATGGTCTTAAGGGCCAAAATGATCCTGGAGAGTTCCCCCCCCGAAGCGATCCTGGCAAGGGGCCTCAATTCTTCTCCCACGTTGGGAGAAATCATGAATTCCACCCGGTCCAGGCCGTCCGGCCCCAAGTCCTCCATGCGGACTTGTCCGGTCCGGGGGTCATCCCCCGCCTCGTGGAAATTCACCCGAAACCTCGTCTTGGCCATTTGGAGGTGATGGAGCTCTTCTTCCACCGCCTTCTCGGCGGATAGGGCCGCCTGTTTCCGCTTTTGAGAAAGGGCCTGTGCCTGTGCCAGGAGGGCCTTTTCCGCCTGGAGCCGCTCCTTTTCAAGGCGTCCCAGCCTTTCTCTCTGCGCCTCAAGATTGACCACCAAAGAGGCCCGTTCATCCCTGAATTTGAGCACCTCCTCAAGCGTGGAGCCGTACTTTCTCTTGAGCTTCCTGATGGCCTCCAGCCGCTCCACCACATGCTCAAGCCTCCGGGGATCCATCTGGATGGTCTCTTTGAGTTCCCTAAGCTCCAGGCAGGCATCCTCGAGGCGGGCCTCAATCTCTGAAAGGGCGTCTCTTACAGTCACAAGCCTCCCGTCCAAGTGGGCGCCCTTTTCGACACGCCTTGCCGTTTGAGAGAGGGAGGAGTGTACCGAGTCCCGGTGTTCATACAGGGTCTCATAGGCCCCGGCCATGATCTCTTTGAGTTCTTCAGCATGGTCAAGGCGCCTTTTCTCTTCCTCCAGGGCCTCATCTTCGCCCGGGGTCAAGGCGGCCCTCTCGATCTCCTCGATCTGAAACCGGACCAGGTCCTGCTTTTCCTCGGCCGCCTCAATCTCCCTTTCCACCTTGCGGAAGTCCTCCAAAAGCGATTGATAGGCCTCAAAGGCCTTGTTCAATGCCTCCCGTTCCTCTGAGAGGTTCGCAAAATCATCCAGGATGCGCAGATGGTTCTCCGGCTTGAGAAGGAATTGATGCTCACGCTGTCCGGATATGCTGACCAGCTTGTCCCCCAACCGGGACAGGACCTGCAGCGTGGCCATGGACCCGTTAATAAAGATCCGGTTTCGGCCTTCCCTGTAAATGGTCCTTTTAATCAAGAGCTCCCCCTCAAAGGGGAATCCCAGCTCCCAGAGCATGTCCTTGAGGGACCCCTCCGGGGCAAACACAAAGAGGGCCTCCACCCGGGCCTCATTGCTCCCGCTCCGGATCAGTTCCGCCGAGGCCCGGCCGCCCAGGATCAGATTCATGGCATTGATGATGATGGATTTCCCCGCCCCGGTCTCGCCGGAGAGGATATTGAGGCCCTCCTGGAGGGTGATTTCGAGCTGTTTGATAATGGCGAAATTGAAGATGCTTAATTGGGAAAGCATTGGAAGTCAGGGCTGCTCCCAGGTCACCCTCAGGATCTCCTGATAGGTGGTGACCCCCTCCATGAGTTTTAAGACGGCGTTTTCCCGAAGGCTCACCATGCCCTCTTCTCTGGCCCGCCTGCGAATGGATGATTGATCGCATTGGGCTGTGGTAAGGGCCCTGATCCCCTCTGAATAGGAGAGGACCTCAAATATCCCGGTGCGACCCCGATACCCGGTGCCCCGGCACTTGACGCAACCCTTTCCCCGGTGCAATTTGACCTTGCCTTTCCTGCCCAGATCCAGGCCCAGGGCCCTTAATTCCGGGGTCTCCATTTCAAAGGATTCCTTGCAGTGGGGGCAGATCTTACGTACCAGGCGCTGGGCGATCACCCCAATGAGGGTGGACTGGATCAAGAAGGAGGGCACACCCAGGTCCAGGAGCCTGGTAACGGCCGAAGGGGCGTCGTTGGTATGGAGTGTGGACAGGACCAGGTGACCGGTTAATGCGGCCTGAATGGCATTCTCGGCGGTCTCCAGGTCTCTCATTTCCCCGATCATGATGATATCCGGGTCCTGCCTCAGGATGTTTCGCAAGATGGTGGCAAAGGTGATCCCCAGAACGGGTTGAACCGCGATCTGGTTGAAGTCTTCGTGCACCATCTCGATGGGATCTTCCACGGTGGTGATATTGAGTTCAGGCGTGGACAGCACCCGCAGGGTGGAATAGAGGGTGGTGGACTTGCCGCTCCCCGTGGGCCCGCACACCAGGACCATGCCGTGGGGCATGTTGATGAACTCCTGGTAGCGGAGAAAATCTTCCGAGGTAAAGCCCAGGTGCTCCAGTTCCTGGAACAGGACATCCGGGTCCATGATACGCATGACCACCTTTTCCCCAAAGGCCACCGGGATGGTGGAGACCCTGATCTCCGCCTCCACCCCGCCTTTATCGGTCTTGATACGGCCGTCCTGGGGCCTTCTCTTCTCGGCCATGTCCAGACGGGACAGGGTCTTGATGCGGCTCACGATGGCTGAATGGACGTTCTTGGGCAGGGTGTAAACCGTGTGGAGGACCCCGTCAATGCGCATCCTCACCATGCTGGCGTCCCTTTTGGGCTCGATGTGGATGTCGCTGGCCCGCTGGTCAAAGCCATAGCCCAGGAGATGGTTGACCGCGTTTACAATGTGCTGGTCATTGGAGGGGAGCTCGTCCGCGGCCTTGAGCCGCACATACTGCTCGAGGTTTCCCAGGTCCACGGAAGGGCCTGCAAACTGATGTTCTGCAGCGGCAATAGAGCGTTTAAATCCGAAAAACTCGTCGATGAGCTTGATGATGTCCGTCTTGGGGCTCACCACCGGACTCACTCTCCGGTGGCTCACCCGGGCGATATCCTCCAGGACCTCCATGTTAAAGGGGTTGGGGGTGGCCACGGTGAGGCTCTTGTCTTTCACTTCCAGGGGGAGGACCAGATGCTTCATGGCAAAGGAGTGCGGGATAGTGCCGGTGACCACGTCCAGGTTGAGCTGCAGGGAATCGATCTTTTTGTAGGGGACCTCCCATGCCTCGGCCAGGGTTTGATAGATCACCTCTTCATCCAGGACCGACCCCGGGGCGTCTCTTCTGTCCATAGTGAGGGCCACAATCACGTCTATTATGGTGACTCCCCCGGGCACCCCGGACCTCGATGAGGTGGAGGCCTGGCGCATGGCCTGAAGCCTCTCCAGCTTCTTCTGGATACCGGTTCTCTTTCGGATGATTTCCCGTTTCTGATCTTCTGAGATGAGGCCCTTATCCAGGAGGACCTGGCATACACCCTCAGGGGAAAAGGGATTTTCCCATTTTTTAGCCATGGCTCTAAACCTGCGTTGTTCAAAAAAAGCGAATGTATCCTATCACCTTCGCGATTGGAGTGAAAAGGATTTTTTGGAAGTTGTAAAATAAGTTTACAACTGATAAACTTTTTTACACACAGGCTTCGTGGGTTTTTGGCCTAAGGCACGAAAAGCTTAGTTATAACAGGCTCTTCCTTGTTGGGAACCCCGGCAAAGGGTTTGGCATTGATTTTGCTGTATTAGCGTTTTAGCATTGTTTTAGGTCCTTGAGAAACGTTCCCGGGTATGGATTTAGGAATTTGGTTTTACGGGAAGGCAAAACTATGAAAGCGCAAAAAGGCTTTACCCTGGTTGAGCTCATTGTGACCTGCGCGGTCCTGGGCGCCGCCCTCCTGGTGGCCATCCCCGGGTTTGCCAACTGGCTTCCGGATTTCAGGTTGAGGGGTGCGGCCACGGACCTCTTCTCCAACATGCACCTGGCCAAGATGGGGGCGGTGAAGGATAACACCAACTGGGCCATTGTCTTTGAGACCGGCTCAAACCGCTACAGGGTGTGCTCCCATGACGGCGGTGACGGCGACTGGACCGACCATGACGAAACCACGGAGGCCACCGTCCATTTCTCCGCCTATGAAAGCGGTGTGGGTTATGGAGGGGGCAACGCCACCAAGAATGCCACAGTATCTGGGGGAAGCCTGCCCACGGATGGGGAAACCTATAACACGGTGCTGGTCTTCAATTCCCGGGGGACCTGTAACGCCGGGTATGTGTATCTCCAAAATGAGAAGGACACGGCCTATGCCGTGGGAACCCGAAGCAGCGGCGTGATCCGGCTGGTCAAATGGGATCCTTCGAATTCGGAATGGGAGTAACATTTTGGATTTGAAATAATCCCGCTTCCGCCGGCATGCGCAAGCTATTAAGGGCAAATACGTGACCATCAAAAATTTCAATAATCAGGGCTTTACCCTCATGGAACTCCTCGTGGCCATCACCATATCCCTGGTGGTTATGGGGACGGTTTTTTTTACTTTCAAGTCCCAGCAGGATTCCTACGTGGAGCAGGACCAGGTGAGCGAGATGCAGCAGAACGTGAGGTCCGCCATGTACCTGATCACCCGGGACCTCCAGATGGCCGGGTATTACACCAACTTTGATCCCCTCACCTATACCATGGACTGGGATAACCTGGGCACGAACGAGTCGGTCAGACCCCTTATTTACGCCCACAACGACCTGGCCGTATCCGGCGACGGGGTCAAGGACAACACAGATCTCATCGTCATTGTCAAGGCGAGCGCCAAGGGCCGGCAGCTCACCGCTGCGGAAGGGGCCACCGGATCCACGGTGGACCCCTCATTGCGTGACGTGGATAATCTCACCGCAGGCAAGTGCGCCCTCCTGGTCAAGGAAGACCTCACCCGGGCGGAATTTTTCCAGGTCCAGGAGAATTCGGGAGACATGAGTCTTACTTACGCCCTCAGTGAAACATACGAGGAAAACGACTGGATATTCAGGGCCGATGTGATCATCTATTTTGTTAACGACGACGGGGAGCTGAGGAGAAACAACCTGGGCACCCAGGAAGGGGCCCAGCTCATCGTGGAAAACATCCGGGACCTCCAGTTCCAGTACCTCCTCAATACCGGCCCCCCCCTGGTGGATGACCCCACAGGCAATGAGGCCGACGTGAGGGCCGTGGAAGTCTCCATCACCGGTGAAACCCGCGACGAGGATGAAGCGCGGCGTAAGACCCGAACCCTGTGCTCACGGGTAAAGACCAGGAATATTGGACTATGAATCGAACCATCCCATCCGGGCAATCCGGATTCACCTTGCTTGAGGTCTTGATCGCCATCTCCATTTTGACCATCGGCCTCCTGGCCGTGGGTAAGATGCAGATATCCGCCATCAAAGGCAATTTCATGAGCGTCAACACCACCACGGCCCTCATGCTGGCCGAGGAAAAAATGGAGGACCTCCTGGGGAGGAGTTACACGGACAGCGAACTCTCGGATGCCACCTCCTCAAATAACAGCGACCTCACCAACCTGACCACCGTGGATCACGAAGAAAACGTGGAACCCGACGGGGATGTGATCTCCGGGGGTTTTTACCGGAGGATCTGGAACGTGGCCGATCCGGGAACCGGCAACGCCGAGGTCAAACGGGTGTGCGTGATCGTTTCCTGGGAGGACAACCGGCACCGGGTGTTTATCACCTCCATCAAACCCCTGTAGCCTTTTGACGACCGTGAAAAGACATGAGAGGAAATCCATGAGTGATACATGCCACAAAAGCCCCGGAGAGCAAGGGAGCGTCACGGTGATCGCCCTCATCATCCTGGTGGTTCTCACCCTCCTGGGCCTTTTGGCCACCCGCACCTCCACCACGGACATCCAGATCGCCAGAAACCAGATCCCTTACAAGACCAATTTCTACGCCGCCGAAGGAGGCCTGAACCGGGAGGCCGCGGAAGTGGGCCGGGGCCAGTACCCGGTGACGGATATCAATACCACCGGAGAACTCGTGAACCAGGGCAGTACGGGGCTGCCCTCGCCCGCCCATGAAGTGGGGGGTATCGCTTATGACTTTGGTGTGGATTATTTGGGGTATTCGCCGCCCCCGGCCGGGTACTCGGTGATCCATTTCAACCGGTACGACTACTTTATAGACGCCAAGGCAAATACCGTGACCAACAAGGCCAGGTATTACAAGATCGGCCCCAAGGCCGAGTAGGAAGAACGGAGTGACAAAATGAAATCTTTTAAAAACACCCTCATTCTTCTCCTCATCATGACCCTGGGGGCCTGGTTTGTGCCCTCGGGCGGCCCATCCAAGGCCCGGGCCACCGCCGGGGACGAGCAGATTTATACCGCCGCCGTGCCTCCCCTGGTGCTCCTGGTCATGGGGAGAAACCACAAACTTTACTACGAGGCCTATAACGACGCCTCCGACCTCAACGACGACGGCAACCTGGATGTGAGATACAACCCCCAGATCGACTATTACGGGTACTTTGACTGCTACAAATGCTACACCTACAGCTCGGCCAACAGCCGGTTTGAACCGGCCTCCACCACCACGGACAAGACCTGTACGGGCGCGGACGACGACAAATGGAGCGGCAATTTTCTCAATTACCTGACCATGTCCAGGATGGACACCCTCAGGAAGGTCCTCTACGGCGGGTACCGCTCCACGGACACGTCCACCGAGACCGTGCTCGAGCGGGCCTTTATTCCCCAGGACGGCCACAGCTGGGGAAAGGAATACAACGGATCCGCCATCGAGGGATACAATATCGCCGACTATACCCCTCTTACGGAGCCCATTGGATGGTCCCGCCACATCTTTGTCTCCACCACCCTCTCAGATGCAGGGGATCCGCTCTTGCGGGTCCTGGAAAACAGCGTCTTCAGGGTCTGGGAGTGGGTTTCCTGTGAAGTTCCCGTGGCCGGAAGCGAGGCCGGAGTGCCCACCCGTCGGTCGGTCACGGACAACGGCTCCCTGGGGACCATTGAGGATGTAACCGACGGCGGCGCCGCGGGCACGGCCTCAGGGAGTGGTAATTACGGCACCACGGAAGGGGACCTCACCGAAGGGGGAACCGCCGGGACCGTGACCGACTGCGGCCTTGGAAATCCCGCCGGAGAGGAATTTGACAAGGCCTTTGACGACCTGGTCAATTACGGCGGGACCCCGGGGAAGACCAAATGGCTCACCTGGGGCGGGGGCGGGGCCTGGCAGGATGTGTGGATCCAGTTTCAATTCGACACCCCCCAGGAGATTGATAAATACGCCCTCACCACGGCCAATGATGAAGAAGGAAGGGATCCCAAGACGTGGACCCTTCAGGCCTCCAATGACGGGTCAAGCTGGACGGATGTGGACACGGTGGAAGACGGGGCCCTCCCGTCCACCCGGGGGACGCGCAAGGAATTTACCTGTGACAACCCCCCTGGCATGGATTATACCTATTACCGCCTCTATATTACGGCAAAAAAAGGGGGCGGTGACTGCAGCGGCAAGCTGTGCGTCCAGATCTGCGAGATCGAGCTCTTAGGAGACGTGGAGAGCGGTCCGGACAACGCCTTTGACGACAGTAATGCGACCAAGTGGTACACCACGGACGACCCCTCCACGGGCTCGCCCGTGTGGCTCCAGTTCCGGTTCAATGAAGCCAGGGCCATCCTCAAATATACCCTCACCACCGCCGCGGACACGGAAGACCGCGACCCCAAGGCCTGGACCCTTGAGGCCTCCAACGACCTGTCCAGTTGGACCGTGGTGGATACGGTGGAAGACGGGGCCCTCCCGTCCGCAAGGGGACAAAAGACCGAGTTTATCTGCGACAGCCCCCCCACCCAGGCCTATATTTATTACCGGCTCAATGTTACCGGGAAAAAGGGCTCCACCGCAACCGGGGTCCAGTTGGCGGAGATGGAGATGATGGAGGCCACGGCCCTGCCCCCGGCCAGCGCCACCCTCACCGACTATGAGGTCCGGGTCAAGGTGTGCGACCCCTCCATGCTGGAGTCCAATTCCAAGGAATACCCCAGCGGCGACTACAAGCCCGTGGGGATCCTCCAGAAACACGGGGAAACAGGGCGTATGTATTTCGGGCTCCTTACCGGGTCCTATATGAAGAACACCTCGGGGGGTGTACTCAGGAAGGCCATCGGCCCCATTACCGACGAGATCGATGCGGATACGGGGGAGTTTAAATACAAAGACGACAGCACCGTCCACGGGATCATCAAGACCATCGACAAGTTCAGGGTTTACGGCTTTGACTATGGGAGCCACTCCTACAACCAGAACTGCGGTTGGATCACCACCTCACCCCTCAGTGAAGGGCACTGCCGCATGTGGGGAAACCCCACGGCCGAGATGATGTATGAGGGATTGCGGTATTTTTCCGGCAAAGGATCGGCCACTTCATCTTTTACTTACAGCTCCGGGGATGATGTCAATCTGGGGCTCCCCCTGGCCACGTGGGACGATCCCTTTACCACCAATAATTACTGTGCCAAGCCCTTTATGCTGGTCCTGAGCGACATCAACCCCACCTACGACTCAGACCAGCTCCCCGGGAGTTACTTCGGCTCTTTTTCAGGGGACAGCACTTTTAATTCGCACACCATGAACGTGGAGACCCTGGCCGATACCATCAGTTCCACCGAGGGGATCTCCGGGTCCCACTATGTCGGACAGGAGGCATCCACTTACGACGGCTCCTGCTTGCCCAAAAGCGTAAGCGGATTCGGGGATATCCGGGGCCTTTGCCCGGAGGAACCCACCAAGCAGGGAAGCTACTATGCGGCCAGCGTGGCCTATTTCGGCCGCACCAACGATATCAGTGCGGCCAGTTCCATACAGAACGTCCTGACCTATGTGGTGGGCCTGGCCTCCCCCCTGCCCAGGATCGATATCCAGGTGGGGAGCAACACCGTCACCCTGGTCCCCTTTGCCAAGTCGGTCCAGGGAAGCAGCATCAACTCGGCCCGGAACCAGTTCCAGCCCACCAATACCATCGTGGACTTCTATGTCCAGTCCATTGAGCCCGCCTACGGCATGTTCCGCATCAATTACGAGGACGTGGAGCAGGGGGCGGACCATGACATGGACTGTATCGCCATCTACGAGTACCAGGTGGTGGATACCAACGGCGATCCCGTCACCGCGGACAACCTTGCAGACGGGGTGGCCGTGGATATCACCACCCGCCTTGAGTACGCGGCCGGCGGCATCACCCAGCACTGCGGGTTTATCATCTCCGGGACCACGGTGGACGGGACCTACCTGGAGATCCGCGACGAGACCAGCGCCTCGATCGACATCGATTATTTTCTGGACACCCCGCCCGGGGTGGGCCCCAACCAGGGCCCCAGCGACACCAACTGGCAGGACGGCCAGCCCCTCCCCCAGGATACCACCAGGCGCTTTTACCCGAACACGAGCGGGAGCTCCGCGGCCACCTTGCTCACCAACCCCCTCTGGTACGCGGCCAAGTGGGGCGGGTTTATGGACCTGGATGAAGACACCAACCCCAAACCGGACAAGACCAGTGAATGGGACGAAGACGGTGACGGCATGCCGGACACCTACTTTTACGTGATCAACCCCCTCAGGCTTGAGGAACAGCTCAACCAGTCCTTTGCGGATATCCTGAGCAGGGGCGTGTCTCATGTGGCCCCCGTGGTGTCTGTTGACGAGGCCAACCGGACCCAGAGCGGTGACGAGGTCTACATGGCCTTTTTCAGGCCCATGGCCGAAAATTACTGGGAAGGGAACCTCAAGAAATACGGCCTCAGTTATATGGTGCGCACCGACTGCAGCCGAACCGAGCCGGAATGGACCGTGGTGGACAAAAACGGGGATATTGCCGGGGATTGCGACGGCACCTTTCACGCCTCCAGTATCTCCTACTGGTCCGACTCGGCCGACGGGGGCAAGGTGAACCGGGGGGGCGCCGGGGGTGAGCTGGAATCCGACATCGAAGCCGTGTCTATTGGGAGCGGCCCCTATTACAACTTCCGGAACATCTACACCTATAAAAGCGGCTCCTTTGAACAGGTGATTCCTACCAATACGGATCTGACCAATGCGGACTTCGGGGCCTCCAGCGATTCCGAGCGATACAAGATCATCAACCAGCTCTATGGTTACACCTACGACGAAGACGGCAGCGGAAATCCCGTGGCCAAGCGGGACTGGGTCCTGGGGGACATCATCCACTCGGAGCCCAGGATCATCGACTATTTCTCCTCCGGCAGCCTCTCCTACCGCTATATCGTGGTGGGCGCCAATGACGGTATGCTCCATGTCTTTACGGATACGGACGCCACCATCGGTTCCACCAGCTATTCAGCGGGCTCCGAGATATTTGCCTTTGTGCCCCCGGACCTCCTCACCAGCCTGAAAGACCTGGCCGATGTCAATGAGCACGAGTACATGGTGGACGGCTCTCCCAACCTTTTCCGGGCCACCACCCAGACGGGGGGATACAATGACAAGATTTTGGTCTTTGGGGAGAGACGGGGCGGAAGAAGCTACTGGGCCCTAAATGTCACCAACCCCAATCCCGCCAACTGGACCGTGCTCTGGCATATCCAGGGGGGCGTGACAAGCGGCTTTTCAGAACTCGGGTATACCTGGAGCAAGCCCTTCTTTACCACCCTTCAGACCGGGGCCGGTACTTATAAGAATGTGGCCATTTTCTCCGGCGGATATGACACCCTGGAAGACGGGTTTCCCGAGGATTTTGATGACGATGACGACGACGGGGCCCATGACAGCGGGGAGACCTTTACGGATACCTCGGGCGGGACCGCAGGCACCTATGACACATACAATCCGGGCATGGACACCATGGGCCGGGGCATATACGTGGTGGACATCTCCGATGGAAGCCTGGTTTTCAGTGCCACTTACGCCACCACGGATGTGACCACAGGGACCGCCCAGACCTATTCGGACATGAAATACTGCTTTCCCGCGGATATCTCGGTGATTCCCTTTTCAGCAAGGTCTCTTGTCATGTATGCCGCAGACATCTACGGCCAGATATGGAAGGTCACCTACGATTACATGGCCGCCAACCAGTGGGCGGTGAAACGGGTCTTTTCGGCCATCTATGACTCCAACCTGGCCACGGGAGCCACAGGCATTGAAAGCGCATCCCTGGGGACCACCCCCTCAGGAAGGAAGGTCTTTTACTCCCCGGATGTATCCTACTTCGGCAACTGCTGGACGGATAAACCGGTCCTCTTCTTTGGGACCGGGGACCGGGCCCACCCCCGTTATACCATGATCTCCAACCGTTTTTACTTTGTGGCCGATTTTGACGGCAACCCGGATATGACCACCGAAGTGGATCTCCTGAATCTGACCTGTGACGAACTGGATGACGAGGCGGATGCCGATCACGACGGTGATGTGGATGTGGATGATGACACCCGCAAACTGGAACTCAAGACCATCCTTGAGACCCCGAGCATTTGCCGGGGCTTTTACAGGGTCATGGACAAGCAAGGCCCGTCCAGTTACGGAGGAGACTGTGAGCAATGCTCCGACGACCACCGGGGGGAGCAGGTCTTAAGCCAGCCCACCCTCTTTTTCAAGATCGTCTATTTCACCAGCTACCGGCCCGTATTTGACGACCCCTGTAACCCTGTGGGAGACGCCTTTATCTATGCCCTGGATTACTGCTGGGGCACGGCCGCCCTTAACCTGAGTGATGACAACGGGACCGATCAAGATATTCGGGATACCTACCAGATCATTGCGGGAAGTAGCATCCCTTCGGGCGTGAGGATCATCACCCGGGGCGGCCATGCAGCAGGGCTTATCAGCGCCGGCGGGAGTGTGAGCGGCGTTGGTGAGGATTTGACCACCAAGATCCCCGAGCCCCCGGGGGGCGTATCCCAGATCCTGTGGGAAACCGATTAGGGGTCATATTGAGGAAACCCATGAAAAAAATCGTTTTGTTAAGTATAATATGCCTGCTCCTGATCTGGCCCACCCTGGGACTTGCCCACGAAGAGGCCAAGACCACCTATTTCAAGGGCACCGAGTTCCTGCGCAGGCTGGAACTGGATAGCGCCATCACCGAGCTCACCAAGGCGATCAATATCCTTGTCGGCCTCACTTCCAGGACCGCGGACGAGACGGACATGCTGGCCGACGCCTTCAATAACCGGGGCCTGGCGTATCGGGAGAAAGGCAATTACAACCTCGCCCTCCAGGACCTGGCATGGGCCTATAATCTGGGGAAAACAAAGCCCAAAATCCTGAGCAACTACGCCCTGGTCCTTTACGAAATGGCGGAAACATACCCATCCTATTATGGATTGGCCGCCTATATCTATGAATTGGCCATTGAGTGGAGTACCGGGGACGAGGCCCATCTCGTGGATATCTATAACAACCTGGGCGTTTGCTACGCCAATCAAAGCACGCCGGACCAGGCCAAGGCCGAGGCGGCCTATAAAAAGGCCATTGACCTCAACACCACTAAAGGCCTGGATTATACGGACGCCTATTACAACCTGGCCAACCTCTATTATAACCAGGGAAAGGCCTTGAACGACCAGGGAAAAAAGACCCAAGCCCTGGTCCAGTATGATCTGGCCATCCAGAATTATGATATCACCATTTCCTTCTACGAGGGCTCGAAAAAGGTGGAATCGGCCACGGCCGTGGACAACCTGGCCGATTCCTATTACAACCGGGGCCTCTGCAAATATGATCAGGGCAAGTATAATGAGGCCATCCCTGATTTTGAAAAGGTCCTGGAGGTGAGACCCGGGGATTCGTGGGCCCACTATGCCAAGGGGTATTCCCATTTCATGCTGAACGACTATGATAAGGCCGTCCCCGAATTTGAAACCATCCTGGGTTCGGAAATCGACGCCTATGCCCGCTATGGCCTGGGGGTGGTCTACTGCAAGCAGGACAACATGGAGAAAGGCCTTAACTTTCTAAACCAGAGCTGCGATGCAGGCAACCAAACCGCCTGCCAGGCCCTGTCCGGATCCGGAGACGCGCTCAAAGGGCTATAAGGTCCTTCACCCCGGCGGTTAACGCCCGGGGTATTTACATCCGGCCGCCAAGACGCTACATTAGTTTCCATCCATAAATGAGATCTTATTCAACTTTTAACCCCGTTATTGCAAACGCATTCAGTTCTTAGGCATATAAACACAGCGATAACAGAAACTTATTCTATTTTACATCCAGGGTTTGGATGTCACTATTGGTGCATTCCAGATTTAAAGCGTTAAAAGTGGCCTTTGAAGCCATGAAAGGCAGAATGAAGAATGCTTAAGCGCCTTTTATGCAATAACGGGGTTAACTGCCATATCAGAGGTGGGTAAAAGGACATCCTTCATGAGAGAAACAGATGCACCTAAAGAATGGGGCCTCTTTGGCCTCGTCTCCCTTCCCCTGGGGGTGGGGAGCCTCTTTCCCCCCGGCCTTTATGGTCTCTTCATGGGAGTGGCGGCGGTTTTGCTGGCCGTGTGGGGTTCCCGGAGGCAGGAGAAACTCACCCTGCCTGGAATGATCCTGGGGGGCGTGGCGGTCATATTCTTTAACCTCAACAGCCTGGGGATCGTGAAATCGCCCCTGAAGCAGGACATGGGCCATCTCGTTCACGCCCTTACCTATTCCAACCGGGCTTACGAGGCCTTGGGCAAAGGCAAATCTGGCAAGCCTCAAGAGGGCCAACCCGACCCGGTGGTACAATACCTGGAACTGGCCCTTGGCCGGGCGGGCCGGGTTCATACGGACACCGTGGACAGTCGCGTCCCCGGCTTTGCCGCCGCCTTCAAGGATCAGTATGTGACCGGCCTGCAACTTCTCATGAAGGGCCGAAAAGAGTCCGACCTGGTGAACTCCTTGAAGGGGGGCATGCTGCTGGACAAGTGGGGAAAGTGGTACATGGCAAACCGGGACAAGTTGAAAGGCCTCAAGGACAGAAGTCCGTCCCTGGCCGCATTTGTGAAAAGGCAATTCGAGGGCCCCTAGGAGAGCCCCTTTCCCCCATGAACGTTCGCAAAGGCGAAACCATCCAGCTTGAAATCCATAAAATGGCTTACGGGGGCGCAGGGGTAGGCCGGGTCGACGGGTTCGTGGTCTTTGTCCGGGGCGGTGTTCCCGGAGACCTGCTCCAGGCCAGGGTATACAGGAAAAAGAAAGAGTATGCCGAGGCCAGGATCCTGGAGGTTATTTCCCCTTCCCCACACCGGGTTGAGGCCCCTTGCCCCTACAGCGGACATTGCGGGGGCTGCCCCTGGCAACACGTCGCCGATGAAAAACAACTGGAGTACAAGAGAGAACACGTTTTTGAATCCCTGGGCCATATCGGCGGCCTGAAAGAGGCCCCGGTCAGAAACATCCTCCCTGCCCCGAAGCAATTCGGTTACCGCAACAAGATGGAATTCTCCTTTTCCGACCGCCGGTGGTTCCTCCCCCACGAACTGGACCGCCGCGGGACAGAAGAGGGTTTTGCCCTGGGGCTGCACGTGCCGGGGACCTTCAGTAAGGTCATTGACGTGGAGGCCTGCCTGCTCCAGGAAGAAACCGGGAACCAAATCCTCAGGGAAACCAAGGGCTTCGTCAAAGAGAGCCGAATCCCCCCTTACGGCCTGAAAAGTCACCAGGGGTTTTGGCGCTTTCTGACGTTGCGCCATTCCAAGGCCCATGATTGCTGGATGGTCAACGTGGTGACCTCGGAAGAGCGACCTGATGTCATGTCATCATTGGCCCGGAGGCTTTCGGAACGGTTCACCAACATCGAAACCGTGGTCAACAGTATCAACTCGAGGAAGGCGGCCATTGCCGTGGGTGAAAAGGAAACGGTGCTCACAGGGCGGGGCTGGATCAGGGACCGGATAGGTCCCTTCACCTTCCAGATTTCGGCCAGTTCCTTTTTCCAGACCAATACCCTGGCCGCCCTCACCCTGTATGAACAGGTGAGGGCCTTTGCCCGGCTTACCGGCAGAGAAACGGTCCTGGATCTCTACAGCGGAACCGGCACCATCCCCATCTTTCTCTCCCAGAAGGTCCACTCGGTGACAGGCATAGAGATCAATGCCGATGCCGTGCAAGACGCCCAAAGGAACTGCCAAGACAATGGCATTGATAATTGCCGCTTTATCTGTGGCGATATCCGGGAAAGGCTTTCGGCCCTCGATGAAAGGCCTGATGTGCTCATCATCGATCCGCCTAGGGCAGGGATGCACAAAGACGTTCTGGCCCAGGTCATGGACCTCTCCCCTGAAAGGGTCGTCTATATATCATGCAATCCTGCCACCCTGGCCCGGGACCTCGGGGAAATGACCCGGGACTATGAATTGCTTGAAATTCAACCTGTTGACCTTTTTCCACACACCTATCATGTGGAGGCCGTGGCAGGGTTACGGGCCCGAAGGCATCCCAAAAAAAGGATTTGACATTCTTTTCCTATAAGGGTTAGAATTATTCTTTTGTATAAGTCGATATGAACGACCAATACCGGTCGGCCGGTAAAGGGGGTGATGACATTTGAGCGGAAGTGATTCTCATAGCCTTGCTCTTAAGAAGGCTTTCGGTCTTTTTGGACCGATCCGCCCCCTTGTAACAGCCGAGTGCTTCCAAACCTTCAAAATGACCATGGAGGATAAGGTTTATGTACGCCTTACCGTAGGCTAAATATCCCCCGTATAACGGGGCCGTCCCCCTGTCCTTGAAGGCGAGGTAAAGCATCTCACGGCTGGCAGTGAAGATGCTTTTTTGTTTGATAGAGTAGAATATTACAATAGATCCGATTATCGAGGTAGAAGCATTATGAAAGTAGTCGTCCGGGATAACCAAATAGAAAAAGCCATTAAAGATCTCAAAAGAAAGCTTACCAAGGAAGGGTTCTTTTCAGAGATAAAAGAACGCCGTTTTTATGACAAGCCGAGCGTCCAGAAAAAGAAGAAACAGGCCAAGGCGGCCAAGAGACGCCGTAAAAGAATCAGAAAGTTCTAGCAAAGCTTTGCCTCACAATAGCCAGTAACGAATTAATTGAGATCAATGGTAATGCATTGCTTGAGGTCAAGCCCCGCCACATCCCCCAAAGCACCCCTCAAAATACGGTGCCGGCCCGGGGTTTGCCCCGGCCTCTTGAGGGCCTGTCCTGAGCACCGCCGAAGGGCCTGTCCAGGTCACCTAAACCACTGTTAAAGACACCAGTTATCGGCCTTTTTTCCCTTGACAAAGAAGGGGTGAGTAGGTAAATACGCAAGAGCTGTTGGCCCCTTAGTTAACCAACCTAAAACCGGATATAAGAGGCTAAACGATCATGAAAAAGCCATCAGACCCTGATAAGCCCTGGCAAGGTTTGTTCTCTTCTATTTCCGACCTTATTCCCTGGCTGGACCTAGGCGCAACCATCAAGGGGATCTGTTGTTTTCTTGTCGGCCTGATAGGGGCCTTAATTGTCGGTTGGGTGATTTTTCCCATGGCCCTCTATTCCTCTCAGCCCCAGCCCATCAATTTTGATCATGCCCTTCACCTCTCCGAAGATGTCGGTATCGGCATGGGAGAGGACTCTGATGTGGAAGCCTGTCTGTATTGCCACGCCTTTCGGGAAGACGGCACTTTTGTGGGCATCCCCAAGCTCATGAAATGCAGGGAATGCCACGATGACCCCGAATATCCCCTCGGCGAAACAGAGGCCGAAAAGGAGTTCCTGAAAAGATACGTGGCCACGGACGAAGAAATACCGTGGCTTGTTTACTCCAAGCAGCCTGACTGCGTGTATTTCTCCCATATCGCCCACGTGAAAATGGGGGAACTGGAATGCCGCATCTGCCACGGGGACCACGGGCAGAGCAAGACACTGCCTCCTTACAAGGAAAATCGCCTCACAGGATATAGTATGAATATTTGGGGAAAACATATCTCCGGCATCAAGTTCAATACATGGGACCGCATGAAGATGGATGATTGTGCGGAATGCCATACCGAGAGGGGCCGCGAAGAAAACAACGCATGCTTTGTCTGCCATAAGTAAGGGGAAAACGACTATGGAGCTTAACAGAAGAAATTTCATCCAGTTTCTCGTCGGCGGTGTGGCGGGTATTCAGATAACCCCGCTTCCCTGGAAGATCACCGATGATATCGCCATATGGACGCAGAATTGGCCCTGGGTACCGGTCCCGCCCGAGGGCGAATTCAATCACGAAGAATCCGTTTGCAAACTCTGTCCCGGCGGTTGCGGCATCCAGGTAAGAAAGGTGGACGACAGGGCCGTGAAGATCGAGGGGCGGACAGATTATCCGGTAAACCCGGGCGGCATTTGCCCTGTGGGCATGGGCGGTCTCCAGTTGCTCTACGATGAAAGCATCCGTTTTTCCAGTCCCATGAAGCGGGTGGGGCCCAGGGAGGCGGGTCAATTCGTCAATATCACCTGGGAGGAGGCCCTCTCCACCCTGGCAGGCCTGATTTCGGACCTCCGCAAACAGGGCAGGACAGAGGGCTTGGTGGCTGTGGACGGAAATGCGCCGGGATCCACCATGTCCCTGCTCATTGAGCGCTTCCTTGCCGCCGTGGGAAGTCCCAATTATATGAGGATCCCCACGGGTGAAGACACCTACCGCATGGCAAGCTATCTCATGCAAGGCACCCAGGGCCCCATGGCCTATGACCTGGAAAATGCAGACTACATCTTGAGTTTCGGATGTGGCCTCCTTGAAGGATGGGGGGCTCCCGGCCGGGTCCTTAATGCTTGGGGCTTGTGGCATGAAAACCCCCTGGAAAAAAAGACCCGGGTGGTCCAGGTGGAACCCCGCTCATCCAACACCGCCTCCAAGGCGGACCAATGGGTGGCGCCCAGGCCCGGCACTGATGCAGCCTTGGCCCTGGGCCTGGCTCACGTGATGATTAAAGAAGGGCTCTGTGATGCCCGGTTTGTGGCCCAGTATACCTTTGGCTTTGATGACTGGACCTCGGCTGAGGGGAGCCACCATACGGGTTTCAAGACCATGGTCCTGAACCAGTATTCGCCTCAGAAAGTGGCTCAGATTACAGGGCTGGAACCCAGAGACATCGTATCCCTGGCCAGGAGCTTTGCCAAGGCCAAGGCACCCATTGCCATCTGCGGCAAGGGCAAGGGGGATTTAAACGGAAGCCTCTATGAATCTATGGCGGTGCTCGCCCTTAACGCCCTGGCAGGGCGGATTAACCGTCCCGGCGGGGTTCTCGTCTATGAGCCCCTTCCCCTGAGTCCTTTGCCCGGGGTGACACAGGACGCCGTGACCCGGGAAGGACTCAAAAAGCCCAGACTGGACCGTGCAGAGACGGTGGACTATCCCTTTGCCCACAGCCTGATCAACAACTTCACGGATGCCGTGTTTGAGAGCCGCACGTCCCCTGTAGACGCCCTTCTGGTATTCTCGGCAAACCCGGTCTTTACCGTTCCTGACGGGGGCAAGTTCCTTAAAGCCTTGACAAAAATTCCCTTTATCGTCAGCTTCTCCCCCTTCCGGGACGAGACGGCTTACATGGCCGACCTTATCCTGCCGGACCACACCTACCTGGAAAAGAGGGACGATGTAGTGTGGCCCGCCGGGCTGCAATACCCCCTTTACGGCCTGACCAAACCGGTGGTTCGCCCGGTTTACAAGACCAAGAACACCGGGGACGTGATCATAAAGCTGGCCAAACAAATAGGCGGGCCTGTCAAGGAATCTTTTGCCTGGGGAAGCTATGACGACGTCCTCAAGACCCGGGCCAAGGGGCTCTTTGAGGCCGGAGGGGGGCTGGTCTCCTACGACGGCTCCGAACCCGCCTGGAAAGACCTGGACAAGAATAAGGGAGGAAAGCCCGGTTACAAGTCTTTTGACGATATGTGGAAAAAGATGAGGCGGGGGGGGCTCTGGTTCAAGCCCTCTCACACCTTTAACCAATGGGCGGGCGTGTTTAAGACTCCCACCGGAAAATTTGAATTCTTCAGCACCCAGGTTGAACTGGCCCTTCACCGGCTTAAGCAGAAATCCGGCGGCCAGGTGCCTTTGAAGGCCCTTGGTGTCAAGGCCGGGGGAGATCTTGTGTGCCTGCCCCATTATGAGGCCACGGGCGCGGAGAAGGGCGCCCTTCCTCTGGTCATGGTCCCCTATCAAATGATCAACCTGGCAAGCGGATGGCTGCCCAATCCTCCCTTTTTATATAAGTCCCTTTTTGATAATCAACTTCTCAAGGACGAATCCTTTGCCGAGATCAATCCTGAAACGGCAGACCAATACGGGCTGAAAGAAGGGGACATGGTGAGTGTGGCCTCGCCCGCAGGAAGCGTTCAGGTCAAGGTCCATCTTTTTGAGGGCGCTATGCCCGGGGTGGTCTTTCTGCCCTTGGGCTTCGGGCACACGGCCTACGACGAATTCCTGCAGGGCAAAGGGGTAAACCCCAATAATATCATCCTGGCGGCAAAGGACCCTTTAAGCGGCCATCCGGTGTGGTGGGATACACCTGTCAAACTAACCAAGGTTTAAACGAGGGAGATCATGGAAAAAGGGCATCACAACGGAAACTCCAGATACGGTATGGTCATTGATCTGGACAAATGCACCGGATGTGGGACATGCATGATTGCCTGTGCGGCTGAAAATAACGTATCCGTTCGGAGAGATGAATCGGACAAGCAGCGCAGTATCACCTGGATGCAGCTTTACAAGATCACCAACGGAAAGCCCTTTCCCCACACAGAGGTGAGCTATTTACCCAGGCCCTGCATGCATTGCGAGGAAGACGGCAACGGCGGTCACTATTCCCCTTGCGTGGTCGTTTGTGTCGCCACGGCCACAAAGAACGATCCCAACACGGGCATTGTCAGTCAGATCTATACGCGCTGCATAGGCTGTAGGTACTGTCAGGCCGCATGTCCTTACCACGCAAGGTACTTTAACTGGTGGGACGCCTATTTTCCCAAGGAAAAAGGGCTGGAGCGCTATCTGACGCCGGAGGTCTCCCCCCGCATGAGAGGGGTTGTCGAGAAATGCACCTTCTGCCACCACCGCCTTATGCGTGCAAAGAATCAGGCTTACGCAGAGGACCGGCGCGAGATCGCCGAGGACGAGTATGTCACCGCCTGTACCGAGGCCTGCCCGGCCCAGGCCATTACCTTTGGTGATCTGAACAACCCTGAACACAAAGTCTCTCAACTGATTAAGAGCCCGTATGCCTTCAGGCTCTTGGAGCGCTTGAATACAAAACCCAAGGTGTATTATCTCTCCACCAAGGATTGGGTAAGAAAGATGGCTGACAACTACCTGCCTGGTGAATTCAAACCCGTTGCAAAGATCAAAGCAGGTTAGCCTTTGGCATTTATTCAGGAGGACTAAGGAATGAATTCAGCAGTGGATTCGGCACTATTTCCGGAAGGCACAAGGAGATGCTCTGCAAAGCTTTTTTTCTTGTGGACCTTGCCGTGGCTGGCTCTGTTGGCCTGGGGCGGTTTATCGGCCGCTCTCTGCCTCTGGAAAGGCCTTAATCAGACCAATATGAGCAATATTTTCGCCTTTGCCCTGTGGATCGTCTTTGACCTGGCGGTCATTGCCCTCGGTGCAGGCGCCTTCTTCACGGGTTTTCTCACCTATATCGTGGGCAAAAAGGAATTAAAGAATGTCATCAACGCCGCGGTGATCATCGGGTTTATCTGCTACTCAGGGGCCATTGCCATGCTGGGCATTGATATCGGGCAGCCGATCCGGGGCTGGTTCATCTTCTGGCACGCCAATATTCACTCCATGCTGGTGGAAGTGTCCTTCTGTATCACCTGTTATCTCATGGTTCTGGGTATCGAGTTCATCCCTATTATCCTGGAGAACCGGCAAGCGAAAAAAGTGAATGAGTTGCGGTTCTTCGGGCACAATCTCCACGGGATTATGCCTTTGTTTGCAGCCACGGGGACCTTTCTCTCCTTTTTCCACCAAGGTTCCCTGGGCGGCATGTTCGGCGTCATGTATGCCCGGCCCTTCGCGGCCAGAGACGGTTTTTATGTGTGGCCCTGGACTTTCTTCCTTTTTGTCTTTTCCGCCATTGCAGTGGGCCCCTTATTCACCATTTTGTGTACCAAGCTCGCTGAGTTGATCACCCGAAAAAAGCTGGTCCCTGACAATGTGGTTCAACTCCTGGCAAAGATTTCCGGCTGGCTCCTCTCCATCTACCTGGTCCTCAAGATCTTTGATACCCTGGGATGGATGTACGGCATCGTGCCCAAGGCCGGTCTCACCTTCATGGACTTCTACAAACAAGGTCCTTACGGCGTGTGGATGGTGGTGGTGGAAATCCTTATATGCGGGGTTATTCCCGCCATTATCCTCATGGCCCCCAAGGCCAGGGAGCAACAGGGATGGCTCATCTTTGCCGGTCTCCTGGCCTGTGCCGGCATTGTCATCAATCGTTTCGTATTTATTATCGTCACCCTGGCCATCCCGGTGATGCCCTTTGACAGGTTCTGGAGCTACCTCCCCACATGGCAGGAATGGGGCATCGCCCTGGCCATTGTGGGCTATGGATTTCTCCTCTTTTCCGCGGCCTATAGGTATCTGCCCGTTTTTCCCAAAGAGAAAGAATTAAACCCCATAGGGGAACAAGGGGAGTAACATTATCCACAAGGAGGGCGTAAATGACGCCGCTTAGCTTTGAATGGCAATGGAGTATAGATTACTTTGTCTTTATGGGCCTCTTATACATAGCCCTGGGTATCGTGGGTTGTGGCCTCGCCTATGTCATCATCAAGACCGGCTTGCAGGTTTTTGGATTCCTGAGGGAAAGGCATTTTGATGAGCACTAGACTGAGACCACCGTATCCCGGCGCCAATGCTTGTTGTCCTGCGAGGGGTAATCCAGGTTGTAATGAAGACCGCGGCTCTCCTTCCTCAGGGAGGCACAGGCGATGATCAGTTCGGCAATGCTGGCAATGTTTCGCAACTCCAAAAGATCTTGTGTGAGCAAAAAATTCCAATAATACTCTTTAATCTCTTCCTGAATAATCCCCACCCTTGATTCGGCCCTGGCCAGTCGTTTATTGGTCCTCACAATACCCACGTAGTTCCACATGAACCGCCTGATTTCATCCCAGTTGTGAGAGACCACCACCGTCTCCTCGCTGTCCGTGGCACTGCCGGGATCCCATTTGGGGGCCCGGGGGAAACCGGCCTTTCTGTTTCTCTCCATGACCGCCACCGCTTTTTGGGCCGCCCTGTTGGCAAACACAAGGGCCTCCAGGAGCGAGTTGCTGGCCAGCCGGTTGGCCCCGTGAAGCCCCGTACAGGCCACCTCGCCGACGGCATAGAGATTATCCAGGTTGGTGAGACCATCTTTATCCGTGAGGAGCCCCCCGCACATGTAATGGGCCGCGGGAACCACCGGTATGGGCTCCTTGGTCATATCAACCTGGTAGGCAAGACAGGTCTCATAGATATGGGGGAATCGCTTCTTGATAAAATCCGCGGGCCTGTGGCTGATGTCCAGGTAAACACATTCCTCGCCACTCTTTTTGAGTTCCATGTCTATGGATCTGGCCACAATGTCCCTGGTGGCCAGGTCTTTCAGGGGATGATAGTCGTCCATAAACCGTCTTCCCCCTTTATCCAGCAGCACCCCGCCTTCCCCTCTCACCGCTTCGGAGATGAGGAAATTCTTGGCCAGGGGATGATAGAGGCAGGTGGGGTGAAACTGGACAAACTCCATATTGGCCACCTTGACACCGGCCCGGTAGCCTGCGGCCACCCCGTCTCCGGTGGCGATATCAGGATTGCTCGTGTAAAGGTACACCTTCCCGGCCCCTCCGGTGGCCAGGACCGTAACCCGGGACAAAAAGGTCAGCACGTCGCCCTGGTTTACATCCAGGACATAGGCACCCCAGCAGGTTTCCCGGGTCTCACGGCTCATGATGCCCTGCCTGATCAGCTTGGACTTGGTAATCAGGTCCACGGCCATATAATTCTCATAAATCTGAATATTCTCATGCTCCTGGGCCCGCTCCAGGAGAATGCGCTCCACCTCGTGACCGGTCAGGTCCTTGGTGTGGACAATCCTGCGCCTGGAGTGTCCCCCTTCACGACCCAGATCAAGGCGCCCGTCGTCATTGTCGTCCCCGCAAAAATGCACCCCCAGTGCCATGAGTTCCCTGACCCTTCCAGGCCCTTCTTCCACCACCATCCTCACCACATCTTCATGACAAAGCCCGTCTCCGGCCTGGAGGGTATCTTTGATATGAAACTCAAAGCTGTCCTGGGCGTCAAAGACCGAGGCAATGCCGCCCTGGGCATAGTTGGTGGAGCCTTCCATCATCTCCTTTTTGGTCACAATGGCCACGGTGCCCGAGTCGGCGACCTGTAAGGCAAAAGTCAGCCCTGCAATACCGCTTCCGATCACAAGATAATCCACCACCACTTCCATAGGACAAGGCCTCCTTTTTGAGATCTCCGGGGTATCTTACTCGTTCGCATCCACATTATAAACAAAAAATTATGTCGCGGCGCTCAACTCCTTTGTTCATTTTGGCTGAAGGACCTTATTTAACCGCCCGTTCGCTTCACTCACTTGACCACCAGGACAAGGCCCTTTTCCGCCGGGCGATATTCCCCGGCGGAAATATGTCCCAGGTGAGGGATGTAAGGGGGAGCGGACCGTGAAAATAGTAACATCTTTTTGTATGAGATGGCCGAACAAAAGGCACTAAAATACTTAAGTGCCTGAATCCTGTTGTGATGAGCCAACGGGATTTTACCGTCATAAGCAAAGATT